>Ga0209726_10004371_pt1 | contig 18206 bp, 19 predicted proteins | sample Subgrocontami54m_FD_187453 | JGI IMG/M metagenome (GOLD analysis project Ga0209726, IMG submission 187453) | Subsurface groundwater microbial communities from S. Glens Falls, New York, USA - GMW46 contaminated, 5.4 m (SPAdes) (version 3) | ecosystem: Environmental > Aquatic > Deep subsurface >... | reverse complement strand
TCGTCGATCAACTGGAAGGCGGTGCCCACGTGCATGCCATACTGCGCCAGACCCTCTTCGGTCTGCGCCGCGGCTCGGCCGAGTATTGCGCCAAGGCGGGTGGCAGCCTCGAACAGTTTGGCCGTCTTGCGCCGCACCACATCGAGATAGCCCGCCTCATCGGTATCGGCGTTGTGCACATTCAGCAGTTGCAGCACTTCCCCCTCGGCGATAGTGTTGGTGGCGTCGGCCAGCACGGCCATGACGCGCATGTCGTTCACGGTGAGCATCATCTGGAACGCGCGCGAATACAGGAAATCGCCCACCAGCACGCTGGCGGCGTTGCCGAATGCGGCGTTGGCGGTCTTGCGCCCGCGGCGCAGCCCGGATTCGTCGACCACATCGTCGTGCAGCAGCGTCGCGGTGTGGATAAACTCGATCACGGCCGCAAGCTCATGGTGATGGCGGCCGCCATAGCCGGTCGCGCCGGCGGCCAACAGCAGCATCGCCGGGCGCAGACGCTTGCCGCCGCTGGCGATAATGTACTCGGCCACCTGGCGGATCAGCACCACGTCGGACTCGAGTCGCCGCCGAATCATGGCATCCACCGCGCGCATATCGGCGTCGATGAGGGAATGGATAGGTTCTATGGGCACGGGAGAAAGGGCAGGAAACCAAGGCTGGAAAACGGATTTGGCGGGCTCGAAATCATAGCATAAAGCTTTTGACGGCCAAAGCTAAATTGCTGTATCATCTCGGATTCCTTAGTTTTATTGCTGTTTCGCCCTTTTGGAGTCTCAACATGTACGCGGTCATAAAAACCGGCGGCAAGCAGTACCGTGTCGCTGCCGGCGAAAAATTGAAAATAGAACAGTTGCCGGCAGACATCGGAGCTGAAATCGTGCTCGATCAGGTGTTGCTCGTCGCCGACGGCGACAACCTCAAGATGGGCAGGCCGCTCGTCACCGGGGCTTCAGTGCAGGCGAAAGTCCTTGCCCAGGGGCGCCATGACAAGGTGCGCATTTTCAAACTGCGCCGGCGCAAGCATTACCAGAAGCACCAGGGGCATCGCCAGAATTTCACCGAAATCGAAATAACCGGAATCACGGGATAACGTCAGCGGGTTAATGAGAAAGGCAAGACATGGCACATAAGAAAGCAGGCGGCAGCTCCAGAAACGGCCGTGATTCGCAGTCCAAGCGCCTGGGCGTGAAGCGCTACGGCGACCAGTCGATTTCCGCCGGCAGCATCATCGTGCGCCAGCGCGGCACCCAGGTGCATGCGGGCGAGAACGTCGGCATGGGCAAGGACCACACCCTGTACGCCAAGGTTGCCGGCAAAGTATTGTTCGGGGTCAAAGGCCCAATGAGCAAGAAAACGGTAAGCGTGGTGCCGGCCTGAACACCGGCAGGCTCCTAGAAAAGCCCTATCCACGCGGTAGGGCTTTTTTATTTGTTGCGTCAGTCCAACCATGAAATTCATCGACGAAGCCAGGATCGAGGTCCACGCCGGCAAGGGCGGGGATGGCGTCGCCCATTTCAGGCGCGAGAAATTCGTGCCCAGGGGCGGGCCGGACGGCGGCGATGGCGGCCACGGCGGCAGCATCTACACGGTGGCCAACCGCAACATCAACACGCTCATCGATTACCGCTATGCGCGTATCCACCGCGCCAGCGGCGGTGAGAACGGGCGCGGCTCGGACCAGTACGGCAAGGGCGCGGAGGACATCGTGCTGCGCGTCCCGGTGGGCACTGTCATCACCGACGCCAAGACCGGTGACTTGATCGCCGACCTGGCTGCGCACGAGCAAAAGGCGCTGGTCGCCCGCGGCGGAAAAGGCGGCTTAGGCAATCTGCATTTCAAGACCAGCACCAACCGCGCGCCGCGTCAGTGCACCCTGGGCGAGGCGGGCGAATCGCGCGATCTGCGCTTGGAATTGAAACTGCTCGCCGACGTCGGCCTCCTGGGCATGCCTAACGCGGGCAAATCGACCTTCATCCGCGCCGTGTCGGCCGCCCGCCCGAAGGTCGCCGACTACCCCTTCACCACCCTGCACCCCAACCTGGGCGTGGTGCGCGTGGCCGAGGACAGGAGTTTTGTCGTCGCCGACATTCCCGGCCTGATCGAGGGTGCAGCCGAAGGCGCCGGGCTGGGTCACCAGTTCCTGCGCCACCTCGCGCGCACGCGGCTGCTGCTGCACCTGGTCGACATCGCGCCCTTCGACGATGGCGTGGATCCGGTCAAGGAAGCGCGCGCCATCGTCAACGAGCTGAAGAAATACGATCAGGCGCTGTACGACAAGCCGCGCTGGCTGGTGCTCAACAAGACCGACATGCTGCAGGCGGACGAGCAGGACCAGGCGGTGCAGCGCTTCCTCAAGGCGTATCGCTGGAAACGCAGGTGGTTCGCGATCTCGGCGCTCACCGGCGAGGGCTGCCGCGAGCTGTGCTTCGCCATCATGGATCATCTGACGGAAAAACAGGCGGCCTGACATGGCTCTGCTGCTCAAATCGGCGCGGCGCCTCGTAGTCAAGGTCGGCAGCTCGCTCGTCACCAACCAGGGCCAGGGCCTGGACCAGGCGGCGATTGCGCGCTGGGCGGCGCAGATCGCGCAACTGCGGACCCGCACCAAGGAAGTCGTGCTGGTGTCGAGCGGCGCGATCGCCGAGGGCATGCAGCGCCTTGGGTGGACCAAGCGCCCGCAGGCAATGCACGAGCTTCAGGCGGCAGCCGCGGTGGGCCAGATGGGCTTGATACAAGTGTATGAAACCTGCTTTCGCGAGCACGGCCTGCATACCGCCCAGGTGCTGTTGACGCACGCCGACCTGGTCGACCGCCAGCGCTATCTCAACGCCCGCTCGACGCTGCGCACGCTGCTCGCGCTGGGCGTGGTCCCGATCATCAACGAGAACGACACCGTGGTCACCGACGAGATCAAGTTCGGCGACAACGACACCCTGGCGGCTCTGGTCACCAACCTGATCGAGGCGGATTGTCTGATCATTCTTACCGACCAGGCTGGCCTGTATACGCGCGATCCGCGCGAAGATTCCACGGCCGAGTTGGTGCGCGAAGCCAAGGCCGGGGCGCCCGGGCTGGAGGACATGTGCGGCAGAGCCGGCAGCCACATCGCCAAAGGCGGCATGCTGACCAAGGTCCTTGCCGCCAAACGCGCTGCGCGCTCGGGCGCGCATACCGTGATCGCCTCCGGGCGCGAGCCGGAGGTGCTGCTGCGGCTTGCCGAGGGCGAAGCGATCGGCACGCAACTGGTTGCCGAAACCATGCCGATCGCCGCGCGCAAGCAGTGGCTGGCCGATCATTTGCAGGTCAACGGCAGGCTGCTGCTGGATGCCGGCGCGATGCGCGCGCTGGTCAAAGACGGCAAGAGCCTGCTGCCAATAGGCGTGAAGAGCATTGAGGGCGCGTTCGAGCGCGGCGCGGTGGTCGCCTGCCTCTCGCCCGAAGGCAAGGAACTTGCGCGCGGGCTGGTGAACTACGGCGCCAACGAAGCCCGCCGCATTCTGGGTAAGCCGAGCAGCGAGATCCTGTCCGTTCTTGGCTATGTGGACGAGCCCGAACTGATACACAGGGACAACTTGGTCCTGCTTTAGCAGCACCAAGTTGTAGCGCTGGTCAATATCAGTCCAGGTCTTGCGCCAGGGACGCTCGCACGCCGGCGACGGCGCTGATCTCGGCTTGATAGTTTGGATGATCCGCGCCGAGCGCCAAAGCTACGCCGTACTTCAGCGCCCGCGCCATCTCATCGTCGAGTTCGAAGCGCAGGAAGTGCACGGCGGAGGTCTTCTCCTCGTTCTCCCGCTCCAGGTCTTCATCGGCGATAGCATAGATCCGGGGGCAGCCTTCCACCTGTATCCAGACCCGGTCTTCGATCCCCTTCAACTTCGACAATGCTTGCTTGCGCTCCTCTGCGTCCGCATATTCGATCATCATCGTCGCCTTGAGATTGCGCCCGTCCGGGATCAGGGGATTGTACACGTCGAGCTCGTCCTGTATGCCCTGCTCCTCGAAAGTGCGTTCGATACGCAGCATTTCCTGGACTTGATAGCGCAGCGTGAGCTCGTCCTCGAATATCAACGTCACATGCGCGCCCAGATGCACCGTGCGATCTCTCTTGTGCGCCATGACCCTGGCCCGAAATTCCTTGCGCTGCCGGGCATAAGTTTCCAGGCTGAGCAGGCTGTCTCTCGCGATTTTGCGCATGGTCTTGTGCATTGCACTCATATCCCTTTTCATAATCCGTAGGCGATGCGCAGCAAGGTCAGCGGATGCTCTCTCTGCGCCCTGCTTTCCCCCATTCCTTGCTGAATGTGGCGCGCCGCGATAGCGCAGTCGGAGCTGATGTAATCCGGGTCGCTCGCGGCCATGGCTTTGAACACCGGACGGCCGATTTTCATCGAGTTGGCGTAGTACTCCGATTTCACGCCCCAGGTGCCGTCGTGTCCCGAGCAGCGCTCCACCGTGTTTACCGTGGTCTGCGGCACCAGCTGCAACGCCTCGCGTGTCTTCTGCCCCATGTTCTGCACCCGCGAATGGCAGGGGATATGGTAGGAGACCTTACCCAGCGGCTGCTTGAAATCGGTTTTGAGCAGACCGTCCTTGTGCCGCAGGACGAGATACTCGAAAGGATCGAACATCGCCGCAGCCACCGCCTCCACCTCGGCATCCCCCGGGAACAGCAGCGGCAACTCCGACTTGAACATAAGGGTGCAGGAGGGCACGGCGGTCAGGATGGCGTAGCCCTCGCGCGCGAGCCGGGCCAGCGGCGGGATGTTGACCAACTTCAGGCGGGCGACGCTTTCCAGATCGCCCAGTTCCAGCTTGGGCATGCCGCAACAAGCCTCCTGCTCCGCGATTACATAGGGAATTTCGTTGTGATCTAGCAGCTTGATCAGGTCGTAGCCTATTCCCGGCTCGTTGTAATTCACGTAACAGGTGGCAAAAATCGCGGCCTTGCCCGGCGTGCGCGCGCCATCCTTGACCGGGTGCGGCTGGCTCGCCGGCGCCCCGCTGCGAAAACGCGACGGACTGTACGGGGGGAGCTTGCGCTCCCTGTGCACGCCGATGACTTTTTGCATCAGCGCGCGCGCCGCGCCGTTGCCGTTGAGCGCATTCACCGTCTGCGCAACCACCGGTATTGCCGCGAGCTTGCCGATCGCGTCGGTGGAGGACAGAAGTCTGTCGCGTAACCGGACTTCGCCCTTTTTATACCTGACCGCCTTGGCGCGCAGCATCAGGTGGGGGAAATCGACGTTCCACTGATGCGGCGGCACATATGGACACTTGGTCATATAACACAGATCGCACAGATAGCACTGGTCGACCACTTTGCCGAAATCCTTCGCGTCCACGCCGTCCAGCTCGCCGGTCTTGCTTTCGTCGACGAGGTCGAACAATGTAGGAAAGGCGGTGCACAGGCTGATGCAGCGGCGGCAACCGTGGCAGATGTCGTAGACGCGGTGAAGCTCGGCGTTGAGCTTTGCTTCGTCGTAGAAATCCGGCGACTTCCAGTCAATAGGATGCCGGGTGGGAGCCTCGAGGCTCCCTTCGCGCGTGCTCATTTTGGCGTGGAGTGAGGAGTTGGAAGTGAAGAGTGAGGTATCAATGAAAATCAGCTGACCTGGGGGAAAGGAGGGAATCCCCCTCTCCCCTCACCCTTCACGCACTCAATCCGTCAGCACATCCAGGGCCTTCTGGAACCGGTTGGCGTGCGAGCGCTCGGCTTTTGCCAGCGTTTGAAACCAGTCGGCAATTTCTTCGAAACCTTCGTCGCGCGCGCTCTTGGCCATGCCTGGATACATGTCCGTGTATTCGTGCGTCTCGCCGGCAACGGCGGCTTTCAGATTCTGGCGGCTGGAGCCGATCGGCAGGCCGGTCGCCGGATCGCCCACCTGCTCCAGGTATTCGAGGTGGCCGTGCGCATGGCCGGTTTCACCTTCGGCGGTCGAACGAAACAGCGCGGCGACGTCGTTCTGGCCTTCGACGTCAGCCTTGCTCGCGAAATAAAGATAGCGGCGGTTAGCCTGGGATTCGCCGGCGAACGCAGCTTTCAGATTTTCCTCGGTTTTAGAGCCCTTGAGTTTCATGGTTTCCCCTACGGTTGATAATGGCAATTCAAAGATAAATAATCAACAAATCAGACTGAAAGAATATAATATAGACTCAATCTAATTTATGGATTAAATATAACCTCATCTGCCTTGAGTGTCAAACCCGCTGTCCATTCCAGGGTCGCCGTCTGCGTCAGCGCCTTAGGGCAGCCCCGATTTCGGCGAAGGTCCGGGCCACCTCCGTAGTTTGGAGCGCAACCCCCAGCTGGCGCGCGATTTAGCCGATGTTCCTTGGAGCGGATGCAGTATTGGCCCTGCGGGACTCAAATGCGAGATCCCGCGCCGGATGCAGCGCTCATTCTTGCCGATAACCGCGGTCCGTACAAGCTCTGCTGATGAATATGGTGATCGGAGAAACGCGGCGAATCGATGAGGCTGCCGCCGGTTTCGCCATCGCAGAGGTGAAGCCACGCCCGATCACTTCCGGCCCGTCAACGCACGCCAAGCACTGTCGAGGACAGCCGTGGACAGAAGCTCAATCATCGCACTGAGCGTACTGCGGCATCTCGTTTGGCGTGGTGGAAATCCCGATTCAGGTACCGCGCCAGTTCGTTCAGCGCCTGGGCGTAGACCTCACGCTTGAACTCAATCACGGTTTCCAGCGGGATCCAGTACTCGTGCCAACGCCAGGCGTCGAACTCCGGATGTTCGCTTGCGCGCAGCGACACGTCGCTGTCGCGCGCGATCAGGCGCAACAGGAACCAGATCTGCTTCTGGCCCCTGTAGCTGCCGCGCCATTCACGCCTGATCCATTGCGCCGGCACTTCGTAACGCAGCCAGTTTCTGGTGCGGCCAAGGATCCTGACATGGTGGGATTTCAGCCCCACCTCTTCCTCAAGCTCCCGGAACATGGCCTGCTCCGGGGTCTCACCGTGCTTGATTCCGCCTTGCGGAAACTGCCAAGAATGCTCCTTGATGCGCTTGCCCCAGAATACCTCGTTCCTTGCGTTACACAGAACAATGCCGACGTTCGGGCGATAGCCGTCACGGTCGAGCATGACACATTCACCTTGAGCTAATATTTGCACCATTCTTCCACATTTCACGGTGCAATGAAAGCGGCCGTTAGCCGCTGTCATCACTGCGGCAATCTTCGAGTAGAATAGCGCCGCCATAGCCACCGGAATCCTCATGCGCGTTTCGCAGTTCTTCATCTCCACCCTCAGGGAAGCCCCCGCCGATGCGGAAATCGTCAGCCAAAAGCTGATGTTGCGCGCCGGCATCATCCGGCGCCTGGCCGGCGGCATCTACACCTGGATGCCGCTGGGCCTGCGAATCGTGCGCAAAGTCGAGGCGATCGTGCGCGAAGAAATGAACCGTGCAGGCGCGATCGAGCTGTTGATGCCGGTAGTGCAGCCGGCGGAGTTGTGGCAGGAATCGGGCCGCTGGGAAAAGTACGGGCCGGAGTTGCTGCGCTTCCAGGACCGCCACCAGCGCGACTTCCTGATCCAGCCGACATCGGAAGAGGTCATTACCGATCTCGCGCGCAACGAACTCAGAAGCTATCGCCAGTTGCCGCTGCATTTCTACCAGATCCAGACCAAGTTCCGCGACGAGCGCCGGCCGCGTTTCGGCATCATGCGCGGGCGCGAATTCACCATGAAAGACGGCTACTCGTTCCACGCCGATTACGCCGACCTGCAGCGCGAGTACAAAAACATGTACGACACCTACACGCGCATTTTCACCCGCCTCGGGCTCAAATTCCGCGCCGTGGCCGCCGACACCGGTTCCATCGGCGGCACCGGTTCGCATGAGTTTCACGTGCTCGCCGACTCGGGCGAGGATGCCATCGCCTACTGCCCGGATTCGGACTACGCTGCCAATGTCGAACTCGCCGAGGCGCTGGCGCCGGCGGCGGCGCGCCCGGCGCCCGCCGCATCCATGCGCAAGGTCCCGACCCCGGGCAAGACCCGCTGCGAGGACGTCGCCGCCCTGCTCGGCGCGCCGCTTGCGCAAACCGTCAAAGCCATCGCCGTGATGCACGAGAACGAATTCGTTCTGCTGCTCGTGCGGGGCGATCACAGCTTGAACGAGATGAAGACGCAGAAGCTGCCGGAAATGGATCCGTTTCGCTTCGCCACCGACGCCGAAGTCGAGCGCCATCTGGGATGCAAGCCGGGGTATATCGGCCCGGTCGGCGCAGACGCCGGAATCAGGGTCATTGCCGACCGCGCGGTCGCGGTGATGGCGGACTTCATCTGCGGCGCGAACCAGGAAGGCTACCACCTCGCCGGCGCGAATTTCGGGCGCGACCTGCCCGAGCCGGGGCTCGTTGCCGATATCCGCAACGTCGTGCCCGGCGACCCCAGCCCGGACCGCAAGGGTAAACTCGACATCTGCCGCGGCATCGAAGTCGGACACATTTTTCAGCTGCGCACCAAGTACTCCGAATCGATGAAGGCCGTGTTCCTGGACGAGTCGGGCAAGTCGCGCGCGTTCGAAATGGGGTGCTACGGCATCGGCGTGACGCGCATCGTCGGCGCCGCCATCGAGCAGAACCACGACGCGCGCGGCATTGTCTTCCCGCAGCCGATTGCGCCGTTCCAGCTGGCGCTGGTGCCGATCGGCTACCGCAAGAGCGCCCAGGTCAGGGAAACCTGCGACAGGCTATACTTGGAACTCGCCGCAGCCGGCATCGAAGTGCTGTTGGACGACCGCGACGAGCGCCCGGGCGTGATGTTCGCCGACATGGAACTCATCGGCATCCCGCACCGGGTAGTGGTAGGCGAGCGCGGGCTGAAAGAAGGCAAGCTCGAATATCAGGGCCGGTGCGATCAGGCTTCGACCCCGGTCGCCATGGACGAACTGATTGACTTTGCGAAAGCGAGGTTATGCGCGCGCTAGCACGGTGGGCGGCATGCCTCGCGTTCCTTGGGGCACACGGCGCCGTATTCGCAGGGGCGCAAGCGTACGAGCCGCTTGCCGCGAGCGTGCAGGCGGCGTTATCCAAAGCCGTAAGCGACCGCGCACCCCATGTCTCGGCGTTCAAATCCAAGCTGGACGAGGTCGAATGGCTCACTGCAATGTCGCGGCGGCTGGACCTGCGCGTGCGCGACCATAAAACACGCATCGCTTTCCTGAAGTCGGTGCACTACGAGGCCAGCCGTGCCGGCCTCGATCCGCAACTGGTGTTGGGCCTGATTCAAGTCGAGAGCGGATTCAAGAAATACGCCGTGTCCGCAGCCGGCGCGCGTGGATTCATGCAAGTCATGCCGTTCTGGGTAAAACTCATCGGCGCGAGGGGCGACGACCTGTTCGACATGCGCAAGAATATCCGCTACGGCTGCGTCATCCTGCGCCACTACCTGGATCTGGAGAAAGGCGATTTGTACCGGGCGCTCGGGCGCTACAACGGCAGTCTGGGCAGGCCCGAGTATCCGCGTGCAGTCGAGGCTGCGTGGAAGAACCGGTGGCACTATGACGGCAAGCTCGCCTGAGCCGCATCGGCGCGCAACACGGAAAAAGGGCGCGCTCGCCGGAACACCGGCCGGGGTTGCGCTAAAGCTGGTCGCCTAGATTGCAGAAAGCCCTTTACCTCGGCGCCTGCCTCAGTTTGCTGGCGCTGATATTTCTGTGCCTTGCCTGGGAGTTATGGCTCGCCCCGCTCCGGCCCGGCGGATCTTGGATGACGCTCAAAGCCCTGCCTTTGCTGTTGCCGCTGCTGGGCATACTGAACGGCCGGCGCTATACTTATCAATGGGCATCGATGCTGATCCTTGCATACCTTGCCGAGGGCGTGGTGCGCGCAGCCAGCGATAGCGGGACGGCGGCCGCATTGGCGCTGGCCGAAGTGCTGCTGGCGCTCGCGTTCTTCGGCAGCGCTGTTTTCTACGTCCGCCTCAACCGCCCGCGCTGATCGAGGATACCCGGATGCGTATCGCCATTGCCGCTTTGCTCACGTTGCCGCTGCTCGCAGCTGCGGCCCCGTACCCCAAGGGCGACCCTGTTGTCGGCAGAAAACTTGCCGCAGCAGCAAATTGTGCCAAATGCCATAGCGAGAGAGTCGGCGGCGACGGCTCGCGGATGTACACGCGCCCCGAGCGCAAGGTGAAAAACCCCAGGCAGTTGCTAACCCGGGTCGGGGTGTGCAACACCCAGCTCAACACCGGCTGGTTCCCCGAGGAGGAGGAACACGTCGCGGCCTTTCTCGACCGCGACTACTACAAATTCAAATAGATGCCGGGCCGGCGTACCCGTGCGGCGACCAACTGCCGGTCATGCCTGTCCCGAACATCGCCGCGGGTGATTCCCAAGCGCGCGCGATGGGCCCCCGGGTTTGCCGTCCTGCCCTCACGCGGTACCGAAAATCGAATCACCAGCCGACTGTGTTCCCTACATCTGCGGGTTGATGCGCTCCACCTTGCTGTGCAGCTTGTTGAGCGCCGAAAGATAGGCCTTGGCCGAGGCGACGACGATGTCGGTGTCGGCACCGACGCCGTTGACGATGCGCCCGGCCTTCTGCAGCCGCACCGTGACTTCGCCCTGCGACTCGGTGCCCTGCGTGACGGCGTTGACCGAGTACAGCATCAGTTCAGCGCCGCTGTTGGCAACGCTCTCGATCGCCTTGAAGGTGGCATCCACCGGACCGTCGCCCTGGGATTCGGCGCGGCGCTCGGCCCCGTTCTCTGCCAGCACTACGCGCGCATGGGGACGCACGGCGGTGCCGCTCGCCTGGGTCATGTCCACCAGCTTCCAGTGCTCGCTCTGGGCCGCGACCGCCTCTCCCGACATTAACGAGTGGATGTCCTCGTCGAATATCTCGTGCTTCTTGTCAGCCAGGTCCTTGAAACGGGCGAAGGCAGCGTTGATCGCCTGATCCGATTCAAGCGCTATGCCCAATTCCTTCAACCGCGCCTTGAACGCGGTGCGGCCGGAGTGCTTGCCCAGCACCAGCTTGTTCGCGTTCCAGCCCACGTCCTCGGCGCGCATGATTTCGTAGGTTTCGCGGCTTTTCAGCACGCCGTCCTGATGGATACCCGCCTCATGCGCAAACGCATTGGCGCCGACGATGGCCTTGTTGGGCTGTACCGGGAAACCGGTGATACCGGACACGAGCTTGGACGCAGGCACAATCTGGGTCGCGTCGATGCGCGTGTCGCAGGGAAACACATCGTGGCGCGTGCGCACCGCCATGACGATTTCCTCGAGCGAGCTGTTGCCGGCGCGCTCGCCGAGGCCGTTGATGGTGCACTCCACCTGGCGCGCGCCGTTCATCACCGCAGCAAGCGAATTGGCCACCGCCAGGCCGAGATCGTTGTGGCAATGCACCGACCAGATCGCCTTGTCGGAATTGGGGATGCGCTCGCGCAGAGTGCGGATCAGGGCGCCGAACTGCTCCGGCAGGGTGTAGCCGACCGTATCCGGAATGTTGACCGTCCTCGCCCCCTCCTTGATCACGGCCTCGAGCACACGACACAGGAAGTCGACGTCCGAGCGGCCTGCGTCTTCCGGCGAGAATTCGACGTCGTCGGTGAACTTGCGCGCGAAGCGCACGGCATTGATGGCGTCGGTCAACACCTGCTCCGGCGTCATGCGCAGCTTCTTCTCCATGTGAATGGGGGAAGTGGCGATGAAAGTGTGGATACGGCCCGACTTGGCCGGTTGGATCGCCGCCGCCGCGCGGCTGATGTCTTTGTCGTTGGCGCGCGACAGGCCGCACACGGTGCTGTCTTTGATGATTTCCGCCACCGCACGCACCGCCTCGAAATCGCCATTCGACGCGGCCGGAAAGCCCGCTTCGATCACATCCACGCGCATTTTCTCCAGCAGCCGCGCGATGCGCAGCTTCTCTTCCTTGGTCATGGAGGCGCCGGGGCTCTGTTCGCCATCGCGCATGGTGGTATCGAATATGATCAGGTGCTCCTTCATCTCAGCCTCCAGTCAACAAATACAATCAGGGATTGAAAAATCCTGGCCTGCGCCGGGTTGGCGCAGGTCTCGAACAAACCGAATTGTGGGGTGGGGTTATGTGCGCGCGGGGCGCAGCAGCAGGCCGGCCAGCAACAGCAGGCTGCTAAGGATAGCGGTCAACACTGTGGTGTTGGAAACCATGAATGCAATATAACGGCTTTCCGGCGATTAGGCAATAGGCCGCTTGTTGCGCCTTTTCCACACCCACACCACGTAGCCGGACAGGGAATAGGCGACGAACAGCAGAAACAGCACCGTCGGCGGATGGGAGGAGATCAGGATCACGGCGAACACTACCAGCAGGATGGCCCAGAACGGCACGCTGCGCCGGAAGTTGATGTCCTTGAAGCTGTAGAAAGGGACGTTGCTCACCATGGTGATGCCAGCGAAGAGCGTAATGATGCAGGCGATCCAGCGCATGGTGCTCACTGCGTCTATCTTGAAATCGTCCACCACCCAGATGAAGCCTGCCACCAGCGCCGCCGCCGCCGGGCTCGGCAGTCCCTGAAAATAGCGCTTGTCGACCACCGCGATATTGGTGTTGAAACGCGCCAGCCGCAGCGCGGCGCCGACGCAATAGACGAAGGCGGCGATCCAGCCGATGCGACCCATGCTTTTCAGCGCCCATTCGTACATCACCAGTGCCGGCGCGGCGCCGAACGACACCATGTCGGAGAGGCTGTCGTACTCGGCGCCGAACTCGCTTTGCGTGTGAGTAAGGCGTGCGACCCGCCCATCCAGGCCGTCGAGCACCATGGCGACGAAGATCGCCATCGCCGCCTGGTCAAAGCGCGTGTTCATCGCCTGCACGATAGCGTAGAACCCGGCAAACAGCGCCGCAGTGGTGAACAGATTGGGCAGCAGGTAGATGCCGCGGCGGCGCATCTCGGCGTTGATCAGCGGTTTCTTCCGCTTGTAGACAGGCATTCCGGTCAACTACTCCAGGTTGGCTAGAATCGTGCTGGCAGCATACACCTTGTCGCCCAGCGCCGCCTTGATGCGGGCATTGAGCGGCAGATATACGTCCACGCGCGAGCCGAAGCGGATGAAGCCGTAGCGCTGCCCGCGCTGCAGCTTGTCGCCCGCCTTGGCGTAGCACAGGATGCGCCGCGCGATCAGACCCGCCACCTGCACGCAGGTGACGTCAGCGCCGGCATCGGCACGGATCCATAGCGCGTTGCGCTCGTTTTCGGTCGAGGCCTTGTCCAGCGCCGCGTTGACAAAGCTGCCGGCGTTGTAAAAGATCTGCTTCACTTGGCCGTCCACCGGCGCACGATTGGAGTGGACATTGAACACGTTCATGAACACGCTGACCTTGATGGATTCCCGGTCGAGGTAGGGATCGTGCGCTTTCTCCACCGCCACGATGCGCCCGTCGGCGGGCGACACCACCGTTTTCGCATCGCCCGGCACCTCGCGTGGCGGGTCGCGGAAGAACTGCAGCACGAACAGCGCGACAATCCAGAAAGGGATCGACCAGACGATGCTGTAGGCGGCCGCGAGCGCCGCCACCACGACGGCGATGGCCAGGAACGGCCAGCCTTCCCGGGCGATAAGGGGGTGCGGATAATTCATCGGCAGGAGACAGGCGGGGGAGGCGGAGGAGCCAGCGGCGCGTTTGACCCGCCGCCCCCCTCCTCTTTCCTCCCTCCTCGCCTAGTTCTTGGACTGATCCACCAGCTTGTTCTTCCTGATCCACGGCATCATCGCGCGCAGTTTTTCGCCCACCACCTCGATCTGATGCTCGGCGGTGAGGCGGCGGCGCGACAACAGCGTCGGCGCGCCGGCGCGATTCTCCAGGATGAAGCTCTTGGCGTACTCGCCGGTCTGGATGTTTTTCAGAGCCTCGCGCATGGCTTTCCTGGTTTCTTCGTTGACGATCTTGGGGCCGGTCAGGTACTCCCCGTACTCGGCGTTGTTCGAGATCGAATAGTTCATGGTGCCGATACCGCCCTCGTACATCAGGTCGACGATCAGCTTCAGTTCGTGCAGGCATTCAAAGTAGGCCATCTCGGGAGCGTAGCCGGCGTCGACCAGGGTTTCGAAGCCCGCTTTGACCAGTTCGACGCAGCCGCCGCAAAGCACGGCCTGCTCGCCGAACAAGTCGGTTTCGGTCTCTTCCTTGAACGTGGTTTCGATCACGCCGGCACGCGCTCCGCCGATGGCCGCCGCGTAGGACAGCGCCAGATCGCGCGCCTTCTTGCTCGGGTTCTGGTGCACGGCGATCAGCATCGGCGTGCCGCCGCCCTGGACGTAGGTCGAGCGCACGGTGTGGCCCGGCGCCTTGGGCGCGATCATCACCACATCGAGGTCGGCGCGCGGCATCACCTGGCCGTAATGAATATTGAAGCCGTGGGCAAAAGCCAGCGTCGCGCCTTTTTTGATATTGGGCTCGACCTCGCCCTGGTACACCGCGGCGATGTGCTCGTCAGGCATGAGCATCATGACGAAATCGGCGCCCCTGATGGCCTCGCCGACTTCCGCCACTTTGAGTCCGGCCTTCCTCGCCTTGTCCCAGGAAGCGCCGCTCCTGCGCAATCCGACCGTCACCTTCATGCCGGAGTCGTGCAGGTTGAGCGCGTGCGCATGGCCCTGCGAGCCGTAGCCGACGATGGTCACTTTCTTGCCCTTGATGAGCGAAAGGTCGGCGTCCTTGTCGTAATAGACTTTCATGGTTTCCTCTCTGAAAAAGCGTGAAACGCGGGGTATGAGTCGCGAGGCGGGAAACCCCGGCAGGGTTTCCGCTGCTTACGCGTCACGCCCCGCTCCTCACTAGATTCTAAGAACCCGCTGGCCGCGGGAGATGCCGGATGCGCCGGTACGCGCCGTCTCGAGAATGGCGCTGCGGCCGAGCGCCTCGATAAAGGCATCCAGCTTCTGCCCGGTGCCGGTGAGCTCGATGGTGAAGGTATCTTCGGACACGTCGATGATGCGTCCACGGAAAATATCCGACATGCGCTTCATATCGTCGCGTTCCTTGGCGCCGGCGCGCACCTTGATCAGCATCAGCTCGCGCTCGATGTGCGGCGCCTCGAACAGATCCACCACTTTGACCACCTCGACCAGCTTGTTCAGCTGCTTGGTAATCTGCTCGATCACGTCGCCCGAACCCGAGGTGACGATGGTCATGCGCGACAGCGATGCGTCCTCGGTCGGCGCGACGGTGAGCGATTCGATGTTGTAGCCGCGGGCGGAGAACAGCCCGGAAACGCGCGACAGCGCGCCGGCCTCGTTCTCGAGAAGGATGGATATGATGTGTCGCATGAGTGTCGGTATCGGCGCTAGGTTTCCGGAGTGTTTACAGTTCTTCGGCCAGAATCATCTCGGTCAGGCCCTTGCCGCCTCCAACCATGGGGTAGACATTCTCGGTCTGGTCGGTGATGAAGTCCATGAATACCAGCTCGTCCGTGCGCTTGAACGCCTGCTTCAGCGCCGGCTCGACATCGGCCGGTTTGTCAATGCGCATGCCGACGTGACCGTAGCTCTCTGCGAGCTTGACGAAGTCGGGCAGCGCGTCCATGTAGGACTCGGAGTAGCGGTTGCCATGGAAGAATTGCTGCCACTGTCGCACCATCCCCATGTAGCGGTTGTTAAGATTGACCACCTTGATCGGCAAGCGGTACTGCTTGCAGGTCGAGAGTTCCTGGATGCACATTTGGAAGCTCGCCTCGCCGGTAACGCAGACTACCGTGGCGCCGGGATTGGCGATCTGCGCGCCCATCGCCGCCGGCAGGCCGAAGCCCATGGTGCCGAGGCCCCCGGAATTGATCCAACGGCGCGGTTTGTCGAACTTGTAGAACTGCGCCGCCCACATCTGGTGCTGGCCCACGTCGGACGTGACGATAGCGTCGCCCTTGGTGAGTTCGTACAGTTTCTCCAGAACGAACTGGGGCTTGATGATTTTGCTCTTGCGGTCGTAGCGCAGGCAATCCTTGGTCTTCCACAGCTCGATCTGCGCCCACCAGGCATTGATCGCCTTCGGCTCGGGGCGCTGCTTGCCCGCCTCGATCAACTTGATCAGGTCGTCGAGCACATCGGGCACATGGCCGACAATGGGCACATCGACCTTCACGCGCTTGGAGATCGAGGACGGATCGATATCGATGTGAATGATCTTGCGCGGCACCTGGCCGAAATGCGCCGGGTCGCCGATGACACGATCGTCGAAGCGCGCACCAATCGCCACGAGAACGTCGCAGTGCTGCATCGCCATGTTGGCCTCGTAGGTGCCGTGCATCCCCAGCATTCCGACAAAATGCTTGTCGGTCGCAGGAAAGCCGCCCAGACCCATGAGGGTGTTGGTGCAGGGAAAGCCCAGCATTCTCACCAACTTGGTGAGCTGGGGCGCAGCGTCGGACAGGATCACGCCGCCGCCAGCATAGATCATCGGGCGCTTGGCTTCGATCAACAGCTGCGCCGCCTTCTTGATCTGCCCCGGATGACCCTTGACCACGGGATTGTAGGAGCGCATCGAGATCGTTTCCGGATACTCGAACTTGCACTTGGCGGTAGTCACATCTTTGGGGATGTCGACCAGCACCGGCCCCGGGCGTCCGGTCGCGGCGAGGTAGAAGGCCTTCTTGATGGTAATGGCGAGATCCTTGACGTCCTTCACCAGGAAATTATGCTTGACGCACGGGCGGGTGATGCCCACCGCATCGCATTCCTGGAACGCGTCCAGCCCGATGGCATGGGTTGGCACCTGGCCAGTGATGATCACCATCGGGATGGAATCCATATAGGCGGTGGCAATGCCGGTCACGGCGTTGGTGACGCCGGGTCCCGAGGTCACCAGCGCGACGCCGACTTTGCGACTTGAACGGGAATAGCCGTCGGCGGCATGCGTGGCGCCCTGCTCGTGGCGCACCAATACGTGCTTGACCTTGTTCTGTTTGAACAACTCGTCATAAATGAACAAGACCGCACCGCCGGGGTAGCCGAACACGTACTCGACTTTTTCCGCCTGCAGGCACTTGATGAGGATTTCTGCGCCCGATAATTCCATGATTTTCGCTGGGTTTTACCGAAATCCTTGAACACTAATGCTTGCCCCTCATTTGGTCAAGATTTTTTTGCTGCGGCGCAACTTCATCGCCGCAGCGATTTGGGCAACGCGGCAATCGATTAACCACTAGAATCCAGAGGTAATTGACAAAATGAGGGGATATCCCCTCATGCTCCCCTAAGTCAGGGGCCGTTTCGGTAATCCTGAAACGGCCTCTAGGAAATATTTCGAGGATATCGCCCTGGCTTCCCGCAACGAACTTTCCGGGTTTCTCGCCACCGTCGAGCGCCGCGCCTACAAGCAGGCGCGATTTGCCGTGCGCGACGAGCAAGCGGCTTTGGATGTGGTGCAGGACTCGATGCTCAAGCTGTCGGAAAAATACGGCGCCAAGCCCTTGGCGGAACTGCCGATGCTGTTCCAGCGCATCCTGCAGAACACCATTCGCGACTATTACCGTCGCTATAAGGTGCGCGCAACGTGGACCACGCAGCTATCCTCGATGCTGACGGGCAAGGATAGTGGGGAGGACGCCGATCCGCTGGAAACTTTGGCGCCGGCGGAGGGGTCAAACCAAGCACTGGGGCCATCCGAACATCTGGAGAAATCGCAACTTATTGTTCTAATTGAGGATGAGCTGAAAAAGCTGCCACCGCGTCAACGCCAGGCCTTCCTGCTGCGTTATTGGGAAGAGTTGGACGTTGCCGAAACCGCCCAAGCCATGGGCTGTTCGCAAGGCAGCGTCAAGACCCATTGCTCGCGCGCCGCGCACACATTGGCCAGCGCACTCAAGCGCAAGGGGGTTACATTATGAATGAAAGCAAATTCGGCCACCAAATCAAGCAACAACTCGACCGCACGCTCAATCTCGAACCGGCCACGCTGAAGCGGCTGAAAGCCGCGCGCGAGCAGGCTCTGGCGCGCCAGCGCATGACCGAACCGGCGTTTGCGCTGGCTTGGGCGGACGCAGTTGTCGGACGCCTGTCGGGCAACCCCGCCTCGGCGGGCATTGCCTTGGCAGGCGCCGCCCTGATCCTTGCGCTCGTCGGCATCCAGTACTGGCAGCAAACGCCGACGGTGGAGGAACTCGAGGAAGTCGACGCCGCCCTCCTGACCAGCGACCTGCCGATCAACGCCTACCTCGACAAGAGCTTCGATACATGGCTAAAGCGCTCGCAGCACTG
>Ga0209726_10004365_pt1 | contig 18211 bp, 14 predicted proteins | sample Subgrocontami54m_FD_187453 | JGI IMG/M metagenome (GOLD analysis project Ga0209726, IMG submission 187453) | Subsurface groundwater microbial communities from S. Glens Falls, New York, USA - GMW46 contaminated, 5.4 m (SPAdes) (version 3) | ecosystem: Environmental > Aquatic > Deep subsurface >... | reverse complement strand
CAGACGGGAAGTACTGACGAGGAGAGGATGTATTAGGATGAAAATATTAGGCATCTCGTGCTATTACCATGATGCGGCGGCGTGTCTCGTGATTGATGGGGTGGTCGTTGCGGCTGCGGCGGAGGAGCGTTTTACCCGCAGGAAGCACGACAATAATTTTCCAGAGCAGGCCATCCGGTTTTGTTTGTCCTGGGCAAACCTTCTGCCCACAGATCTTGACGCGGTGGTATTTTATGAAAAGCCGATTGTAAAGTTTGACCGGATGCTGCGGCAACACTTTGCGCACTTTCCTACGAGCCGAAAAATATTTGTCGACACCATCGGCTCGTGGTTTGACCTTAAACTTCAGGTCCCCAAAACTCTTAAAAAAACCATTGGCTACACGGGACCAGTCCGTTATATCCCCCATCACCTTTCCCACGCTGCTAGCGCGTATTACCTGTCAGGATTTAAAAGGGCTACGATTGTGACCATTGACGGCGTGGGTGAATGGGCGACAACAACGATGGGTTTGGGACACTCGGGTAAAATAGTTGTTGATAAAGAGATCCGTTTCCCCCATTCGCTCGGACTCCTCTACAGCGCGATGACTTCTTATCTGGGGTTTGAAGTTAATGATGCCGAGTATAAAGTGATGGGACTGGCTGCATACGGCGATCAAAAACCGTTTCGTCCGCAGATGGACGAGCTCGTTAACATATTTCCTGACGGAAGCTATGCACTAAATCACAAATATTTTGATTATGTCCGGACGGACCGAATGTTTAACCGGCGCCTTGAAGAACTTTTCGGCCATCCGGCGCGGAGTCCCGAGAGTCCCATGGAACGTACGTATGAAAATATCGCCGCAAGTCTCCAGGAGAAGTTGGAAACTGTCGTGTTTCATCTCCTTACCGCGGTCCACAAGAGGTACAAAACAGATAATTTATGTCTCTCCGGCGGGGTAGCGCTCAATAGCGTCATGAACGGGAAAATTCTCAAACAAACCCCTTTCAAAAAACTATTTATTCCTCCGGATCCCGGCGATGGGGGTGGGGCGATGGGGGCGGCGCTCGCGATGAGCCATTCGAATGACAAGTCCTTTTCTCCCTACTTGGGTCCGAGCTTTCCGGAGGAGCAGATAGAAGATGTATTACAACGAAACGGTCTTTCGTATGAGCGTTTAGATCGCGCGGTACTTGTTGATTGTGTCGCGGAGTTGCTGTCTCAAGAAAAGATTATTGGCTGGTTTCAGGGCCGGATGGAATGGGGGCCGCGGGCGCTGGGAAACCGGAGTATTTTAGCAAGTGCGGCAAGGCTGGAGATGAGGGACATCATCAATAGCAAGGTCAAGCACCGCGAGCTCTTCCGGCCGTTTGCGCCGGTGGTCCTCGCGCAACACGTCAAAGAATATTTTTTTACGGACTCCCCTATCCCGACCTCTGCGAAGTATATGCTCTTCGTATATCCCTTTCGACAAAAAGGCAAGCGTGAGGTGCCGGCGGTCGTCCATGTAGACGGAACAGGGCGACTCCAAACGCTTGAGCGGGGCGATAACCCGCTCTATTATGACCTCATAGAAACGTACGCTAAAAGAACCGGCGTCCCCATCATTATTAATACGTCATTCAACGTGCGCGGCGAGCCTATTGTATGTACACCCCTTGACGCGGTACACTGTTTTTTGAAAACAGATATTGATTATCTCGTTCTCGGACCGTTTTTGGTAAATAAAAAGACGATATGATCAGAGATTTAACTTCGTATTTATGGAAAAATAGGTTGTGGTGGATGGTGCCGCCGATCATCGTGTTTCTCCTTTTTGGCGCACTCATTGCTTTTTCCACCGTCTCCCCCATAAGCCCCTTCGTGTATATGCTGTTTTGATCATGACGCGATACCTAAAAAAGAACGTATTCTTTCAATATGCGCTTCCTTCTTATATTGTGTATATTCTCAGCTATGGACCGTTATTTCTTCTCTACCGGTATCACCCGTACTTTAATAAACTTCTTACGCCATACACTATCGAAGTATTTCGTATAATCGCTCTTACTTACCTCACGCTCGGACTTCCATATTTTTGGGTCAACGGCGTGCTTGCTCCTCTTGAAAGGAAAAAGTTTTTTGAATTAACTCGGGCTCTTAAACTCCTTATCTTTAAACACAAACTCACGGAGGAAACTCGGGTACACATCCTCAAAATCATCGTTAAAGGTTTTTGGGCGCCCCTTATGTTTAATTTTATGTTTGCCCATTACCGAGATTTACGCGTACTTCTTTTGCAACCGAACCAAAATTTTTTTTCGTTTGACACGATATACCAGCTTCTCTACCAATCGATTTTTTTGGTAGATACGATGATTTTTGCTTTTGCCTATACCGTGGAAACTCACTGGTTACATAATACGATCAAGTCTGTCGAGCCGACGCTCTTTGGGTGGGTTGTCGCTCTCATCACGTATGAACCCTTCAATAAAGTGACGGGGCAACTCCTTCCGATAGTAAAAACCGCTCCGCTTCTCTTTCCCTGGTGGGCAGAGCGGACTATTCAGATTGCCATCCTTTGCTGTTTTAGTCTTTATGTATGGGCAAGTATCGCACTTCTGTATAAAGCAAGTAACCTCACCAACCGCGGTATCGTCACCCACGGCCCGTACCGATGGATGCGCCACCCGGCCTATATCGGTAAAAACTTAGGGTGGTGGCTGGAAAATGCAGCGTATCTCAACCACCCCGGAAACATCGTGTCGCTTCTCGGATTTAATTTCATTTATTTTCTTCGTGCGGTTACGGAGGAGCGGCACCTGGCGCGCGAGTCAGACTACCGGCGGTATCAGAAAAGCGTGAGTTTTTGGGGGGTGCGAAGATTTATAAAAAGTTGACACGGACATTCGGCCCCTCCGATTCGGAGGGGTCTTTTTTTTGACGAAGCGCCTAAAAATACCATATAATACGTTACATATGATGACGAAGCAGACGATTCAATCTCTCAGCGTCCCGCTGTTTCAGAAATACCGCGTCAAACGGGCGGCGCTGTTTGGTTCTGTTGCTCGCGGGGAAGCACGAGACGCGAGTAGCGATATCGATATTCTCGTGGAAATGGGAAAAGGCCGAGCATTTGATTTTTTTAGCTTACAAGAAGATCTGAGAGAGCGGTTCGGTCGGCGGGTAGACTTGGTGGAATATGTCGCGCTGCGCCCCGAACTTAAGGACAGCATTTTGGCCGATGCGGTGACGATGTACGAGTCAAAGCCATGAACAAAGACATTCTTTTGTACCTCAAGGACATGCTCGAGTCGATAGAGTTGGTCAAGCAGTACGTGTCAGGCGTCAAGGAGGAGGATTTTTCCAGAGACAAAGAGAAGCAGGACTCTGTCATCCGCCGCCTGATGATTATCGGAGAGGCAGCGACTCGTGTGCCAGAGGAGATACGCGCCCTCTCTCCAGACACCCAATGGCGGGCAATAGTTGGGTTTCGCAATGTCGTCATCCATGAATATGCCGGGGTGAGCATGGGAAGGGTGTGGGAGATCGTTGAGCAAGAACTTCCTATTCTTAAAAATCAGCTGATTGTCATCCGAAAAAAACTGCGTCACAAACACCCATGAAAGAATATCCAGATATTTTTATTAATGTGTCTATCAAAGAGAGTCGATGAGACCCCGCCGAGGGGTCTTTTTTTGAGGTAATTGACGGAAGACAGAAGGAATGATACTATAGGGTAGAGGTTCTTATGAAAATGGTTGAAGCAGTTCTTCCGGGAGATTCCAGATCTTCACCACTAGAGCACGCAAGATCCGTACTGGTTGATGCACAGCAAGAAATTGCCTCAACATTCCGCACAAATACTGATCAGCTATCACGCGCGACTCTCCCCGTAGCTTCGTTATTATTGGAAGCAAGCGATTCGATGCTTGAGGAAGAAAAGAGTCGCTCCCTTCATGCCCACATCGATACGCTAGTTGCCTATGAGTTGGTGGCACAAGAATTGTGGGCTCGTACTGTGAAAACCGGCCCAAAAAGCCTGGAACAAACGACCAGCATGGTCCATGAGCAGTTGGAACATTTGCAACGAAGTTTCCCCTATACCGCTGAGGCTGTGTTTGAGAGCGCGACCGTCACGGCGGAGGAGCTTTTAGACCGACGCCTTTTCCCGTCGCGTGCCGGACTCAAAAATTCTGGTCCTTCTCCCGCATTAGAAGGTGCCGGTTTGTCTGCATACGAAAAATATATGTATAGCCAAAAATTCGTTGCAACCGCAGTAGCCACACATAAGGAGCGGTTGATCCGGCTTGGCGAGGAACGTCCTGACTTGGTTCATACGATAGATAAACTCATAGGCAATATTGCAAATTCCGCTTTAGACAGTAGTGATTCTCATTGTGGTAAGCGCTTCAATAAACTTATCCAGGCTGTCCATAGTGTGGGGCTTGCGACACGCGGCAGCAATGGCTTGGTACCCCGTGCATTTGAAGTAGCGACAGTGGGTAATCGGTCAATCGACTTTAATAATTTTCGGAATCAATTGTCGAGGAATGCCCTTCCCGATCAAGTCGATGCGATGGTTTTGGCGATGGGCAAGTTTGGAGAAGAATGGCTTGGAGGGCGGGAGTATCACGCCGTAGAGAATGTGATCCGGTTAGAACGGACACTCGGTGAGAAAAAGAATCTTGACGAGCATATACCGCAATGGGAACTTGCGTTTTCGGGACTGTTCAAATCGAATCCTTATGATCAAGAATTTTTCAAAACGTTAAATGATAGAGATAGAGCGACACTTATCGTGCTTGCGATGCAAAATGGCCTGGGGATGCAGGCAAAAGTCCAACGGCTTCTTCAGATGCCGGAAGCGACCCGGCTTCTTGCAGAACTTGCGACTACTAAGGCCGCGGATCGTTTTGCCGGATGGGGAGAGGCAGCGCGTGTTGCTACTCTCGTCTATAACGAGTCAATAAGAACGACAGATCAGCATATTTCATTAGCTAAGAAGTTAGCAGTGCAGGCGGCAAAAGTGTTTTATCCCCATGCCTCTCGCGAACCCGGTGCCGATGATGGAAGTCCACGCCCGCCGCGCAAACCCGATTGGGGTTATATCGGTATCGCCGGAACAGTGCTTGTTTCGATCGCCTGCGGAGTTATTGCTAAGGTAGTAGACAATAGCGCTACGTTGCCTGCACCGGGCGTTTCTACGTACGAGCCTACCATTGGTCCAACGCCGATAGCGAGTATCAGCCCCGACGCGATGACGGCAAGAGCAAGCGCTACACCAAAGGTTGATACAATGATCGGCCCCGCACCGTCGATGGTCATGAGCGCGTTTCGGTATGCGCCGATAAACAATGGCGAGTTTGGTATACCACCGACGACCCAACAGTGGCTTAACGTGATTGCGGGAGGGGCGACTGATTCGACGATACAAAGTAGTCTTCAGGCAACAACTCTGTGGGCAGATGCACGGGCGCACTGCAAAGATGCGAGCACATGCATGGTCGCCGCGGCTTCGTATACAGAACCGGGAAACCCCAATGCCTCGCGGACCGCATATTTTCTCCGCGCTCCTGACGGATTTATCTTGGCCGCGTCGACAAATCCCGACGGGAGCATTAACGTGGAAAATTCCCGATGGTTGCCGCCGCTTGTCGCTCGTGACGGAACACCTCTCGTTCCATATGAGGTGTTTAATTACGGCGCTAGGACAGACGCATGTCAGATTTATCCTGCTCCTCCTGCCGATCAGCGGCGCGTGGTGTGGGCGTCGCCGGACGGACGGGTGGTCGCGCATCAGACATTATTCGGCAACGGTTTGGCAGAGTTTGTAGTAATAAATCACTCGGTACTGTTTGGAGACAACAATGCGTTTCGTGATGTGTGCGGTAAGGCGTTTGCCGCCCGGGCGCTTAATGACGGTAGGCTCGTCGGTGCGTTCTATCCGGTGGGAGTAGACGGAAATGTGATTTTTGCCAACCCAACGAACGCTGACGGCAAGATAAACACGTACGCTATCTTTGATCCAAAAATTGGGGAGTGGCTTTGGAAAGACGGCCTCCTTCCTACCCCCACCCCCGAGCCCAGCCCAACGCCGGACAGGGTTGCATCCTTTGAAATTCCTGCCGACCACGCCCCATTTTGGGGGTTTGATGGGAGAGTTGGTAAGCTTTTAACAACTCAAAATGAGAGAGATTTTGCTCTCTATGGTGCTTATTTTCAACCATACTTAGTAAATCAGCATATCGAAACAATTGGAGGTCAGGAGGTGGTTGTAGCCGAAGCAGTCTATCAAGGCCCTGATGGTGTAAAAAGGAACGTTGATGTCATATTTGATTCTCAAATGCTAGCTTTTGTCGATTGGAGTTCAATTGGCACGCCAAAACCAATTATGGGCGTAGGGGAAGAAGTAATAGCAATAAACAAAATTGAAGCGGAAGTTCAAGCATGGATTAACAATAAAATCCAAGTTCCTTTATACGTTGTGATAGGTTATGGGGGTATCCCTTCAAATATACACGATCGTAACTGTGATAATATATGTGGGGTTGTGGATGATGTTTTATTGCAAATGGATCCAGACGATTTACTAGAATTTTATAGAAATGGTGGAGTAGGTCTTCAAGATGCTGGTCGTGAAGTTCGTCTTTTAGTAGAGTTTGTGGCGAATGGTCAAGGAAACTTAAGGCAAGTAGGTGAGATTTCTAGTTGGCCGGCAGACCAGATCCGTCAGTTCCCCTTCAAGCCATAAGTTGCCTTCTCATATCTCTATCCCCTTTTGCCTTCATCTCGAGAACTGCCTAGTATGGAGATAGGGATATGAAACTGCTCACAAAAGCGATTGTTCTTCTTGGCCTTATCGTAGGTATTGTTGGAATCGTCGGTTTTTTTATTGTACGGAGTGCTCCGGCAGGAACTAGACAAGGACCCCTATCGTTATTAAAAATTATCTTCCCCCCCAATCGATACGAGGAGGAAATCCGTAATCTCACTGCTGCCGCTTCTCCTTCTTGCCATTCCGCTCCTCATCCTTATTGACTCCCGTTTGAGGTGGTTGATAGGAAGCATAAAGAGTGATATTATAGGATTATATTATGACTCGTCTAGCGGAATTTGGGCAAAAACCACAAGTAGATGAGCTCTTGGCAGGAGATACACGAATTTCCCCTCATTTAGATTATCCTCGTACATTTACCCGGAGGGAATTTTTAAAACTTAGTGCTGTAGGTTTTGGAGGATTGCTCGCCGGCTGTCAACCTCCTCCGGATATTACTCCCTCACCATCCTTACCATCAACTCCGACGTCAACTTTCCCAACTTATTCATCTAATACACCAAGCGCTGTAGCTTCCGAACGGGCATCTACCCCCGAGCCCAGCGCAACGCCGGACCGGGTTGCATCCTTTGAAATTCCCGCCGACCACGCCCCATTTTGGGCGTTTGATGGAAAAATTAGCAAGCTTCTAACAACTCAAGATGGAAGGGATTTTGCTTTATATGGAGCTTTTTTCCAGCCATACCTTATTAATCAACGAGTAGAAAAGATAGGTGCGCATGATGTTGTGGTAGCTACAGCAGTATATTTATCAACAGATGGTGTAAAAAGAGAAGTTGATGTTGTACTTGAGCCACAATTTTTAAAGTATTTTGATTGGGGCACAGGTATTCCTGCCCCGAGCCCCCTTGATAAAGGTATCGGGGAGGAAACAATACCACTGGATGAAATACAAAGAGACCTCAAAACATGGATAACTGAAAAAAGACAAATTCCGCTCTATGTTGAAATAGGTTATGGTGGTATACCATCAAACATTAAGAATCGTGATTGTGATGCAACTTGCGGTGTTGTAGACGATGTACTTTTGCAAATAAACCCAGATGATTTACTTGAGTTTTATCGTACCGGCGGCGCGACGCATGAAGGAGTAACCAACATCCGTATTTTGGTAAGTTTTGTGGCTGTTGGCGAAACCAATCTGAGACAAAAAGGGGAGATTTCTCCTTGGCCGGCAGACCAGATACGTCAGTTTCCCTTCAAGCCATAAGACGCCTTTTATATCCCTATCCCCCCCTTGCCTTCACTTAGAGAACTCCCTACTATGGAAGTAGGGATATGAAGCTGCTCACAAAAGCGATTGTTGTCCTTGCCCTTATTGTAGGTATTGTTGGATTCGTCGGTTTTTTTATTGTACGGAGTACGCCGATAGGAACTAGACAAGCACCCCTGTCGTTATTAAAAATTATCTTCCCTCCCAATCGATACGAGGAGGAAATCCGCAATCTCATTGCTACTGCAGCTACTCCAGAGGAAGCCTCCGGGGAGCTCTCTACGTTACTCGCGTCACTTGGGTCTACAGGATTTTCTCTCCCCGACTGCCTGTTTGATCTGAAGACTCCCTGTATCTCTCACTACCAACTGCGGAAAGAATTGGGTAAGACCATCCTCGTGGCACAGCGGGGAGGAACGCTTGATATCTCTGCATTCTACAGCTTCGCCTACGGGGACACCGAGCGGCTTCTCCTCTATGAGTCGATACCATCCCAAGACAGTACGGATACCCGGAAAGGTATTGATCATATCTGGCAGGCGTCGCAGGAGTATTCCATCAATCCTTTGGTTGTCTCCCTGTTCCTTAAACTCATCAATGCTGCTGACTACACCTTTGTAAAAGGGATGGCGTACGCCACCGCGGGAAGGCTTCGAGCGTACTATGATTTGTTTCGACGCGGTGATGAGGGACGCATGAAGAAGCTTCACAAGTCAGAGCAGGCTGTGGTGGGGACACTTCTTAAAAACAGCACGCTCTCCGCAGCAGAGAAAGCAGTGCTTACTTTTGGCGCGGTGTACTACGATGCTCATTTTTTGGAGCTGTTTGCCCCACGATGGAAGAGTTTGGCAAAATTATTCCGGCTTGACCGTAATGTCCCTCTCTACCCGTCCCTGTTTTCTCCCAAGCAAGAGACTTCTCTCTTTGAGAATGCAACCATAACTCCATCTTCTCCTACTGACTTTGCCTATTGTGCCGGCGGTAAACTCCAGCAATGCATGTTTGCCGGTGAGTTTATGCTCTGCCGCAACCGTGCAGAGCTTGATGCAGTGTGTTTGCGTACCACTACACCGATACGATTATGAACGGGAAAAGAATATTAATTTTTTGCACTCTTGTAATATTCGCTCTTATGTTTACCAAGGGAGTGTTTGCCCAGTGGCAGACGTGTCAAGATTGGGTGTTTCAACCCGGGATTGGGTATGGATGTTATAATCCAGTATCAGATACATCGAGTTGCTCCCAAACCTCCTGGTGTTGTGGTTGCGGGGTAGCTCAAGGCGAGCGCATTTGTAACGGCGTGTCGCAAGGGGTATCTGCTTGTTCAGCAACCAGCAATGCCAGTTGTGCGTGTGGTGGTTCAAGTCCGGGGAACGTATCGGAGACCTGCACCACAACCTGTAATCCCCCCGGGTGTGTCCAGGGCGGGCCGTATCCGTGCGACTGTACTACTTCCTGTACTCAAGCCCCGGCTGGTGGCGGTGGCGGCGGAGGAGGCGGCGGAGGAGGTGGTGCTCCGCCGCCTCCGTCGTGTAACCCGGATAACTGGGGTGTGTGGGGATCCTGCAGCGGATCTCCTGCTACGAGGTCCCGGCAGAACGCGTGTGGAAGCGTACAAACTGTGAGTTGTACCGGCACGATCAACGCCCGTGCGGTGGTGGTAGACTCGCCAAGCGCGACCTGCAGCACCGTGCGTGCCTCAACGAGCGGCATCAATGGCACGGTCCACCAGTTTACCCCTGGGTCAGCAAGCCAACCTAGTCCCCAGACCCAAAGCGGGGCTTCCTACGTAACATTTAGCAATATCGTGGGCGGCACGTATACCATTTCCCCTACCGTTTCTGCAAGTTATGTGTTGGCAAATCCGTGCTGGAGTAAGAGTACGGGTTCCTCCGGCGCCGGACTTACCCAGTCCCTTTCCGTTCCAACTGATGGGGAGACCCTTACCTGGGACCTGGGCTATAGGTTGGGGACTCCCTGGGTGCAAGCCCAAGGAGGCGATGTATATGGGGCGGGTATCGTGCGCTCCTATATCCCCAGCGGGACAAGTCCCAGGGAATTTGTAACCAGCGGCAGCGGCGGATATCCCGGGATCGTCTCTTACGGAACAAGCTATGACTTTGACAGTGACCCTGTGTTGAAAGGAGAGAATTATATTTCCAGCAAGAACTGGCTCGTGAACCAAACCCATACAAGCATCAACTACTACGAATACTTCTGGCGCAAGCTCGGCGGCGGGACGGCGGTAGATAGTTTTGTTGATTTAGGGGCGGTTGCCAAGCCCGCAAGTCGTACGACCCCCTACTACGTCGTAGGAGATATGACGACCACCGGCGATTGGAATATTCCTAACGGGGAAACGGTCATCTTCATCGTCAACGGTAGTCTGACGCTTGGAGGGAAAGTAACTCTCACGGGATCAGGGTTTGTTTCATTTATCGTCAACGGAAATATAACCGTTTCTTCATCCGTTGGTGGACTTTACACTTCAAGTACTCCCGTCATCGAAGGCATCTACATTACCAGTCCGATGGGGATATTAAAGACGGGGACGTCTTCCATCCCCAGTAAAGAACGGTTGGTCCTCCAGGGCATGTTTGTCGCCGGCAACTTCCTTCTTCAACGGGACCTAGATAGCGTGAGTGCTAACACCACCACTGCCGCCGAACTCTTCCTCTACAATCCGCGCCTGCTCATCTCCATGCCGGATAGTATGAGAGATGTCCCGATTACCTGGGCGGAAGTGGCACCGTGAGGATGCAAAGTTGTGATACAATCTTGTTGTTTTATGGTGAGACATCAAGAGCGACGGGGTATTTCTTTAGACATAGCTACTCAAGCGGGAAATACGTTTTCACCAAAGGATTTACAGACCCGTTTCTGAAGTAGGTACTAGTAAAGGGGCAAGCCCTAAAAAACCATCTGCCTCAGTTGGACGAATGGGAACGATTCTCAGGCCATCCTCATGGAAGCCCCCGATTGCAAGATTCGGATCTGTAGTAGTCGTAAAGCAATAATCATATTGCTCACCAAAGAGACTCTCACCGGTTGCATCTTTATGTAAAAAAGTAACATGAGAATAATCTGCAACATTCCCTGTGATCGCAGCTGCGCCTGGGAATTGTTTTCCGACTATTGCATTAAATATAGCAAGCATTTTTCTTTGTACGGAGTATTTTTTACTGTGGCTTTCTTCGAGAAAAAGCTGTCTTGGATGAATAGCGACCTGACACATTGATGAAGCAATTAATTCTAATTTATTACCTCTATGCCACTCCAAGAGGAAGGGATATCCTGCGCTACGAAGAGATGCAATTGTGCTACCGCTGGGATCAGGGTCGTATATGTGATATCCTTCACTCTCCATAACCGACTGCAGTTCAGGGGAAAAACGAGCATAACCATCAAAAATTCCTACTTCATCATGACTCCCATTTCCACCTAACTCCCTTCGTCTATATAAATCTCCTTCATCTCGTAATGTCATATGCGGTGATGATAGCATACTAACGGCCTTCATTCAATACATCTAGTATGTTTTGTGATTGGTATAATTTCTTTGATTTATTGTAATATATTGTTATAATCATCCGATTATCAATATAATTATGGCAATAGAAGCAAAATATTACAGCACAAGCATTCAAATGACTGAGGAATTACCCGATGGCCACCTTGACCCCGGGTTTCAAAGAATACTTAATCAAAGTACGGACTTGATTTTAAAAAGAGCGCTTCCATTGTCTATGGTTGATAACGAGATACCAGCTCATCAAGTATCATCTTCTTTAACTGCACAAATTTCCGATGTATTTTCATTAGCTCTGGTAGGAATAAGGGCTGATAGCGCTGAAGGAATGAGAGTCAGATCTGGAGTGCGCCCCATATTGGAATCTTTCTTGCAAGGCACCCTCCTTAGATCAGTTCAACATGATTCGTATTTAAATCTATTATATACTTCAATTTTTTTAGCACGCGACCCTTCGTTATTTCAAGAATTAACTATCAGTACAGGGTTCGGAGGAAGCAACGATAGAGATACAAATATTCGTGCATTATCGTATGTTATACCGAGCGTAAAAATATTAGAAAATCTAAAAAAATTAAAGGAGAGAGGTATTATTGAATTCGATCTTCCCAGATTCAGAATCTTTTTCGCCCCATATTCCGCTATTGCGGTAAATACGTCAGAAATGTCTTCGGAAGACGTATTGCAAAATATGGCAAGAACTAGGAGGTACATACTAGAATATATTGCCTATTTTCACAAAGACATTTTCCCCAACATATTTATTGAAGTAGAAAATCCGTGGGATCAACATGATCCCGTTACGCGGGTGGTTCTCGATTACTTTTCTCAACTTCTTGTTGATTCACAAGATGAAACAATTAAAAAATTAATTTCTATTTTACAACAACGGGGAGCCAACCATGGCAATGAACTCGGAGCGGAGCTCGCCCACGTTTATGCGGCGATTCATCCATTATTATTTAAAGATTCAGTTAATCATCCGCGGGTCAATGTTTTTGACTATTCGGAAAAAAACCTTTTTGCCTTATCAATAGGCGGAAGACCAGAACGGCTATTTAATTCTGTACGGGCATATATACGAAAAAAAACAGACCCGCGTCTCTTATCTGCTTTATTGGGAAATAATGGTATTTTCTTCGATCTAAGTCCAGTATCTGACGTTGGGCCATATACCGGTACCGTTTTTCCTGTCCGACCCGATTACTTATCATCTCCAATTGTAAGTACGTTGGCAATTACGACAATCGGAAGTACACCCGTGTATTATCGAACAAAGTATGATCTTGGAATACGAAGCCGGAACGACTTACCACTTTCATATCTCGCAAGCATGAAGGAAATTATTTCTAAACAATTATCAGGCGCCCAAAGAGCGCTCGAGCTAAATCGTCTAGCGGAAATTGAAAGGGACATACGTACCGTTATTGATGACGTGGGAAGCGAAGATGTATTAATGAATTTCCTGGACAATCTAGATAGTTGACCCGGGGTATACACTCTAGTATACTAAGTCCTTAGAAATGAATATCGTTGTTAATAGTTTGGCTCTCCTTCTCCTTACCTCTTAACGGGGAGCTTTTTTGTATATAAAAAAGTCCCCAATAAGGGGTCTTTTTTTTATGAAAAATATGAAAACAAAACAACTATTACGACAAGTTGAGAAATATATAGCAAAAGCCCAATATGCGGGTTTATACGGGATTATTCAAGAATCCGCCCGTGGCAACGTCATCACGGACGTTGAAGGGGAAAAATATCTAGATTTTTTTTCTGCCGCTTCATCAGTAACCGTAGGATATGGACGGGAAGACATTATTAATGCATACGCATATACCGCAAAAAAACTCACACAGTCCTGTTTTATATATTCTCCCAATATCGAAACCATAGAGTTAGCAAAAAAATTAATTTCGATAACCCCGGGAAATTTCAAAAAAAAAGTAATGTTTGGCATGTCTGCGTCCGATAGTATAGACGGTGCCATTAAAGCTGCCAGAAAATTTACTCAAAGGAAAGGGACTATCGCATTTCATGATGCATATCATGGGAATACCGGATTGTCAGCACAAGCCACTGGATTCCCGGGAATACGCAACGGGTTTTTGAGTTCAGATGATTTTTTCTTTCTGGATTTTCCGGTTACAGAAACCCAATCAGATACCTGTTTAGAAAACGCAGAAAAATATTTTCGAACCAACACAATTGCATGTTTCATAATTGAACCAATTCAAGGAGATGGAGGAAATCTTGTTCCACCCGAAGATTTTTATCTTAAACTGAAAAAATTGACCGATAAATACGGTGTTATCCTTATTGATGATGAAGCACAAAGCGGAATAGGTCGAACCGGAAAATGGTGGGGCATAGAGCATTTTCACATTGCTCCGGATATACTTGTTGCAGGTAAGGGTATCACCGGAGGTTATATTGCCCTCAGTGCCTGTATAGGCAGATCTGATGTTATAAATTCACTTGAAAAGGCACAGCATGTTTTTACATACTCAGGGCATCCACCTGCCTGCGCAGTTGCAAGCAAAATACTTTCAATCATCGAAGACGAACATATCATGAACTCGGTTCGAAAAAACGGACAGTTTCTCATTGATCAACTGATACATCTGACGAATACGTACAATGAAACACTCCATTGCCAAGTGCGAGGAATCGGTTTACAGATTGGTTTATCTATACGCTCAAATGATAATACACCGCTTGCCGTGCTTTTCGGCGTCCGATGTTTAGAAAAGGGATTGTATGTTGGATATTTCGGAAAGAATAATGACGTGCTGCGTTTACATCCTCCTTTAACTATCACCAAACAGGAAGTACAGCGAGCCATCAACATTTTTAGTGAAGTATTTGAGGAATGGAAAAGTAATAAATTTCCTACATCAACATTTCGCACGTACAAAACTCAGTGTCTGGGTTTGGGAAAAAGCTGAAGATGTGATTCACATCTCAAGATACAGTGTCAGAGGTCCTTCGTTTTTCGATTCCACGGTCATAAATGCGCCGAACGTTCCTGTTTCAACCTGAAGATTTTGAGAATTCAACTGAAAAACAAAGGAATCAAAAAGACCTTTTGCCTGTGAAGGAGGCGCTGCGTCCATAAATCCCGGTCTTCTGCCTGACGTATCTGCGTAGAGCGTAAACTGCGGTACTGCAAGTATCTTGCCGCCCAAGTCCGATATCGTTTTGTTCATTTTACCGTTCTCGTCGTCCATGATCCGGAAATTTGCTATTTTTTGTGCCATTTTAGCGGTAATTTCATCGGTATCGGCATGAGTGAACCCCACGAGAAGTAAATATCCAGATTCTATTTGACCCACAGTTTCTTTTCTGACTGTAACGGCTGCCACGGAAACTCTTTCCAACACGACTCTCATAGTATTGTTTGATTTATTATTAATCGGTTACAATCGAAACTATTCTTCCTGGTATATATCTCTGATTTTGAATATGTTTGTCCTTCAGTCTTTCTTGTATAACTGCTGTATTGTATATTGAAGCGAATACAAAATCTTCATCATGTAATGTATCCGCTGTAACGGTTACCGTGCCTCTTATCTTGCCATTGATTTGTATCGGAATCTCGTATTCTTGTTCTTTTGCAAGATCAGCATCAAATATCGGCCATGGTTGCAGATGAACCATAAAGTCCTGTTTTCTGCCCGTTTTTCCTTTTTCAGTTTCAACAAGATAATATAATTCTGACGCAAGAAACGGTGCGAAGGGGGACAGAATTTTTGTAAATGCTGCGGTTTCCTCAATGGAAAGTACTGAATTTGAAGTCTGATTTTCCCGCTGTTCTCTGGACCATTCATTCACAAAGGTCATCATGGCGGCAATTGCCGTATTGAATTTCAGTTTTTCGATATCTTCCGTAACTTTTCGGATAGTTTGATGCAATAATTTTTCAAGATTATTACCTCGTTGCGGTTGCGGAGTTTGTTCAAAAGATCCGACTAATCTCGATATTCGTGAAAGAAATTTATATACGCCGTTTACAGATTTTTCGTCCCATGGTTTAGCTATGTCAATCGGACCCATAAACATTTCGTATGTACGAAGCGTATCCGCTCCGAACTGCGCAACTACGTCATCAGGGTTTATAACATTGCCGACCGATTTACTCATCTTCTTTCCGTCTGGTCCGAGAATCATTCCCTGATGTCTCATTGTCTGAAATGGTTCATCAAATGTTACATATCCTTGGTCGCGAAGAAATTTGGTAAAAAAACGGGAATACAGAAGATGAAGAACGGTGTGCTCAGCACCGATCATATAGAAATCGACGGGTAACCATTTTTTGAGCCGTTCGGCCGATGCAAACTCCGTTGTATTGTGTGAGTCGACGTATCGAAGATAATACCAGCTTGAATCGACGAATGTATCCATCGTGTCATATTCAGGTTTCCAGCCTTTACCGTACAATCGTTCTGTCCTTTCTTTGAATTCTTTGGATGATTTTAATGGCGACTCTCCGGTAGGTTTAAAATCCACATCAGTCGGCAACAACCACGGAAGATGATCTTCTTTTACCAAGTGTGGATTACCCTGAGGGTCATAGACTATCGGAATCGGAGCGCCCCAATATCTTTGTCTGGAAATGAGCCAATCCCGAAGTTTATACGCAGTTGCCGGTTTTATCTGCTCGGAAAACTCCTGACTAATTTTTTCTCTCGCCTCCAGGGATGTCAGTCCCGTAAATTGACCGGAATTTATGAGGATACCTTCTGCGGCAGAAACGCCCTGTGGTTCGTTCTGATCATTTTCTAAGATAGAGCGAATAGGGAGACCGTATTTGATTGCAAATGCGTGATCTCTCTGGTCATGAGCGGGAACGCCCATCACGACGCCTGTTCCATAATTTGCTAAAACATAATCTGTAATGTATAAAGGCACTTCTTCCTGCGTCACTGGATTGATAACCATTAATCCCGTGTCTACGCCATTTTTGTCTTTCTCACCCTTTTTGCGTTGTTCCTCTGTTTTGTAATGTGCTTTTGCAAGATATTCTTCCACATGTGTGTTTCTTTCTTCACTCACAAGATTTTCTAAACCAAATTCCGTAAATTTTTCAGGTGCGATGACGACATACGTAACGCCACAAATTGTATCTACTCGCGTGGTAAAACACGTAAGATCCGTTTCCGTGCCTTTAACACGAAAAGCAACATTGGCTCCTTCCTGTTTTCCAATCCAATCTTTTTGTTGCTTTTTGGTGGACTCCGGCCAGTCCACAGTATCTAAACCATCTATCAATTCATCTTTATAATCAGTAATTCGGAAAAACCACTGTTTCATCTGTTTTTGGATAACATCGCTGTGACATCGAAAACATTTACCGTCTTCAACCTGCTCGTTCGCTAGAACCGTTTGATCTTGCGGACACCAATTTACGGGTCCATCGTCACGATAGGCTGATCCTTTTTTGTATAATTCACCAAACATCCATTGCGTCCATCTGTAATATTCAGGATCGCAGGTCGCTACCTCATTGCCCCAATCGTAGGAGATTCCCAAACGCTTTATTTGCCTTCGGAATGTATCAATTGCGTCTTTAGTGGTAATTGCGGGGGGGATACCCGTTTCTATGGCATAATTTTCAGCGGGCATACCGAAGGCATCCCATCCAACGGGAAAAAATACGCTTTTCCCCTGCATTCTTGAATACCTCGCTAAAATATCAAGCGCAGTTTTGGATTCGACATGTCCAACGTGAAGTCCTGAACCGGAGGGATAGGCGAAAGCAAAAAGAATATATAGCTTGTCACCTGTTAATTGTCCTATGTCTTTATCCGGTGTGTTTTGATCAAGTTCTAATTGATCCCAAACCTCCAACCATTTAGTCTCAATTTCTTCTTGTCCGTAACCTAGTCTCTCTCCATCTGACATAATTAGATATTGGAGTCTCTCTCGTCATCCGCTTGGGTTCGAACCACAAATTCATTGCATATCGCCTGCTCGGCAGAACCGTTTGAAACGGTGCACACTATTCCCTCTATTTGATGAGCTGGGGGACCCTCTATAACACCAGGAGAATCGATTTGTGCAACTCTTGCTAAAGTGGGAACTCGCGCTTCGTTTTTCCAACATGCAGCACTACAAGCTCTAGAAAATATATCGTAGTTTGCGCATCCAGGAATAGTGTCAGGACTTCCATTCATAGTGTTCTTTTTAAGAAGGAAACAATTAATTATACTATTGTAACAGGATAAATGCAAGGGGTGCTATATTGCCGATATCAAAAGGACTATCCGGTCTAAGGTGACTGTAAAGATTACCCATGTCAAAAGCAATTATATTAATAAGTTGTAGGTTGTGGATAGCAGGTTGTAAATGTAGTTTTGGGGCAGGGCATGTTCGTCGCCGGAGGCTTTTTGCTTCAAAGAGACCTGGATAGTGTCAATGCAAATCCGTCGACTTCATCAGAGCTCTTTATCTACAATCCCCGCCTGCAACGCGTTGCTTGCATTGCGGGCAGGCCCGGCTTCTCTTCTCAATGCCCGACTCCATGCGGGACGTGCCGATTACATGGGCGGAAGTGGCACCGTAGAGAAAACGCATGATCGCTTCGCTCGCTTGAATCGCTGGAACGCTTGTGTACAATGAAGCCATGAAGTTTCGATATGAAACGCTTGAAATATGGCAACTCGCGATG
>Ga0209726_10004359_pt1 | contig 18219 bp, 10 predicted proteins | sample Subgrocontami54m_FD_187453 | JGI IMG/M metagenome (GOLD analysis project Ga0209726, IMG submission 187453) | Subsurface groundwater microbial communities from S. Glens Falls, New York, USA - GMW46 contaminated, 5.4 m (SPAdes) (version 3) | ecosystem: Environmental > Aquatic > Deep subsurface >... | reverse complement strand
CTGTTTCAGTCCGCCATACAGTCCCGTATACCCGTGATTTTGAAAAATGGCGTAGTCGATGGGTTCGATGACGCCTGCGCCCTTGGCCGTTTCGGCCAACTGAACATTATGGCGTCGCATCTCATCTCGCAACAGCACCCGCCGCTCGTCCTCAATGCGCCCGTCCGCCAATTCCTGCCGCCGCGTCTGGATAGCAAAGTAGGTTTGACCATGCGCCACAATCTCCTTTTTAGGATCGGCGTTCTGAATGGCAAGGTAACAGGCGTAGCGCGAAAGCAGAACAGTTTTAATGGGCCGCTCAGCGCCGCTACCAATGGCGACCATTTCGGTGATGTCAACGAAATGGTCTTCGAGGCGGTGTCCGCTGTTGAAACAGGCCATTTTGGCCTTCTCAATAACCCCCTCAAAATTGCGATAATCGCCGTAACCCAATATTTCAGAAAAGTTGCGGCTTGACCAATATTCCATCCCTGCATCGTTCGTGCGCTTGATCCTCTCGAAAGGCGACGCATGGGCGCCGGTTGTCTGCACAATTTTCTTCACCATTATTTCTTTCCTCCGTTCTTCCCGACGTTCACGTCTACGATGGTCATCGTGTCATTGCCGAAAATGTCCACTACCTTCACGGCAATCTTCCGCCGCCCCGGCGTGCATTCGTGAAAGACGCTTTTCAGCTCCAGCGACCGGTCTTTCTTGGTGCGGAAGCTCTGCCACTCATTCTCAAAGATATAATCGCCCGTCCAGCGTTCTTCCCATTCGCCGCCCTGCCCTGAGCCCGTCGAAGGGTCGTTCTTCACCCGGATGATTTCCCGCTTGTTCTCAAAGTCGAAGTCCACAGACCAGTAGTCAATCCAGTCGGTCCAGTTCTTGGTGAGCACTTCACGGGTGACGATGCCGTCCTTATCCTTGCTCACCTTCACGATCTGGCCCTTCTCCACCACTATCCGGCTGCATTTGTTCTTGATCGCCGTCTCCGCGTTGGCAATGGAGTCCTGCGAATAGAACACCGAAAAGTCCGTCAGTTCCACGGCTACGGTGTTCTTGACAACGTGCGGCTTGACCTCGATATAGGACACGTCATGGAAGACCACCTGGTTTTTCTCCACGGCGCGCTTGTCAAAGACCTCCGCCGGGATATACTTGGGCGCGATGTCGATCCCCTTGGCCCGCGCCTCGTCCAGAACGTTCGGGAACAGCCCCATCTCGAACTCGAAGCCCAGGATATCCACCTTCGTGATATGCTTCTTGCGGCATTCCAGGATGATCTCCTCGACGAACAGCCGTGTCACCGGCAGGTTGACCGGCCCCACGGCCACCAGCCGCCCGGCCTTCTTGCCGTGGAACGCAGCAAAGCCCGTCGTCTTTTCCGCCCGGTAGGCTCGCAGGATCAGGTCGAGGAAAGCCGCTTCTTTTTCTTCCAGTTGCTTTTGCTGCTCCGCCTCGCGCAGGTTGGGGTTGACGCCGATATAGTGCTGGCGCTCGTACTTGCCCAAGTTGAGGATTTCAAAGGCGCGGTAGTCCTTGCCCTCGGCCTTGAGTTGCCGCTGGACGCCGATCAGGCGCTTGCGGGTGGTGTGGATGGCGAACTTGCCCAAGTCGCTGACAATCCATTTGCGACCCAGCTTTTCCGCCACAGCGGCGGCGGTGCCGGAGCCGCAGAAGAAATCGGCTACCAAGTCGCCTTCGTTGGATGAGGCCTTGATGATGCGTTCGAGCAGGGCTTCCGGCTTTTGGGTGGGGTAGTCAATACGCTCATTTGCCATCGCATTGACTTCAGGAATATCGATCCATATATCGGATATAGCCTCGCCCTTTTGCTCGTCCAAATATCTCTTCAATCCAATCTTGCCCGAAGGATAATCGTATATTTTCCCTTGCTTTCTGAACTCTGCAATTGATTTTTCCGAATAATCACCTATGTCACCAACGCGAAACTTTCGCCCGTCTGATTCTATATTTGTAAATTTGGCCTGTAAATATTCCTCGCTGTAACCTTTGAATTGCGGATTCCAAATATAGTTCTCTCGCTTTGTGTAATAAATGATATTGTCTGAGGACCTTCCATATTGCCTTGCTATCGCACGTGCCCCACGAGGAGGTTGTCGTTTCCATGTTATTTCATTTCGGAAAAGTTCTCTCCCAACGACTTCGTCGAGAACCTGTCGCAAGAACGCATTCACCCGCCAATCACAATGCACATAAATACTGCCATCTTCGGCCAGCAAATCCCGCATCAGCGCCAGCCGTTCGTAGATCATGGCGATGAAGGAATCCGCGCCCTTGCCCCAGGTGTCGCGGTAGGCGATCTCTTCAAGGATATTGGGTTTCTTGGTGAAGGTATCCCCGCCGATCTCGATGTCCATACTGAAATCCGCGCCCACATCGAAGGGCGGATCAATGTAGATCAGCTTGAGGCCGCCCTGCTGCTCGATCTCCTCGCGTAGCGGGCCGTTCTTCAGCGATGCGAGGATGAGCTTGTTGTCCCCCCAGATCAGCTTGTTCGTCCAACCCTTGAGCTGGCGCCCGCGAAAATCGAAAAGCTCCCCTTGCATTCCACTATCTTCTGGCCTCTCGGCGCGCGGCTCGTCCACCTGCTCGATGACCTGGAAGGGCAGGACGATATTGCAGACCTCGCTCGTCTTGCCGTTCCAGACCAGTTCCACCTCCCGCTTGTCCTCGAACAGCAGAAAGCGATACTTCTCCGGCAACGGCCTGTCCGCCTCGATAAAGCGGACAATCTCCTGCTGTTCCTGTTCGGTCAGTCGTGGCATAAAGTTCCTCTTTTTGTCAGTGTCTCACCCGGTTCAAGCCAAAGGGCACTATAGAAAATATAACGCGAAGATCAACGAGAGCCGAATTTAGCGGCGATCCGGTGCAAGGCCTCGTTGGGGGGTGCTCTGTTCTTTTAGATTAGCCCCATCAGTTACCCTTATCGAATTGCCAACATTTCAGTATATCCTTATTCAAGTCAGAACCCATATTTGAGTCGTCTTAACTCAAATGCAGGTTTGCCACCCTCAAGCGTATCTTCGACCAACTCGCGGACCCGCATAGTATCGATTGAGCCAAGATTCTCGTCCGGGAGGTAAACTTCTCCACAATCGGAGGTATCTTGCGGGATTAGAGCCGCAATTAGCTCCGCATCTCCTAAAACAGGGAGGTTGGCATTGTGGGTCGCGAAAACAAACTGGCGGCGACGCTTCTCGGATTTTATCTGAGGGACAATATCCTCAGTGATGAAGTGGTTGTCTAGGTCGTCCTCCGGTTGATCGACGATTAGGGGGCCAGTGGATTCCAGAAGCAGAAGCAGAAGCACGGCTGTTGCCTTTTGCCCAGTAGAAAGGGCGTTGAGGGTTTTCCATATTGGGGGGGCACCTTCTATGGCGACGTTTAGCTTGATGGTTGTGGTAGCTGGCATCTCAATTTCTTCAAGCTGCATTATGAAATCGGTTCCTGCGGTAGAGAGTTTTTCGGCTTGGGCATGCGGTATGCTATATTGCGCGACAAGACTGTCCTTACCTTCGCGGCAGGCTTGAGAAAGCGCTTGAAGGGATAGCGGAGTGGTGTCTTTCAAGACACTGACCGTGTCGGCCATGCGGCCAGAAAGTGATCGGATATGATTATCTAACTCAGTACGATCACCATTAGCCGTAACGTTTACCTGGACGCGATCGGCGAGTTTGCGTGTTACACGTTTCGCAGCCTTTTCAAGAGCCCGGAATTCCGCAGACATGATATCTTCCCAATCCTTTAGGGCGGTGCGACGTCTCTTTTGAACTTCCTTGAGTTGACCATTATACCGGATTTGTTCCTCCTTCTTGGGTTCAAGTTGCTCAATTCTCTCCAACAGATTGGTATATTCGCTGCCATCGATTCCTTCTTTTTGTAGTTCACGAAGGGTTTTTGTGTGGGCGTCGTTCACCCGATCGCGTCGCTTGTCCCATTCGGATCGAACTGTTCCAAGACTGGAACGGGCAGCTACGATTGCTGTGTCGAAAGAGGATAGAGCAGCGTTTATAGCGACTTCGCATTTGTCTAGGACGGGGCGAGCCCCGCGTAGGATGTCCGCGCCTCCGAGATCTTTGAGCTTGTCATCTTCCAGTCGGGTCTGGTCAAGGGGTAGATGAAGGTTGAACTCGTCTCGTATTTCGACGATATCAGAGAGTGATTTGTCTATTGCGCCAAGAGTAGCTTCTTCTTTAACGAGCTGCTTCTTATCTTTTAGACGCTCGTCCAAACCGAGTTCTTTGTAACGCTTGAGGGTTTCTCTTAAGCCGGGAAGTGCGGCGAGTTCTTCGTCGATTCTATGGAGAGATTTCTCGATGTTGCCGATTTTGCTGCGAGTGTCTTCCAGGCAGTGTCTTATCTTGGTACGTTGGGTGTCGTCGACCATTGAGCGGTCTACGAAACGATCAAGCAGGCCGGTCAGGTGTCCCGGGTTGCGGGCAAGCTCAGAAATCTCGTGTTGGCCGTAGATCTCAACTTCGGCAGCTATGTCGTGCGGCTTTAAATCGGTAAGGTTCCCTTCGGCATCTTTGACGGTTGGTTGGCTGCCGACGGTTCGCTCAATCAGATACTCGCTGTCAGATGGCGTGTGTGATCGGAGCAATAACGAGACTTTGGTACCGCTTCCGAGAACATGGGAGACAAAGGACTTGTGTTGTTTAGCAGCGTCATCGCCAAGGGGCGAGTAGTTCAGCGCGAAGCGTATGCTTTCTACGATAGTGGACTTGCCGGTGCCACGTCCCCCGATAAGGACGTTAAGGTTTTCGTTGAAGTGGATGGCAATACCATCTAGGAAGCCTCCCTCCCAAAGAATGGCGAGCAACTCGGTGTGATCCTTGGGCTTATCGTCCGTGACGAGTCGCACGCGGGATTCTGGGTCTAGAAAGGCTTGACGAAGACCTTCGATTGAGACTGTCGTCATTTTAATCCAGCAGCAGGCCCCAGGGTTTTCCACGTCCTCTGGGCTGCTAATGTCTTGGGCGTTGACAACGGCGATGGGACGGTCGCGGATATAGTCGGGATTCTGGTTTAGCAGAATCGGACGTTGGCCATCCGGGGCGTCCTTGATGGGACCAGGCAGTGCACAGGCGTGAAGATGCTTGTGGGTCCAGGCTTTTATGGCGGTTTTCCCGCTAAGCGTAATGAGCAAGCCCCCCTTAGAGCAGACGTGAGCTGCAATGGCGATCCCGCTCCATTGCTCAGCGCAGGCGACAAGAAGTTCGTCGATGTCCTTGGTTCCGGTTGGAGACGGGTCATCATCGTCGTGTATGCCGCAATCACCGATGAAGCGATCGATCTTACTGATGTTATGGGTGGGATCGAAAAAGCAAAGCACGTGAACCCCGTCTTTGGTTACGGCCTCAAAACCGCCGAAAACGGTGATGCCTCGTTTCTTTGCAGCGTCGCACAAGCGCGCGCCGCTTTTCACACGGTAGTGATCGGTAATTGCAATGACTTCGATACCTTCAACCTGCAAAGCATCGAGCAAAGCATTGTTGTATGCATCCTCATTAGGAAACGTATTTCCGATAGAATGCCTTTTAACGTACTCGAAAGGATTGACCTGCAAAGCACAGCGGAAATAGCGCGCTCCAGAAGGTCGATTCAGAGCCGATTTGACTATGTGAGGCCATCTATTCATTATTCCGCCTCTCCCAACTATCTACGATTTAGGGACCCAACATCCGCGGTGAACCTCGCCACGCTTCGCGGCGTAATGTTCCACCACATTGTTCGGCCCACACTCCTCGCCTTCTCACACTACTGTGCAGATGCGTGCCTTGTCGATCCACTGCAAGAACATAGGCTCCTTGTTTCGCTCCGACGATATCAGAAAGACTTCCCTCCTCGCGCGTGTAAGGGCAACGAGCGAATCATGGGGGCAGGTCTTGCAATGATGCATCCCCACCGCAACTCTCTTGACTACCCTGCTCACCGTCGAATAAGAAAAAAAGGAACACCATACTAAATTCAGAATTCCGGAATCAGGCATATTCAATCTTTAGTGGCACACCCACTGCCACACTGGCACGTGCTAATGTCGCCAAGGTGACGCTGGTGTCGTCTTCATCCAAAAGGCGATTTACAACAGCCCTGCTTGTATGCATCCGAGCAGCCATTTCTGTTTTAGTTATGCGCTTTGCTTTCATGGCCTCAGCCAACTGCCAGGCAATCACCCGTTTAATGGCGGCGGCCGTAACTTCTTCCCGAATGCCTTCTTCCTGGAGAAAATCATCAAAATCACTACCGATATGTGGATTGCTCATAGATATACCTCCTATAACCGGCTCTTGCGGGCCTTCGCAGTATTTAAATCGGATTGTGGCGTCTTCTGCGACTTCTTGATAAAAGCATGCAGCAACACCATTTGCTTCTCGATAACAGTAAACAATACCCTCGCAATTCGACCTTCGAGATGGCTACGCACTTCCCATAAATCCTTTTCCATCTTTTTTACCAGTGGCATGCCTAAGGGCCAACCGAACTGAACTTCTTTAATGTCTGTTCCTATTACTTTGCGGTCTCTTGGCGGCAAATCACGCAGGAACTCCCGAACCGGCTCATTGGCTGCTTCCGTACGGAAGAACTTTACAGATAGGATTGGCTCAGTCATGACTGGAATGTATCAAAATAAATACCCTTCTGCAAGCATATTATTTGGTGATTATGTACTTGACACAAGATTAATCAATAATATAGGAAATACAGGGACGCTTCCCGTATTATGATGCAGGCCACCCCAAAAAGCTGAATGATAATTAATACGGGAAGCGTCCCTGTATTAATGTTAGGTCTGCACGGATCGGATCCAGAGTGTCTCCGGTGCTATATCGATATTTCCCGGCCAAACCACAGTGCCATATTGGACAGAAGCCTTGAAGAACAGCGGCGAGTTGAGGAGTTTGACAAAGGGCTTCTTATCGAATAAGGGCTTCATGTCGAATATACGCTTTTCCCCATTCTCAAAAACGAGTTCTAAGGTGTAGTCGTCTCGAGTTTTTACGCTGATGACATCAAGTAATGTTTCCATGATAACCTCCCTATTGAAGCGGCGCGATACGAAACGGTTCGTCTCACCGGCAACGGCGAGTTCCCAGTCTGCCGTCAGTTCATCCCGGTGAATGTCGATCCAGACCTGTACCATCCGAAGTTGGCGAGGTGGAAAATCACCGGCAAGAACACTGCCGTCGTTAATGGCTATTGAAGCCTTTTTCTCTTGGTATCGCACATGTATGTGCGGCGTATGGTGCTGTTCGTTATCTCCATAGAAAATGAAAACGATAATTCCGAAGAACATTGATGGATTATTGGGGACAGCCACTGATTATTTAGCCACATCTTTTATTTTGGCTGGTCTCCCGGCTTTATCTTTCGACAGCCTTAATTGAAACTGTTCCTCAAGGGCACTGATAAAGGCAGCATCACCCAAAGGTCGATTGACGAATGACTCCCGACGAACGGATTCCACAAAGCCTTGTTCATCCTTCTCTCTCAAGTACGTCTGCCAGTCTCCAAGCAATTCCTGAAGCATATTATCTGAACTGACAATCCCAGCTTCCTGCACCTTGCCAATATGGAAAGCTGCACTTGACCAGCGGTAATCCCAGGCTTCTTTTGCAATGCCCGCCCGCACCGGATTCCGCTCTATGTAACGTACTGCCGCTATCAGGAAGTAGATGACCGGTCGCTCTCGCCCGATTTCGAAAAAGGGGCGCCCTTTAATTGGTAGGTTCGGCGCGCTCCTCTCAGCCCCAGATCATTAAGCCGCTGTCATAATTGTAGGGCAGATCGCGATGAAAAGGCACCACGCGGATTCCATAGGCATAGGCGCCGTTTTGCTTGATGACGTAAGCCGTGGAGAATTTCAGGACGCCGTCCTGCTCCGCCGCTACTGTTTCCAAGTGTATCTTTTCTGGATCATTCAGAAACTCTCCGCCTCCTCCCACGGGGCCGATCATCAGCTCCACGAAGATTTCTTCCCTTTCCATTTTGCCGGGTGCGACCCGGACATTGACGATAATTGACTGGCCGACCTGCATTTCCTCTCCGTAGAGGCCCTCAACGGCAACCTCCAGTATCTTGAGAGAAGAAAAGCGCATGGGGACCTTTCGCTTCCAATCCGCCAGTTCCCTGGCAACCTGGAAAGAGTCGGCTGCTACTGCCTGTTCTCTTTTGGCTGCCGGCACGTACATTTTATCATAGTATTCCGTCAACATTCTTTCCGTGTTGAATTGCGGTCCCAGAGTCTGCATGGAACGTTTGACCAGTGCGATCCATTTTTCCGGGATGCCGGTGGCCGATCTGTCATAGAATAGCGGAATAACGGTATGCTCCAACAGATTTAAGAGCGCCAGGCTGTCTTCTTCGTCCGCATGGACGCTTTCTGCCAGATGGTTGCTTGCAACCGGCCCAATATTCCAGCCATTGGCGCCATCATAGCCTTCGCTCCACCAGCCATCGGAGATGCTCAGGTTAAGGACGCCGTTGATAATCACTTTTTCACCGCTGGTACCGCTCGCTTCGTAAGGTCGGCGGGGCGTGTTCAACCAGACGTCGACCCCCTGCACCAAATGGCGGGCGACGCGCAGGTTATAGTTCTCGATGAAAAGAATCTTCCCCCGGAACCGTTCTTCCCGGCAGATGTCGATGACCTGCTTGATGAGGTTTTTACCCATCTCGTCACTGGGGTGGGCCTTGCCGGACATGATGATGTGGACGGGACGGTTTTTGTCACTCAAAAGGCGTTCAAGGCGGGTAAGGTCGGAGAAAAGGAGATCGGCGCGCTTGTAAGGGGCAAAGCGTCTGGCAAAACCGATGATTAAAGCGGAAGGATTTATCGTGCCAAGCAAATCCTGGCGCCAGGTTTTCGTATGGCCGTCTTGCAACCAATGCTGCGCCAGATTTTCGACAAGAAAATCCACCATTCTTTGTTTGAGCTCATGACGCGTACGCCAGAGCAGGGTATCGGGGATATCCTGGATTTTCTCCCAGCGCTCCTTATCCGACAGGTGCATATGCCAGTCCATGCCCAGGAAGATTTCCAGAATTTCCCGCATCCGGGGAGAGAGATAGGACATCATATGCACGCCGTTTGTGATGTGACCAATCGGCACGTCTGATTCGTGGAATCCAGGCCAGACGTCGCGCCAGAGGCGGCGTGAAACATGGCCGTGCAGGCGGCTCACGGCATTGTTCAGATAGCTCATTTTGAGCGCCAGAATCGTCAGCAGGAAGGGCTTGTCTTCGCCTCTTTCCCTGGCGCCCAGTTCCCAGAATTGCGACCAGGAAATCCCGCATTTTTTTACAAATCCCGAAAAATAATATTCCATCAGGTCGTGGGAAAAGCGTTCATTGCCGGCTTCCACCGGCGTATGGGTCGTGAAGACAGTACTGCTGCGCACCACTTCGGTGGCTTCCTCGAAGCTGAGTTTCTCTTCCTGCATCAGCACGGCAATCCGTTCAAAGACGAGAAAACCGGAATGGCCCTCATTGATATGAAAGAGCCGCGGTTTAATGCCCAGCTTGGTGAGCAGCCTGACTCCTCCCATGCCCAGCAGGATTTCCTGCTCGATCCGGGTGCGCCGGTCAGCGCAGTACAAACGGTCGGTAATCCGCATGTCCTGCTGTGTATTGCCCGGCACATCGCTGCTTAGGAGATATAGGGAAACACGGCCCACTTTCAGTTCCCAGATATTAGCGTAAAGGGTGCGTCCCGGCAGATCAAGGGAAATCTGGACGGCTTTGCCGCGATCGTCCTTCACCAATTGCACCGGCATGGTGGAAAAATCGTTTTCGGGATATTCCGCCACCTGTATGCCGTTATCATCAATCACTTGTTTGAAGAAACCGCTCTTGTAGAGCAAACCTACGGCCACCAGGGGAATATTGAGGTCACTGGCCGTTTTCAGGTGGTCGCCGGAGAGAGTGCCTAAACCGCCGGAATAGAGGGGAATGGTCTCATGCAGGCCATACTCAGTAGAGAAATAAGCGACGGGGGTGGTGCATTTGATATCTGCGGCTGACTCATGGCAGGCGGCATGCCGCGTCTCCGCCATGTAGTCGTCAAATTGCTCCAACGCCTGGTTATACAGCGCGAGATAACTGGCATTTTCGGCGGCTTCCCGCAGTTTTTCCGGAGGCATCGCCTCCAGCATCTTGACGGGATTCTTGCCGCTTTCCTCCCATATCTTCATGTCCAGGGTGGCAAAAATATCCAGGGCGCGGGGATGCCATGACCACCAGACATTGTAAGCGAATTCCCTCAATCGGTCCAGTTTCGCCGGCAGGGGCACAACGGCGGCAAAAGTGCGAAAATGCGGCTGCATGGATGCCGTACCGGCAAAAACAAGCCTTTTTTCCGCCAGCGGATCGACTGCCGACAGTTTTTTCTGGCGCGTTCCCGCTACCTCCAGGGCCAATTCATAGGAACGTAAGTAGTAAGCAATAAAGTTTTCCCAGTTGGCCTGCACGGCGATGGAGCGGGCCGCTTTTCTGCGCGCGTCCCGCTCCACTTCTGTCCAGTTGAGGAAATCATGAAGGATGTCGCAGAGGCTTTCTTCAATAACTGCCGTTTTCTGGCCGCGGCGTGACAAGAGCAGGACACCGTTGTTTTCGGGATTTTCCTGCTGCGCCCAGAGACCGAATCCCGCCTGATCGGTGGTGATGGTGGGCACGCCATAGGCCGCGCATTCCAGCGGTGTGTAGCCCCAGGGTTCGTAATAGGAGGGGAATACTCCCAGATCACACCCGGACAGGGCTTCGTAGTAGGGCATATTGATCAAGCCGTCGTGACCGTTAAGATAGGCCGGCATAAAAATGACATGGACCTTGTTCTCCCGGGTATTTAGCAGTCCTAATCTGCTGCAAGTTTGCAGAATCGGATCGGAGGCTTCGTATTCCAGGCGGTGGGTGGCAATGGGCGGTGCGGTGGTTTCATGGCTTGAGTAATCACAATAAAGCGATGGTTCCGTGCACTGCAGTGAAGGGATGAGGTCACGATGTCCTCCCAGGACGAACAGGTATGCCAGGACAGTTTGACCGGTCGGCAATTCTTTTTCCAGCTGTCCGAGGGCATTAAGAAAAATATCGATGCCTTTATTGTGAAATTCATAGCGCCCGGAAATAACCATGATCCTGGTGTTTTTCGAAAACTCCAGACGCAGGAAATGAGAAGCGGCCTCAAGGAGGCGTTCCCGTGCTTTCAGAGCTGGTGCCCGGTTGGCGATCAGGTCGGGACTACGTTCCAGATCCAGTCCGTTTGGGGTGATGATATCCGCTTCCCGTCCCAAAAAATTTTTCGCTTCGGCAGCCATAATGCTGCTCACGGTGGTAAAGCAGTCCGCCTCCCGAGCGGCGGCTGCTTCCAGGGAACACTTGGCGGTAATATTATGGGCGCCTGCTTCCCTTTGGGGCGAGAGGTACTCCATGTTCAGGTAGATATCCATCCCGGAGGCGGCCAGCGTTCGGCCGAGGATGGTGGCGTGGCTGGTAAATACCGTACCCACTTCCGGGGCCAGTTGCTTGATCTCCAGGAGCCCCGCCCCGCAGACCCATGCATGGAAATGCGCCACCGCCGTCACCCCCCGGGGTTTTACATACAGATTGTTAATCGTATCGATAACTTCTGCACAGGCAGAACTGAACATGACGGGCTCTACGTAGTCCCAGCCGCCGGCGATGGAGTCCACGCCGTATCTTTCCCAGAGGCGGAAAAGCAGTTGATCCTTGTCGTATTTTTTGGCGAAGCCCACAAGGATCGCCTTGGGGTTGCCGGGGATGCGCCAGCGGCCGAAGCGGCAGGGAATGTCCCGGATGGCCGTGCCTTCCCGCATTTTTACCCAGCACTCCTCGTCCGTTTCCTCAAATTCCATATTATTTTTCAGGTCCGGACCGAGGAAATAGTAGTTTTCGCCGTAGGCCTTAACGGCTTCGCGGGCTTTACTGGTAATGACCGTATAGATCCCTCCGACTTTGTTGCAAACTTCCCAGCTTACCTCGAAAAGATAACCTTTCCGTTTTTCTTCCATTTGGAGCTCTCCTTAGTTATGGCTGTGCGAGGCGTTCAAGCCGCTTTACAGCGTTTTGTTTGCGGTTATTAGTAAATTTACGGCCGCCGCGCGTCACGCGGCGGGAAAAATCATCCAGGATGTTCATATAATTTATGTAGGCGTCATAGGGAGAGGCATAGGGATTAAAATAATTGTGCACGGCGCCGTCTTCCCAGCATTTGGTGGACATGTAGTAAAAGTGATCGGCGGACTGCAACTTGCGCCAGGCATGGAGCAGCGCCGGGTCTTGTTTCCGCCGCACCTTTCCTGCAAACTCATAGAGCGTGCGGCTGGCATCTCGCTGCATCGCATTGCCCAGCCAGGCGCTTACGTCCCGTGACCTGTCGGCCCAGGAACTTACCTCGGGAACCGTAAGTGTTGCCATTGGGTCATAATCCCGGGTAATTTCAGCGGGCGTCCGAAAACAAAAACCGGGATTAGCCAGGATTTTTTTTGGCAGGGCGGCGAGGAAATCCAGAATGCCCGTTTCCTGCCCCTGGTGTTCGCCAAAGGTTTCATAATCCAGAAAAAGATTTACCACGGCCGGGTTGTCCTGAATTTGCTGCAGCCAGCGGGCGAACTTTTCTGCCGTCAGCGGGTGCTCGCGCCACTGCTTGTCGGAGAAGCGAAAGGCAATATCGTCAGAGAGACGGTAATTTCGCAGCAGTAGTTTGATTTGGTCACACCCGGCAGGACGATAGAGGAAGTTGGGGCTGCGTTCACCCAGGAGGCGATCTGTCCCTTCCGCCAGGATCGTCCGATAACCCATCTTTTCCGCCATCTCCGCCAGCGCGTCACTGTAAATCAGTTCCGTATTGCGCAGGGTAACGGGCTTCCGGCCAAAGAGCGCCCGGATTTTTTCCTGGTGCAGCTTGACTTGCGCCTTAAATTCCTGCCGGTCAAAGAGGAAAGCCAGGGAATGAAAATAGGTTTCGCCTAAAAATTCCACACAACCGGTCTCTGCCAGACGTTGGAAGCTCGCCAGGACGTCGGGGCGATATTTTTCCAACTGCTCCAGGATGATCCCGGTGAGCGAGAAGGCAAAACGGAAATCACCCTCATGCTCCTTGATGAGCGCCAACAAGACGGCATTGGCAGGCAAATAACACTTATCGGAAACCTTATTCAAAATAGTGCGATTTTGCTCTTCAGCATCGTAGTCCTGCGCGCTGCCGATGTCAAAAAAAGAAAAGGGACGCAGGCGATAGGGCTGGTGGACCTGCAGATAGATGCAAACGCTTGTCATCATTCCTCCCTTAAAAGAAAGTATAATCTGATCAACTCGCCCACGCTCCAGGCCTGGGCAATACAGCCGCGCGGCACATGGGGCGTGTCGCCATCAAATATCTCCGATAGAGTGCTCAGGCCGGCTTCCCGAAGATGCCGCTGCAGCAAGGTCCGGAGGTATTCCAAAAGAAAATGACGGGTGGCCTCCTGGTCCTCTGCAAAGCGTAGGCAGGCTTCCCCAAAGGCTCCCAACAGCCACGGCCAAACGGTTCCCTGATGGTAGGCGCTGTCCCTTTGGGCGGGGTCTCCTTCGCAACGTCCCCGATAGGCCTTATCCCCAGGGGCGAGTGTTCGCAAGCCACAGGGTGTAAGGAGATTTCCCCGGAGGCATTGGAGCACGCCGCTGGCCTGGGCAGGTGTGAGGGGTGAAAAAGGGAGGGACAAGGCAAATATCTGATTCGGCCGGATGGCCTGATCCAGGCTGCCGTCTTTATAAACGTCTCCCAGATAGGCGCCCTCGGCAATCCAGAATATCTCCCGGAAGGATTGCCGCACCTGGTCGGGCAATGGGGCGGGGAATAAGTCCTCCTCTCCGAAGGCCCGCCCCAGCTCACCGGCAAAGCACAGGGCATTGTACCACAGAGCATTTATTTCCACCGCGAAGCCACTGCGCGGCGTTACCGGTTTCCCGCCGACACAGGCATCCATCCAGGTAAGGTGCGTGCCTGCGCTCCCGGCATGCAGCAAGCCGTTATCCGCCATGTGTATATTGTACAGGGTGCCGGACATAAATTTTCTGATGATCTTTTTCATGACCGGCCAGAGGGATTGTTTTATCTCCGGCAAATCACCAGTGTGTTTGAGTTGCTGCTGGGCCGCCCAGAAGTACCAGAGGGAAGCGTCCACGGTGTTGTAGGCAGGATTATGTTCGTCGTTGCCGAAGAAATTAGGCAGAAGTCCCTCTTTTTCTTGCCTGCCCAGGGCCGCCATTATCGCCATGCCTTCCTGGTGGCGTCCGCTGCAGAAGGTGAGGCCGGGAAGGGCAATGAGGGTGTCCCGGCCCCAGGCGCCAAACCAGTGGTAGCCGGCAATGATGGCAGGAGTCCTTGCCTTGGTGCGGATCACGAATTGGCTGCCTGCCCGCAGCAATTGACGTACATTTTCCCGGTCTGCGGCGGCAAAGCCGATAAGCAGGGCGGCATCTTTTTCCATAACGGTCAGTCTTCTGCCGTGCTCAGCCTTCCAGCGCTGCGCCAGGTTGGCCTTAGGGGAATGGAGGGAAGCGGCAATGATCGCGCTCTCCCCTTTCTTTAAGGGAATTTCGAGGATGCCGGGGTTAAAAAGGTCCTCCCGCCAGTCGTACCCCCGCGCCAACTCTGCCGCATATTCAAAATTCAAATACCAGTTTGGGGCCGGGTAAAACTTGGCCCTTCTCTGGACCGTGATACTCAAAGCCGGCATGTCCTGGTAGGGATGAATCTGAAAACCATTTTTGAGATCACTGGTTCTGCCGTTTAAAAGAGGGTTTTTCTTTGCCAGACAGTGAAACCCGCGAAACGCGAGAAAAGGACGCAAACGCAATAATAGAGGGGCTTGCGTGTTTTCCAGGGTGTAGCGGATCAGCAGGGTATCTTCATCGTCCAGCAGCATGAACGTTTTACGGATTGCCATGTCGGCCATGCGATAAAGAAAGGAGGGGGCCGGATCGTTCTCAAAAGAGCTGAGACAGTGCCGGGGTTGCGGGAAGAAAAGGCCGGGATATTGATGGCAGGATAGAAAGTGTTCTTCCTTGCCCAGGACCAGCGAATCTTCAAACTTCGACAGCATGACATGCCGTCCCGCCGGTTTTTCGAGATTGGCCACCAACAAGCCGTGATATTTACGGGTATGGCAATTCATGACGGTGCTGGAGGCATAGCCGCCTTGTCCGTTGGTCTCCAGCCACTCCAAGGACAGAGCGTGCTGAGGATAGAGGCAGGAAAATTCTTCGTGGTCAAAATCCAACATGGGGTCCTCTTTTTACTAATCCGTCATTTCTGTATTTCCACCCCCGCCGGCGGAATGAAGGTAAAAAACTTATCCGCCAGATGGTTATTAGTCCTTATGTTACGGAAAGACAAGCGCGTCTCGTTGCCATAGCTGTCCGTAAAGCTTAGACGGGAAATCTGGAACGAATCCTTGTTGAGGACAAGAAAAAACTTGTCGATGCCGAAATCCTGCTTTTTCGGCGCAAAGAGGAGGAGAAAATTGCCTTCCCTGTCAATGCCGGAGGCATCGGCGAAGGAGATGGTGAAGTCATCCCTCAGCTTGCCCCATCCGGAAAGAAAATTCATGATTACTTCTCCCCGGAAAACTTTTGCGGCATTTTGGATGTAAACGACGTTGTCGTCGGGGTTATAAAGCCACGCCGTTTGCGGATTAATGACCAGTTTTTTATCCTTGGGGAGGGTGTAAGCCCATACCATCCGGCGCGGTTTTTTGTAATAAAAGACGCCCTCTTCCCGATTCGTTTTATTAACGGATTTTATGGTGGCTTCCTGGATGAAGTCAGCCTTGAGATCGTCCGCCTGGTCATAAACTTTCTGGGCCGCGGCTATCACTTCCGCAAGACTCAGGGCCATGACCGTTTGGGGAAAGATAACGAGAGCGATTCCCAGTGCTAAAGCGGCCATAAAAATAATTAAACGATCAGTATCAAACACAGGGGACCCCACAGTGCATAAATAGCACGATTTTTTTCCTCAGTTAATAACTTTTCTAAAGAGCCAGATAAGCTATGAAAATCCGAGGCGTTACTGTAACCACCTGAATTTATTTAAAAAATAAATGCCTATTTTTTAGGCAAGGCGTTATAAAATTCGAGCTATCGAGGGCTTGCGGCTTTTATCAACAAACTTATCAACAGGGTTGTACACATCATTGTGGATTGTCGGCATTTAGCCGGAAATCTTTAATCGCCAACCAAAAGGATCTTCTCCCTCGCCATATTGAATCCGGAGAAGCTCCTTGTACAACCTTTCCGTCAGGGAGCCGGTCTGGCCGCCGTTTACCGTCTGTTCCCGGCCCTTATAAAAAAAGTGGCCAATGGGAGAAATAATGGCCGCTGTGCCGGAAGCAAACGCCTCTTGGAGACGACCCTGGGCCGCCGCCGCCAATATCTCCTCCATGGCCAGAGGTCTTTCGGAAACCTTGACGCCCCAGCTCCTGGCTAACTGAAGAACCGAATCGCGTGTAATGCCGGCCAGAATCGCCCCTCCATCCAAGGGCGGGGTAATGAGTTCATCATCGATGACAAAAAAAACGTTGCTCGTTCCGACTTCTTCCACGTAGCTTCTTTCCAGGGCGTCAAGCCACAAAACCTGAGTATAGCCCATCTCTTTGGCGATCTTGCAGGCGTAAAGGCTGGCGGCGTAATTTCCCGCCGCCTTGCATGCTCCCGTTGCTCCCCGCACCGACCGCACATATTCTTCGCTTACGTAGATTTTCGTGGGGCCAAAACCTTCCGGATAATAGGCGCCCACCGGCCCTACAACAATAAAGAAAAGATATTCGCCGGCGGGATGAACACCCAGGGCGGCCTCTGTGGCGATCATAGTCGGACGCACGTACAGTGAGGAGCCCTCTCCGCGGGGAATCCAATCCTTTTCCAGGATCACCAACTGTTTCACCGCTGCAAGGAATAGCTCCGGGTCTAATTCCGGCATGCACATGCGCCGGGCCGACACATTAAGCCGCCGGGCGTTATCGGCGGGGCGAAAAAGATAAATAGCCCCGTCCTTACCGCGGTAGGCTTTCATGCCCTCGAAAATTTCCTGGGCATAATGAAAACACATTGCCGTAGGATCAAGGCAAAGCTGGCGGTAAGGCTCGATGACAGGATCATGCCAATGGCCGTCGCTGTAAGGCAAAGTAAAAAAATGATCGGTGAATATTTTACCGAATCCCAGCTTGCTTTCATCAAGCGGTTTCGGCTTTCTTTTTTCCGGCGTTGCCGGGATAACCTTAATCTCCATGCATATTGCCCCTTTATAACAAAACTTTTACTGCTTTCCCGGTGCCAGATTTATGCCGCCGACGGGGTGAAGAAGAAATGCGATAAAAAAAGAACCCTTGAAAAAGTTATCTAAATGCCTTAGAAGCTATCACAAGTTTATCGTTCTGAGAATCAAAACTTTTTTCTATCGGGGAATTAATGGGCTTCGGCAAACTGCGGAACCGACTGGGCGCCATACCTGAACTGAAATTTTCCTTTACCGTCGATGAACGCCCTACTTCCTGAGTGCCACGCTTGCGGCCACCCTGATCCCGGCGCTGGATATTAACATCTCCATCTACACCGTTGAGCATCTCTGGAGAGGCTGATAAAACATGACATCAAATACAGGTGGCAGAAATGAATGAAGACCAAAAACAGGCACAAATACTGGTTGTGGACGATGACGTCTCCTTCGGAAAGATGGTGGAGCAAGTCCTCAACGGCATTACCGAATATCACTGCTCTCTGGTCTCCTGCGCCTTAGAAGCCCTTGACATCATGGCGCAACGCACCTTCGATGTGGTAATCACGGATCTCCAGATGCCGAATATGAACGGCTTGGCATTGACCAGAATTATCAGAGAAAAATATGATGTGAGCGTCATCATTGTAACCGGTTTTTATAATGATTTTAACTATGAGGAGGCTGTCGAAAACGGCGCTGACGACTTCATCGAAAAACCGGTGCGGCCTACGGAATTGATCCTCCGGTTAAAACGTTTGCTCCGGGAGCGCACTGACAAGGCCCAACGCCGACAGACTGAAGAGGCCCTGAGAAAAAGCGAGAAACAATATCGCGCGATTTTTGATCGCGCCATGGAAGGCATGTTTCAGACGACCTCCGAGGGAGGATTTATCAAAACCAACCAGGCGTTGGCAAAGATGCTGGGTTATGGGTCGCCG
>Ga0209726_10004358_pt1 | contig 18220 bp, 18 predicted proteins | sample Subgrocontami54m_FD_187453 | JGI IMG/M metagenome (GOLD analysis project Ga0209726, IMG submission 187453) | Subsurface groundwater microbial communities from S. Glens Falls, New York, USA - GMW46 contaminated, 5.4 m (SPAdes) (version 3) | ecosystem: Environmental > Aquatic > Deep subsurface >... | reverse complement strand
CGGCCTCCTGAGTCTCGAATCCGGAGGCGGTGAGACATGCGACAAGGACGGCTCGGACTTCGGCTTCGTCGTCCACGACCAGTATCTTCAACCCCATGCTCTTCCTCCCCGGCTAGGGCTAGAATCCGGGCTTCACCTGACAAATGACAGGGGCAGGTCCAAAGCGGCCCCCGGGACGGAAGGCGCCTGCCGCCCCGCTCGAGCGCGAGCCTTCCCCCGTGAGCAGCCACGGATGCTCCAGCGTGTCCGAGCCCCTCCGTCTCCCGGTGCCATGCTTGCCGTCAAGTTTCCGGGTGGGCCGCGCCTCATCGGGGATCCACCGTCTGGGCCGGGCACCCGCTTCGGGGTAGCGGCCCGGGGAATTCTCCCGGCCGGTATCGCGACGCACCGTTTGACGCGCATCTGACGCCGCTCAACATCGCGGCAACGATGGGCGTGTCGTCCCTGGCCACCTTTGTCGCGCTGCTGGTGATTTTATGGAGGGCCCGGGGACACCCGATCAATGTCGCCCTGTGGAGTGGTATGGCAGCAATGCTTCCTGACGGCCTGACTCAGGACATCGAGGATTTCCGTCACCGATGGGTGATGGTCGGATTGATTGATGGCGAATCGCGGAGTAACCGGACCGCACCGTGACGGCCAGCAGTGGAACGGCGGGTCCCCTGGGCCTCAGCCGACCCGGAACTTGAAGACGTACGGGCTCAGCGAGGTACCGACGATGATCACATCCCCGTCGTGGAGGGCCCTGTGGCCGCCGCGCGCGTGGCCGCCCACGCTCTCTCCCTCGACGATCGTGCCGCACGTGCTCCCCTGGTCCACCAGGAGGTACCCGGTGTCGTCGCGCTCGATCGCGAAGTGCTCGCGGCTCACGTTCAGCAGCTCCTCGCGGTCGCGGAGGTAGAGATCGTTGGCGGGCCGGGATCCGGGATCGCGGCGCTCGGTGCCGAAACCATGCGGTGTGCGCTCCGTGTCGCGCGACTCCCGGCCCACCCGATACGGGAAGCGCGTGATCGTCCGCTGGTGGGCCCCGAGAGCGGCGGAGGCCTCGGGGGTGAGGGCCACGAGCATGGCGCGGTCGTGCGGAGCGGGCGATCCTGACACGTGATCCTCCTCCAGCGGTGCTCGTGAGCGTCCGAGACCAGGATACTACTCCAACCGGCACCACTGGGGAAGATCCCAGCGCGCCGAGCTCCGCCTCTGTGCCCGCTCGTCCTTCTGGGCAACGGTTCCCGGCTCGGTTACCGGCTCGGGTTGACACGTCATCGAGCCGCACGCCGCGACGAGGGTCACCAGCACGCCACCGGCGGCGCCCAACACACACTGGCGCATCCAAGCGCGGGCGGCGTGTGAATGGCACGGAGCGCCAGATGGCTGCCGTCCCGGCGTGAGCGGTCGAGGGGCGTTTCGAACCAAGCCTGGCCTCCCTTCCCTTCTGGCTCTGGATGGCTAGGGATTGCCCATGCCGCCGTGTAGTATAGGCTGCTGGGAGGAGATCCGGTGCGAAGAGTGCACGGCTACCGCGGTCTGCTCGCGGCGCTGGGGATTGCGGCGGGCACCCTGTCGGGATGCGCGACTGCCATCAGCCAGGCCGACTGCTACCCCCACATTTACCTCGACTCCCGCTATGCGATCCGAGGCGCCTCCCCGGCGGCGGCCTCCACCCCGCGGGACGGCACCTGCTACCAGTTCGTCTACAAGGACGGCCGCCTCGTCCGCGTGGACTACCGAGTCGCCGGGACGCTGAGCCCCGATCCCGCCTCCGGCGTCGCCACGATCCGCGTCGAGCACGCTGGCAGGGCCGAGAAGCGGGTCTTCCTCGATCCCGGAGGCCGGCCCGCGCCCAACCTCGCCGGGGTCTACGCGGTCGTGCTCACATTCGACGACAAGGGCCATCCGCTCGAATGGAGAAGTCTTGGCGCTGACGGTCAACTCACGGAAGCGAAAGACTCGGGCCTGGCCATCTTTCGCTGGCAGCTCAATGCGCAGGGACAACCGATCGAAGAATCGCACCTCGGGGCGAACGAGCAGCTGAAGGCCGACGGGCGCCTGGGCGTCGCCATGATCCGGTGGCAGTATGACCAGGACGGGAACACCGTGGAGGAGAGTTACTTCGGCGTGGACACACGGCCCACCCTGGACCGGCTCCGGAAGGTGGCCACCATCCGCTGGCAGTACGGGTCCGGCGGGAGGGTGGTCGAGGAGAGCTACCTCGGGTCGGACGGGCAGTTGAAAGAAGACAAGAATCGCGGTGTGGCCATCGTGCGCTGGCAATACGACGGCGATTCGAACACGCTCGAAGAACGCTACTTCGGAGCTGACCAGCGGCTCAAAGCCGACCGGCGCCAGGGCGTGGCCATCATCCGCTGGCAATACGACAAACACGGGCGCGAGACGGGGAGCGTGATGTTCGACAGGAACGAGCTGCCGATCGCGCACTAGGACTTCCGACCGCATCGTCGGCGCCGAGCCCGTCTGCCGACTCGTCTCAGGGGTGAGCAACCTCCGGAGACATCACGGTCAGGTCGCGGGAGAGGCGGCGGCTCCGAGCACTCGAGCGGCCAAGAGACTGGCGGCGCGCGACAGGGACTCGCCCCTCCGGGCCAGTTCCATCACGCCTTCTCCCCCCACGGCCAGCTGCGAGGCGATGTTCCCTTCCGCGTCCACGAGGATGGCACCGGGCGTGCCCGTGGATCCGTACGCGCGAGCGACGAGACCGCCCTCATCGAGGAGAACGGGCGAGAGGAAACCCTGGCCCTCGTTCACTTCCCGGTTGCCCGTGGTCAGGATGACCGTCGGCGTGGCCGCGCCGCTTTCCGATCGTTCCCACGCCTGAAGCTCCGGCGTCAGCGTGCGGCACCACCCGCAGGTGGGACTCCAGAAGACGAGCAGCACCAGCCGGCCGGCGAACTCCAGCAGATCCACCTCGCCGCCTGCCGGGGACGGCAGGCGGAATGGCGGGGCGGGCTCTCCGAGTAGGGGCGCATCCGGAGGAGGCGGAGGCGACGTGACGGATTCCGGAGCGTTCACGGCGGCGCGCTGGATTCCGGCGTCCACGAGCTGCCGAATGGCGGTGCCTCCGAAGGCGACGCGGCTCGCGATGCGCCCGTCCCGGTCGACGATCACCGCGCCCGGGGTGCCCGGGTACCGGCAGGTGGACGCCACCTCGTTGCCGCCCTGCAGGAGAACGGTCTGGAGACCGTAGGCCTCGGACGTCTCGCGATTCGCCGAGGGCGACCCCTGGCTGAGGACGGCGAACGTCAAGAGCTCGCCGTAGGCCTCCTGCCACCGACCGATCTCGGGCAGCAGCGCGTCGCAAGGGCGACAGGACGGGTCGGTGAAGAAGAGGACGACCTCTCTCCCCCCTGCCAGGAGGCCGGCCAGCGTGACCCGGTGGCCATCGAGGTCGGGCAGATCGAACTGGGGAGCGCGAACGCCCGCGGGCCATCCGGTGAGCCTGGTCTGTTCGCTCACTGCGATGGGGGCTGGGGATTCAGACGCGGGCTGCGTGCGCGTGAGCAGGACGAAGACGCCAAGCGCCTGGGCCAGGACGAGAAGGCCGATCGCGGCCAGCGACGTCCGAGACCCACGCGGCCCACGAGCGAGGCCGTCAATGCGAAAACGCCTGGACCTACCCCGGCGGGGCCCTGCGCGACGACGACGAGCGCGAGTCCGCCGAAAAACACATTGCGGACAAGCGTCCACTCGGAGATGGGCTCCGAGCTGGCCTCGCCGAAACACGCGCAGGCGGGGCGCTGGCCCCGTCGAAGGTTCCAGGCAATCAGCGCCGAAAAGCCACCGAACAGGATCAATGCGGCGACCGCCCCGATCCATGCCGTCGCGCTGGCCAGAAGCAGTGCGGCGATTGCCAGCTCAAGGGGCGCAAGAAACCGATCCACGAAGCGTGCCAGGAGAGGGCTCAATCCCAGCCCCTCGGCTGCGGTAACGAGCGTGCCGGGTGATCTCAGTTTCGTGACGCCAGCAAAAGCCAGCACGATCGACGTGAGCAGGCGGCTGAAGGATTAGCAGAGTCACCACATGACGCTCCATCGTCACAGCGGGGTGACGTCGGTCGCGCCGATCTCCACCGAGACCGACTGCCGAATCGACGCCACGGGGAGCACCACGCAGAGCCCGCGATCCTTTGTCGTGACCGCGTGCGTACTGCGTACCGGCGGGGCTCGGCTGGCGTGTCCGGGCTCACCACGCTTCGCAGCGGTGGCCTAAGGCTCCTGCTCCACGGTAAACGTGGTGCCCTTCGGAGTGGTGCTGAAGCGCACAAGGTAGCGAACGGGCTTCCCGCACTTCTCGTCGGCCTCGGCGGAACTCGGCGCGGGCGCCCTCACCCCGCTGTACAGGCGCCGGAGGGTCCATCGCTCGACCCACTGCCCGCCGATCGGCCGTTCACCCTCCACCGCCGCGCCTTCCAAGGGCTGCACGACCTCTGTGTTGACAACCTTGCGACCATCGCATGTGCCTTCGCGCCCGGCAGCCGAAAAATCTCTCTGGGAAAGAAATCCCAGCGCGTCCCGCTGGAGGACCAGATCCGCGATGGTCGCGCCCGGGACCGTCGTGGTCTCGAACGCGAGGGGCTCGAGCTCCATGGTGACGTCGAGATCTCCGTCGGCCGCCCGGGCGAACTTGACGAGGTACGGGACCGGCGATCCGCACCGATCGACCGTCCAGCGCTCGGTCCACCGACCCGACACCCCCTGACTCCCCTGCACGACAGGCCCCACCACCTCTGTGCTGCTAACTTTTCGGCTAATGCAGGTTGGATCGCCTCCCATTTCCTCAGACGAGTCCAACATCAAAAGCAGGCAGGGATACCCGCACTCCGAGAAGGATACCTTCCGCTGGCCCTCCCCTGAGGTCGTGCAACCCCCGAGAAGAAACAGAGGCACGAGGAGGAGCGACAGCGCAGGCGGCCACCCTCCAAGCCACCGCCTCGCCCGCAGGTTCCGATCTGGGTTCTGGCTCACGATGTCTTCAGGCCGGGAGAGCGGTTACTTCCTCCAAGCGCCGAGCGAGATGCCTTCGTTGACGCCAGACTCGGGCTCGACGGCCATCATGCTCTGCTTCTCACCGTCGGTGAAGACCCACATGATCGTTCCGCGGGCCGCGGCGACCGCCGTCGGTGTAGAAATCGCGAAGTTCGACTGGCGGGCTCGCGACAGCGCGACGGCGGCCTGGGAAATAGTCGCGCGCACCTTGCCCACGGCCAGGTGCAGGAGCACGAACCGGCTCCGGTCCTGCGTGTCGATCTCCATCTTGGTCAACAGCAGCCGGCTGTTTTCCGTGAGCATCACGGTGCTCGTGTCGGGTAGTGCGAGTTCAGCCGAGGCACCCGCAAACGCCCGGATGTCATCGCCTTCGGCCAGCTGGGCCCCGATCACCGCGGGGATCCATTGGGTCTGCCCTTTTTGGAGGACCTCGACGCGTCCGATGACGCGCTTGATCTCAGCGCTGGACCCAGCCTGCTGGGCGACGACCGGCCCGGCCGAGACGAGCAAGAGAAGCACCCCGAATCCCACCATCGTGACGAGCCGGAGCGTGTCGTTCAGTCCCGGTCGACCCATAAGAAATCCTCCCCACTGGCTCTTCGCAGCGGACCTGTGCACTCCGATCCTACCCGTTCGTACAAACCTGATGCACCCACCAGACGTGCAAGATTAATAGGCCCGCGGCGGCGCGTTGTCAACACCCTACGGCGCGCCTGCGGTTGGTCGAATCGCCCGGTCGAAAACTGGGGCAAGCTCCTCGGCGATACCGCCGCCGTCACGGCGCTGCTCGATCGGCTGCTCCACCATGCGCAGGCGGCGAAGCGCCTCCCGACGCGGCGACCCACGGAGCGGCAGATGCCGGCACGGCCCGGCGGTATCGATCCGGCCCCGCGTGAACGCCGGGCCGCCGGCTCATCGGCGCGCCGCTGCCATCACGCGTTCGACGAGGGGAAAGAGGTCGCGGCGCGCCGCGGCGAAGCTGTACCGCGCGACGCAGCGCTCCCGTGCCCGGGCCCCGAGGGCCGCCGCCTCGTCGGGGTGGTCGACGAGGTGGGCGATGCCCTGGCCCAGGGCCGCCACATCGCTGGGGGCCACGAGGAGACCGCAGCCGTCCAGGATCTCGGGAATCATCGAGACCCGGGTCGAGACGATGGGGCGGCCCAGGGCCATGGCGTCGAAGATCTTGGCGGGCACCTGCCCGCGCGTATCGCTCGTATCGCGCTGGGGCACCGCCACCACGTCGGCCGCGGCCAGGTAGCGCGGCACGTCTGAGAAGGGGATCTTCCCCACGAGCCGGACGCCGGGATACCGTTGCTGGATCTCGCGCGCGGCCCAGCCCGCCGGCTCCGTTCCGACGAGCGCCAGCACGATGTCGGGGCGCCGGAGGCGCGCGACGGCATCGCAGAGGTCCAAGACACCCTTGTAGCCCCGTGGCGTCCCGAGGAACATGACGAGCCGGCCCTTCCCCACCGCTAGCTGGCTGCGAACCGTGGTCGGATCGGCGCCACCCGGCCGCCAGGCCTCCGTGTCCCTCACGTGGGGGATGAGCGTGCCCCCGAATCGCTGCTGGAGGAATCGGGATGCCACCGTGATGCCGTCGGCGGTCCCAGACAAGCGCTCCATGAGCCAAGTCCATGGAAGCCCGGCGGGATTGGCCAGGTTGAGCGCCCGCCCCACCGTGCCCCAGAAGCCCGAGCGCACGAAGAAACCAACCTCCCAGTCATCGATGTCGAGCAGGAGCGGCTTGCCGGCGGCGAAGTGCTTGAGGTAACCGATCCCCGCGCTGGCGAGCCTCGGCTTGGAGGCATAGACGAGATCGCCGTCGGCCAGCTTCGAGAGCGCGGGGATCGCCGCCGCAAATCGCGGGAACTTCCTCGCAGGCAGGGTGCGGTGGGGAATCTGTTCCGCACGCGCCGGTTCCCACACCGCTTCCGTGGAGCACGGGCCCACCACCTCCACCCTCGCGAGGGGCTCGAGCAGCCGGGCCAGGAGGATGGCCCGCGCGACTGCGTTGTCGCCGAGATCGAAGCAGAGCACCGATATCTTCACGCGGCTCCCCGTGGGCTCTCTACACCGCGCTCTGCCCGCGTCTTGCCGGACCAGGGGCACAGGGCCAGAACCGGACAGCGAGGGCAATCGGGCTTACGCGCGCCACAGGTACGCCGCCCGTGGATGATCAGGAGATGCGTCGCTCGCGTCCACTTCGGCTTCGGGATGAGCGCGCAAAGATCGTCGTGGATCTTCTCGGGCTCGTCGGCCCGCGTGAGCGCGAGCCGCTGTGATACACGGGTGACGTGGGTGTCCACGGCCAGGGCCGGAATGCCGAAGGCGTTTCCGAGGACGACGTTGGCCGTCTTCCGGCCCACGCCCGGCAGCGCCGTCAGCTCGTCGACGGTCCGCGGCACGTCGCCGCCGTGGCGCTCCACCAGGGCCCGGCCCATCCCGACGAGCGAGCGCGCCTTGGCCTTGAAGAAACCCGTCGAGTGGATCTCCCGCTCGAGCGTGGGCGCATGCGCCCCGGCGAAGTCCTCCGCCTTGCGATAGCGGTCGAAGAGCGTGGCCGTCACGGCATTGACCCGCTCGTCGGTGCACTGCGCCGAGAGAATGGTCGCCGCCAGAAGCTCGAGCGGAGTCCTGAATCGCAGCTCGATCCCGGCGTCGGGATATGCCTTCCCTAACCGCACCAGGATCTTGGCGGTCCTTGCCCTTTTCGCCTGCGCCGGCTCGGCCACGGTGGCGCGCTCTATTCCAGCGCTGCGCGGATCTGGGCGAGCGCCGCGCGGATCAGCGCGACGTGCCGCGCGACCTCGTCAGTCGGAAGCGGCTTGGGGTCGTGGGGCACGCGCCACACCGGCCAGTGGGGTTCGGGGTCATCCGGAAGGCGCGGCACCAAGTGCCAGTGGATGTGCGGCACTTGGTTGCCGAGCAGCTCGTAGTTCATCTTCACGGGCCGGTAGACCCGCGCCAGCGCCTGCGCCACGCGGTTCACGTCCTCGATGAGTGCCGCCCGCTCGCCGGCCTCGAGGTCGTACAGCTCGACGGCGTGGCGCGTGAGCACGACGAAGACCCAGCCGGGGAAGAACTGGTCTTCGTTGAGATAGGCGCGGCTCGTTTCGAGGTCGGCGATGAAGAGCGGGCCTTCGGCGGCGACGCGCGCACACATGACACACTCGGCAGCCGTCATGGCCGCCGCTCTCGCAGGTACCGCCCGATCCGTTCGACGGCTTCCTCGATACGCGCGAGCGAGTTGGAGTAGGAGAAACGGAGGAACCCCTCCGCGCGGCTGCCGAAGTCCACCCCGGGCGTTACCCCTACGTGCGCGTGCTCCAGGATGTCGAAGGCGAGGGTCTTGGAGTCCGCTCCGAAGCGCTTAGCATTGGCCAGGACGTAGAACGCGCCCGTCGGCGGCACCGCGACGCCGAGCCCGATGCGCCTGAGCCCTGCCACCATCGCCTGCCGCCGCTGGTCGAAGATCTTGCGGAAGCGCGCGGTGTCCTCGCCGGCCTCCGTCAGCGCCGCCAGCGCCGCCCACTGGACGAACTCGTTGGTGGAGATGAAGAAGTTGCCGTGCGCCGTCTGGAGCGCGCGCATGAACTCGCGCGGCGCGATGACATACCCGAGGCGCCAGCCCGTCATGGCGTAGGCCTTCGAAAACCCGTTGAGCACGAAGGCGTGGTCCGTGTACTCGAGGATGGTGTGCTCGGCTCCCTCGTAGGTCAGGCCATGGTAGATCTCGTCGGAGACGACCCAGGGACCGAGCCCCGCCACCGCCTTGAGGGTCTCGGCGGTCATCACCGCGCCCGTGGGGTTGGCGGGCGAGTTGATGAGGACGGCCCGCGTCCGCGGCGACAGGCGGGACGCGAACTCGGCGGGCCGGCACTGGAAGCCGTCCTCCTCCCAGGTCGGCGCCTCGACGCACTCGCCGCCGGGATAGCGGACCAGGTTCGGATAGACGGCGTATCGCGGGTCGGTGAGCAGCACCTGGTCGCCAGGGTCGAGCAAGCTCGAGAAGAGCAGCAGCATGGCGGGCGAGGTCCCGGCGGTCACGAGCACCTGCTCCGGCGAGACCGTGACGCCGTAGCGCGCGCGGTAGTGCTCCGCGATGGCCTCCCGCAGCGGGACGAGTCCCAGGCTGTGCGCGTAGCGCGTCCGGCCGTCCTTGAGCGCCTTCTCGGCCGCTTCGCGGATCACCGGCGGGGTGTCGAAGTCGGGCTCGCCGAACTCGAGGTGGATGATGTCCGTGCCCTGGCGCTCCAATTCCTGCGCCCGCTGGAAGACCTCGACGGCGAGAAACGGCTCGATGACCTGTGAGCGCTTCGACGTCACTGCCGCGTCTCCCCGGTCCGCGCCAGCCGAAGGCGAGCGGCCAGGACCTGCATCACCATGCGAGGGCCGTCAGTGAGCACGCCGACCTTCGAGCCCGGCTGGTCGACCCAGTTGATGGCGACCTCCGTCACCCGATAGCCGCGCCGGCGCGCCAGCAGGAGCAGCTCCACATCGAAGGCGAAACCCTCCGTCCGCAGCTCCCCGAACAGCGTCTCGGCGGCGGCGCCCCGGAAGAGCTTGAAACCGCACTGCGTGTCGCTGACCTCGGGGACGCCCAGCCGTCTCACCAGGAAGTTGAAGACGTCGCCCGAGAGCTTCCGGTGCAGCCGCACGTGCCGGCTCACCGACGGGTCGGCCAGCGCGCGCGAGCCGATGGCGACATCGGCGCCCGCGTGAATCGCCGCCTCGAGGCGCTTGACCTCGCCGATGGGCGTGGCGCCGTCGGCATCGGCCATGAGCCGGAGCTTGCCGCGCGCGGCGCGCATACCCGCCCGGACGGCGAAGCCCTTGCCGTGATTCGCGGCGAGACGGTGCAGCGTCACCGAGGCATGCGCAGCCTGCGCTTCGAGCACTCGCGCGGCCGTCTCATCGCGGCTGCCGTCGTCCACCACCAGGATCTCGTACGGCTCGTCGCGCCCGTCGAAGTAGGCGACGACCTCGCCGAGGTACGCGGGCAGGCGCAGCGCCTCGTTGTAGGCGGGGATGATCACTGACCAGCGGAGCTCGCCGCCTGCGGGCACGGCGCTCAGGACCAGATGGGCGAGTCGGCACGCGCGCGGCGGCGGGCGACGCCGGTCCGCTGCGCCGCGCGGGCGACCTCGCTCGCCACGGCCGGGGCAACCTTCTTGTTGAACACGCTGGGAATGATGTACTCGGGCCCGAGCTCCTGCTTGGCCACGCAGGAGGCGATGGCATGCGCCGCCGCGAGCTTCATCTCGTCGTTGACGAGCCGGGCGCGGATGTCGAGGAGCCCGCGGAAGAAGCCGGGGAAGCAGAGCACGTTGTTGATCTGGTTCGGGTAGTCGCTGCGCCCGGTGGCCATGACCCGCACGTGACGCAGCGCCGCCTCGGGCTGGATCTCGGGCACCGGGTTGGCCATCGCGAAGACGATGCGGTCGCGCGCCATGCGCTTGAGGTCGCGCAGGCTCAAGGCGCCGGGCACCGAGAGGCCGATGAAGACATCCGCGCCCCGCGTCGCGTCGGCCATCTTGCCCTTGACCTGCCGGGGGTTGGTCGCCTCGCCGACCCAGGTCTTCATGAAGTCCATGCCCACGGTGCGGCCGCGGTAGATCGTCCCGTGCTCGTCCACGCCGATGATGTGCCTGACGCCGTGCGCCAGCAACATCTTGATCACGGCCGTGCCGGCCGCGCCCACGCCGCAGACGACGACCTTGAGGCGCTTCGGGTCCTTGCGGACGATCTTGAGCGCGTTCAGGAGCGCCGCCATCACGACCACGGCCGTGCCGTGCTGGTCGTCGTGGAAGACAGGGATGTCGAGCTCCTTGCGCAGCCGTGCCTCGACCTCGAAGCAGCGGGGGGCCGAGATGTCCTCGAGGTTGATGCCGCCGAAGGCGGGGGCGATGAGCTTCACGGTCTCGACGATCTTGTCGGGGTCCTTGGTGTCGAGGCAGATGGGGAAAGCGTCGACCCCGGCCAGCTCCTTGAAGAGCATGGCCTTGCCCTCCATGACCGGCATGGCCGCCGCGGGACCGATGTCGCCGAGCCCGAGCACCGCGGTGCCGTCGGTGACGATGGCCACGGTGTTCTGCTTGATGGTCAGCGAGAAGGCGCGCTGCGGGTCCTCCTTGATCGCCAGGCACACGCGGGCCACGCCCGGCGTATAGGCCATGGAAAGGTCGTCGCGCGTCCTGATCGGCACCTTGCCGCGCACCTCGATCTTGCCGCCGAGATGCATGAGGAAGGTGCGGTCCGAGATGTTGGCGATCTTGACGCCATTGAGGCGGCGCAGCTTGTCGATGATGCGCTGGCCGTGCTCGCTGTCCCGCGCCTTGATCGTGATGTCGCGGAAGACGCGGTCGCGCGTCATCTCGACCAGGTCCACCGCGCCGATGTCACCGCCGGTCTTGCCGATGACCATCGTGACCCGTCCCAGCATGCCGGTGCGGTTCAGGATCGCCAGGCGGACGGTGAAGCTGTGGGAAGCGCTCGGCGCGACGGCCATCAGTCCAACTCACGCAAATATGCGGTCATATGTGCGTTTTTCACGATAGGACCCTTCCTTGGGCCGTGTCAACCAAATTCCCGGATCCGGCCCGTCCCTCCCGATTGACCCGTGCGGCGCGGCCGTGCTATCCACGCCCATGCGCTGGAAAGCAGCCCTCGTGTGGCTCGTCCTTCTAGTACCGCTGGGACCGTCCCCGGCTTTCGCCGAGCCGGCCCGCTGGATGTCGGTCCGAGGACAGAGCCTCGTATCCTTCGACGCGGGCTTCCCGCCGGCCGACTTCAGCGGCTTCGGCCGCGACCTTCTGGGCGAGTTCGAGGCGGACGCCGCCGATCTGAGCCAGGGCGTCAGCGGCAGCCTGACCGTGCAAGTGCTCGGCATCAGCACGGGCAACGAGGGGCGCGACAAGGAGATGTGGAAGGCGCTGGCTGCCGGCCGCCACCCGACCATGTACTTCGTGATCCAGACCATCAAGGCGCCGTCGTTTCCCCCGGGCGCCGCGGAGCACACCGACACGCTGCTGACCATCCAGGGGCGGCTGTCCATCGCGGGGGTCGAGCGCGTGAAGCGCTTCTCGGGACGCGTCCGCCTCAAGCAGGGGCAGCTCTGGGTGCGAGGCGAGAGCCGCTTCAAGATGAGCGACTTCGGCATCAAGCCTCCGCAGTATCTACTCCTTCCGGTCAAGGACGAAGTCGGCGTAGGCTTCGATCTCCTTCTCGAGCGCCAACCCTAGCCCACGCAGAAGCGGTCGCCGCGAAAGGCCGAGCGCGAGGGGGACGAACTCGCGGGCGATGACGGCCGAGTTCGCGTAAACGATCTGTCCGATAGGAACGTCCTAACCTACCACGCGGCCGAGAATAAAGCCCGGCTGGGCACCGTCGACAACGAAAACCGGGGATTTCGGAACGCCGGCGCGGCCGCGGGAGTTTCATTCCCGTGGGGGAATCTTGCAACCGGCGGGCGTTCGTAAGCATCTAAAACACCAGAGGAGATCATAGGAACATGACGTTTAGAGAAGTTGGCGATACAGAATCCCCTGAGGCCATCCATTCGGAGGCGGCCCTCGCTCAGCCAAAGTCCAGGCTGCGGAAGGGCGCCCTGCCCAGGGTTGACGTTGAGCCGTCCGGGGTCGAGATCGAGGACGAGGAGAAGGCCGCAGCCGTCGTCCTCGAGGAAACCCCTGCCCTGTCCGAGGAAGCCCTGCGCCCCAGCGCGGCCCCGGCCGAGGATCCCGTCCGCCTCTACCTGAAGGAAATCGGCAAGGTCCATCTGCTGACGGCCCAGCAGGAAGTCAGCCTCGGCCGCCGGATCGAAGCGGGCCAGATCCAGCTCCGCCGAGCGCTGGCGGGCATTCCCGTCGAGACAACCCAGCTGCTGGCCCTGGTGGACCGGATCCGGCACGCCGAGCTCGGACTCGACGAGGTCATCGTGCTGCCCGAGGGCGGAGAGCCCAAGCCCGACGAGATCAAGCCCCTGCTGGCGGTCTTCACGCGCATCCGGCGGCTCGAGCGCGAGATCGAACGGCTGCAGGAGTCGCTCCGCGACAAGCGTCGCGGGAAGACCACGCGCGCGAACTACCACAAGTGGGTCGCGCAGAACCGGGCCGCGATCCAGACCGCGGTCGAGAAGCTCCCGCTCAAGCCCGCGCTCGTCGACCGGCTGGTCGGCGACGTCCGCCGCCAGGCGAAGCGCCTTGCCGAGCTCCGGAGACCCAAGGACATCCGCGCCCTCGAGAGCGAGATCGGGCTGGGCAAGAAGGCGCTCCAGGCCGCGCTCCACGAGATCGAAGGGCACGACCGCATCGTGCGCCAGGCCAAGCGCGAGCTGATGGAGGCCAACCTGCGGCTGGTCGTCTCGGTCGCCAAGCGCTACCTCGGCAGCGAGCTGACGCTCCTCGACCTGGTCCAGGAAGGCAACATCGGCCTCATGAAGGCGGTGGACCGCTTCCAGTACCGGCGCGGGTTCAAGTTCTCGACCTATGCGACCTGGTGGATTCGCCAGGCCATCACGCGCGCCATCGCCGACCATTCGCGCACCATCCGTATCCCGGTGCACATGGTCGAGACGCTGAACCGCATCTCGCGTGTCAACCGTGCCTTGGTCAACGAGATGGGCCGCGAGCCGACGCCGGAAGAGCTCGCCAAGAGGACCGGCGTGCCCGCGCGCAAGGTCCGCCTGATCCTCGAGTCCTCGCGCAAGCCGCTCTCGCTCGAGACGCCGATCGGCGAGGACTCGGAGCTGGGAGACTTCCTCGAGGACAAGAGCACCGAGTCGCCGAACGACACTCTGATCAGCCAGGACCTGACGAACCAGGTGGAGCGGGCCCTCGGCATGCTCTCGCCCAAGGAGAAAGAGATCCTGCGCCTACGCTTCGGCATCGGCGAGGAAGGCGAGCACACGCTGGAGGAAGTCGGCAAGCGCTTCTCGGTCACCCGCGAGCGCATCCGCCAGATCGAGACCAAGGCGCTCCGCAAGCTGCGCCACCCGCTTCGCGGCCGGGCGCTCAAGGCCTTCGTCGAGAACTGATTCTCCTACCCGCCGCCCGTGGAGTACCCGCGGGCGGCGGGCGCTGACCCCCACCGGCACAGGCGCGCGAGCGGCGCCGGCACCCACCAGTTCCATCGCCCCATCAGCCGCATCGTCGCGGGCACCAGCAGGGCCCGCGTCACCTCTTCCCGGAACGCGCGATCGGTGGCGCGCAGCGTGGGGCTGCTGAATATCAGGTCGAAGGAGACGGGCTGCCCGGGCATTGGACTTTGCTTCCATCTGCCGCTAGACTGCCGTCGACCGCGGTACACCAGACCACCCAGGAGGATTCCATGCACATCGGCGTTTGCATCTTCGCCACCGACTACGCGATCCCGATCGACGAGCTGGCCCGGGAGGCCGAGGCGCGCGGCTTCGAGTCGCTCTTCGTCCCCGAGCACACTCACATCCCGGTGAGCCGGCGCACCCCCTTCCCGAGCGGCGGCCAGCTGCCCAAGGAGTACTCACACACCTTCGACCCGTTCGTGTCGCTCATGGCCGCCGCGGCGGCTACCAAGCGCATCCGGATCGGCACCGGCGTCTGTCTCATCATCGAGCGCGATACGATCACCACGGCCAAGGAGGTCGCGAGTCTCGACGTGCTCTCGGGCGGGCGCTTCGAGTTCGGCGTCGGCGGCGGCTGGAACGTGGAGGAGATGGAGAACCACGGCACCGTCTTCGCGTCCCGATTCAAGCGTCTGGTCGAGCAGGTGCGGGCGATGAAGGAGATCTGGACCAAGGACGAGGCGGAGTTCCACGGCCAGCACGTCAACTTCGACAAGGTCTGGTGCTGGCCGAAGCCCGCGCAGAAGCCGTACCCGCCCGTCCTCCTGGGCGGCGAGAGCGTCCACACGCTCCAGCGCGTGGTGGACTTCTGCGACGGCTGGTTCCCGCGCGGCCGCGCGGCCGAGGTCATCCTGCCGGCGCTCAAGGACCTCCGGGCTCGCGCCGCCAAGGCCGGGCGCGACATGAAGACCATCTCGACGTCGGTGTTTGGCGCCAAACCGGAGGAGGCGATGCTCGAGTCCTACGCGGCTGCCGGCATCACGCGGGCCATCCTCAGGCTGCCTTCCGAGGGGCGCGAGGGAGTGCTGCCGCTCCTCGACCAGTGGGCCAAGCTGATCAAGAAGTAACGCGGGCGGTCTATACCGGCATCACTCCGTGCTTCTTCCAGGGCCGGTCGACCTTCTTGGTGGCGGCCATCTCGAGGGCGCGGATCAGGACGGGGCGGGTCTCTCGCGGGTCGATGACGTCGTCGATGAAGGCGCCGGCGGCCGCGATATAGGGGTTGATGAGCTTGCGGAACTCCTCGACCCGGCTCGCGCGCTCTTCGTCGGGGTTGGCGGCGGCGGCGATCTCCTTGCGGAAGATGATGTTGGTGCCGCCCTCGGGGCCCATCACTGAGATCTCCGCTGTAGGCCACGCGACGATCAGGTCAGGCTCGTACGCTTTACCGCACATGACGAAGTAGCCCGCGCCGTACGCCTTGCGCACCACGACCGTGACCTTCGGCACCGTCGCCTCGCTGACGGCGTAGAGCATCTTGGCGCCGTGGCGGATGATGCCCTGCTTCTCGACCTTGGAGCCGACCATGAAGCCCGGGACGTCCTGGAGGAACACCAGGGGGATGTGGAAGGCGTCGCAGAGCATGATGAAGCGCGCGGCCTTGTCGGCAGAGTCCACATCCAGCGCCCCGCCCAGCACCATGGGCTGGTTGGCGACGATGCCGGCGGGGCGTCCGCCCAGGCGGGCGAAGCAGGTGATCAGGTTCTTCGCCCAGCCCGGCTTGATCTCGAAGAAGTGCCCGTGGTCCACGATGGCCGCGATGACCTTCTTCATGTCATAGGCCCGGCGCGCGCTGTCGGGCACGATGGAGAGCAGCACCTCGTCCATCCGGTCGGCGGGGTCGTCGCTCGGCAGCATCGGCGGCTGCTCGAGGTTGGACCCCGGGAAGTAGGACAGGTACTCCTTGATCGCGTCGATGCACGCGGCGTCGTCGGCCACTTCAAGGTCGGCCACGCCGGAGACCTCCGTGTGGACCTTGGACCCGCCCAGCTCCTCCGCGGTAATATCCTCGCCGACGATGGCCTTGACGAGCGGCGGGCCGCCCAAGGCCATGTGGCTCGTGCCCTTGACCATGGGCACGAAGTCCGACAGCGCCGGGATGTAGGCCGTGCCTGCCGCGCCCGGGCCCATCATGGCCGAGACCATCGGCACGACGCCCGACATGATGGATTCTTCCCTGAAGAGGAACCCCGACTGGGCGAAGGTGGAGCCGATGGCCTCCTGGATGCGCGCCCCCGCCGAGTCGATGAGCCAGATCATCGGCATGCGCTTGGAGAGCGCGATCTCGCGCGCGCGGTTGCACTTGACCTCGGCCGTGCGCCCCATGGAGCCCGCCATCACCGTGAAGTCGTAGGCGATCAGCGAAGCCGGCCGGCCGTTGATCTTGCCGAAGCCCGTCACGACGCCGTCGGCCGGCGTCTCCTTGCCCTTCATGGCCGGCGAGATGTTGGCGTGGGTCGCGAGGAGGCCGATCTCATAGAAGGAGCCCGCGTCGAAGAGCCGGTCGATCCGCTCGCGGACCGTCAGCTTGCCCTCGGCGTGCTGCTTGGCGATCGCTTCCGCCCCGCCCATGGCGAGCGCGCGCGCGCGCCGCGCCTTGAGGTCCTCGACCAGGTCCTTCATGCCCATAGCGGCTTCAGGCCTTGGGCAGACGGTAGTAGAGGACCATGTCGGTCGGCGCCGGCGAACCCTTGGTCATGGTCACCATGGTCGCGACCTCGCTGCGGTGATGGGTCGCGTGGTTGACCACGTGCTGGAGGAGCTGCCAGAGGGGTTGACTGAAGGGCTTGCCGTCCGTCGCCTTGTAGTCCAGCGTCCGCTTGAGGTCCGCCGTGCCGAGGGCCGTGATGAAGGCCTTCTGCTCGGCCTCGAGGGCATCCCAGCTCTTCCTGAGATCGGCCAGGCTCGCGAAATCGGCGTCGCCGTAGAGCTTGGTCGGCGACTCGCCCTTCCAGCGATCGAGCCATATCCGGTCGGCGCCGTAGATGTGGCCGAGCATACCCTTGAGCGTCGGAAAGCTGAACTGCTTGCCGATTTCCTTCCTGGCCGTGTCTTCGCCCAGCGCGGCTACCTCGTCGAAGTGCTTGCGGTTGCCCCACCAGTGATAGTCCCAGATGCCCCGAATCAGCTCGAGCTCCATGGTCCGCCTCCTAGTCCAGGACGGCGACGGTGTCGCCTTCCTGGACGGTCTGCCCCTCGGCCACCTTGATCTCCTTCACCGTGCCGGCCCGCGGCGCCTCCACCGGGATCTCCATCTTCATGGACTCCAGCACGATCACGGGGTCGCCCGCGGCCAGCGAGTCTCCGACCTTGCTCGTGATCTGGAAGACCACGCCCGTGATGTGCGCCTTGACGTCTTCAGCCATTGAACGCTCCTTGTTCGACCATCTGGGTATGGGTGCGTCCCTCGCGGAACGCCGCGCTTCGCATCACGCGCAGGTGGAAGGGAATGGCGGTCTTGGGCCCCTCGACGACGAAGGCTTTCAACGCCGCCTCCATGCGGGCGATCGCGACTTCACGCGTCGCGCCCGTGGCTACCAGCTTGGCCAGCAGCGGATCGTAGTGTACCGAAACCTGGCAGCCTTCGGCGACCCCGCTTTCGAGGCGGATGCCGGGACCTTGGGGCGCGCTCCAGCGAGTTATCGTTCCAGGCGAGGGCATGAAGTTCCTGGCCGGGTCTTCGGCGTAGATGCGGCACTCGATGGCGGCGCCGCGCTGGACAATGTCCTCCTGGCGCCACGGCAGGGCCTCCCCGGACGCCACCTTTAACTGGGCCTGGACGAGGTCGACGCCCGTCACCTCTTCCGTCACGGGGTGCTCGACCTGGAGCCGCGTGTTCATCTCGAGGAAGTAGAACTCCTCGCCCTGGACGATGAACTCCATCGTCCCGGCATTGACGTAGCCGACCGACGTGGCGCCCTTGACGGCGGCCGCCGTCAGTCGCTCCTTGAGGCCCTGCGATAAGCGAGGCGCCGGGCTCTCCTCGACCAGCTTCTGGTGACGGCGCTGGATCGAGCACTCTCTCTCGTGCAGGTGCACCACCTGCCCGCTGCCGTCGCCGAAGACCTGCACCTCGACGTGGCGCGGCTCGGTGAGGTAGCGCTCCACGAAGAGCGCGGCC
>Ga0209726_10004357_pt1 | contig 18225 bp, 14 predicted proteins | sample Subgrocontami54m_FD_187453 | JGI IMG/M metagenome (GOLD analysis project Ga0209726, IMG submission 187453) | Subsurface groundwater microbial communities from S. Glens Falls, New York, USA - GMW46 contaminated, 5.4 m (SPAdes) (version 3) | ecosystem: Environmental > Aquatic > Deep subsurface >... | reverse complement strand
TACCAAAAAAGCTGTGCTTGCTATGGATGATGGACTCCGCACCACGCTCCCCATGGGACAGGACCGAATTATGGTCACCCGCAATATGGATACGACAAGTCTCGCCACTACATTCCCCTTCACCACGTCAGAGCTCTCTGCTAACGAGGGCATACTCTACGGCATGAACGAGCATAATGGAAGTTTAATAATTTTTGACCGGTTCAGTTTGGAGAATGCCAACATGGTGGTCTTCGGAAAATCAGGATCCGGGAAATCCTTCATGGTTAAATTAGAGGCGATGCGAAGCCTTATGTTTGACACTGAGGTCATCATCATTGATCCGGAAAACGAATATCAGACGCTCTCCCATGCTCTGGGCGGCGAATATATCCGCTTCCATTTCGGCACAACAACGAAGATCAACCCGTTTGACCTCTCCCTCCTTCACCAAACAGGAAAAAAGGGCGAAGAAGAGAGCGAGTTGAATCAAAAAATTCTCTCTCTCCATGGGTTCTTCCGTGTCGTCATGGGCAAGCTCACGCCTACGGAGGATGCGCTTCTGGACCGCGCGCTTATTCTCACCTACAAACAAAAAGGTATCACCCCGGATCCGGCAACACAGGGGAAAGAGCCGCCACTCATGGAAGACCTCTATAAAGCATTAATTGGCATGGAGGAGCCGCTTGCCAAAGGCCTGGCTGACCGGATTGAAAAATTTGTCAAAGGAAGTCTCGTGGGTATATTTGACCAGCAAACCAATGTGGAAATCCGCAATCCTCTGACTGTTTTTTCCATACGCGACCTGGAAGAGGAACTTCGTCCTATCGCCATGTACCTTATCTTAGATTTTATCTGGACAAAGATCCGGCGGGATATAAAACGCCGTCTCCTCATTGTTGACGAGGCGTGGTATATGATGAAGTTTCCAGACTCTGCCGCGTTTATGAATTCAATCGCCAAACGGGCCCGAAAATATTACCTCGGGGTTACTACCATCTCTCAGGATGTAGAAGATTTCCTTTCGACGGATCTGGGGAAAGCAATCATCCAAAACAGCAGCCTTCAGGTCCTCCTGAAGCAATCAACTGCGGCTATTGATAGGGTGGCGGAAACATTTTACTTGTCCGAAGGAGAAAAGCACCTCCTCCTTTCGGCAGACATCGGCGAGGGGCTCTTTTTTGCAGGACCCGCTCATGCAGCAATGCGCGTTATTGCAAGTCCTACTGAAAATGAACTGGTCACCACAAGCCCTAAAGAGATATTAGATCGGGCAAAAACGCCCTCCGGAAACGATGACCACCCGAGCTCAACGCTTCAACCCGCAGGGCGCACGCTCCCCGTGTCAAACAGGCCGATATTTACCGTAGAATCTGTCTTGTAACATGGCAACAAAACAAGCTGTTATCGCCGATATGAACCAAGGGTACGCGCGAGGGGGAGTCGTTGTCGAAATAAACCAGACAAAGGTTATACGGGCGCGCATTCTCCTGGCATACTTAGAAGCGTATCATCCAAAGGAGCATGCGTTGTTTATCGCCACTCTTGACGACATCATTCAATCATTTGAGGATGAGCAGTTTGTCGAGGCGGTTCTTCGATATACCGAGGGGTTCCTCCATGCCCACCCCGAAGATCAGGAGCGGCTCCAATCGATTTCTCCAAGAGAGATGGTTGAGGAGGTTAGCCGGCAACTAGTGGAGGACGCAAAAACAAGACGCGCGGACATTCGCCGCCGCGCCAGCGAGATCGTCAATAAATATGCTCGCGGCATAACCGAAAAACAGGAGCTTGAAGATAAACTTATTTTCTCCATCAACGCATCAATCAATAAAGCAGAAACTCCCCAGCAGCTACGCATAGCGATTGAAGAGGAAGTCGCGACGATGCCTCTCCCAACCAAAGAGGTGGTCCAGCAGTTCGTCGACGCTGATCCGCTTTCCGCTCAGCACCTTTTATTAACAAACCCAACAAGAGACAGTATTGTTGTTGGGCACATCACTACCCTTCCGGCGCCTGCTTGGCGCGGATACGTTGCTGCAGTAGAAAATCTCCAAATAGGGCCCACTGAAACCATCGAGGAGTTCACCAACCGAGCAAAAGAGATTGGACAAGCAACCGCGTTTTTGTCCACCGACCTTTCACAAACGCCGGTGGCCCGCGCAGAGCCAAGCGGTCTTATCTCCGCCATTCTTGAGGCAGGAGGAAATAAGGACGCGATTCGTGCGTTTAAAAAACTTACAGAAGAAGCAAAAAACGTGGTGTCTCTCGCTGTTGTATCAAGCTCCTGGAGGACGGCGGTGGAGGCAATTCGCCAACGCTCCGGGGGGGTAGCAACGGATGTGCTTGAAGAAATCATTAAACAAGGAAACGCACAGTGGGGCACCCACGCGGGAGAACCGCCCGGGAACGCCGGCTCTCTTGTTGGTGGTATACTACAAGAAATTCTTTCCCCTGCGTTTGTAAATTACATTGACGCCAAATCGCTTCTACAAAAACTTAGAGGTCAGGACGGTGACCGCGTAGCGGCCTTTATCAAGTCTCTCCCCGACGCACAACGCGATGGGGGCGCCGCCACAACCGCTCTTTTTCTAGCCATCACCACCACGTGGAGGCCAGGCGATGTACGATTTGAGTGGCAACAGGCGCAGGGTGGTGACGGGTTGGGGGCGTGGGCAATACAAATTGCAAAAGATAGCGCGCTAGAAAAATTGTTTTCTAAATTCGTAAAAAGCAAGGCGGTGGAAGCGGCGGGTGGAGTCGTAAAAAAGGGGGGCGCTTCTTTAGTTGCGGGCCTTCTTACAAAACTAGGATTGTCTGCTGCGGCAGACGTTGTGATAACAATGATTGGAACGCCGGTTGCTACGGCAATCAAGTGGGCAGCTCAAGCAGCCATTTGGCTTGGCGGATATATATGGAGGCCAATTTCTAATTTTTTAGGCAAACTTACCCGGGGTGAAATAGCACTATTTGGCGCTGCCCAGAACGCAATCAAGCAAACGCTTGACAGCTGGCTTGGCCCTCGCCCTCCGGCCGCACCAAAACAGTGGTACGAACGGGAATGGGTATTGATTGCGCTTGTTGTGGGGATAGCAGTATTCCTCCCTATGTTCGGTACTATGATGCTCATTACGTCCCGCGACTCCGCTCTTATTGAGGGGTTTTACAGCGAACCGGATCGTTTTATTGAAGACCCGCAGGTTTACCCGCCACCGGACTACCTGGATATTAATGCTCTACGAAGCAAGGAGTTCCCTTGTCTTTCGTTTGGCAATGGTGTTTCCACCCAATACGGAACAAGCCGGGCGCTCAATGGTTCTGAAAAAGCAATTATTGAAAACACTGTAGAGAACAACCCCGCAATAAAAGCGCTTTCGTGCGCTCTTGATTGCTCAAACAGAAATGTTAATATTTCTGCGTTTTCCGATGGTGAAACATACGTCGGGTATGCCCCTTCCGCGCTTGCGGGGAACATAGTCTTTTATCCGCGCATGTTTGGCGGTTTTTCCGAACAAAGCAGGGCGCGCTTATTGGCTCACGAGCTTGCTCACAACATAGATTGGTTTGGGGGCGGGCTTGCAGAAGGATACTATCCCTTAAGCTGCGGGCCAACAGGAAAATACCCATGGAAAGAAACGCCGGAGGAGGCATTTGCAACGGCTGTTGAACTCTACATCACGGGAAATCCGTACATACGTGATTTTTGCGGCGGGAAAGCATACGAGTATTTTGGAAAAACCGTCGCCCAGTGCAAATAACCCAAAAGCCGTCTACGCCTGCGACGTCCGCACCGGCATGATGATGTGGAGAAAAGAGGGGTCTTTAGGGGAAAGAAACGCGCCCGGATTTAGGGAGCCGGTCATTTCAAAAACCAATTCCTCGCCGGGAAAGTTAGACAAAAGCTCTAAAAGAAACCGGCTGTTGAATGCGATGTCCCCGTCTTCTCCTTCTGTTTTAGCGTCTACCTCAATAGTGTTCTCCCCGACCTGCGGGGTGTTGGCTGAAACAGTCAAAGAGCTCTTTGCCACATGAAGCCGTATGATGTTGGCGCTGTCGCGAGCAAAAATGCTTGCAGATTTGACTGCCTTAGTAAAAGACGCCACATCAAGGGCAACCCGCGCTGTGTGTTTGCTGGGAATAATTTTTTCAAAGTTGGGGTATTCTCCATCAATGCGGCGGGTCGTAATGGTCGTATCTCCCACGCGGACAACGAGCTGTCCGTCCGCGGCGTCGGACAGAAACACCTGCTTCTCCTCTTTTTCCTCCTGGCAAACACGCAAAACCTCCCCAAGGGCCCTGGCAGGGACCACAACGTCCGTATTTTTTGGAAGACCTACCCCCGAACGACACACAGAAAGCCTGTATCCGTCTGTCGCTGCAAAAAGAGCCCCTTCTTCTTTTTGAACAATCTTAATGCCTGTCAAAAGAGGCCTTCCCTCATCAGAGGAGGCGGCAAACAACACAAGAGACAAAAGAGACACAAGCGCCTCTTTTTCTATCGTTGTTTCCTTTTTCCCCAGCTCCTCTCCTGACGGGGGAAACTCCACCGCTGGAAGGCCTGGGACCGTAGCGCGAACTCCTCCGCAAGCCAACCGGAGAGACCCCTCTTTTTCCTCAAGCGTCACCGCGTCTTGAGGAAGCGAGGAGACAAGCTCTGAAAAAATTTTAGCGGCCACACATATTCCTCCTTCTTTTTCTACCTTTGCCCCAACAGACACGGCCACCGTGGTCTCCAAAGAAGAGGCGGTAACGACAATTCCCTCTTTTGTTGCTTTTATTAAGATGTTAGAGAGAACGGGAAGAGAAGGCTTGCTTGAAATAATTCTACTCGTTCTTATAACGGCTTTTACCAGGTTTTCTTGAAGAACCGAGATTTTCATGGTGTTTATATTTATTAGTCGTCGTAAATAGTAGTGAGTGTGGAAAAGTGTATTCTGTTTTCTTTAAGGTGTCAACACTAAAAGAGACCTGTGGATTTTACTGTGGATAAGTTGGTGGATAAGTTTGGGAAAATGTGGAAAAGTGGATAACCTGCCTGCCGGCAGGCAGGTCTACGCCCACAACTTTCTTTTTATCCCCTCTACGTCCCCACGAAGGCGCTCATTTACAGAGAGCTCTTTAGTGATTGTTTCCACGCCGTGCATAACAGTAGTGTGATCGCGCCCACCAAGGAGACCACCGACGTCCTCCAGGGTCAGGCCCAGTTCGGTTTTACAAAGATACATGATAATCTGGCGCGGACGGGCGATGGGGCGGTCGCGTTTCGGGCTTTTAATAGCCGTTGTTTTAATGCCGTAGTAGTTGGCCACCACCTCGAGAATTTCCTGCGGCGGCACGCGCTTGCCGTGTTTGGCAAGCCCGTCTCCAGCAACAACGGCTTTAGAGCCGAGCAAAGAAGAGACAAGTTCCGGCGTGGCCGCGCCAACGCCCGGGGCCGTGAGTTTACGAAGAAATCCCTCAATTGCCCGCGTGTCGGTAAGGTTAGCCGCGACAAGCTGGGCGGCTTCCGGAGGAACGCGTATTCCCATGGCTGCGGATTTAATATTGACGATGGCCACCCGGAGCTCAAAGTTGGGAGGAGCGATGTCTACGGTTAGGCCCCCTTCAAAACGACTCCTCAACCGGTCATCAAGTTTGGCAATTTCTGACGGCGGCCGGTCGCTTGTGAGAATAATCTGCGTCCCCTCGCGGTGGAGCACGTTAAAGGTGTGAAAAAATTCTTCCTGGGTTTGCGTTTTTCCGGCGATAAACTGGACGTCGTCGACTAAAAAAAGCTGCGACGAGCGGTATTTTTGGCGAAACTGGCGGTTTGTTTTTGTTTGTATGGCCTCAACGATTTCATTGGTAAACTCCTCGCCCATGCAATAGACGAGCCGGATCCCCGGTTTTTTTGCAAGGATGGTGTTTGCCACCGCGTGCATAAGGTGGGTCTTCCCCACCCCCACCCCGCCGTAGAGAAAGAGAGGGTTGTATGCACCCCCCGGGCTTTTGGCTACCGCAGTAGCTGCCGCATACGCGAGTTGGTTGGTGGTAGAGACAGCAAAATTATCAAAGGAGGCATCAACGCGAATATGGAGTCTTCTTGCTGTATCCTGGGGGGCCGTTGAAAGCGGAGCGCTTGGGGAGGAAAATAACGGGCCGGCGTCGTTATCTGTGAGGCGATCGCGTTTGACCGCAACCACAAACACCACGCTTATATTTTCGTTGGTGTGGTGGTCTAAGATGCTCTTAATAAGGCTGTAGTAGCGGCTCTCCACGAGCGTGCGTATGGGCGCATTGGGAAAGCCGACAGAAGCGACATTGTTTTCTAAAGAAACAAGAGACGAACCCTTAAATTGGGTGTGAAACGCAACGCGCGAGACCGAAAGCTCAATTTCCGCCAGGACTGTTTTCCAGAGTTTTTCTAAATCCATATTCGTTGTAGAATAGAAAGAAGACCATGGTGGGCAGGGGTGGATAAGTTATCCACATCCTAGAAAGTTTTAATATGTTTGTCAAGGGCAAAAAACAGAACGTTTTTCTTATTGTTCCAACGATCCGATCGCTTGAATTTTTTTCTGAATGGGAGGGGTTACTGCGCGACTGCCACCTGATAGTTGTTGAGGACAACTTGATAAAACAAATACGCGTCCCGAAAGAGGGTTTTAAAAACGTCCACCATTACTCATGGGTAGACATAAAAAACGATTTTAGAAAAGACGAGTGGATATTCCCACGCAGAAACGCAGGGATCAGAAGCTATGGATTTTGGAAGGCGCATCAATTAGGAGCAGATATCATCATTACGCTTGACGATGACTGTTACCCCGTAGACCGCGACTTCGTCGCAAGACACGCAGCAAACCTTTCCCTTTGGGCGCCGGAGAAGTGGACCACCACGTTCCCCCACCCGGATTTTTTGTACACCCGCGGCTTTCCCTACGATGTACGAAACAAACACCCCGTGGTGATTAGTCACGGGTTGTGGAGCAACAAGATGGATTTAGACGCCAAGACGCAACTTCAGCACCCAAATGTAAACACCCCGCCGTATCCACCAATGCTCACATTCATTCCAAAAGGGCAATACTTCCCCATGAGCTCTATGAATCTCGCGTTTCGGCGTGAGGTTACACCTCTCATGTATTTTCCGCTTATGGGCAGTGACCCGCGTGGAAACCCATGGGGGTACGACCGGTTTGATGATATCTGGGCGGGAATTTTTGCAAAGAAGATTTGCGATCATCTCGGGCTCGGTGTTGTGAGCGGCTCTCCATTTGTGGAGCATCGGAAGGCCTCGGACCCCAATAAAAACCTTGTGAAAGAAAAGGCCGGGCTTGCGGTGAATGAAACCCTTTGGAGGGTGGTTGATGAGGTTGCATTAACACAACACTCTCCCGCGGAGTGCTACCGGGAGCTGGCACAAAAGATCAGATTTCCAAAGGAGAGATATTTTGAAAAACTCGGAGAGGCGATGCTCATTTGGGCTGGGTTGTTTTTGACGCGACAGCCGCTTGACAGGTAAACATTAACATGTTACTATCCATGTATATGTTAACGAAAAACGCTCACATTCTTTTTGACCCCCAGGAATGGAAACAGTTGGTGCAGATTGCGGCCGCGGAAAACAGCTCAGTTAATCAGCTCGTTCGTAGAGCTGTGCAAACGGCCTACGTAAAAACTGCCCGCGGCCTGCAGATTGCCGCTGCCGTGGACAAGATAAGAAAAATCCGGCCTCACGTCAAAGGAATAAATTACAAAGAACTCATAAATTATGGACGAAAATACTAAATTTGTCGTTGACGCTTCGTTTGTTCTGGCTTTTTTGTTGCCGGACGAAGAAATTGGGGAAGTCGAGTCATTGTTTGATAAACACAAATTAGATCAAGTTTCTCTTATTGCCCCGCACCTACTACCTTTTGAAATTTTCAACTCATTAAAGATGGCTATCAAAAGGCACCGTCTAAACGAGGCAACCGTCTCTGAAATCGCCGCAGAATTTATCGGCTTAAACATTGAGCTTATTTCTATTCATTATGAAAAAGCCCTCGGCCTGGCAATAAAACACGACCTAAGTTTTTATGACGCTTCCTACCTGTCTCTTTCAAGGGAAAAAGATTCGCGTCTCCTCACTCTTGATAAACACCTCAAAAAACTCAACCGTTAAAACCGTAGTAGAATAGAAAGGATGAAGGTAAATGCCGAGCTTGCGATCTTTTTCTTCTTTCTCACAACCTCTTTGTTTTTAGGTGACGGGAAGCAGCCGTTTGTGGACGCATGGTGGGCGCTGGGGATTTTGATGATGTATGGGATCCGATATTACCAACGCGGCAAGCTTGATTTGCGTCCACTCCCCCGCCCGGTTGGAATCGCTTGGATGGTACTTATCCTTTATTACATTATTTTAACCCCTTTTTCTGATAGCGCGGGTTACTCCATCACCGCAACCATACGGCTCATTGAGGCGTATTTGGTGTATATAATATTTGTGACGGTTTCATCCGAACGCGCGACCTCGCTATTTATCAAGGGCCTTTTGTTCGTCGGCGTGGTGGCAACCCTTGCCTCGTTTGTGTTTCTTCTCGTTCCTTCATGGGCGAGTTTCCTGCCGCCGATGAATCTCCTCTATGCAACCTACGGCCATAATCATCTAGCTGATTTGTTGCTGCCGATTTTTCCATTACTAATCGCACAACTCCAACATAAACAATCAAAATTATCATGGTTTCTTTTAATTTTTTTCACCGTCGGGATACTCCTGACCTTCGCCCGCGGAGCGTGGATCCTCCTCGTATGTTATCTTCTGTTTCTGGTTTGGAGAAGTAAAAACATAACAGTGAGAAGAGTCGGTTTATTAGTCGCAGCAGTAATAATAGCAACATTTCTTCTCGTCTCATTTCGTGGCATACCGACGCAAAAACCATCGCTTCTTGCGGACGGCCGGTGGGAGTATTGGCGGCAAGCCGTTGAAGCGATAAAAGAACGTCCGCTCTTCGGCAGCGGACCCGGGACGTTTTACTTGGAGTCCAAGCGCCTCCAAGCCGCCCCAAGCTCCTACTCCTGGTTTGCGCACAGTTTTCCGCTGCAAATCACGGTTGAGACCGGGATGGCCGGCTTTTCGCTGTTTTTCATTCTCTTGTACCTTGTGTTGCGGAGAGTAAATGCGAATCCATTATTGTGGGGAACAATGTTGGTATTTATGTACAGCTTCTACGAGTTTACCCTCGATTATATATCAATGTGGCTTCTTGTGTGGGCCGCGCTTGGGGTGTTGATAAAACACAACGTTCAAAGACCTACTCATTTAAAAACTGTGATAAGCGCGCTAATAGTTCTCGCCCTATTTTATGTTTCCGGCGTCGGCAGCCTCGGAGCTTCTGTATTAGGCAATAAGACCATCGTTTTTTTTCTCGCGCCGTACGACGCGAACATAACTAAGGGGTTATTGGGGGAACGAGAAGAGGGAGGGGCTGTTGTAAAGGCGGCCACGCCTGTGATTGTCAATTTTTTTCACAAGCGAGACCCAGAAATTTCTTTTGCTTTGGCGAAAGCACTTCCCGATGAAGAAGAAGGAAAACGCCGTTATTTTTTAAACTCAATACAGCTCGATTCAATGAACACCGGATATTACAAGGATACCATTGAATATTTAGAAAAGCAGGGAGACAAGAAGGAGATGGTTAAGCTTCTCGTAAAAATTATTAAAGCCTTATCACCAAGCGTTGTCCATGATGACCCAGCGCTATTAAAAGTGATTACGGAAAAAGACGTGGTTGATATAATTTTTTCCAAGGTCGGAGTTTGGAGGCAAACAAACAACCCCACGCTCGGATTATCGAAGATTTTATATTTTACGGGATTAGACCTGCTTACTGTTGCGCCGGATAAGACAAGGTTGTTGTGGAGGCTGACGAGAGACCTTTCTCCTGAGTGGAGCTATTTTCATATCGAGCTTGCGAGTTTAGAGAGCCACGCGTTTGTTGATAATGCGGGGGCAGCAGTAACGCTTCGTGATTGCAAAAAGCATATTAACTCCGCCAAACACTGCGGAATGTTTAAAGCGGACAGCCTCCCCTTTGTTGGTTCTATGACGGAGAATATAAAATTAGCCCCGTGAAAAACCAGCGAGTCATAAACGGGCGCGATGGACATAGTCATGAAGGAATCTACTAAAAATTTATTAAAATTAATGGGTGGGTTTGTTTTGATTTTTTTATCTAGCGTTTTGTCAATTGCTCTTTTATTTGTTGGAGCAAATTATTATTTACTCGTTTCCGGGAGAGCAAAAAACCCAGTATTTATTGAATGGACGGTAGATGGAACCATATATTCTCAGAACTACATTTATTGGGCAAAAAGTCTGTGTCAAAAACAAACAAATGAGTGTAAACACAAAGAAGAGCGCTTCGTCACAGACAAAGTAATGACTTTTGACCCTTATGGCGTAAAAGATAACACCCGGTGTGTAAAGTTTTTGTTTTTAGGTGATTCGTTTACTGTCGCTCCATGGACGAGAGATGAAAACATGTATACATCCCGGGTTGCAAAGGGATATGCAGAGCAGAAAAAAACGTGCACAATGCGGCTCATTCTTGCCACAGGAGGGGCAGGCAATGACCAAGAGCTGGTTAGGTTTATGGATGTTGTGCAAGAAATAAAACCAGACGTGGTAATTTGGCAATTTTTTCAAAACGATGCTTTTGAGAATGTCATTCAAGCAATCTATTCCGTTGATCATGACGAGTTAAAAAGAAAGACCGTATGGAAAAACACGCTCTATCTTTCTGGATTCTTAAACCAAAAAACACCATTTATCCAGGGGTCTGTTTTGGGTAGACACTTGTTAGCTATAGGAGAAAAAAACGATATTTTTGGATATTGGGACGTTAACCCGTATGATCTCAGTTCACTTATTTCCTATAACAAAAAAAAAGTACCACTTTTACTTAAACGCATGGAAGAGGTTGCAAAAACACAAGGTTTTACTCTGTATCTTACAATGGCCCCGCTAGAGTGTGAGGAAGTAAGCGGTCAACGATGCGACAGTTGGATCAATCAGACAAATATAATGCTTCGCGATATCTTAAAATCAACAAAGTATTATGTAGATATGGAACGCAACGATCTCGTATTGGGAGCTACAACCGTACCGCGCGAAACAAAGAGCAAAGAACGATTTTTTGGTCCAACCCAAGACAAAAATCTTCCAGGAGGGCGCCACCTTACACCAGAAGGAAATGTTTACTATGGAGACATCCTGTCCGCAAACATTCTGTTAAAGGAGAAAGATTAAATTTTGGACTTCAGTGTTACTTATGAAAAATATATTTAAAATAGGAATAAAGATAGTGCATATAAGCGGCCTTCGTTTTGTGGTGGGTGGATTTTCTGACACCCGTGATTTTATTGTTTCCCGCGTGAGGCGAGGAGAGCCTGGGGTGTATTTACCCTGTTCCTTATATGATATTGCTTTAATTTATAAAGACATCAAGTACTCCCGCGAATACAAAACAATAGATTATTGCACAACCGATGGTATGCCTTTAGTGTGGTTAGCTAGGATACTCGGTTATCAACCGGTAGATAGGGTGTATGGGCCAGATTTAACAATATCTCTTTTGTCCGGTCTGCCGGCCACAAGCAACCACGTTTTTTTTGTTCCATCGGAAACAACAAAGATAAAATTGAATAAAGCGCTGCGCGACCGACTTTCGGTATTCAAAGAGACAAACGTCTGCGTCGTCCCCAAAAACCACACCTCTTTCAACATTACAAGAGTCCTTTCTTTTGTTATGAAAAACGACACCCGGGTTATTTTTTGGATCGGGATAGGATCCCCAAACCAAGTGTTTTTGGCAAACAAGTTGCGGGCGGCTTTTCCAAAAGCGACGATTTTTTGTGTTGGGGCAGCACTAGACCTGTTTACTGGGGTAAAACCCATGGCACCCGTATTGCTTCAGTGCCTCGGATTTGAGTGGTTGTTTCGGCTGATAGTAGAGCCGCGCCGTTTGTGGCGCCGATACCTGATTGATATCCCACGGTTTCTCTTTCAAGCAGGATTTTTGTCTTTGCGTCGCTGGTTTTGGAGTTGGCGCCGAATCCATTGGTAGGTTTTGGTCAGTCCGTCTTCAAGTGATACGGACGCTTCCCAACCCAACACATTTTTCGCAAGAGAATTGTCTGAGTTTCTTCCCCGTACACCCTGAGGCATTGATGTGTTGTGGTGTTTTCGGAGTTTTTTATTTGCTATGTGCGAGATCATATCAGCAAGGTCGTTAATTGAAACCAACCGGTCGCTCCCTATATTAAGCGGTTGATTACAACTTGATTGTATTAGGCGATAAATTCCTTTGCAGCAGTCATCAATATAGCAGTACGAACGCGTCTGTTTTCCGTCCCCCCAAATCTCTATCACACCGTTATCTTTTGCAAGTGCGACTTTTCTGCACAGCGCTGCCGGAGACTTCTCTCTCCCCCCTTGAAATGTGCTTTCCGGCCCATAAATGTTGTGAAACCGCGCAATTCTAACATTCATGTTGTGATCTATTCCGTAAGAAAGACAGAGATTTTCAGTAAACAACTTTTCCCATCCATACATACTGTCTGGATGGGCGGGGTATGCATCTTTTTCTTTGAGTCCGCCATTGGCGACATCCTGTTGGAGTTCAATAGGATAGATGCAGGCGGTCGATGAAAAAAATATTCGCGGAATACGTTGAATCTTCGCGACTTCCAATGTGTTGGTATTTATGAGGACGTTATCATGGGCAATTTGAGCGTGGACGCTATGGATAAAGCCTACGCCCCCCACATTGGCCGCAAGCATATATAGCTCATCGGCCTTGACAATTGCCTTATTGGCGGCACGTTGATTTCGAAGATCCGCGACGATAAATTCGTCAGCCGCCGTTTTTGAAAATTCGGGACGATTGATGTCTATGCCACGGACGTAGTAGCCCTTCTGTTTCAGAAATCTCACCAAGTGAGAACCTATGAATCCCCCCGCTCCGGTAACTACTGCTCGTTTCATATAAATCTATGAGCTTTGATTATATAATACTGCTCACTTATGAAACAGCTATCAATACTGTATCTTACCTATGAAGAGATAGAAGGAGGGGGAAATTTTCTCAGATGTGTTAGCCTCGCCAGGCAACTTGCAAAAAGCCACAGAGTGACGCTTCTCACAACACAAAATAAGGTTTCGCTGTTGGTTCGTTACAAAAAAGATGGGAATTTAGAGATTGTCGTATTGCCGGCACTTTTTCCACACCGCTTCCGTAATGGTGGATATGATCCGTTCAATATAATCGTTCGCATCGTTTTTGTGTTACTTCATTCGTTTAGCGTGATTCATGGATTTGGCCATCGGCCGGCCGTGCTGCTCCCGTCGCTCGTTGCTCGAATAAGAAGTAGGGCGCCATACGTGGCCGATTGGGCGGATCTTTGGGGGAAGGGAGGAATTGCAGATAGGCGTCACGGATTTTTGGGACCCATAACCGCACGATTTGACGCACTTTTAGAGCGGCGCGCTTATCAATGGGCTGATCATGTGACAGTGATATCCTCTTATCTCAAGTCCAAGGCAATTGCTTTGGGTGTTTCTACCCAAAAGATTACTACGGTTGGAGTTGGGGCAGATGTTGAGCGTATTCATCCTCTTTCAAAAAGGAAGGCAAGAAGAATTGTGGGAATGCCGGAGAGCGCCCCTGTAGTTGTCTACGCTGGTATTGGGAACTATGACATTTCATTTCTTTTTTCTGCATTGAATGAATTGGCAAAGAAACATCCAACAATAGAAGTGTTGTTGGTGGGCCCACAATCAAGAGACATAGATCAATATGTACGGCGCTTTGATTCGTTAGACCGCATACACCGAGTTGGTTTTGTTCCTCACGACGGGTTAGCAACATACCTCGCCTGTGGCGACGTTCTGCTTTTGCCGTATTTAAATACATCTATCAACTTAGGAAGGTTTCCTAATAAATTTGGCGACTATCTTGCGGCCGGAAGACCCATCGTTTCCCACCCTACCGGCGATATGAAAAAATATTTTGAAATATACGATATTGGCCGCTTGGCGCCGGAAGACCCCCGCGTGTTTGCCAACATAATCATGAGCATGCTGCAAGACAAAAAGAGGCTTGTGGCAATGGGGAGAAACGCGCGGCGCTTGGCCTGTAAAATTTCTTGGTCAGCAGTTGCCCGAAGTCTCGAGAAGGTTTACTTTAGGATAATTTCCGCGTAGGAAGGGATCTCTCATTCTTCCTCTGGTGTAGCACCACCGGTCGTGCTGTTTGGAGTAATAGACCCGTGGGAACAACTGTAGTTTTGTACATACCCATCGCGCTACCCACCATGGTGGCTGCATGAGCAAGCGGGTTATCGTGGGGTGGTGAATAGATAGTTCCTGGTAATAACGCGTGTGATTGTCAGCGTTTTTTCTGTCCGGGTTAAGGCGATAGGATGCAAGGAGAGTGTCGACGGGGGTAAGGTAGGCATGGGTTGCAAACCGACGCCACAATTCAAAATCCAAACTGTACGCCTTTGTTGGTATCAAGCGGCCGGATTGTTTCCATAGCCGGCGTCGCCAGAATGTCCCCTCCTGCATGATAAATCCCAGTGCGCCGCCGTGGTAAAGGCCGCGTCTAATAAACGAACGAATATATATCTGCCTTGGGCCAACATATACGATATTGTCCGCTTCGTCGATGGTGTTGGGGATACCGCTCATCCAATCAACCTCGGAAAACGACCGGAAAATGTCACCAACGAGGTGAAGGGATCCCGGCGTAAGGACATCATCGCTGTTTATCCATGTCATGATGTCGCCGGTGGTTTGAGAAAACCCTTTATTAAGCGCATCTGCCTGGCCCCGGTCTGGTTTACTAACCCAGCATGTTAACCGATGAGAGTATTTTTTGAGAATATCAATTGTTTCATCCGTTGATCCCCCATCAATAACCACATATTCAAGATTTGGATAATTTTGCGAAATGACAGACCGTATTGTCCGTTCAATAAATTTTCCCTGATTATACGAAGGGGTGATAATAGAAATTTTAGGATACTTACTGTTTTGTCGTGTGTTCTTCATAATAATATCCATTGAGAAGTGTGCGTTGGTAAAGCTTGATGAGAAACCATAATAAAAGTTTCTTTTGTATGCTATAGCCACTAACTCCTCCAAAATAATTGTTCCATTCTTTCGGGAGGTGCACGAGTCGCATCACCCATCTGATCAAGGAAATTTCAGGATGGAACACGTAGTCGTATTTTAAGTTCCATTTTTGTGTAAGTTTATACGCCATCCGGCCGCGCTGAAAAGCACGCGCCAAAAAGCGATTTTTATCGACATTGTCGTTGTGAGTAATGACCATAGTGTGGTCATACACCCCCGTAAGCCCGCTTCGCGTAAGTTGGTAGCCGAAATCTGCGTCGGAAGAATCAAATGAAGTCGCAAAAAATCGGCTGTCGAAACTAGTAACTTTTTTTGTTACCCGGACTCTGTCCAGAAAGAGGTTTTTCGTGTCGCAGTTGAGCGGATGAACGACGTTTCCTGGAGAGATTTTTTTCATAAACCAATACCAGTCGTGGTGGTGCTGCGCTAATGCAAAGTTGTTTTGTATGTTACCCAGCAGTGAATTTCCCAAGACGTAGGAAGCGTTGGTGTGTTTTGCTAGTGCATGTAGACCTGACTCTACCCATCGGGACGAAAGTATGCAGTCATCATCAGTGAAGCCAAGATAGCGACTGCGCGCCGTTCTTAAAGCGGCGCTACGAGCCTGCGCAACATTGTATATTCCTGTGTGGTAGGAGATCGGCAGAATTTTTTTGAAAGATAAACACACAGAGGCCGCGGTGGCATGTTTGTCTGCGTCGAATACATAGACATTCGCAGACTTGATGGTTTGCCGAGCAATGCTTGTTAGACACGCAGTGAGCTGTAATGGTCGGTTGTTGGTTGGGATTGCTATAGACACTCTTGTAGTCATTGTTGCTGGTCGTCGAGCGGGCGAAACGAAGTTATTGTGGGCCAGATATGAATCCTATCGAAAGGAAAGTAGAGCGTTTGTCCCACAAGAAGGCGCCCCTCTTTTTGAAAGTAATACGCATCATTTATTTTTTCTGCTACTACCCGAAGCGTAAGGTCTACCCGAGTTCTTTCCGGATCGTTGATAAACACCTGTGGAGTTAGAGGCGCGAAGATTTTTCCAGGTGTTTTTTTTACCCCAACAATTTCAGCGAGGACGTTGTTGTGAATGTCAACAACTTTTATACCCTCGTGTACTTCTTGAGCGAGGTAATTTTCTACGCCGTCTGAGCGAGTTATACCGTCGGGATATGATGAATAAGTTCTGTTATTTTGGGGATCAATGTACCCCTCGATGATAAATGTCTTTTTTTCACGAACCTCTTGTTTGTGAGAGATGTCTACGATCACACCATTCACGATAATGTTTTGCAGGCGAAACGTACGAAATGAACCAATAAGGAGCGGCGTGCCGTTGTATGAGTATTGCCCCTTCCTCTTGTTGTATGCGGCCTTCGTTTTTATCGTGACGAACGTGTCGAAATACGTGTTGTTATTGCGGTATCGATAGACGTCTACAACTTCAAGAAGATTCTCGCCAAATCCACCTGTTTCTTTTAACCCCGGCGCAAGCTTTTCTACATAAAGATGGGTGGGACGATTGAAATAAAAATCAGGCGCGTCGCGTTCGAAAAGCCGCATGGTAACGTAAACATACGTCGCCGGGCGCAGTATCAGGTATGCGGCAGAGGCGACAATGAACAAAAAGAGCACAATGCTTGCTTTGTCTACCCAAGAAAGAGTATTGATTTTTTTCATCAAGAGTGGGTGTATGGGAAGTGCGTTAAGAAGTTTCATGTGAGTTTAAGATGATCAATAATGCACCCATAAGAATGCCGGTTGATGCGACATTAATAAACGGTTGAAATGCCATCATAGTATAGCTCATAATGAATGCAATCCAAACAATGAGCCTACTTACACCGCGAAGAGTATCGTTTGCCCGTTTCAAAAGAACGATAATACTTAGTAAATAGATTGTCGCCGCAACTATTCCCCGTTCAGCCAGATACAATAGAAATCCGTTATGTATTTCTTCTGGAAACCAGCGCATTACCCCGTTGGGAAATAAGCTATATGAGGCAGGAATAAACATTCCTATGCCTACCCCGAAAATGGGGTAGGCCTGAATGATTTGGAGCGCTTCCTCCATTTGTTCTTTTCGTGTCGAGAAACCCCCGGCATCAGAGAACATGTTTGTGGAAAGCAATGCCCTTTCCCCTATTATAAATATGAGATACCCTACAAGGAGAAAGAAAGGCAATCGGGTAAATATGCCTATTTTATTAAAACGCCCAAAAACTCCCTGGACGATTTCTGGTAAGCGCTTCGCGTAGGCACCGAGAAGCATGATGCCCGCAACAATAAAACCCAAGTATGCAGATCTACTTAGCGTGAGAAGGATGGTGATCATGGATGATGCGAGCGTCGTGATAAGCAGGGAGTTAGCCTCGGTGGCGGGCACAACGGGTCTTACATACAACCAGAGCAGGATAAATGCGGGAAGTATGGTTACCTGCCAGTTTGCAAGACTGTTGGCGTGGTATGAGAGGCCTATAGGGCGAAATTGTGATATATCTTCATCGGCTCCCATGCCAAACGATGGGATTGTGGCCGTCTTTTCAATGCTCAAGCCGAGAGTCGAGCGCTTCATCGTTTGGGCGACCGTAATGAACGCTTCAAAGATGATCATGGATGCAAAAATCAAACACAAGGCAGCCAATGTGCGTTTTAGTGTCCGGGGCGTAAAACTTCTTAATGTGATTACTGCAAGACAAAGCCATACGACAGGTAACAACTCCTGGACAGTGAACATCAAAGAAAGCCATTGATTGTAAGGAGATAGAATCGCTGAAAATAAGTGGAGCGCGTACGAGAGAAGTAAGAAGAGAAGAAACGAAGGGACACGAAATGCTTGTGGTCGGCGGATAATCTCAAATAAAAGAATGACGACAGTAAGCACTCCTATGACGATATAAGGAGAAAATTCTAGTCGGAGATACCTATCCTCTCCCCAGTATAAAGGGTTCTTAATTGCGTAAGAAGGGATAACAGAATACATAAGCTCCCGTCCAACATGAAGGAGACGAAGCGGGAAGAACGCGTAGAGGATAGTTTTTTGTATGGATGAGGTTGAGATAACAAGTGCCACAACGTAGATTGTGCTTAGCGCG
>Ga0209726_10004350_pt1 | contig 18247 bp, 10 predicted proteins | sample Subgrocontami54m_FD_187453 | JGI IMG/M metagenome (GOLD analysis project Ga0209726, IMG submission 187453) | Subsurface groundwater microbial communities from S. Glens Falls, New York, USA - GMW46 contaminated, 5.4 m (SPAdes) (version 3) | ecosystem: Environmental > Aquatic > Deep subsurface >... | reverse complement strand
TAACCACGTACTCAGCGCTCGATGGGCGAGTCTGAACTGAAGAAGACGGCGAGCTGTTTGTTGGGGCGACGCTCTCGCTTCGGGTAGCCTCGGCGTTCGCTGTACTTCTGGATGGTGGGGGCGCAGTCGTCGTATCAACACCGGCGCCTTCCAGTTCGCGACGAAGGTCTCTTAATTCGATAGCGACTTCCTTGCTCGATTGATATCGCTCGTCAGGATCTTTCGCCAAACACCGCCGCACGATTCTTTGTAATTCAGCCGGAGCATTTGCATTGATCTCGCTGATCTGCGGCGTCGGAGCGTGGACTATCTTGTGCAGCGAGTCGAGCACGTCTTTACCCTCAAACGCTTTGTGTCCGGTCGCCGCCTCAAACAGGATGCAGCCAAACGAGAAGATGTCTGAACGTTGATCGATTCCGTTGGTCTTGCCCTGCGCCTGCTCGGGCGACATGTAACCGACGGTGCCCATGATCACGCCGGGTGTTGAGTGCTGCTGCATCACCGCGGTTGCTGCTTCACCGGAATCACCGCCCGGCAGCGGCTGCTGCTCAATCAGTTTAGCGAGGCCGAAATCGAGAATCTTCGCGTGACCATCACGCGTGATCATGATGTTGTCGGGTTTTAGATCGCGGTGGACAATTCCCGCAGCGTGCGCTTTCGCCAAACCTTCGGCCGCGTGTTGCAGAAACCGCAGCAGCTTTCTGAGTTCAGTTCGCTCCTGATGAATCTTCTCGCGCAAAGTGACGCCGTCAATGAACTCCATGGCGATGAAGTTCACGCCGTCGCTCTCGCCGATCTCATGGATGGTCGCAATGTTCGGATGATTGAGCGCAGCCGCAGCTTTCGCTTCCTGAACGAAACGGCGCATGCGGTCCTGATTTGCAGCCAGGTCGGCAGGAAGAATCTTCAGCGCAACCTTACGATCGAGCTTCGTGTCCTGGGCCAGATACACTTCACCCATTCCGCCCTCACCAATCTTCGAACGGATTTCGTAGCGGCCTAGTCTAGCGCCAAGGGAAACCAGTGTGCTTACTCGCCGCCTTCCTAATGTCTGGCTGCCTGCTGGAAAGAACCCTGTATTTCGAGATTCCCCAGCACAGGTAAGGCGGCAATTGTAGCGGAGTTGGGGTAGACGTGCTAGGGACTGATGGATGCCATGATCCTCTCAACCGTGCATCGACTCCGAATTCTCAAAGGTGCGGCCGGCACTTCATTCCGGGACGTCGGGAGCTTGCGCGAAGACCGATTGGAGTATTCAACAGGATTGTCAGTTCGATGCGATCTACTGGCACCACCGATACGGTGTGACCCGCCTGATCACCGCCTGCACGTAGTTTAGAGGCCTGAGCAAAAGGAGAATGTTTATGCCCTTACGTTATCAACACTGCTACTTGCGCTGCGTGAAACGAAACTCCGGACCCTCTCAATGGGATTTTCTTTGGCGAGAAAATGTGGGAGAACGTCGCATACGTCGCACTGCGGTTATAGGCTCTATCGATGAATATCCAACGGAAGAGCTGGACCAGGCGGCGCTCAATGGTTTTCGCGTGCGACTTAATTTCCACGATATTGGTCCACGAAACGGCTATAGTCACGATCCATGAATTCCGTTGTCAGTGTCACTTCTGGAGGCTGACATCTACGGCGACCCAAACTCGGGACCCTGTGGGGGACGTTTTGGGGGACGTTTCTAACGTTTGTGTGGCTTTTGAATTCGACGCTAAGAATTTACTGAGGAACATGGAGCGGGCGACGGGGATCGAACCCGCAACATCCAGCTTGGGAAAGTAACTTAAGCGCTCTTTATTTTCAACACTTACAAAATCGCTCAGCAAAAACCTACGTGCATGCACTGCATACCGTGCATGCGCTGCCTGATTTGCGTATCGCTGCGGGACGTTTGCGGGACGTTTTCTATCACGCGTAGCTCTTCGACACCACAGATTTGAGGCTTACTTTTTTGTCGCCCGAAGCAAGCTGGTATTCGCGACCCCTTACGACAAATGATCTACGTGCGAAGACCCCTACCGTGTCAAGAATTTCATCGGAGCAGGCCAGCGCCTGAGTTGAAGCCAGGTTGAACTCTATAATAAGGACAAATCTGAGAAGTCCTTTTATGAGGATCCTAAGGGAAGATGGTCTAACATTAGGTGACACTCGATGACGTTGAGCCTTGAGGGGTAGGCATAGACCGCCATTGCTAACCTCAATGATTACACCGTGGATGGAGTTTTCAGTAGGGACAGGCCGGTATGATGTATTTCGTCACCAGCTCGTCCCGCAGCTTCACTGTCGCTGCTGACTGAAGAATTCAGAGGCTGCGCTGTCGCCGACGATTCCGTGACGATGAGTTTGAGCCATCGCTGCTGTCGAATTTGGTTCTCTGAGAGTGCCCTTCGGACTGACTCCAAGATCGACTCTGGGTCGAATGGCTTTGTGAAGAATTTTAGCGCACCGGCCTTCATTACGGACGCAGCTTGAACCTGGAAGTGGAGACTACTTCAGACTCTGTCTCAGCCATACTGTCTTGCCTGCGGGCTGAAACCCTATCTTTCCTTGCGAATTAGCTTGCCCAACGCCTCCTGATCCGGCGCCAAGAGCTCGGAGATCCGCTGGTGGTTGACGTCGGCGACGATGATTTGGCCGACCTCGGTGTTGACCTCGCGGAAGATGCCGTGAGTCCTCATCTTTGCGACCTGATACTGGTTGTCCTCGGTGGGGGTGACGTAGTGCACCGAGTCCGCCTTGAAGCGGTGTACCAGGAAGAGATGGACGAGGGTCATCAGGCGCTTCTTCCGCAGCGACTCGGCAAAGGTGTTCTGGTCGCGCACCGAGAGGATGCTGCGGCCACGGCGGTCGTGGATGGGTGCGAAGATTACGTTGGCAAGCTTTTCCTCGACCTTGTCATAGACTCCGAGCTCGAGCAACTCCGAGCCGGCGCGGTGAGGCCGCATCTGGACGCGGAGCCCGCCGGGGAGATCATAATGCCGGGTCCACATCGACAGCCATTCCTCGAGGAGCTTCCTCGGCACCTCGGTCTGTATCAGGTGCTGGTGCTGGGTCGAGCCTTTGCCCATCGCCATGGTCGTCGCCGTCCGCCCCGAGGTTGCGGTCAATGCGGCGTCCGCTCGCGGTCCGCCGACGAGGGTCTGAGGCGTGCGATAGGGAGACTCGACCATGCGTAGCTTTCGTTGCAGGCGAGCAAGAGCAAGCATGCCGTCCTGCTTGAGGGCGGTGGCGAACTCCTCTGCGGCGAGACCGTCGATCTGGTGACCGCCGTAGGTAATGAAGTTGAAAACGAAACCCAGCTTGCCCAGTTCCTCCGGGAAGTGTCGCATTTCATCGTCGCTCATGCCGGTGGTGTCCCAACTGAACGACGGCGAGAGGTTGTAGGCAAGCATCTTGTCGGGGAACTCGGCGTGAATCGCCTCGGCGAACTCGCGTGCGTCGTCGAGGTTGGCGGTTTTGGTCTCCATCCATAGCAGGTCGGCGAACGGCGCCGCCGCCAGCGACTTGGCGACGACGTACGGAATGCCGCCGCGAACTTGATAGTACCCTTCAGGCGTTCGCGCTGCTTCGCAATCCCAATCCACGTCGACGCCGAGCTCGCGCGCCTTCTCGCGGGCGGCGTAGAGCGAAGCGCCCGCCGCGAAGCGCCGCCAGTCGTCGACGCTTATTTGAACGGGCTCGCCTTCGTTGGCTCGGAATTCGATTACTTCGGCAACCGTGTCGCCGAAGGTCTCCAGCACGGCCTCGTCCTCCCACGCGTCGAGAAAACGGGCGGCCACAGAGTCGAACATCGAGTCGATCGAGGCCTCTTTTCCTTCCCGCAGCAACGCCACGGACTCGGCAGCCAGCGCCAGAATTCCCCGGCGCTCCAGCCACTGCTGGGCGATGGCGTGCTCTCCGGCAGGGATGGTGTACAGGAGATGGCCATTGAGGTCGGCGACTCCCAACTCGTGAAAATGCTGGATGAGCGCGAGGAAGCACGGCTTGTAGGCGGGAACGTCTGGGTTCGTTGCTCCGACCAGGAAGGGTTGATCGCGCTCGTCGCCGCGACCGTCGATCAGGTTGGCGGCCTCGGCGTCGGTGCGGGCGACGATAATGCCAGGAACGCCCATGACGTCGAGTTGAAAGCGGGCCGCATTCAGCCGCTTGTTCTGCTCGTCCTGTGGCACGAGTACTTTGCCACCCTGATGGCCGCACTTCTTGGCACCGGGACGCTGGTCCTCGATGTGGTAACCCGCAACGCCGGCTTCCACGAAGCGGCGGATCAGGTTCCGCACGTGCGGATCGCCGCCGTGTCCGGTGTCGGCGTCAGCAATGATGAAGGGCCGGAAGTCGTAGGCCTGCGCAGCGGCGCGCTGCGACTCAGTCATTCGCGAGCGCAGATACTGCTGGTTGCGATCAGCCGTGAGCAGGGCGCGCACCAGTGTCGCCGCCTCGTCAGGAACCTGGCTGAGCGGATAGCTTGCCAGATCAGGGCCCGGATCCTCGCTCGTGCCGCCCTTGGCGGAGGTCGCCCAACCGCCGAGGTATATACCTTCGATCCCCATCCGCTTCATCGCCACCGCCTGCCCCGGGGAGTACGGACCAAACGTAGTGATGCTTTTGCGCTCGCCGAAAAGTTGTCGCAAACGGTCGTAAAACGCTGCGGCCGCCTCGCGCGCTATCGTGTAGTCGTGTCCGATCGTGCCGCGTTGCTCGACGACCTGGCGCGCGGTGTACAGTCGAACGATTCCCGCGAATCTCGGGCCATCGAACCACTCCTGGGTTTCGTTAATTTCCTGTTCGAACGTTCTCATCAGAGCACTCCTTGCTCAGACAATAAAATCCAGATTCTCAGTGATCCGCGTTCCATCTCGCTCGAAGGCTTCGATGTAAGTTCGGATGCGGGATCGACCAGTTGCGAGATCGTGATTGTTTAGATTCAGGTTCAGGAGATCAATGTACCAGGGCAGCTTGGCGCGATTGGTCACGTAGGTCGCGACGATCTCGCGCGCGATGGGCAACGTGGTCATCTTCGAATCGTCGTGAACGTCGCGGTCGCCAGCGGCGAGCAGTTTCTTGTACTCTTCATCGAGCAGCCGGGCAAAAAGCGTCGCGTCGAACGTATCGCCAGCCTTGGCGCCAGTCTCGGGATCGTCCTCGGTCAGTTGCGCGCCCTTGTGCAACCACTCCCAGAGGATGCTCAGCCGAATCTCGCCGGTCGCCATGTCTTCCATCAGATAGAGCACGTCGTCGTTGCCGAAAAAGTCCGCCGGCTTGAGCGCCGCGGCCTGGAAACCTTGCTCGAAAGCGTTCCCGTACTGGAGAGCGACGCTCAGCAGATCGCGGGTGCCGCGGACGGTGCGCGGCGCGGGCTCGAGCAAAATCAGCCCGTCGGCGTCCTCCTGTGTATAGGTGAGTGGCGGGAACTCGCGTCCGAGCTGGTTGTCGGCGGCGACCTCCTCCCACACAGGCCGCACGATGTGCACCATCTTCCAGTGCGCCACCCACTTGCCGCTTGCCCCCGCGAGCTGCTCGCGTTCGCCGCCAGCCTTCGCCCTGCGCATTCCTGCGGCGACGCCCGCCGCGGACCCGACCGGTATGTTGGGTTCCATCCCGCCCTGCCAAAGGGCGCAGCGACCGTTTCGATCGTGGGTGTTCACCGCGCGGCGCACGCGGTCCTCGTAGTTGCGCATGTAGCCATAGGTCATGCCGATAGCGTCTATATTCGGGTTGACGAAGCTGGGATCCCAGGCCAGCGCATCGGCGACACTGTTGATGTAGTCCCAACGCCCAGTATTGAAGCCGACGAAGTGGCGGCCGAGCGCGGCGCGGATCTCCATCAACTGGAAGCACGCCTCGATCTGCTCGACGAGGACGTAAGCTTTGATCGTGCCGATCGGCAGCGCCAGATGATCTTCGAGCGCCGCCTGCATGTCGTTCCACAGCGCTGCTTCCTCGGCGGTCTGGATCTTCGGCAGGTAGAGAACGATCGACCCCGAGTCGCGAAGCGCCTGGTGGTTGTTGACTACGTAAAGCACGAGATCGACGATGGAAGCGGAGAAGCCGGCGCCGTCCTCCTCGCGCACGTGGCGGTCGTCGAGGTGCAGACCGCGCGCACGAAAGATCTTCGTAGTGAAGTCGAGCTGTTGCCGCCAGTCGGCGATGATGGGCCGTTCGAAAAAACCTTGCGCCCACTTGTTCATTTCATCTGCGACTTTTTCCGCGACACCGAGAAAGAGTGGGTCCTTGGCGATCGCGAGTTGGAGGTTGCGTTGATTCTCGAGCGACATGGAATCGACCTGCCCGAGCGCGTCTTCACCATCGAACATCCAACCGTCAGCGCCCGAGAGCAAAGCGTAGGCGACGTTGCGCAGGCCGCTCTCGGTGTTCGCGCGCGGCCTCGCGGCCGGGCCGGTGCCTTGGATCCACTGGCGCTTCAGATCGGTCGGAATTTCGCTCCCCTCGAAGTTGCCGTCGCGGGCGTCCTGCACTCGGATGCTCGTGCGCGGGATCAACGCCTGTGGGTCGAGGAAAACGATGCGCTGCCGGCCGCGCTCCCGCGTCAGTCTTCGCGCGATGCGCTTTGCCATCAGCTCGCGCCGGTCACGGTTGAGCGGCGCCAGGACCTCCAACGCCTCAAGCGCCACCGGGGTGTAGATATCGGGGTACGCCTTAAGGACTCCGTCGCGGTATTCGAGTCTCCTCGTCATCTGCATCTTGTACCTCTCCGACGAGTTTCATCCGACTGTTTAGTGCTTTGTGTTCAGACTCATTTTCGGTTGATACCGATCTGGTCGAACTGCAAGTTCCCGATCGGGTACTTTTGCCAGTCCTTGTAATCGAAGTGCCACCACTCGGCTTCGTACACCGTAAAGCCTTCTGACTCCATTGCGGTGCGCAGGAGATTGCGGTGCCAACGTTGAAGTGAAGTGCCCCCCGGATAATCCGGGTACGCACGGTCGGTGGTCTCGTCGTAAGTGCTGACCATCTCCACCGGATGTCCCCTCTTCAAATCGTAGAGCGTCAGGTCAACGGCGCAGCCGCGGTTATGGCGCGATCCCTTTGATGGGTCGGCGACGAACAGTTTCTTGTCGTCCGGCGTCGCGTCCCAGAATACCTTGGTCACATACCAGGGTCGGTAGGCATCATGAACGAGCAGCCCGTAACCCATTTCTCTCAGCTTGCGATTAACGCGGACGAGTGCCTCAGCCGCAGGACGCTGCATGAAAGCGCGGGCTTCCGAGTAGAAGACGGTGCCGAGAAAATTGTTGGTGGTCGCGTAGCGGATTTCGAGTTTGATTGTCGGATCGAGTTTTCTCAGTTCGACCAAGTCGGGCGCGCGGAACTCTCCGCTCTCTTTCGGCGGCTCGGCGGCGTGCGCTTCTTTCATCAGTTCCGGGACGGGGCGCAGAGGCTTGACACGCAGTTGCGTCGCGCCTTCTTCCGGTCCGACCTGCCGACGTTTGTACACAACGTTCCCGGCTTCAACCTGCGTCGCTCGTCCATGTGCATCGCGCATGAAGACGAGTCGCTGGCCCGCGTGTGAGCCCTCTGCAGGAAACTTAAAGATATGTTTTGAGACTTCTTCAAGCCGTTCGAGTTCGGCTTTCTTGAACAAAGCGCAAAGTCTTCCGTCCTGTTCGAGGACGTACAAAATGCCATTGTCCAGACCGTACTCACCGATTAATCCACGCCAACGCGCAGGGGCAGGTAAAGGCTTCGCTTGCGCGAGCGCGCTTGATTGAGCGAAAGACTTTGGCGAATGAAAAGTTTCGGCCCATGGAAATGCACCGCCAGTGCCGTCGTTTACGGCGCCACCTCTAATGATGACGTCGTAGGTCGCAGACTGTGTTGCCTGCCCGATGGCGATAAGCGGCAGAAGTGATATCAGTAAGGGACAGGCCAATCTGTGCAACAGAGCGAGGTGTTTCTGCAGGTGCATGTTCATCGTCTCCTCATGATTGATAATGTCCTGGACTATTCATTTGACCTTCTTGGCCGTAATCCTTTTCCCGTTCTGTTGCAGAAGAGCTCCCGACCATTTGCCCTTTCTCATCCTCACGAAAGTAATTTGGACGGCGACCGCAACGAGGAACAACTGGATTTCTGATTCAGGAAACAACTCGCACTTCGGCTGTCCTGTCGCTTACCCCATTAGTCGCCTTTCTCGCGGGCGAAACGAGCTCATGAGGGTGGGGCAGGCGTCTCACCCGTGCTGTCCGCTTTGCGCGACCGCCAGATGAAATAAACCGGCGTGCCGAGAACGACAACGCCAAGCCCCACGGCGGCGCGAACGGGTTGCGTCACAATCGTATTGATGACGAGCGCTGCTGCTGAAAGGATGAACAGCAGCGGCGTCCACGGATAGCCTGGCACGCGATACGGGCCGGCGACTTCAGGCCCTCGTCTGCGATAGACAAAGATGCTGGCCGCGCCGACGGCGTAAAAGAGCCAGCCGCTGAAAACCACATAGGTCAACAGCTGCTCGAACGTACCGGTCGCGACCAGTACGGCGGCCCAGGCGGAACCGGCCAGCACGGCGAAGGCCGGCGTATGAAAACGCGGGTGAACCTCAGCCAAACGATGAAAGAAGAGGCCGTCGCGGGCCATCGCGTAGTACACGCGCGGCGCGGTCAGCACAATGCCGTTCGTCGCACTGAAGATTGAGATCAGAATCGCGAGCGCGACGAACTTCGACGCCCCGGGTCCCGCAACGGCAGTCACGGCCGTGGCGGCGATGCTGTCTGTTTGCGCCGCCTTTGTCGGGCCGAGCGCGGCGAGGTATGCCAGGTTGGCGATTAGGTAGATGCCGATCAGAGCGGCCGAACCGATTAGCAACGCGCGCGGAAAGTTGCGCTGGGCATCAATCGTTTCGCCGGCGCTGAAGGTCACATACTGCCAGCCCTCGTAGGCCCAGAGCACCGCTATCATCGCCAGCCCGAGCCCAGACGCGAGCGAAGCGCCGGTGTCCGTCGGCCACAAGGCAGTGCCCGCCCCGCTGAAGCCGCGCCCGAGCCAGAGCAGTCCCGCACTCATGATCAGGATCGCGGTTACCTTGATCGTGGTGGTCCAGTTCTGGAGGTTCGCGCTCTGGCGCGTTCCAAGCACGTTGGCAGCGGTCACTACGGCGATCATCCCGATCGCGGCCAGTTTTCCGAGCGCTGGAGTCAGCGGGATAAGCTCTCCAAGGTAAGCGCTGAATGCCACAGCAAGCGCTGCGATGGAGCCACTGCTAATCACGAGGAAGAGGGTCCACCCGTAAAGAAAGGCCGGTAGCGGGCTGAAACCGTCGCGGATGTAGACGTAAATCCCGCCCGCCTTTGGGTTCATCGCGCCGAGTTCCCCGTAGGTCAGGGCCCCGAGCAGCGAGAGGATTCCGCCGGCGAGCCAGACCAGCATGGCTAGCCCTATGCCGCCGTGTACTTGACGCAGCACGGTGCCCGGCACTATGAAAATTCCCGAGCCAATTACGGTCCCAATGATCAGCAGAATGAGATCACGCAGGCGGAGAGTGCGCTCCAAAGTAGCCGTTTGATGTGAAGGCTCCGCTGGCCGCACTGAGTCATGGCCTCGATCGATATTGGTATCGGACATGTTTTCCCTCCTTCAGGCCGTGCTCGCAAGTAGAATTCAACCATTCATCTTCGGGGTCTTAATGCTCCTGACGTAGTTGTGTCCTCTTCCCGGTAGCGCTCCGGGGCCGAGACTGTCCCCGCCATTATCTGTATGAGGTGAAACCAGGTTTTCCAGCGATCACTAAAGACCTCCAGAGCGGGTCGTCCGTTCAATCAATCTCTCTCAATTCATGTCTGATAATTATCAGCTAGCGAGCGTCAACCTGGTTTTGTAAACATGCCGATTCATCGCGTTCTCAATTAGGCTTCGTCATTTGACCTTCTTGGCGGGTAGACGCTGCCCTGCTTGGTAAAAAACGAGGCTCGTTGCCTTACCTGACCCGTCAACGACAAACTCGATTTGAATGTCAGCCTCCTTCACGAAGAACTTGCTTGGCGATTCGGGGAAGAGTTCTAATTTCGGTTGCCCGATCGCCTGCACCATCAGCTTGCTGCCTTCTTTGCTGATCGTGATCGTGAGGTTTGGAGCGATCTCGTAATCCCCAACATAAGCTTCGTAGATGGCAGCGTCTACCACCGCTTCCTTGCGGGGCGCGGGCAGCGGCTTGTCAGTTTTCCTGGCTGCTTGATCCGTTCCATACCGATCGTGCAGCACAAAAGCAGTTACACCTGCTGTATTCTTGGTGAAGCTCAAGCGGGTGAGCGAACCCCTTATGAAGAATTGCGTTTCAGATGAGGGAATTATTTCAGCCCTTCCGCCTCCTGGTAAATTAGCAAGGAGCTTTTCGCCATCTCTTCGGATGATTACCTCCTCTTTCTCATCGAGTTGATAAACTCCGACATACTGATCGAGCTGACTCGCCGTCAACTTTATCCCCGCGGGTTCCTGGTATGGCTTGCCAATGGCCAGAGCCGCAACCTCGAAAGCTACTGCTCCCGGTGACATTGAGTCTTTGTTGGTCAGAATGGCGACAAAAATTCGATCAGCGGGCATCCGCAGGGCGTCCGTAGCGAAGCCGTTGACGCCACCGCCATGCTCGATTATCGGGTGGCCTTCGTAGGCGCTCATCGACCACCCATAACCATAGTGAGTGGACTTACCATTATTAAGCAGGCGCGGAGTCCACGCTCGCTTCAAGGACTGCTGCGTCACTAGCTTTTCGGTGTACAACGCCGCGTCCCACAAAGCGAGATCGTCAACTGACGACATCAACGAGCCGGCGGAAAAGGGCTGAGTCATGCTTAAGTAAGCAGCGTTTTGATAGCCTTCATTCACTTTTGAATAGCCCTCAACGCGACGCGGGATAAGGCGCGCCGTATTGTCGTAATAGGAATGCTTCATCCCGAGCGGCGCAAAAATGTTCTTCTCGATGAAGTCCTGGTAAGTCTGGCCTGAGACTTTCTCAATGATTGCCCCGAGCAGGATATAGCCAGAGTTGCTGTAGCTCCATCGCTCTCCCGGCGCGAAATCCATCGGCTGGTTCTTGAACAGATCAATGATCTCTTTGACCGTCAGGTCCTTTCGCCAAAGAGCGAGCCACTCTGGCAGGGACGTGTAGTTCTTGATCCCGGAGGTGTGGGTGAGCAAGTGCTCGATAGTGATCCTCTGCCCTTTAGTGGGATAGTCGGGCAGGAATTTAGTGATGTCGTCATCTAGCGAGAGCTTCCCCTGTTCGGCGAGCATCAGAATGCCGACGGCAGTGAATTGTTTGGTGATTGAACCTAGTCTGAAAACCATATCCGGCTCAACCGGAACTCCGAGTTCCAGATTGGCCTTGCCATAGCCTTTGCGAAAGACGACCTTCCCATCCCGGACGACTATTACCGCCGCTCCAGGCTCATCGGCCTTATATGTTTTTTCCAGTACTTCGTTGATGGCGGTTGGGAGGTCTTTGTTTGGCGCTGCTGGCCGCTGGGCCATTAACAATGAGCACAGGCCCAAAATGAGCGAAAGCGCTGGCAGTAGCCGCCTCATTGAAATGGAATCCCGGATTTGCATATTGAGTTCCTCCGTTGATTGGCTGTTCGATCAAATTCTTACCGAGTTTGTAGGTGCTAACGCGACGCACGGGGCTCGCCAGATAGAGTACAGACGAACTTCTGTGGCCGCCCTCATCGATTTGTGCTGCAAGCCGCTGGGGAAACACAGCCAGCTTCCACTGTTCATTCCGATGAACTGTGCCTCTCTGCCATGCGACGCGAACATCTGGGGCTTCTCAATCTCTACATATGCCTTTCCGATAGCGCACTCTGAATTTTGTCGAGCGCGCCCAGCAAAATCTCGTCTTCGCGTGCGATGCACAAGCGCATGTGGCCGTCGTACACATCGCTATCGGCGAAGGCGCTTCCCGGCACTCCCGCCACCCCGGCTCGTCTGATCAACATCTCGTTGAGCTGCATTGCATCTTGGTAGCCTTCCGGGATGCGCGCCCACAGGTAAAAGGCTGACCCCGAATCGTAAATCTGAAATCCCAGCTGCTCTAACGCTTCAGCCGCTACGCGGCGCTTGAGCGTAAATCTCTCGCGCAACTCGGTGTAATACTGGGAGTCTGACATCAGCACCTCGGAGAGCGCCCGTTGCAGCGGCGTCGGTGAGCAGACATAGAAGACATTGTTTGCGTTATTGAGGGGCGCGATCAATTTGCTCTCGCCGTAAACGTAGCCGAGTCGCCAACCCGAGATGTTCCACGACTTGGAGAACGAGTTGACCGTGATCGTGCGCTCCCACATGCCATCGAGCGTGGCAATGGAAACGTGCTTTCTCTCACCCACTACGTAATGCTCATAAACCTCATCCGCAATGCAGAGGAGATCAAATTCCTGACAGACCCGCGCCACCATCTCGAGTTCGTTTCTCGTAAAGACTTTACCGGTGGGATTTACCGGAGTGCAGGCGATGATGGCGCGCAGCGGGAAGGGTTGGCGATTCTTCATCTTGCGGCAGCGGTTGCGCAATTCATCTCCATCTAATTCCAAGTTCTCGCCATGCAATGATAAAACCTCGGTGCACGCGCCCAGTTCCTCGAGAATTCGTCGGTGGTACGGGTAGTAAGGCTCGAAGACGAGGGCAGAAGTACCCTTCAGATAGGTATGAGCGACAGCGATGAGGCCGCCTGTCGCGCCGGGAGTGACTAATAACTCAGGCGGTGTAACCTTCGGGTCAACCTCGATACCGTTGAATGAGGCGATCTTTTGAGCCACTGCGCTGCGTAGCTCGATGACACCTTCGGCAGGGCTGTAATGGTTTTGACCAGCGTGAATCACCTCGCTGGCGGAACGGGCGAGGGCTGGGTTGATGGCCAACTCTGATTGGCCTTGCACGAGATTCCCGCTGAGAGGAACCAGTCGTGTGATTGTTCTAATGTCCGGTCGGGTCTTCGTCGGCACTATCTCGAACCGCCTCTCAAGTTTTTTTGAAATCAATTTGTTACGCTTGAAGCAGTTGTCTGGCGATCACGATGCGTTGAATCTCAGACGTGCCTTCGCCGATGGTGCAGAGTTTCGAGTCGCGCCAGTATTTTTCGGGCGGGTAGTCTTTCGTATAGCCGTAGCCGCCATGAATCTGGATCGCCTCCTCGCAAACCTTGACGCTCATCTCCGAAGCGTAGAGTTTCGCCATCGCCGATTCTTTCGTCACCTTCTTGCCCTGGTCCTTCAAGTACGCGGCGCGGTACATCAAGAGCCGCGCGGCTTCGAGTTGCGTCGCCATGTCCGCGAGTTTGAACTGGATCGCCTGAAACTCCGAGATCGGTTTGCCAAACTGCTCGCGCTCTTTTGAGTATTTCAAAGCAGACTCATACGCGCCCTGCGCGATGCCGACTGCGAGCGCGGCAATCGAGATGCGCCCACCGTCCAAGACTTGCATCGCTTGAGTGAAACCTAGACCCTCATCGCCGAGACGATTCTCGTCATGCACGTAGCAATCTTCAAAGACGACGCTCGCAGTCTCCGAAGCGCGGCAGCCCAATTTGTTCTCTTTCTTCGCGGGCGCGAAACCCTTCATGCCCTTCTCGAAGATGAACGCGGTGATTCCCCTACTTCCCTTCGAGCGATCCGTCGAAGCTACCGCCACGCAAGTGTCCGCATGAATTGCGTGCGTGATGAAGTTCTTCGAGCCGTTAACGATCCAGCCGCCGTTTTGTCGCACGGCAGTCGAGCGCGTACCCGATGCGTCCGAGCCCGCGCTTGCCTCAGTCAGTCCCCAGGCGCCGAGATGCTTGCCTTGCGCGAGCGGCACCAGATACTTCTGCTTCTGCTCCTCCGTGGCGAACATGTAGATGTGATTCGAGCAGAGCGAATTGTGCGCCGCGACCGAGACGCCGACCGAACCGTCCACGCGCGAGAGTTCCTCAATGATCGTCGCGTACTCGACATAGCCCATGCCTGCGCCGCCATACTCTTCCGGAAAGATGACGCCCATCAAACCGAGTTCGGCCAACTTTGGCAGCAACTCGACGGGAAAGTGCTGCGTCTCGTCCCACTCCAAAACGTGCGGCGCGATCTCCGCTTCGGCAAACTCGCGCACTGAGTATTTAATCTGCAACTGCTCGGCAGTTAGCTCAAGATTCATCTCTTCACCTTATCCACCGAGAGGACTGCTAGGAATTCTCGCCCCGAAAGAATCGGAGTAACGGTGGCCTCAGACTGGTCCTTACGTGTATATCCTTCATTGAGTCAGATGAACGGTCTCCCTCCGAACCGTTAGGGCTTCGATGCGAGGTTCATTGACTCCATAGCCGATGCCGTGACCCGTCGGCGCTTTGATCGTGCCTTCTCGGCTCACTGTCACCGGTGGCTCAATGATGTCCTCCTCCCAGTATCTCGCCGAGGCGGAGACATCGCCGGGCAGGGTGAAGCCGGGTAGCGTTGACATGGCGATATTGTGCGCGCGCCCGATGCCCGCTTCGAGCATCCCACCGCACCACACGGGCATGTCATGCTCTCGCGCGAAAGATTGGATGGCTTTTGCTTCGCTGTACCCGCCCACGCGCCCTAGCTTAATGTTGATAATCCGACACGCCCCCAACTCGTGCGCGTGGCGCGCGTTCGCGAGACAGACTATTGACTCATCCAGACAGATAGGCGTTCGCAGTTCCCGCTGCAACTTGCTGTGATCGACTAGATCGCCCGGCGCCAGCGGCTGCTCGACCATCAGGAGGTTGTAATCATCGAGTCGCTTCAGCAATGGAGTGTCCGTGTCGATTTGATAAGCGGAGTTTGCATCTACCGAGAGCGTGACGGCAGGAAACTGTTTGCGAATGGCTTCCAATAATTGAACATCTTTCCCCGGTTTGATCTTGATTTTGATTCTTTGATAACCGCTCTCAACCTCGCGGCTGACTTTGTCGACCAGTGCTTCGGTCGAACTCTGTAAGCCGATCGAAACTCCGCAGGTAATTTCATCCCGTGTTCCTTCGATGTGTTGCCAGAGGGGTGCCTGAGCCTTCTTCGCTTCCAGGTCCCAGATCGCCGCTTCCACGCCGGCCTTCGCCATGCGGTTTTCTCGAATCACGCTCAGCGCCTGACATACCTGCGAGGCGCTCTCGACCCGTGCCGCCGCCAGTAGAGGCGCGACATACTTGGCCGTAATTAACCAAGCGGTGTCGATGGTTTCGTGATTAAAAAAGGGGGTCTCGCCCGCGACGCACTCGCCATACCCCGAAGCCCCGTCCTTATCGAACGCTCTCACGATCAAAATGCGCCGCCGGGTGGTGCGTCCGAAACTTGTCTCGAACGGCGATTTGAGGGGTAACTCGATCTCTCTGAGTTCTATGCGTTCTAGTTGTAGATTCATCACAGTAATGTCCCACTCGTGTGCTGAGGTCTAAATTGAATACATCGAGCTAAAGCGTAGCGACCAAACCCGCGAGCAATGCGGTGCGAGGTGCGATGTCCTTAACCAGGATATGCTCATGCGCCGCATGCGCGCCGTCGCCATCTACCCCAAGTCCGTCGAGCACCGGAACATTCAGAGCCGCGGCAAAGTTGCCGTCGGACGCTCCTCCCACCGCCCTTTCTTCGAGTTCAAAGCCGAGTCGTGCGGCAATCTCCCGCGCGTGATGAAACAGTTTCACCACGCCCGCCGTGCGTTCGAGCGGCGCACGATTGATGCCGCCTTTGATTGCGAGGCGAACACGCTCGTCAAAGGGCTGGAGGGTGCTCATCAAATCCTCGACGCGCCGCGCTTCCTCCATAGCGCTGAAGCGCACGTCGATTTCCATCTCTGCTTGTGCCGCAACGACATTGCTGTGTGTTCCCCCACGAACCACACCGACATTAAAGCTCGTGCCGCGAGTCGGATCGTTCAGCGAATGTAACCGCTGCGTCTGTCGTGCCAGCTCAAGAATGGCGCTGGCTCCCGCCTCTGGATTCAGACCTGCATGCGATGCAATTCCTTGAGCCGCCACAGTCCATGCGCCAACTCCTTTACGCGCAGTTTTCACGCACCCGCCGGGCGCTGGTGGCTCAAGCACCAGGACCTGCGCCGCACTACGTGCCTCATGTTCCACCAACGGGCGACCAGTCGCGCTTCCAATCTCCTCATCGCAAGTGAAAAGCAGCGTCACCGGGCGTTGAGGAGCAAGAGCAAGGGCAGTTAAGCAGCGCAAGACTTCCAGGGCGATCACGCAAGAAGCCTTCATGTCGAAGATGCCCGGACCATAGAGCCGACCTCCTTCTGCGCGAAGTCCACGCTCAACTCTCAACGCTCCGCGCTGGTGAACTGTATCTGTATGACCAAGTATTAGCGTTGCACCATCAGCCTTGAGGTCATCGCCGAAGGCACGAATCCGAAGGTGCTCACCGTAGTCAGGGCTAGTGATTCTCTCGATCGAACCAACGGACAGAATTGTACGTGCAACGTTCTCCAGCAGATCGACGGCTGCGCGGCTGCCTTGAACGTCGCCGGACGGAGACTCTATTTCTACGAGACGGCAGATCATATCTACCAACTCATCTTGGCGCCGCAAGATGAAGGCACGTATCGCCATCAGTTTGGAAGAATCAAGGTCATTCACCATAATTCCGCTTCAACTTACTCCAAACCTATCCTGGTTACGCCAATCCTTCACCGTTTCTGCTCATCATCCTTGATGCCTGACTCACCATTTCCTCTTATTGGTGCTCTGACTCTCCTGTGAACTGCTCTTCTTCCTCGAACCTTTTAGAGCCACCGTGGAGAGAGCGCAGCCCCTCTTCAATTTGATCACTAACGCCTGCCTTCAGCTGCGGCGCGCGATCAGCATTCAACCTAAAGAGAACAAGGTTACTTGAGAAGCATGCTATCGCGCCGTCAAGCTGCAAGGCTTTGTTAGGCCGCCGCTTCGAGGAGAGCGACTTGTCCGACAGCCGCTGCCATCCGCTGAAGCTGCATGACAAATGAATCCACAGCGGCAGCCGGATCTCGCGCAACGTGATCCGCTCGACGTCCAGCCGATGGCCGGCGGTCGCGTGCGCGCCAGGCATCACCGGAGCCTCTGCGCGAGCCAGTCCGTGACCAAAACCAACACGTCGTTCTGCACCATCACAGGCGGCGGGAGCTTCGCGTAGTTGCCCGGGAAGCCGTCGGTGTCATGCACGAAGAGATGGTTGAGATCCGGCAAGACGCGCGCAGTCACGTCCTTGTTTCCGCCCTCCTTGAACGCGGCCTCCATCAGCGCCACTTGCTCCGGCACCGCCTGCTGGTCGCGGGAGCCCGTAAGGATCAGCACCGGCGTCTTCACGCGGCGCATAGTTGCAGCGGGATCGTACGTGAGGAAGAATTTCATCCACGGGTCAGCGGCCATCATGGCGTCGATCCTCTTGGGGATCTCGGCGATTTGCGAGTCGCGCATTTCGGGCGTGAGCTCGGTGTTGTGCTCAATTCCGTTCCTGAGCTGGAAGTGGAGCGCCCTGCGCCCGGGTTGCGCGATGCCGGCGAGCAGCACGATGGCTCGCAACGTGGGTTCCTTTTCGGCCACCATCGGCGCGATTATCGCACCCTCGCTGTGGCCGAGCACCCCAAGGCGGTCGGCCCGGATCTCGGGCCGGGTGCGCAGGTACGTAAGGCCGGCGCGCACGTCCTCGGCGAAGTCGGCGCTGGTCGAGCCCTTGAACGTGCCACCCGATGCCCCCGTCCCACGGTCGTCCATGCGCAGCACCGCAATCCCACGGCGCGCCAGCGAATCTGCGATCTGGCGGAAGGGCCGAAACCCTGGCAGCCCGATGTTCTCATCGCGGTCCTGTGGTCCGGATCCCGTGACGGTGACGATCGCGCTCACCGGTTTCGTGCGGCTTGCACTCTTGGGCAGCGTCAGCGTGCCGGCAAGCGTGTGGCCGGCCGGCGTCTTCACCACCACCTCTTCCGCAATGTAGGGTGCGTCAGCGGGCGCGGAGTAGTCTGGCTTCGGCTTAGGCACTGGCGCCGGCATCACGGCTGCCTGCTCGCTGCGCTTGAAGGTGAGCGGATACTGTTCGCCACCTTGCGTGAACTTCCCGGTCAACTCCGTGCGCTCTTTGTTCAGGACGCCTTCGAAGACGATCGCGGGCGACTTGATCTCCCAGCGCACGGCATCACCATTGACCGTGATTGTGTCAATCGGAATGGTCGCGCCTTGATCGGGGCTATCTAGTTTACCAGCGTAGACGCCGGCGTCCGATTTCGTCACGGTCACGACCAAACGAAGCTTCTGCCCGCCCGCCCG
>Ga0209726_10004345_pt1 | contig 18258 bp, 21 predicted proteins | sample Subgrocontami54m_FD_187453 | JGI IMG/M metagenome (GOLD analysis project Ga0209726, IMG submission 187453) | Subsurface groundwater microbial communities from S. Glens Falls, New York, USA - GMW46 contaminated, 5.4 m (SPAdes) (version 3) | ecosystem: Environmental > Aquatic > Deep subsurface >... | reverse complement strand
AGCAGCGCGAGCGCCGCTTCGGGCGTACCAGTGAGCAGGTGCAGGCCGAAGTCGTCGAGAATGAGCTTCGCTACAGGTCGGAGGGCGGATAGCGGCAGGTTCGTAACCGCCCCCCGATGCTTAAATTACGCATACTGACGGCGGCAGCGGTGCTGCCGTTGCTGCTGGCAGCGATGTTTCTGCTGCCGAATTCCTGGTGGTGCGTTGTGCTGATCGCGCCCCTGCTGGTGGCGGGCCACGAATGGGCGCGACTGGCCGGCATTGGCCGGGGGGCGAAAGCGGCGTTTCTGCTGGCGCTGCTGGCCGGGTACGCGTGGTTGTGGCTGACGGCGATTCCGGGGGCACGATTTTCGGCAAGCGCAGTGCTGCTGCCGGAACGTGCCGTCTATATACTTGCCATCGCGTTCTGGTGTGTCATCGTACCGTGCTGGCTATGGCTAAGACTCACGGTGCGGCGGCGCTTCGCGCTGGCTGCCACCGGGCTGGTGGTGCTGCTGCCGGCCTGGCTCGCGCTGGCGCGGCTGCAGAATGATGCGCGATTGCTGCTGGCGCTGCTGGCAGTAATCTGGATAGCCGACAGCGCGGCATATTTTGTGGGCCGTGCGATCGGGAAACACAAGCTCGCGCCGGTGATCAGCCCCGGCAAGACCTGGGAAGGCGTGGGCGGTGCGTTCGCTGCCGTCACAGTGTATGCTCTGGCTTTGTATTTCCTGGTGTTTCCGGTGCGCGATTTGGCCTTCGTCATTGCCGGATTTGCCGGCATGACGGCGCTCGGCGTTAGCGGGGATTTGCTTGAGTCGTGGCTCAAGCGCAGCGCCGGGGTCAAGGACAGCGGCGGCATTTTCCCCGGACACGGTGGCATGCTTGACCGCATCGACGGCATTATTGCCGCGCTGCCATTGGCGGCATTGATGTTCATCTAGGGTTTTCATGAGCGCATCCCGAAATATCGTTATTCTCGGTTCCACCGGCAGCATCGGTGTCAGCACGCTCGATGTCATCGCGCGGCATCGCGCAGGCTTCAAAGTGATCGCGCTTAGCGCCCATCGCCGCATCGAGGTGTTGTTCGGTCAGTGCGCCGAGTTCGAGCCGCAATATGCGGTGGTCGGCGATGCAAGGAGCGCCGAACAGCTCGCGGCCAGGCTGCATGCGGCGGGCAGCTCGACCGAGGTGCTGTGCGGCGAGCAGGCGCTCGAACGGATCGCCGCCCTGCCGCAAGCTGACACGGTGATGGCCGCAATCGTGGGCATCGCCGGTTTACGCGCAACCCTGGCGGCGGTGCAGGCCGGCAAGCGGGTACTGCTCGCCAACAAGGAAGCGCTGGTGAGCGCCGGGCCGGTATTCATGAGCGCGGTGCGCAGCGGCGGCGTGACCCTGATACCGGTCGACAGCGAGCACAACGCGGTGTTCCAGGTGTTGCCCGCGGGATACAGCGGTGATACCACGGCCGCAGGCGTGCGCCGCATTCTGTTGACGGCATCAGGCGGCCCGTTCCGCGACATGCCGCTCGAGCGCCTGGCCTATGTCACACCGGAGCAGGCATGCGCCCATCCCAACTGGGTGATGGGGCGGAAAATCTCGGTCGATTCCGCCACCATGATGAACAAGGGCCTGGAGATCATCGAAGCCCACTGGCTATTCAATGCGGCGGAAGAACGAATCAAGGTCGTGGTGCATCCCGAGAGCGTAATTCACTCGCTGGTCGAATATGTCGACGGCTCGGTGCTGGCCCAGCTCGGCAATCCCGATATGCGTACTCCGATTGCGTTCGCACTGGGTTTCCCGCAGCGAATTGAGGCAGGAGTTGATTTCCTCGACCTCGCGGCGCTGGGCAAGCTGAGTTTTTCGGAGCCGGATCACGTCCGTTTTCCGTGCCTCAGGCTGGCGCGTGAAGCGCTGCGTGCCGGTGACAACGCGCCGGCCGTGCTTAATGCGGCTAACGAAGCGGCGGTATCGGCTTTTCTTGCGTCACAGCTGCGGTTCGATCAAATTCCGGTACTGATCGAGCATGCGCTCGGCGAAATCGCCGTTGCGAAGATGCACAATCTGGAAGACGTTTTCAGCGCCGACCGGCGCGCTCGTGACTGCGCCGAGATGTGGCTGAAGCGCAACGCGGTCGTCGCCGTCCGGCATCCCCAGCGCGTCGCAGCCCGCCAGGCGGCGCGACGCAGCCTGCCATGACTCTGCTGACCACAATACTGGCGTTTGCACTGGCGCTCGGCCTGCTGATCGTGGTGCACGAATTCGGGCACTACCTTGTCGCGGTGTTGTGCCGTGTCAAAGTCCTGAGATTCTCGGTGGGGTTTGGCAGTGTCGTGGCGTCCCGCCGCTATGGCCGTGATCAGACCGAGTGGGCGATTTCCGCTTTTCCGCTCGGCGGCTACGTCAAAATGCTGGACGAGCGCGAAGGCGAGGTAGCACCCCAGGATTTGCCGCGCGCATTCAACCGTCAGCCGGTTTTCCGCCGTTGCCTGATCGTGGTGGCCGGCCCCGCCGCCAATTTTCTGCTGGCGATTTTCCTCTACTGGTTAATCTACATGCACGGTATCCCGGGGATGAGGCCGGTGATCGGCACCGTGACATCCGGTTCACCGGCTGCCGTTGCACAGTTCGCGACCGGCGAAACCATCATTAAAATCGGACAGCAGCCGGTGACCACGTGGCAGGATGCCCGCTGGGTGCTGCTTAAACATGCCGTCGAAAAAAACGTGGTCATGCTGGAAGTCCAGAACGACCGCAGCGAGATTGCGTGGCGTAAGCTCGATCTGTCGCGACTCGGCGCCGCCGACCTCGACGGTGATTTCCTGCGCGCTGTGGGTTTCGCGCGTCTGCAACCGCCGCTGCCCCCCGTGATCGGCCGGATACTGGCGGGAGGTGCTGCCGAGCGTGACGGGCTGAAAGCGAGCGACGAGATCGTCGCGATCAACGGCAAAGAGGTGACGCGCTGGGATCAGGTCGTCGCTGCCGTCAGCGGTAATCCCGGCAGCGAACTGGTGTTTTCGGTGCGGCGCGAGGCAGGGGGCACGGTGCGAATCGCAGTGACACCGGATGCAATTGTGGAAAAGGACGGACGCATTGGCCGCATCGGCGCGGCGCCGCGCGTCGACCGCGATGTGATGCGGAAATATCAGGTGGAGGTTCGCTATTCGCCTCTGGCCAGCTTTGGCAAGGCGCTGGAGCAAACCTGGGACACTTCGGTGTTCAGCCTCAGGATGCTGGGCAAAATGCTGGCAGGCGAGGTGTCGCTTAAAAATCTGAGCGGTCCGATCACCATCGCCGATTACGCGGGACAGTCGGCGCAGACAGGGTGGCTTTCCTATCTGCTGTTTCTCGCGCTCATCAGTATCAGCCTGGGCGTGCTCAATCTGCTGCCGATACCCTTATTGGATGGCGGGCATTTGATGTATTATATGGTCGAAATTGTGAAGGGAAGCCCGGTTTCCGACAAAACCATCGAGACGGGACAGCGCATCGGAATGGCGTTTCTGTTCGTGCTGATGGCTTTTGCGTTGTATAACGATATCAACCGCTTGATTTACGGCTAATCCAGATGCGTCTGCTTAGATGCCTGTTTTTTTTACTTGGCGTCCTGCCCGTCATCGCGGCGCATGCGTTCGATCCGTTCGTCGTGAAGGACATTCGTATCGAAGGCATACAGCGCACGGAGGCGGGAACGGTGTTCAGCTACCTGCCGGTCAAGGTCGGCGAGACCATGACCGAGGATAAGGCTTCGCAGGCGATCCGATCCCTCTATGCCACCGGTTTTTTCAAGGACGTCAGTCTTGAAGTCGAAAACGGCGTACTGATCGTGGTGGTGGAGGAGCGACCCTCGGTGGCGCAGATCGAGTTTTTGGGCGCCAAGGAGTTCAACAAGGACGATCTGCTCAAAGGCCTGCGATCGATCGGGCTCGCGGAGGGGCGTATTTTTGATAAAGGCCTGCTCGACCGGGCGGAACAGGAGCTCAAGCGCCAGTACATAAGCCGCGGCCTGTATTCGGCGCAGATCACGACCACGATCACACCGCTGGAACGCAACCGCGTTGCAGTGCGGTTTGACGTTACCGAAGGCGTGGTTGCAAAGATCCGGCAGATCAGCATTATCGGCAGCCAGGTGTTTAAGGAAAAAGATCTGGTCGGGCTGTTCAAGCTGCGCACGCCCGGGCTGATGACCTGGTTCAGCAAGGACGACCAGTACTCCAAGCTGAAGCTGAGCGCCGATCTCGAGACGCTGCGCTCGCACTATCTCGATCGCGGCTACCTCGAGTTCAACATCGACTCGACGCAGGTCTCGATCACGCCGGACAAGAAAGACGTCTATATCACTGTCGGCGTCAATGAAGGACCTCAGTATATCGTTTCCGACATCAAACTCGCCGGTGAAATGCTGGTTCCGGAGGCCGAAATTCGCAAATTGGTGAAGTTTCGGGCAGGCGAAGTGTTTTCGCGCGCCAAGCTTACCGAGTCAACCAAGGCTATCGGCGACCGGCTCGGCAATGACGGCTACGCATTCGCAAATGTAAATGCGGTTCCCGACCTGGACCGGGCTAATCGAAAAGCCGCGTTCACCTTTTTCATCGATCCCGGCCGCAGAGTCTACGTTCGCCGTATCAACGTGGCGGGCAATACTCGCACCAAGGACGAAGTCATCCGACGCGAGATGCGCCAGTTCGAAGGCGGGTGGTACTCGGCGAACAGTATCACCAAATCAAAGCAGCGCATCGATCGACTCGGCTATTTCACCGAAGTCAATGTCGAGACGCCGTCGGTGCCTGGCACGACCGACCAGGTCGATCTCAACATCGGCGTTGTCGAGAAACCAACCGGGAACATCATGCTGGGTGCGGGATTCGGTTCCGAAGGCGTGGTTTTCAGCGGCGGCATCACTCAACAAAACATATTCGGGTCCGGCAATCATCTTGGAGTGCAGGTCAATACCAGCAAGATCAATACCGTCTACTCGCTGTCATTTACGCAACCGTATTGGACCGTGGACGGCGTGAGCAGGGGATTTGACCTCTATAAGCGCAACGTCGATCCGACCGCGCTTTCCATCGGCCAGTACCGCACTTCGACACTCGGCGGCCAGTTCCGCATCGGCGTGCCGTATACCGATCTCGATACGATTACGCTTGGAATCGGTTACGAAAAAACCGACATCACGACGTTCGAGGACAGCCCGCTGCGCATAACCAGCTATGTAAATACATTTGGCAACAAGAACGATTCGATTATCGGCACGCTCGGCTGGGCGCGCGACACGCGGGACAGCGCAATCTATCCCACCAGCGGCGCCGTCACCCGCGCATTTCTGGAGTCCGGCCTTCCCGGCGGCACTCTGCGCTTCTACAAGGCCAATGCGCTGCACCAGAGATATTTTCCGTTGACGCGTAATTACACGCTCCAGCTTTACGCCGACGTTGGCTACGGCAACGGCTTCGGCGGCAAACCGCTGCCATTCTTTCGTAATTACTACGTTGGGGGCATCGGTTCGCTGCGAGGGTATTACACCGCAACCATTGGACCCAAGGATGCGAACGGCGAGCCGACCGGCGGCAGCAAGAAGCTGATTGGCAGCGCGGAGTTGATGTTTCCGTTTCCGGGTCTGGAAAATGATAAATCGGTGCGGCTCGGCGCGTTCGTCGATGCCGGCTTGGCCGGTGAGTCCCTTGCCTTCAGCGAAGTGCGTGCTGCGGCCGGATTGTCAGTGTTGTGGATTTCGCCGTTCGGCCCGATCAGGATCAGCGCGGCGCAGCCATTCCGGCGCCACGATGGAGACAAGACGCAGATTTTCCAATTCACTTTCGGATCGCAATTCTGATTGCGCTGAAGCGCACCGGTACGAGCGCGGGCCGATAATAGGAGACAAACTTGAAGTTTATCCATTCACTCATACTCACTGCCGCACTGGCGGTTCTCAGCCTTGGCGCTTATGCCCAGGCCGCGGACATCAAATTCGGCTTTATAGACACCGACCGCATTAATCGCGAATCCGCACCGGCCGAACGAGCCACCAAGAAGCTGGAAAAGGAATTTGCGCCACGCGAGCAGGAACTGCGCAAAATCGAACAGCAGGTCAAGTCGCTGCAGGGGCAGCTCGAAAAAGATGGTTTGACGATGAGTGAGGCCGACCGCCGCGCCAAAGAAACGGAACTCGGCCGCCAGACACGGGAGTTTCAGCGTATGCAGCGGGAATTCCGCGAGGATCTCAATTTGCGCCGCAATGAGGAACTGGCGGCGCTGTACGAGCGCGTCAACAAGGTCATCAAGCAGATCGCCGAGGCGGAAAAGTTCGATCTCATCTTGCAGGAAGCGGTCTACCGCAACCCGCGCGTCGATATCACGGATAAGGTTCTGAAAGCGCTGGCCACCGACAAGTAGCGTTGCTGCCGGGGCGCTGCAGAAGTTGAAGGCAAGTCATGGGGCGGATTGCGCCGAAAGCGCGACTGTGAACAAGCGCAAATCCAGATCATTCAAGCTCGGCGATATCGCCAGGCGGTTCGGGGGCGAGTTGATCGGGAATGCCGAGGTCCGTATACATCAGGTTTCGACGCTGCAGTCTGCCCGGTCCACGGATATCGCCTTCGTTGCGCAGTCCCGCTATCTGGCGCAACTGAACCAGACACACGCAGGAGCGCTCATTCTCGGACCCGAGGCGCGCACCGCCAGCAGCCTGCCACGCATCATCAGCGCCAATCCCTATGCCTATTTCGCCAGGGTTGCGGCATTGCTCAACCCTGCCGCCGCGGTTAAGCCCGGAGCGCATAAGTCAGCGGTGGTGGACAGGTCGGCGCGCATCGCGAAATCCGCTGCCATCGGCGCCTGCGCGGTAATCGGAAAAGGGGCGCACGTCGGGGCGGGCGCGAGCATCGGCCCGGGGTGCAACATCGGCGACGGCGCAAGTGTTGGCACGGGCAGCAGGCTGTACGCCAACGTGACGGTTTATCATGAGTGCCGGATCGGCGCGCGCTGCATAGTGCACTCCGGAGCGGTGATCGGGGCCGACGGCTTTGGATTTGCTCCGGAAGACGGCAATTGGCGAAAGATCCCCCAGACCGGAAGGGTGGTGATCGGGGATGATGTCGAAATCGGCGCCAATACCACTATCGACCGTGGCACGCTCGACGATACGGTGATCGAGGACGGGGTCAAGCTCGACAATCAGATCCAGATCGCGCATAACGTTTGGATCGGAGCCAACACCGCGATTGCGGGATGCGTCGGCATTGCGGGCAGCACCAGAATCGGCAGGCATTGCATGCTCGGCGGCGCGGCGATAATCCTCGGCCATCTCACCATTGCCGATCACGTGATAATCTCGAGCGGGACGGTCATTATGAAATCAATCGATGAGCCGGGAACCTATACCGGCTTTTATCCGTTTTCAAGCCATCAGCGCTGGCGCAGGAATGCGGCGCACCTGAGACAGATCGACGATCTGGCGGCGCGGATTCGTGAACTGGAACGCAGGCTGGCCAAAGCGCAGGGGAATCACTCATGAACAACAGCATGGACATACGCCGCATACTCGAATGCCTGCCGCACCGCTATCCGTTCCTGATGGTGGACCGGGTGCTGTCCTGCGATCCGGAAAAGAGCATCGTCGCGATCAAGAACGTCACCATCAACGAGCCGTTTTTCGCCGGGCATTTTCCGCGTCATCCGGTGATGCCGGGGGTGATGATCATCGAGGCGCTGGCGCAGGCGTCAGCGATCCTCGCGTTCTCGGCCCATAGCCACCGGGTCGATGAAAAATCGGTCTATTATTTCGTCGGCATCGACAAGGCCCGTTTCAAGAAACCGGTGGTGCCCGGCGACACGCTCGTGCTGAATGCCGAAATCAAGCGCTATACGCGCGGAATCTGGTGGTTTTCCTCGCAGGCCCGCGTGGCGGACCAGGTGGTGGCCGAGGCCGACCTGATGTGCACGCTGCGTTCGGTTGACAGCGACAGTGCCCCGGAGCCCGGAGATTTGAAGCCGCCGCAGTGATACATCCCACCGCCATCATCCATCCCGGGGCGCAGCTTGCCGACGATGTTGAAATCGGCGCGTATACGCTCATCGGCGAGCATGTGGAAATCGGCGCCGGCTGCAGTATCGGTTCGCATGCGGTCATCACCGGCCATACCCGTATCGGACGCAACAACCGCCTGTTTCAGTTCGTGTCTCTGGGCGCGGCGCCGCAGGACAAGAAATACGCGGGCGAGCCGACCCGGCTCGAGATCGGCGACAACAATACGATCCGGGAGTTCTGCACTTTCAACTGCGGCACGGCGCAGGACGCCGCGGTCACCCGGCTGGGCAATGACAACTGGATCATGGCTTACGTGCATCTCGCTCACGATTGCCAGGTCGGAAATCACACCATATTCGCCAATTGTTCGCAGCTGGCAGGACACGTGCACGTCGGCGACCACGCGGTGCTCGGCGGCTTCACCGCGGTGCATCAGTACTGCCGCGTCGGCGCCCACAGCATTACCGCCATCAGTACAGTCGTGCTGCAGGATGTCCCGCCCTTTGTGATCGCCTCCGGCAATACTGCGAAGCCTTATGGCATCAACGCCGAGGGCCTGAAGCGGCGCGGCTTTCCGGCGGATGCCATTACCCGCATCAAGCGCGCCTACAAGACGTTGTACAAATCCGGACAGACGCTGGAGGAGGCCAGGCGCGAAATTGCGTCTCAGGTGCGCGAGTGTCCCGAACTGCAGCAGCTGCTCGATTTTCTCGAGCAATCCACGCGTGGCATCATCCGCTGAGCGGCCGCTTCGCCGTACCATCGGCGTAGTCGCCGGCGAAGCGTCCGGAGACCTGCTCGGCAGTCAGTTGATGCTGGCATTGCGCGAATTCATGCCGCAGCTTGAATTCGTCGGCATCGGTGGTGCGCGCATGAAATCCGCCGGCATGGAGGTGCTGTTTCCGCTCGAAAAACTTGCGGTGCACGGCTATATCGAGGTATTGCGCCGTCTCCCGGAGCTTGTCAGCATTCGCCGGCAGTTGCGCCGGCGTTTTCTCGCCGACCCGCCGAATTTGTTCATCGGTATCGATGCGCCGGACTTCAACCTGGGGCTTGAACTCAGCCTTAAGGAGAACGGGATTCCGACAGTCCATTACGTGAGCCCTGCCATCTGGATGTGGCGCAAACAGCGTATCGAAAAGATCAAACGCGCTGTCTCCCGGATGCTGACGCTGTTTCCCTTCGAAGAACCGCTCTACCAAAAAGCCGGGGTTGACGTGGTTCACGTCGGTCATCCGCTGGCCGACCTGCTGGACGGAGTGCCGCAACACGCCGCAGCACGCGCGCAGCTCAAGCTGCCGCCGCAGGCAACGGTAATCGCGTTGTTGCCCGGCAGCCGTGAAAGCGAGCTTGAGTACATGGCGGATTGTTTCATCCAGACCGCAAAACGGGTCAGCGCGCGTCTGCCGCAGGCGATGTTTCTGGCGCCGCTTGCCACACGCGAGACGCGCGAAATGTTCGAAATTGCGCTTTATCGCAATCAGGCTGCCGATCTGCCGCTGACGGTTATGTTTGGCCACGCGCACGAAGCGATGTCTGCCGCCGACGTTGCGCTGGTCGCTTCGGGCACCGCGACGCTCGAGGCGGCGCTGCTCGGCACGCCGATGGTGATCACCTACAAAATGGCGGCGGCCAGCTGGCTGCTGAAACGCAGGGGCTACCTGCCGTATTACGGCCTGCCGAACATTCTCTCCGGCGAGTTCGTGGTGCCGGAAATAATCCAGGACGATGCCACTCCGCAGAACCTGTGCCAGGCTTTGCTCAATCTGCTCGGGGATAAACCGGTGCGTAGCCGTCTCGAGCGGAAGTTCGCGGCAATGAGCGCCAGCCTGCAGCGGGGCGCGGCGCGCCGGGCGGCGCTGGCGGTGCTGCCGTTGCTCGAAGCATGAGCGGGCAGGGCGGGGACGACCTGTGCTGCGGCGTCGATGAAGCAGGGCGCGGGCCGCTGGCGGGACCGGTGATCGCCGCTGCGGTCATACTCGGCGCTGGCCACGGGATTGCCGGGCTTAACGATTCCAAGAAACTGAGCGCAGCACGGCGCGAAGCGCTGGCGCTGCAGATCAAGCAGTGCGCCCTTGCGTGGGCGGTGGCCGGCGCTTCGGTCGAGGAAATCGATGCGCTCAACATCCTGCAGGCAACGCTGCTGGCGATGCGGCGCGCGGTGGAAAATCTCACACTGATGCCGCAGGAAGTTTTGGTGGACGGCCTCTACTGTCCGGCCATACCTCATCGCGTGCGAGCGATTGTGCGCGGCGACAGCACGGTCGCTGAAATATCCGCAGCGTCGATACTGGCCAAGACGGCGCGCGATGCAATCATGAAGGAACTGCACCGCGCGCATCCGCAATATGGATTCGACCGCCACAAGGGATATCCGACCACAGCCCACCTGGCGGCGCTGCGCGAGCACGGCGTATCCGTTGTTCACCGCCGCACGTTTGCGCCGGTGCGCGAGTTGCTCCTCCGGCGCGGTGAACCGTAATCGGATCAGCGGCGCGCCCCGGCGCGTCCGCTGCATGCGATAGCCGTATTCAGCACCAACTCGCCACGCGCTTCACGGGCAACAAGAAACGCCGAACGAAGGAACAATGCGCAGATAAGCGCACCAACTGCAATATCCGGCCAAGGCGAAAGCGTCATCCACACCGCCAGCGCAGCCAGCAACACCGAGACGTTCGCAATGAGGTCGTTTCTTGAGCACAGCCAGACTGACCGCATGTTGATGTCCTCGGCGCGGTGGCGCCAAAGCATGGCGAAGCAAATGCCGTTCGCGGCAAGCGCGAGCGTACCCACGGCACCCATAGTCTCAAACGCCGGGAGCTGAGGATAAAGGAGCTTGTACACGACCTGCCCAAAGACGAACACGCCGAACAGCCCCATCACCGCTGCTTTCGCCACCGCTGCCCGCGCTTTCCAGACGGGTCCTCGCGCGACGACATAGAGGCTGAAACCATAAACAAGAGCGTCGCCCAGCATGTCGAGGGAGTCGGCGAGCAGGGCCACGGACCCCGCAAGCAAGCCAGACACCAGCTCCACGACAAACATCCCGGCGTTCACCAGCAGAACAGCGCGAAGAGTCGCCGTTTGGCGCTCGCGCAGCCGTTCGACGACACCGGCCTTATCGATGCAGCAATCGTCCATCGTCTCGATCACGCCCAACGATCGCGTTCAAGGTCGCGCAAAGTACGATATCGAAAGATGTGATGAGCGATGATGCGCGTCCCTTGCAACGTGTTGTTCGGCGTCATATTTCTAGAGCGAAGGACCTTCTTCACGCCTCGAATGCCAGAATGCAACAACCTCAAGAAATTTCCCGCGGACTCGGTAGTAGACGAAATATCCCACGCGTGGAAGGTAAAGCCTTCGGACTACTTCGGAACGCGGAGTTTTCACCCTGGCGCCAATACCAGGTTCTTCAGCGAGCAATGCTAAGGCAGCCTCAACATCCATGCGTACTGCGCCAAGAGCGGCGAGTCGATTGATTGCCCACCACTTTGCTGCTCGTTCGATCTCTCGCTGAGCGCGAGGTTTAACCCTGACGCTGAGCGACTAGATCAGCCGAAACGGCGAAGCCGAGCAAAAAGCTCCTCGGCAGAAATACCTTCTTCTCGATCGGCCTCGTCTAGGGCAGCAAGAAGATCAGCTTCCTCTTGGGGCGCAAGCTTCACCAGCGCTTCATCGCCACGCGCGAGGACAGTCACGGCCGTTCCCTCTGGCAGAGAGAGGCCTTCAACGACGACTTTACCGTCAATTACTGTACCGGATGCGACTTGCATGAGGACATCGTACCACGAATGTGTGGAACGGGCGCAATCTGACACCGAACGAGGTTGTAGAAAAAGTATCCGATCATCTTGCCACGGCTGAACCGGCGAGGCAATGCGAAGGTCATAAGGATGCGAAGGAGGCACGCATCATGGCCCGCTACAAACACATTGATAGTCGATCAGATCGCCCCATTGCGGACATTCCAAGCCTTGCTGGTCGCCGGCCTTTGAGAACGGCTGACAGGGAAAGCCCGCGCACAGGATGTCATGGTCGGGAACGGACGGGATATCGAGCGTCCTGATGTCGGCGTGCGGACGCAGGCCGAAATTCTTCTCGTAGAGGGCCGCTAGGTCTTTATTGATCTCGCACGCAAAGACGCATTTGTGGCCCAGCCCCTTAAGCGCTAAGTGGAAGCCCCCAGGCCGGCAAACAAGTCAATGAAACGAAGCGACTTTCCCACTTGATCTCCCAAGGTATAACGTGTTGTTCTGCGGCGGGCCTCGATGGCGATTGCACTGGCACCGTGCTGGCGGCCCGTCCGCAGGAACAAATGGTTCGGCGCCCACACCGCTATGCAACCTGAGCGAGCGGGACAAGAATCTCGACGGACTCAAACGGTACCGAGATTGCATCAGCCTCTGAGCGCTCAATCATGCCAAGTTCTTCCAACCGCGAAACGTCGGTGTGGACGTTCGAGTAGTTTCGCTCGGCCGCCTTTGCCAGAGCGTAGACACTGCAGGGGCCAACTCGACGCAGCGTATCAAGGAGATCCAGGCGGGCAGGGGTCAACTCCGCGAAAAGTGAGCGGGCCGATTCAAAGCTCAGACGGAAGTCCGGTGTCTGCCCTTGCCGGGCATTGGCAAGCTGTTGCGCCGCAGTGCGAAATATCGAACCTTTACGCGCTACTTCAATGATCGCCTTCATGCTCTACCTCCAGTTCTCGACATCGCGCCTGAAATCTTCAAGCAGTTGTTCGAGTGTGGCGAAGACGTATTCTTCCTCACGTTCCCCAATGTGCCTGTGATCGCCTTTGCCGCGCTCGTTGTCGTACCGCACTCGACTCACCCCGGCAGAACCATAGTAGAGGCGGTACTTATACCGGTGCGTACTCGGGGTCAGAGGCTCGGACAATTCCCAAACGACGATTTCGATGATCGAACCATCGTCGCGAATTTCCTTAGCACGAACGAGAAGAACAACCGGCATATATTGCATGGTAGCAATATAGTGGCAGCATGTCTATTGGGCCTAATCGGGATAGGAAGAAGCCTCACGGCCCCTCCCTCCCACACCACCGTGCATACGGATCACGTACACGGCGGTTCGATGAATTGAATTGTTATCTCGCTGCCAAACTCGGCAGCCCCAAGTTGCTAAAGTATCGCGCCGGTAGTGCCAGCGCAAGCGCTGGGGTTTGCGACAGGCGCCACGGTCCGTGCGCCGACTTGCTGGTGTGCCATGCTTCTCGCACGCTCACCCCGCGTCGTCGCAGTTCCCGGTATCCCGCCCGGCCCCATTGCTTCCAGTGGTAACAGCGTAATTTGCGTCGTATCCATTTGTCGAGGTCGCGCAGAGGACTCAGCCCTTCGGCAATGCCGAAGTACGCTTTCCAACCAAGCAGGGTTTCTCTCAGCTCTGCCACGATATCCAACAAACGGTGGCCTCTCGTACGACGGGTCAGCTCGCGTATTCGCGCCTTGAGCTTTTCGATGGCCTGATAGGCCACCTTGAGCTTGGCTTCGTTGCGACTGACCGTGAAGCCCAGGAACTTGCGGTTCCACGGGCGATCCACCGCGCTCTTTCGCGTATTCACTGTGAGCCGCGAGTAGAGCCTTCGATAAAGCGCTTTACGCTTGCCATCACCCGCACGCCCGCGCGCGCACTTCCGACCACGATGTTGCAGTCGTCCGCGTAGCGGGCAAAGCGGTGGCCGCGCCGGTCCAGTTCCCAGTCCAGTTCATCCAACATCACGTTGGCAAGCACCGGCGACAGTGGACCGCCTTGCGGCACGCCCCTCGTCGTGGCTTCGATTTCCTCGCCCACGCGAACCCCGGCTTTGAGGTAGCGGTTGATCAGGCGTAGCAGCGTCCGGTCGGGCACATGGCGTTTGAGCCGCGCGACCAACCGGTCGTGATTGACCCGGTCAAAGAACGCTTCCACGTCGAGGTCCACCACCCAACGGCGGCCTTCGCGGATGTCCGCCTGCAATTGCCGCACGGCCTGATGCGCCGAGCGCTGCGGGCGGAATCCGTAGCTCCTCCGATGAAAGTGTGGCTCCCATTGCACTTGTACGACTTGTGCGATGGCTTGCTGGATAAAGCGGTCCAACACCGTGGGAATCCCCAACAGGCGTTTGCGCCCGTCCGGCTTCGGTATCTCCACGCGCCGTACCGGTTGTGGGCGATATCTGCCCGCCACCAGTTGCGCGCGAATCTCCAGCCAGTGGTGTCGGAGGTACTCTGGCAGTTCATCGACACTCATGCCGTCGATGCCCGGTGCGCCTTGGTTCTGGCGTACTTGCTTCAGGGCACGTTGCAGGTTCGCGCGCGTGAGCACGCGTTCGAGCAACGTGAAGTTCGCAATCGACTCGGGCGCATCCCGCTCTCCAGCCGCAGGTTCATCCCGTGGCATTGCCACGGCCGGCTCTCGCCGGTTGTCAGATGCATTCCCGCTGCTCTTCACTTGAGGCCTTCGTCTTCCATCGTTCGGGTCTTCGGCCGGGGCCTCCCGACCTACTTTGCCCTTTGCTGACTTCTCCACGGCATTCAGCGCCAATCGCTCAGCACCCAGCTTCGATGCTCCGAAGCACCGCGGAGATCTCCCGGGGTAAGACACGTCACTGTCGCTGCACGAGCGCCGGATTTACAAAGTGCATCCCAGCCGCAGATGGAGGGCTTCGCGGTCACGTGCCCGCTCGCCCCGGATGCACCACGCCTCATATCCGGTTTTTGTTCATCGCCCCGCAGCTTCGGGTTCGGCTTCCTTCAGACCCCACCTCGCGGTGACGCCCTTGCCGTTTCCCTAGCCTTCGGCTCTGCGAAAACCTGGCTGTCGGACTCCCACCGACATAGTTACGTGCCATGCCCGGCACACACGTTCGCGTTCAGCGACCGGCGACTTTTGGCCGGTCCGCTGGAGCGCGTGGTTGGGCGACTTGCTCATACAGAAACTCCGGCGCAAGGTCGGCACCATTGGGCCATGTGACGGTTTCAAGCTCCGGGTGTATCGCAGCTTGGCCGAAAAGCGTCTTGTCTTTCAATGGTTCAAACATGGGACCCCAGAGCTCAGCGCTCAGATCGACGGTCCCGGTGGTGCCATCATTGAAACGGAGCCAAAGCCTATAGTCCTCCAAGGACTTTACCTCAACAACTTTCGGAATCATGACTTACTCCAGAGGTTCGATTTGGTTTAAGGGCTGCCTGGCCCGAGCGCGATTCCAATCTTCAAACAACTCCAATTGGTGGAGAACGCGCCACTCCTCGACCAGGCGCATCGTGCGAGTTCCCAGTTTGCCTTCCACGACCGCACCATTATCTATCCGTATGGACGCTTGGTCGCCACCATATTTCGCGTGGAAATGCGGCGGTGAATGATCATTGTAGTACATGGCGATGAGGATACCGAAGAATCGGCTTAATTCGGGCAATTCTGGCTCCCGGAAACTCGTATCGGCGCCATTATCTCTCGCTTCGACTCAAGACGCCCATTCGGGATAGGGGAAAACCTCGCGGTTTCCCCCTCCCACACCACCGTACAAACGGGTCACGTATACGGCGGTTCGGCAGATTGAGTCAATGTGCATAGCATACCGCCCATGCACGCCAACCGGAGCGTCATTTCCGGCCGCACCAACGTCGGCTTCATCCCAGCCACCGGGCTTGCGCCCCGTGGGCTCGCCGGATGCATTGCCTTCGTCCCTTGGCAAGCGACTTCTCCTCTCTTTCAATCCCCTCTCGGGGTACCGTTCGGGCCTTCAGTATCGGCTCGCGCCAACACCTACTATGCCGTTTGCAGACTTCTTTCTCGCGGTCAGAGGGAATCGCTTCCCCCTCAGCCAATTTCTTCCGCACGCGGAATCCCAGGGCACGAGAAAGATCTCCCGGGGTAAGACTCAGAACGTTCCGCGCATAGACGCCGAATTTATAAAGCACGCCCCAAGGGAGAATGGAGGACTTCGCGGTTACGTGCCCGCTCGTCCCGAACGTGCCACACCTCAGATTCGGTTCGTGTACCTCGCCCCGCGCTTTTGGATTGGGCTTCCTTCAGACCCCACCTCGCGATGACGCCCTTGCCCTTCTCCTAGCCTTCGGCTCCTCCTTTACCTGGCTCAGGGACTTTCACCCCGATAGTTCTGTGCCATGCCCGGCACACACGTCCCGCATCACCGGCGCGCGCTGCTCTTTGCGCGCGTCCGCGTGGATGCGGCGGTTAGACCTCGTAAGTATTCGGGCATCTCCTGGCGCAACACTTGTCGCAACAGCTTTTCGGTTACCGGTTGATCGGTTTCGGAAAGATACTTTCGCAACGCTTCATTCATCATGGTTTGATACCCCGTCCCCGCTTTTTCAGCGCGCGCACGAAATTGATTGAGGACGACGTCGTCGATAAAAATTGAGATGCGCGTCTTGCCCTTCTGTGGGATCACCGCACCACGCTTGCCTTTGGAAAAATCGTATTCAGCTCTCATAGTGTTTTCGTTCCTTTCGCGTCGGACGACGCGCCGAGATTGGGCGGTACTTGCCGTTGCGCTCTGTCCAGACCAATACAAGTAATTCACCAGCGCTTCCCAGCCCGACGGTTATGAAGCGTTGTTCGCCTTCGGCGTCCGGATCCTCGACAGTGACCGCAAGCGGATCCTCAAGCACACCTTCGGCATCGGTAAACGAAACGCCATGCTTCTTTAGATTTGCCGCAGCCTTCGCCGGATCGTGCTTGAAGCGCATGTTGCTATGATATATACGTTATATGCATAATGCAACCCGCGTTCCTGCGACAGGTGTGCAGCGCCGCGAGGAACGCCGGCTGCGCGCCCAGGTAGCGGGGATCGCCGAGCAGTTCCACCAGCGTCTCGCGCACCGCGCCGAACAGGAGCTTGGCCATCGGCGCGCGGTTCCAACACCACAGCGCGTTGAGTTCGTGCGGGATCGTGAAAATCAAGTGATGGTGTGCGCACCAGAGCAGTCGCGCGCGTTGGCGCTCCAACCAACGCTCGGTAGCCAAGCCCTGGCACTGCGGGCAGATCCGCTGGTGACAGGAGTTGTAGAACGCGCGCTCGCTGTGGCCTTCGGGGCAGCGGCGCAGGTGCCCGCCCAGCGCCGCCGTGCGGCAGTGTGAAATCCAATACGCCGCACGGTGCACGTAGGCGGGCAACCGATGCGCGCGCGCGTACGCCTCGAAGTGCGTCTGGAATATTGCTCGAAGCGTGCGTTCCATGTCCTCCGAAACGCACGATCTCACGTTGAGGACTACATCAAGGCGCGTTGCACTCGCTCCCCCGGCGTAGCCGGGCTCGTGCAACGTCATGCTCAGCGGCGCGCTTTAGCGTGTCCGCTGCAGCTAAAGTTGGGCATTGCGAGGCGGAACCGCGACAAACTCATGAGTGCACAGGTGAAGCCGAAAGCTTTACACCCAATGCGTGAAGCAGCTTAAGCATTGTGTCGTAGCGCGGTTTGGCGCCAGGCGTTAGTGCTTTGTATAGGCTTTCACGCCCCAATCCGGTGTCTTTTGCGAGTTGCGCCATACCGCGGACGCGGGCCACATCACGCACGGCGGTCAAAAATACATCGGGGTTGGGGTCTTCCAGTGCGGCGGTTATATATTCCGCAATGGTTTCCTCATCATCAAGGTAGTCGGCAGCATCGAAGGGGGCAATTTTGGTCATGGTTCACTCCTTGTCCAGAGCCCGTGCCATTTCAAGGGCGCGTTTGATGTCACGCTTCTGCGAGGACTTGTCGCCGCCCAAGAGAAGCAGATAGACCACCTCTGCGCGCCGGGTGAAATAGGCTCGGTAGCCTGGACCGACGTGGATGCGCATTTCGGACACTCCATCGCCTACAGGTTCGCAGTCGCCAAAATTGCCATGTTCGGCAGAGCGGATGCGATGGACGATTCGGGCGCGCCCAATTTTGTCCTTCAACCCGGAGAGCCAAGCGTCAAACTCCTCGGTGCGCAGAAAGGTGTTCACGTGCCCAAGTGTATCTGAACGGATACCTCTATGCAATCGTGCATACAAGTCGGGTGCTCAGGGTGTGAGAGGCCCAACGAGGCTGTAGAAAAAGTATCCGATCATCTTGCCACGGCTGAACCGGCGGGGCAATGCGAAGGTCATAAGGATGCAAAGGAGGCAACGCACCCATGGCCCGCTACAAACACATTGATACCAGCCCGCGCTTTCTGGCGGTCGACCTGAAGCGGCAACTGCTGCCCGGTACTTTCGAACACGCGCTTGATCATCTGCTCGACCACGAAATCGATCTATC
>Ga0209726_10004343_pt1 | contig 18258 bp, 29 predicted proteins | sample Subgrocontami54m_FD_187453 | JGI IMG/M metagenome (GOLD analysis project Ga0209726, IMG submission 187453) | Subsurface groundwater microbial communities from S. Glens Falls, New York, USA - GMW46 contaminated, 5.4 m (SPAdes) (version 3) | ecosystem: Environmental > Aquatic > Deep subsurface >... | reverse complement strand
GGAGGAGCTGAAGCGGTTGCCCGTGCGCGTGGATGACGGCGGGTTGTTGACGCTCGGGCAGGTGGCCGATTTCCGAATGGTTGAACAGGTGGCGGCCATTGCCCGCGAATACAGCCAGCGCCGTTCCGCCATCATGATCAATCTGCGCGGCCGGGACGTGGAGAGCTTTGTCCTTGAAGCGCAGAAAAAGGTTGCCGATCAGGTCAAACTGCCGGAAGGCTACAGCATCGAGTTCGGCGGACAATTCAAGAATCTCATTGAGGCCAAACGCCGGCTGGCCGTGGTGATTCCGGTGGCCTTGCTGCTGATCTTGATCCTGATCTTCACGGCGCTCAACAGCATTCATCAGTCCCTTCTGGTATTCCTGGCGGTTCCGCTGGCGGTCACCGGCGGGGTGTTCGCGCTTGGGCTGCGGGGCTTGCCGTTCAGCATATCGGCGGGGGTCGGTTTTATCGCCGTCAGCGGCATCGCCGTATTGAACGGGCTCATGATCATCACCTTCTTTAACCAGCTTCGTGCGCGGGGGACGGATCTCCGGACGACCGTCCGGGACGGAGCCCTGCTTCGTTTGCGGCCTATGCTGATGACGGCGTTTGTCGCCTCCCTTGGGTTCGTTCCCATGGCGTTCGCGACCGGCGCCGGCGGCGAAGTGCAACGTCCTCTCGCGACGGTCGTCATCGGCGGTATCATGACCTCAACCTTCCTCACGCTTGTTTTGTTGCCTGTGCTTTACGAATGGATGGAGAAGAACAGGCCTACGGGAAACAGGAGAGACAAACTGTAATGTCGACCCATTCGCACGGCCTTTTGGGTGAGAGGTCCCTTCGCCCCCTGCTGATCGCGCTTTCCATCACCGTGGGAGTCATGGTGCTGGAGATCGCGGCTGGTTTGCTCTCTCACAGCTTGGCTCTCTTGGCGGATGCCGGCCACATGGCGACAGACGCGGCCGCCCTGGCTATGACGTTGGCCGCCTCCTGGATTGCCCACCAGCCGGCCACCCGGACCAAGACCTACGGTTTTTACCGGACGGAAATCCTGGCGGCATTTCTCAACGGGCTGACTCTCTGGGGCATCGTGATCTGGATTGCCTATGAGGCGACTCAGCGGTTCATTCATCCGCCGGCTGTCCAGGCCCCGATGATGCTGATCACCGCTGTTATCGGGTTAGCGGCGAACCTGGGATGCTCGTGGGTGCTTCGCCCTTCCCGGTCCGAGAGCCTTAACATGAAGAGCGCTTATCTCCACGTCCTGGCGGATGCTCTGGGTTCCGTCAGTGTTATTGGGGCGGCTGTCGTGATCTGGATGACCGGCTGGTCTCTGGCCGATCCCATCGCCAGTCTCCTGGTCTGCGCCGTCATCCTGTGGGGATCCTGGAACCTGATCAAAGAATCGGTCAACGTTTTGCTGGAAGGCACTCCGTCCCACATCAATGTCGTTGAGGTGATGCGGGCCATGCAAACTATCCCGGGCATCAAGCGTGTCCACGACGTCCACATCTGGACGATCACTTCCGGCATGGAAGCCATGAGCGGCCACGTGGTGGTGGAGGAGTTGGCCGGCAGTCCCGGAATCTTGGGCCGATTAAACGCCATGCTGTGTGATCGGTTCAAGATCCATCACACTACCTTCCAGCTTGAAACGGAAGACCATCCCTCGGATCCGAAGCTGCTCTCGTGAAAATGGATCCTCTGACCTTATTCGGCTTGTTTGCCGTCACGGCCATGCTGGTCTGCTACGCGCTGGAGAAGCGCGGCAGGTGGTTTATCCTGGCGTTTGCCGTGGCTTGCGCGTTAGGATCGGTCTACGGTTTCCTGCAAGGAGCGTGGCCATTTGGCCTTGTGGAGGCAATCTGGTCTCTTGTTGCCGTGAGGCGCTGGAAGAGACTAAAAAAGATGAGGGATAGCCCTGATTCTTTCGTTTAATTAAAGTGATACAATGAAAGCCAGAAAGATCTGAAAATGAGAACATTACGAGTTGCCCTTGCCATCTTGTGCGGTGTCGCCTATTTTGCCGCAGCGAACCATTGCGGGTTGGGAGCTTTTGTCAGCAGCTTTCAAGCCCAAGCTTCCGAATGTCATTCGGGGAATGTGGCAGACCATCCCGAGAAAGACTCTCCCTCCGGTCACGACGATTGCCAGGATACCGCCCGTTGCTGCTCCGCTTTACGCGCAACACCGATCTCCAAGGTGGAAGTCGGGCCGAATTTTAGCCGTATCGGACTCCAATCCTTTGATGCGTTATCCGTACCCTCGAAGTTTTTTGTAGCCTCGACTTTTACCGCAACAGGCCTGAGTCCCCCTTTGCGCGAACAGATCCCCCGCGCCTGTTTCTACCGCATCGCGTTTGCCAGCCACGCACCCCCAGTCTGCCTAGCCTAGTCCGGCTCTCGTGGTGTTGAGAGCCGCCGTCTGAATAATTCCGTCTACTTTCCATCAGCTGTTTCGCTGAAGACTATTTTCTAAGGGAGAGAACCATGCAAAGGTATCGATGAGGTCTTACATTGTGCCGCTGGTCCTGAGCGCCGGGCTGGTCTCGGGGTGCGCGATGGCTTCTCAACGAGCGGGCTTTCAGGAAGTTTCGCAAACGGTGGAGACCCGGACCGGCTTCCAGGTGCAATGGAACCAGGGAACGTCCGAGGACGCTCAAGTCGCGGAGCGGCTCCAGGCACTGTTGCAGCAAGACCTCACGGCAGAGGCTGCGGTCCAGATCGCACTGTTGAACAATGCGGCGCTGCAGGCAACTTTCGAGGAGTTAGGCATCGCGCAGGCCGATCTCGTGCAGGCCGGTTTGCTGAAGAACCCGGTATTTGCCGGCCATGCGCGGTTTCCTGAAGAATCAGACGCGGCAGTGAACACGGAGTTTTCCGTCTCTCAGGATTTTACGGAGATTTTCCTTCGCCCACTGCGTAAGAAGCTCGCCACCGCGCAGTTTGAGCAGGCCGCCATTCAGGTCAGCCACCAAGTGCTGGAGTTGGCTGCCCAGGTCCGTTCGGCGTTTTATGCGGCCCAAGGTGCAGAGCACACTGCCACGATGCAGCAGACGATCTTCCAGGCTGCGCAGGCCTCCGCCGAGCTGGCTCAGCGGCAGCATGCGGCAGGGAATATCAACGACTTGGAGCTGGCACAGCATCAGGCTGCGTATCAGCAGGCCAGCCTGGACTTGGCCAGCAGCCAGGCTCAAGTGTTAGTTGCCCGCGAACGGTTGAATCGCTTGATGGGAAGAGTCGATGCTCCTGCCTGGACGATTTCGGCTGAACCGCCGCCGCTTGCGCCGGAGGAATTACTGGCGGAGGAGCTGGAATCGCTGGCCGTTGCCCAGCGGTTGGACTTAGCCGCTGCCCGGAAGGAGGTCCAGGTTCTTGAGGAAGGTCTGAAACTGGTTCGCCGAGGCGTTATTCCTGATGTCAAAGTTGGAATTGATACCGAGCGCGATACGGACCGCAGCCGTGTGACCGGTCCCAGCTGGGAGATGGAGCTTCCCGTGTTTGACCGGCGGCAAGGGTCCGTGTCGAAGGCTCAGGCGCAGCTTCGCCGCAGCCAACGCCAACTCGCGGCATTGGAGGCCCAAATCCGGTCTGAAGTCCGCTCGGCGTGGGGCCGCGTCCAGGCGGCACGTCAACGGGTCAGCCGGTACCGGGAGGTCTTGATCCCGCTGCGCGAAAAGATAGTCGCCGAATCCCAGAAGCATTACAACTTCATGCTGATTGGGGTGTACGACGTTCTGCAGGCCAAGCGGGAAGAAATCTCCGCCTATCAGGCGTACATCGAGGCGTTCCAGGATTACTGGAACGCTCGGACCGAGCTCGAACGAGCCATCGGCGGCCGGCTGGTCAGTGAGCCGGCCCCACAGCCAACCCCAGCATCTCCGGAACAGCCACCGATGCAGGAGCCGGAAATGCCAGAAGGAACTCAGGCACATCCTCAAGGAGGTCATTCGTGAAACACTTTCAAAAATTCATCGGTTTACTGGGTGTTGCGGTTTTCGCGTTGATGGCGAATCCACTTCTTACCAAGGGTGATCCAGACCAGAATAGTCAAAACAGTCCGCCGGCTTATACCCCGGTGGTTACCCCAAACGGCAGCACGCTACCCTGGAAGATGGTAGATGGAGTCAAAGAGTTCCATCTGACCGTTGAGGAAGTCGAGTGGGAAATCGCTCCCGGCATGAAGATCAAGGCCTGGGGCTACAACGGCCAGACACCGGGGCCGACGATCGAAGCGGTGGAAGGCGACCGCGTGCGCATCCTCGTCACGAACAAGCTCCCGGAGCCGACGGCGGTCCATTGGCATGGAATTCTCCTCCCTAGCGGTATGGATGGTGTTCAGGGGCTTACTCAAAAACCCATTATGCCGGGTGAAACTTTTTCCTACGAATTTACCCTTCAACAACACGGCACCCAGATGTACCACTCGCACGGCGACGAAATGGTGCAGATCGGTCTTGGGACGATGGGGTTTTTCATCATCCATCCCAAGTATCGGAATCCTAAAATCGACCGGGATTACGCGATCTTCTTGAACGAATGGTTCGTGGAGCCGGGCAGTTCCCGGCCAGATCCCAACGTCATGACAGACTTCAATCTCTTTACGTTCAATAGCCGTGCGTTTCCCGGCACAGCTCCTCTTCTGGCCCGGCCCGGAGAGCGGGTTCGTGTCCGCGTCGGGCATGTGGGGCAGGATTTCCACGCGATTCACATGCATGGCCACACCTTTAAAACGGTCGCTACCGATGGGGGAGACATTCCCGAATCCGCCCAGTGGCCTGAAACCACGGTAGCGATCGGACCGGGTCAAACCCGCGATTACGAATTCATCGCGATCCCCGGAGACTGGGCGTTGCACTGCCACCTGCGCCACCATCCGATGAATGCCATGGGGCACGACATCCCGAATGTCCTCGGAGTCAGCCAGGAAGGGTTGGAAGGGAAGATCAAGGAATTGCTTCCGGGCTACATGGCGATGGGGGAGAAGGGCATGCATGAGCACCTGGAGCATTCCAAACACATGGAAGGGCCGTCAAACACCCTGCCGATGATGGGAGGCGACGGACCCTTCGGGCCGATCGGGATGGGCGGGATGTTCACGGTGCTGAAAGTTCACGAGGATATTCCCGATTTTAAAGACGCAGAAGATTATACGAAACAAGTCCAGCTTCCCGGTGATTTTGGCTGGTACAAAAATCCACCGGGAACAGTGGCGGATATTGCTCCCGGATATGAGAACCAACCAAGCCAAGAGGGAATGGTTTATACGTGTCCCATGCATCCGGAAGTGAAACAAGACAAGCCGGGTTCCTGCCCGAAGTGCGGCATGACGCTTAAGGCGGAATCGCCACAAAAAGGTTCGGAAGAAAAAGGAGCGTCTTCCGGTCAACCGGAAGACCATAAAAACATGAAAATGTAATTAACCCAGGAGAAAAAAATGAAAACACTACTCTCGATGTTCTTAATCGCGCTGATGATCGCAACTGCGGCGGGATGTCAAAAAAGTCCCGAAGACCATAACATGTCTGCCGCAGAGCACGAAAAAATGAAATAGAGGAGAAGGCAGCTTGGAAATTTGAAACCTGAAAACAAAAAGGAGAAATAAAAATGCGGAAAATTGTTGTGTTTAGTTTGTTGTTTGGATTTGCGGCGGCGGTTGGTCTGCCGTCGGGTATTTTAGCGGTGGCAAACGCTGCTGATGAACACGATCATAAGCATGCTGGGGCTCCGGGTGCCGGAGGTGAAGTAACGATCAAAGGGGAGCTTGTTGATTCTCTCTGCTATGTCGGGATGGCGGCAAAAGGCGCCGGGCACAAGCAGTGCGCGATCGATTGTGCGAAAGCCGGGATCCCTATAAGCATCGTCGAAGAGGGCACCGGCAAGATGTACACCGTTCTTCCGAAACAAGACAAAACAGGCTATCCCGATAGCGTCATCAGCAAAATGGGCGACAAAGTGACGTTGAAGGGTGATCTTTACGAAAACGGCGGGAATAAATACGTGGCCGTCGAATCGGTGGAGTAACGCCCATGTTGCCAGGAGCGCAGCACCTGCAGAACGTCCATCCGCTCGTGATTCACTTTCCAATCGCGTTTCTGATGGGCGCTGCGCTCCTGTACGTGGCGGCGTGGTTGTTGAAAAGCGATCGGTTCGCGCAGTCGGCCTTTGTGATGCTGGTGCTGGGAACGTTGTCCTTGGCGGTGGCTGTGGCGACCGGCCTCTACGCCGAGCAAGGCGTCATGGTGCATCTGTCAGTCAGAACACAGCTCCTAGCGCCTCACAAGCGGCTCATGCTGGTCACGTCCGGTTTGTGTGCCGTGCTGACCGCCTGGGCGATCCCGGCTCGGCCGTTTCCCAAGAAAGGGCGATGGTTCTTTTTGTTCCTTGTGCTCGCGATGATCGGCGTGATGACGGTGGGCGCCGATTTCGGCGGGCGGATGGTGTATGACTACAACGCGGGCGGCACAGCGTGCCGGCAGCCGATTCAGTTTACGAAATAACGAGGAGGTCAGAAGTCTGGTCTGCACGAGCATCATTAACGAAAGGAGAATCAAGACGCGCCTCATATCTGCTCGGTATTGGCTCGCGTTGGTTGCGGTGCTGGGAGCGGCTTTGACGGTCATAGGATGCGGAGGTGGCCACCCTCATTGATTATCGAGACATGGCCTCAAACCATACGAGGAGAAGAAACCATGAAACAAATCATTAGCGTTGGAATCACGGGTGTCGCGTTACTGTTGATTGCATCCGTACCCGGTTGGGCGTATGAGGGGGAAGCGCATGATCGGCCTACAGCCGCCAAGCCGGCGGCTGCCACGGACGATCCAAGGATGATACAGAAGACGGATCAAAAGCAGGCGGAATCCCCTGTTTACACCTGCCCGATGCACCCGGAGGTGCGCCAGGATAAACCCGGAAAATGCCCTAAATGCGGGATGAACCTGGTCGCGGAGGAAGCGGCAGACGAGAAGAAGCCGCATCATCACGATGCGCCTGCGGGGGCCGGTTCCTCCAACCAGATGGATAGCCACCATCATTAATCCCGTCGTTTAACAAGGAGATGATCATGGGAAGAAAACTCGCCGCCTGCGCCGTTGCCGGGATCGTCATGATGATTGCGGCGGCGGCGTGGGCGAATGAAGGCCACGAGCATGTCGCGGAACCCAGCGGGGTGTCAGGATGGATCGACCCGAATTTGCTGGGATTTTCCGGACTGAAAGAGGTTTTCAATGTGCATCCGGTGTTCGTGCATTTTCCTCTGGCGTTGTTTCCCAGCGCACTCCTGCTTTACGGACTCGGTTTCTTGTTGAAACGTCCCTCGTTGAGCGTAGCAGGCCGGGCGTGTCTCTATCTCGCTGCGGCCGGCACCGCAGCGGCGGTCCTCACCGGCTGGCAGGCGCAGGATACGTTTCCGCACAACGCTCGCATCCATCACATGATGATGACCCATCTTCGGATTGGACTGGTCATCGGTCTGTTCGCGCTGGTCTTGGTGGCTTGGAGTTTTGTGCAGCGAGGCCATCAGCCAAAAGGAGCGTACGCCTTCCTTGCTCTCCTCGTTGGCGTGACCGGTTTGGTACTGCAGAACGGAGACCTCGGATCCCGCATGGTGTATGTCGAAGGGGCCGCGGTCAAGCCGGCAATTTCAACGATCACAGGTGGGTATGGGCGCCCAAGCAGTGAATCGGAGAAATACGTTCCTCATCAGAATGAGCCGCCTGTTGACGAGGGAATGCCGCATACCCATTAGGTTGGGCCTGCGCTTAAACATCAAGGCAACGCGTAAAAGGGAGCAACATGGGTCACAGATTGCCCAAGCATATCGGGATAATTCCGGACGGAAACCGAAGATGGTCCAAACAAAGAGGAATGTCCGAAGAAGAAGGGTATGAATACGGCATCGATCCTGGCCTGACCCTTTTTAAATTATGCCAGCAGACAGGGATTAAAGAGATCAGTTATTACGGGTTTACCAAAGATAACATCAAAAGACCTGCGAACCAGAAAAGAGCTTTTACGAACGCCTGTATCAAGGCCGTAAAGATACTCCGTAACCAAGATGCCTCGCTGCTGGTATTAGGCGATAGTGATTCGCCCCGATTCCCAAGAGAATTGCTGCCTTTTACAAAGCGAAAGACTTTTGGCAAAGGAGGAATAAAAGTAAATTTCTTGGTGAATTATGGATGGGAGTGGGATTTAAGTTTATTGAAGATGGCAAACCCCGCCCAAAAAGATGTTGTCCATCATGTCAGGTCAGCAGAGATTTCCAGAATCGATTTGATTATCCGCTGGGGAGGACGAAGAAGATTGAGCGGGTTTTTGCCTGCACAGTCGATCTACGCCGACTTTTATGTGCTCGACGAATATTGGCCGGATTTCAAACCGGATCACTTTTTTCAAGCCCTAAACTGGTATCAGAAACAAGATGTCACTTTGGGCGGCTGAGAGGATGGCAGAAAATTCCGGATGGGCCGAGGAAGAGGAAAGCAGGATAGGCCGTCCGGATGCTGAAGGTAACGGCCGGTGATCACGGAGATCGGCATCGTCGCCGGAGAGATATGGCATCTCCTGGATGAGACAGGCGGATGCACCCTGGGCGTTCTCTGTGCCCGGCTGGGAGAACGGCCGCGGGATCTGATCCTGATGAGCCTGGGTTGGCTTTGCCGGGAAGGGCATGTCCAGCTGGTACAGCAGGACAGGGATTATTCGGTCGCCTTGAGGCAACGGACATGAAAACCCGTAAGTGGGACGGGATGTGCAGATCATGGGCAAGCACATCAACGGCTGCGTCAGAGAGGTGCTGCCGAAGGAGGGGAGCGGTTCAGAGAAGGTTGAGGAGCTTCTGCAGATGCTCCGTCGGTTCGTGAAATGAGCGGGAGAAGGGAACGGGGGCAGGCGGCCTGGGTTCTGGCGCAAGGAGAGGTGAAGGGATGAGACCGGAGGAGATGGCGTCCGAGGCGGGAAAGCTGTGGAACCGGATCGGGCTGCAAAGCCTCCGGCAGGCGCTCGACCGCGTAGACCGGCTTGAACGGGACCTCGAGGAGGCGCTCAAGTCTCTGCCGGCCTGCGATGACTGCGCACGGCTGCGCTTGCTGGAAGGGATCGAGCGGGCGGGGGTGCGGCTCTCCAAGGAGGCGGTGAGCCTGACAGTCTTGGTCGGGACCTTGAAGGAGGCGGCTTCGATTGCGGACCGCCAGCGGGGAGAGCTGGCGAAACGGGGAATCCCGCCCTGCCGGTGTTCCACGGGACAGTGCACATGCCACAAATGAGATTAGAGGTGAAGAGATGAATCCCGCGTTTCTTGACATATCTCTGCCTCAAGGCGGGGATGGAAGAGGTCTATGCCGTTGTTGTCCCTCATCCGTCCGCTTCTAATGGCGATACGCTGGCGGAAGATCTCAAGAAGGTTGGGGAAGGGGTTGCCGGCTACAAACGCCCGGTAGGATTCGTCATCTGGGACAATGGGGAGCTCCCCAAGACCGCCACTCGCAAGATCAAACGCCTCGAAGTCCGCAAATGGCTGCTGGATTCCCAGCCGCCGGCGGTCTCGCTCTTTACTCCCAAGCCCTAAAACGGTCCCCAAAATAATTCCCAAAATCCTCTTGACACCCCAATAGTTATCATGTATAAGTATATGTGGCATGAAGACACGATCGTTCCTGCAAGGACTGGGATACCCGATTGAGAAACCCAACATGGGCACGGAGGCGCTCTACGGGATGGTTTGGATCGCCGAGCGCGCCCAGGCGGAGGCGGCCCGGGCTCTAAGGCCTTTCGGGCTCACGCCGGGTACCCTCAACTACCTGATGGTAGTCAAGCACATCGGCGGGGAAGAGGGGCTTCTCCAGCGGGAGATTGCTGAGCGGATGTTGATCAAGAAGGAGAACGTCACCCGGACTCTCAAGGCGCTGGAAGCCAGGAAGTGGATCTCGCGCCGACCGGGCGCGGATCGCCGGTCTCGCCAAATCACCATCACGCCCACCGGAAATCAGCTTCTGACCAAAGTTTGGCCGGTGTATGACGCCGCGGTCCGGCGGCTGACTAAGCATTTGCCGGAGGCCAAGCAACATCAAATGGTGGAGATCTTGAGTCAATGGCGGGAGGCCTTGGACGGATGAACTCCCTTTTTTTGGCTGAATGGTTATACATGATAACTATACTCTGCGCCGCCTACGGCGCCTATCAGGAAAACAGGAGGGCAAAGCGATGAATGGAATGAAAGCGCAAGAGGGCATGGGTTCAGGAGTCCGGCGGCTCTTGGCCGCCCATACCGCCTCGGTCCTGGCGGACCGCTTGGTGCAGATCGCGGCGATGGGGGTGGCTCTGGCCGCTTCTTCTCAGGCGGCGACCATCACCGCGCGGATCCTTTTCTGGGCCACCATCCCCGGCATCCTGCTGGCCCCGTTGGCCGGCAGGGCGGTGGACCGGGTTGCCCGTGGTCGTCTGATGATGCTGACCGACGCCGCCCGGGCCGCTCTGGCTGTGGGGCTCCTGTTCGCCTTTCAGAGAATGACCACGCTCCCGATGCTCTACCTGGGTGTCGCTTTGGTGGCTTCGGCGGCCTGTTTCTTCACTCCTGCCCGGTTGGCGCTGGTTCCGAGTCTGGTCGGCAAGCAGGATCTGTTTAAGGTGAATGCCTGGTTCGCGGCAGCGGCCATGGTGATGACGCTGGCCGGGACGGCTGTGGGTACTCTGGCGGTCCGCGCTCTCGGGGTTCCCTGGACGTTCGGGGTGGCGGCTCTCATGTACCTGGTTTCGGCGCTGGCGCTGTCCACCGTTCGGGAGCCCAAGAGGTCGCCGGTTTCCGCCGAGCGGCCGAATCTCTGGGAGGGTTTTAAGGCCCTCCGGCGTCATTCGGCCGTGCGGCGGCTGGTTGCTGTGGCGGTCGCGATCAGCGCGGTGGAGGCCTGGTTCTATGTGGGGCTGACTACTCTGGCCTCCGCCAAGTTCCACCTGGACATTTTGGGTTTTGGCGGACTTCTGACCGCGCTGGGGGCGGGGCTGGTGGCCGGTGTCTGGTTCACCCACCGTCAGAAGGAATCCAATCCCACCAGCTTGCTTCAATCTTTGACGGTTGCTTTGGGATTGATTTCCGTTTCCGGTCTTGCGCTGGCGGTCGTGCCGTCGTTCCTCTGGGCGTTGGCGGTCATGCTCCCCTTGGGAGCCGGGACCGCGATGTGCCTGACCGCCTCGGACACGCTGTTTCAGCGGGTTGTTCCGGACCGTTTACGGGGCCGGGTGTTTACGGCCCGTGGGTTGTTGGGGAGCGCCGCCTTCGCCGGTTGCGTGGCGCTGGCTGGGTGGGCGGTGCGGCATCTTAGCCTCACTCAATGGTTCATCGGGGTAGGAGTGGGGGTTGCCTGGCTCGGCGTGGAAGTTTGGATGGCGGCTGAGGACCTCAATGTTGTGTACTTGGCCCTGCGCTGGCTCATCCGGCCGATTTCTTGGGCGTATTGCCGGACCCGCCGAACCGGGCTGGATCGGATTCCTTTCACCGGGCCGGTGTTGGTGGCTCCCAATCATCCGAGCCGCATGGATGCCGCCATTCTGATGGCCTACTCTCCTCGCCGGCTCTACTTCCTGGCGGCGGAGACGAACTGGAATCTTTGGTGGCTGGGCTGGATCTGCACCCAGATGGGCTGCGTTCCCGTCAGCAAGACGCAGGGCAATTCTGGCGCGATCCACACCGCTACTCGACTCTTGGCCCGCGGCAAGGCGGTCTGTATTTTCCCGGAAGGGCAACTGAGCAAAGAGGTGATTGATCTGAAGCCCGGCGTTGCCATCCTCGCGGCTATGACGGGTGCCCCGATCATCCCGGTGGGTCTTAACGGAACGCATGAGTCCATGCCTCCGGGAGAGAAATTCCGGCCGCATCCGGTGGCGATGGCGGTCGGGCAAGCGATCCACATTCCCAAAATGAGCCTTCCTCGTGTTCCGCAAGAGGTGATCGAGCGGATCAACGGGGAGCTGTCGGGGACGATTCGTTTATTGGCCGGACAGTCGGGGATTTCAAGATCATGGAAAGTTGTCACAGAGCCGAGCGAGCCGTACGCCGTAGCTTGCTGACGCAAAGAGGACTGTAGGCCCGAGACAATTACAGTGCAGGAACCGGCAGCGGTTCCCAGGTCGTCGGAAAAGAAACAAAGACTCGTGGACCGCTGCCGGCACTTCGTGGGGGAGATCGTCAATGGAAAGGTAAGGATTTACTGTTCGCAGTGCAAACAATTCTTCAGTCTGACGATTGAAGATCTGAAGCGTCATCTAAACCAAGGGGTGTAGGCCCGGGTAGTTCTAAGGGGCAAAGGCCCGCAGCCAGTCGGCTAAACCATAACGCCGGCTGGGGCGGGCCTTTTTCATTTCGGGCCCCGGAAAGACTTGCGCCCCGATGCGCAAGCACCGCAAGGAGATTTTGTACTTCGACATGGAGAAGATCGACCGGAACAACGAACCACTGTGTGAATCAGAGCGGGAAGTCGCGCAACGCGCCCGTTTTGACCCCAAGCCGGGCCTTTATCTTCGGCTGGATCTGGAAGCGGCGTTGGAGAAATTGACTCCTCGTCAACGGCAAGCCCTAGATCTTCTAGCGGCTGGTCACAAGGAGCAGGAGATTGCCGATCTCCTGGGAATCTCCCAGCCGGTTACCCACCGACTCCTGGATAAAGCCCGCGTCCACCTGAAAAAAATCTTAGGGGAGGGGGTATAAAACAGCCCCAAAGTGCCCCCAATCTTATGGAGGGGTGGTGAGCGTGTCATCGGGGAGAGGCGCATGATGGGCCCCGAAGGGTAACCCCCGCGGGGCCAGCGCGCTCGCACGCCCCACCCCTCCATCTAAAGGAGGACGGGGCACTTGGCAAGGAAGAGTAGGGCTGATCTGGAGGCGGAGCTTCTGGGCATCCTCAAAGAGAGGACCGGCCCGGAGCAGGCGATCACCGCCGGCGCTTTAAGCGGGCTCACCGGCGCCGGCTCCCGCGTGATTCGCCAAGCGATCAGCCGTCTGGTCACCGAGACCAAGATCCCCATTGCCTCCAGCGTCCATTGGCCCTACGGGTTCTATCTCATCACGAATGCGGAACAGGCGGAGGCGACGTTGCGGCAGTACTGGTCCCGGGTCCGGGAAGTGGCGCGGCGGGCCCGGGCGCTCGAGCAGGTGGTGCATGAGCGGTTCGGCGTCAAACTTCAGAAGGAATTCCAATTTGACGACCCCATCTGAAGGCCCGCAGCTCGAGCATGGCTATACCCGCATCGCCCAACAGCTTCTGGAAGCCATTCTGGTTTATCCCTTCACCGGCGGGGAGCTCAAGTTAGTTTTTGCCGTCATCCGCTCCACATACGGCTGGGGCCGGAAGGAGGCGGTCCTGTACATCGCGGAGCTGTCCAACATGACGGACTTGAGCCCCCGCCACACTAAACGCCTCCTTCAGCGCCTGGCCCGGGACCGGGTTCTGAACAAGAAGGCCATCTCCCGGGTCCGGGTGGTGATGGGCCTCAACAAGCACTTTTCAACATGGCGATTGAGGCGAATCCCCAAGGGCGCCGGCGTCCCCAGAGCAGGCCATGAGGTGTCCCCATGAAGGGACGTCCGCGACCCCAGCGCCGGGGACTCCGGAGTCCCCCTAGTAAAGATATTGAAAGAGATAAAGCTTTAAAGAAAGCAAGCCGGGACTCAAGAAGTCACCAGTTATCCACAAAATCACAAGGAGGTGTTTTCAATGGTCGAACCAAAATCCGAAGCAGCCGGTCTGGCGCTGGGCCAGCGATTTCTGGAGTGGATTCGGGAGCGGGTGGACGAAACCTCGGAGAAGGGCTCGATCTACATCAGCATCGAGAATCACCGGGTCACCTGGGTGAATTACGAGAGCAAACAGCAGCTCTTTCCGCAGGTGCCGGGCAGTTCTTTGGAAGAGCCGAGGAAACCCGCCTCCTGCGGGATCTGATCGCGGCCCGGCAGAATGTTCTGATCCTGGGCCCGATCGGGATCGGCAAGACGGCGCTGGTTCGGGCCGCTACTCAAGATCTCCCGAAAGTGATCTGGGTGTCGAGCGTGGCCCCGCTGAAAGCGGCCCTGCAGGAGATCGTTCAGGGTCTGATCAAGGTGGGTCAGATCAAGACCGAGGAAGCGGCGGGGCTTCTTCGCCTTCCCGGTCCGGCTTTAAGCCGGAGCTTGTCTGGCTTGGTCTGCGGAACCGTTCTTGTTCTCGACCGTCTGGACCAAGTGACTCCTTCCATGGCGCCGGCATTGGAATCGGTCACCACGGAATGCGTCACGGTCGGACTCGTCACCGAAATCCCCAGCTCTTCCAAGCTGACTCGGTTCTGGTGGAGGTTCCAGAAAAAGATCACGTTGCAGCCGCTCTCGCCGGAAGATTCCAGACAGCTGTTTTGGAGTCGGTTGCCGGAGCAGCCCGGACTCAACCGTAAAGCTTGGGATCGAGCCATCCCGGCTAGGAGCAGCGGCAACCCGATGGCAATCCTGGCGCTGGCCGAGCAGGCGCAGACGGCCCCCAGCCCAAGCGATCTCCAGCACCCCGCCGGCCGGCGGGAAGTGGATTTAACGCCGGGTTTGCTCCTGATCGGGGCGGGAGTAATCGCCGTCCGTTTCGTGGCGTTGGGTCTCAACGACGTGGACACCTACATCCTGGCCGGAGTGGGTGGGGCCTTCTTTGTGGTGGCCCGGTATTTCATCTACCGGCTTCTACGGCAGAGGTCGACATGAAACGGCTCTCCGTTTGGCTGATGATGTTCGTCATTCTGATACCCGGCCGAAGTTTTGCTGAAGGACAACCCCACGAGAACGCTTTTTTGGAGGCCATCACACAGGAGGAAGCAATTCGAGTTGCCCTTGTCCGGCACTCAAAGATTCACCGGGGCCAAGCGCGGGTGGATCAAGCCCGGGCACGTCTCTCGGAATCCCGTCGCTGGTTCCGTCCGCGGATCGCGGTATATGCCGGGGAACGTCTGGACATTGAAGGACACCGAGCAGGGATCCAGTTCTCCCATGATCTGGATGACCTCTGGAATCACTCGAAAGTTCGCGACGCGGAAGCGGAGCTTGCTATCGCGGAGCAAGATTTATTCCTCACGCGGCAAGCGGTCGTAGAAGAGGCGGTCTCGGCCTACAGCACATGGGCGCTGGCGCGGGAAGAACGGCAACGGATTGCCCGCCGCATCGTGCGCGCCCGCCGCGCCCTTCATCACGCCCACCAGAAATACGAAGAGGGTCTGATTTCACGTGCCCAGCTGACGGAATTGGAGCAGAGCCTGGAAACGGCCCAACAAGCCCGGGAGGCAACCTTCGCCCGCTTGGTCCAGTCAGCCGTCCGCCTCCGACAAGCGATGGGGGAGCTTGGAGTTCTATGAGCCCCTGGACCTATCTGGCCGGTGCGATCGTGTCGGGATCGTTTCTCGCGCTCCTGACCGGCGCGCCTCTTTCGTGGATCGGCTGGGCTGGAGCCGCTGCCGGCGCTTTGGCTCCGGACCTCTTATCGAGAAATCGCTCCCGGCTCTTCGCGCACAGCCTTCTCGCCGTGGCCGGAACAACTTTTTTCTGGTGGAGCTTGTCCTATGAGCCGCTGACGTGGCCCCGGTGGTTCTCCGCGGGGTGGGGAGCCGGCTACCTTGTTCACCTCTTGCTCGACTCCATGACGATCCCCGGCGCGTCTCTTTTCTGGCCCAGCTCACTCATCGCCGTCTTGCCTAAGATGGAGCGGCTCCGTATCGAGCCGGGCACGCCGGGAGAGCGCCGGCTCCGGACCGTCCTTTTGATCACGGGGATCTTTTTGGTTCCCTTGCAGGCCGTGGGCCTGCGGGGGGCGCTTCATCGTCTGGTTCAAACATCGCAGGCCGCAGAGGAGGATTACTTGCGCTACACGCACGACAACCACCGCGTATGGATTGAGTTTCAGGGATTCTTCAACAGCTCGCAGAGGCCAGTCTCCGGCAAGTGGGAGGCAATCCACGCCCCCACGGCCAACACTCTCCTGGTCCTTGACCCTTCGGGCAAGGTCCACCGGATCGGAAACCACCCCGCCGATACGATCCGTCCTTCTCGCGTCCGGGCTCTTCGTGGCGAGCCTATTCACGCTCAGGCGAAAGAACTGTCCCTGAAGCACCAGCCCTTAAAGGCCCTCCTATTGGACTTGCCGAAGGAAGGCCAGGTTTACCTCACCGGCTGGGCGGTCTTGGAGGAGCCGGTTGCTCTCCACTACACCCAGGAGGAATATCCCACCATCGCGATCACCGAGCGGAGGCTCGAATTCAACCACACGCCGGTTTCGGAGCTCGACCGCCACCGCCTCGCCAGTCTCCCGGTTCTGCGGGGTTACTTCCTCATCCGGATCGTTCGGAGCCGGGCCGATGCCGGAACCTGAACCTCATCCACAAAGACTCATAGACGTTCGGGAGCTCTCGAAAATACTGAACGTCCCAATCTCATGGCTTTATCAGCGCACCCGGTTGGGGGCTATTCCCTGCATCCGGATCGGTAAATACGTCCGATTCGATCCTGGGGAAGTCATCAGCTTTCTCAAGGATTCGGAGAGAGATGACAAAGCAGCGGCGAGGCGTGTATGATGAGCGCGACATGCCGGGTAAATGCCCAACGTTCTAACCACAGTCGAAGCGAGCCAGCGTTATGGGTTTTCCTCGGGTTATTTGCGCAACCTGATGCGCCGGGGCCTGCTCAAAGGAAGACGCAGCGGCGTCATTTGGCTGGTCGACGAGACATCGCTCAAGCAGTTTCTCCGGACGGAGCGCAAACGAGGTCCAAAGCCCAAGACCAAACGTTCTCCCGCTTGAATTATATCCGCATTTCGGATATTATCCTGTCAGGCGCTTAAGGAGGCGCCCAGGGAATGGCTCGGGGAACCATCGTCTGGCGATGTCGGAAGTGCGGCAACAAATCGGAGGGTACCTGCCAGCACCCCCGCGCGGGCTATTCCATCGTCTATCGGTTCGGAGAGCGCCAGAAATGGAAATCCGTCGGCCGAAACAAGAAAGTGGCCGAAGCTCGCCTCGTGGAAATCATGGGAAAGATCCACGACGGTTCTTTCCGGGCGCCCACGCACATTCTCTTTCGCGAATTCTGCGAACGTTGGCTTGCCCAGCAAGTTGAAGGATCGGTAAAGCCCTCCACGCTACGTTTTTATCGCTGGTTGCTGTTCAAGCACCTTATCCCTGCCTTCGGCGACTCGAAACTCACCGCCCTGACCTCCGAGGCGATCCAGGGATTTCTTTCGTCTAAATTGAAAGCCGGGCTTTCAACCCAAACGGCAAGGCATCTCCTGGTAGCGCTGAGATTGATTTCCAAGTGGGCCGTCCGTTGGGGTTACTTGGTCCAGAATCCTGCGCGAGACGTTGATACGCCCAGCATATCCAAGCGGGAGATGGATCACCTGGAACCGGAAGAGATCAGGAGGCTGCTGGACCAATCAGACGAGCCCTATCGGACGCTTTTCATGACGGCAGTTCTCGCTGGCCTTCGGCGCGGAGAGCTTCTCGCCCTTCGATGGAGTGATGTGGACTGGTCTCAGAATTTGATCTTCGTGCGGCGCAGCCTGTTTTGGAGGACGACGAAAGAAGCTGGCGGCGGCACGTCCCGGTGGGTGTACCAGAGCCCTAAGTCGGAGAAGTCCAAGCGGACTATTCCAGTTTCTCCGATCCTGCGCAGATCATTGGAGTTACACCGGCTGAACACGATCCATCAGGCTAACCCGGATAACCTCATCTTCGCCCGGCTGGATGGCCGACCGCTGGAGCCCGACGTCATGGTGCGCCAGCAGTTCCTGCCGGCCCTTACTCGTGCGGGTCTGCGGCAGATCCGCTTTCACGATCTCCGGCACACGGCGGCTAGCCTTCTCATTGCTCAGGGGGAGCACCCTAAAACCGTTCAAACGATCCTTGGGCACGCTTCCTCTAGGACCACCTTCGATGTTTACGGCCACCTGTATCATGCGACCCTGCAGGCGGTCGGCCCCAAGCTGGACTCTCAGGTATTTGGAGCGGAACCCTCTCAGGCGCCGATTCATTCGGTGGCTCCGGGGGACCTTCTAAAGGTGAGCGGTCAATGAGTCAGGATGGTTTTGTTAGCACCGTGTTAGCACAGGCAGGAATCGGAACAAAAGGAATTTGCGTAACTCATTGCAGGATAATACGGGGCCGACGGGATTCGAACCCGCGATCTTCAGATTGACAATCTGACGCGTTAGGCCGGCTACGCTACGACCCCGGATGCACTGAGCAAGTATACCAGCGGGCAAGCAGGCGGGACAACAGGCATT
>Ga0209726_10004340_pt1 | contig 18263 bp, 15 predicted proteins | sample Subgrocontami54m_FD_187453 | JGI IMG/M metagenome (GOLD analysis project Ga0209726, IMG submission 187453) | Subsurface groundwater microbial communities from S. Glens Falls, New York, USA - GMW46 contaminated, 5.4 m (SPAdes) (version 3) | ecosystem: Environmental > Aquatic > Deep subsurface >... | reverse complement strand
ATGGCGGCTCTATGTCCAATATTCTCACCGACTGATTTTTTCTTATCAGATATTTGGTGATCTCGGTGCCGCAAAACCCGGATCCGCCGGTCACAAGATACATCTTAGAGGTCGATTCCGCGCGCGCGGCACCATTCGATGGAGCGGCGCATGCCTTCCTCGAGCGCGATCGAGGGAACATAGCCCAGCTCTTCCTGTGCTTTCTCGATCGAGCAGGCAATATTTTTATTCATCTCTCCGGCCACATGAATTTCCTTTAGGTACTGTCCGAGCGACTGCAGCATCGAATCCGCGATAGCGCACGCGTCGGAAACAAACCCAGGCAGACGCAGCGGCCGGAAGTTCCGAACACCCAAGAGAGAAGCTACGGTGGAATAGATCTCGTTGGCGGTATAAGGTTTGGCGTCGGCGATCCAATAGGTTTGTCCCGCCGCTTTTCGGTTTTCCGCCGCCAGAATCATCGCCTGGGAAGCATTGTCCACATAGCTCATGCTTCTCAGATTATTTCCATCGCCAAACATCAGTGGGTGATTTTTTTTGATCATGCGGAAAAATGTCGTCTGGCGATCCGGTTGATGGGGGCCGTAGTACCAGCAGGGCCTTAAGATCACGGTCTCAAGACGTCCACCGCGTTGATGCTCGCGAACTTTTTGCTCGGCCTGATATTTGCTGTTCCCATAATGCATGTAGGGCTTATCGCGGCTATTTTCCGTAAAAACCGGATGGCTTGAAGAGCCGATGCCGGCCACGGAGTTACTGCTGAGAAAAATAAACCGTTTCACGCCTTCTTTAACGCACTCTTTCAACACATTTTCGGTGCCCAGGACGTTGGTCTCATACAGCTGGCGGATATGCGCCGGATGAATGATCCCCGCCGCATGGAACACCACATCGACAGAGGAGAATGCGCCGGACAGTGTCGCCGGTTTTGTGACGTCACCTATGGCGCAGTCGATTTTTTTGGTTTTGGACAACTCACGAATAAACGTATCGTCCGCACCTTGGTAGACGAGACATTTAAGCGACCAGCCGTTCGGCGCTCCTTCACCCTGAAAGCCTTTGACGAGGATCTCAAGAAATCTGTTTCCGAGCCAGCCGGGGACGCCGGTCAATAGAATACGCATCAGTGGATTATTTTCAGTAAAAATAAATTAATACAATGCAAACCATGCCCCACAGTAAGATATTTAGAAGCGTCGCGCGGTCTTTAAAGACAATGAAAGTGGGGTCGCCCCCGTAATCTTTTTTATTCATCAAATATAAGTAGCGAAAGATTCCGTAATAAACAAATGGAATGGTGAAAATGAGGCGTTTATTCCCAAATTCATGCACGGTCCTGCTATCAATAGTATACATCATGTAAACCAAAACGATTGATGAGGTTAAGACGGCAACGATCCAATCGATGAAGTGTAAACTGTATTTTGGCTGGCTGGTTTCACTTTCTTGCGTGTTGTCGGTCACAAACCGGATGTCCTGGCGTCTCTTGATGAAAGCCAGGAACATCGCCAGGAACACGATCATGAATATCATCCAATGCGAGAATTTCACCTGGGCTACGATCGTGCCCGCGATGATACGCAATAAAAAAAATAGCGCAACACAGGCCACATCGATAAGGGCTATCTTTTTGAGATAGCGGGAATAAAGAATATTCATGAATAAGTAAGCGGTGACGATGCCGCCGAAAACGGGATCTACCCGGAAGGCCAGCACAGCGGAACAAAAGCCCAATACAGTGAAAGTCACCGCGGACTGAGCCCATGTGATATGTCCTGAAGCCAGAGGCCGAAGTCTTTTGACCGGATGCGCTTTGTCGGCCGAAAGATCCAGCGCGTCATTCAAAAGATAGACGGAGCTTGACGCGAGACAAAAAATAAATGCGGCGAACACCACGCGCATATTATCGGGATAGGTGAAGAGCTTTCTTCCGAATATCAGTGGGATAAAAACAAAACCGTTCTTGATCCAGTGTTTAGGCCTGAGGGCATAAAAAAGATAAAGGCAGCTTTTTTTATCCATATTTTTTTGCGCTATTTCGGGCTTTATTGATATAACTCAAAGAATTTTGTTTCGTCGGTTTTGGTGAAATGGGTCCGAACGTATTGTTGGATTTCATCGTCTTTAAGAGGAACAAAACCATTCGCGATATTGTCCGCCGCCACTTTTTGCAACAGGACGACGATTTTGCCGTGATATTTATCCAGATCTCGCAGGATGCGGTCGATGAGCGGGCGTTTGTTTGCCAGCTCATTTCGGATGAATATCCAATCAATAGGCAGGGGGTTCTTTCTTAAAGACTTCACCCAATAAGCGGGTATACCCGGAATGACAGTGAAATCCAGCCCCTTTGTTTTCTCCACCGCTTCTTTAAAATCAACGAGGAACCCGTAGGTATTCGGATTGGTTCTAATCAGGCGTCCGCCGGGCAATACCCCGTCCAACGCTTGGGTTAATTCGGCGGCCGGCCGGTCCTTCCAAATATATTTTTGTTTACTGATTCCGTAGCTAAATAGGCTCACTATGAATAAGACACTTAAGAGATAAAGAGGCAACTTTTTTAATCCGATGTTTTCATTTGTTGATCGATAAGCCCTATAGCTATAAGCAACGAGTAGGACGGACAGCGGGCCGGCGGCGGGCGCAGGAAGATTGTATCCCAAAGATAAAGAGGCGCTCCATGCCATAAACAGGACTAGAAGCCCGGCTTGCATCAAGTCGGCTTGCCTCTTCTTTTCCAGAATGGAGTAACAGGTCGCGCCTAAGACAGTTCCGAATAGGCCAAAAGATAAGCGCAAAACGGCATGATGTATATTTAAAGCCAATAAGATCGAAAAGCTTAACGGCGCGGCGAACAAGGCGAGCGTCCCCAGCGACCTTTGCAGGTCTGTTCTTTTTTCTAAACCGGCTATTTTCATTTGTCCAAAAGATAAAACCATCGCAAAATATCCCAGCAAAATGCCCCAAGGCATGGGATACGCATGAAGGTATGTTTTTACACCCAAAGAAAAAACCTTGTCGGTGTGCAAATTCAACTGAATCATCGCGTCGGGAATAGCTCCCGCAAAAAGAAGATAAGCCGTGTAGAGGATCCCCGGCGTTGCCGCGGCCAACCACAAGCGCGCCCGCCGCCAGTCTCCCAAAATAAAAGGGAATGCAAGGACTGCCGGCAGGAAACTTTGTTTGCATAAATAAGCCAAACCCATCAAGGCGTATCCTAATAGTTTTCTTCGTGGAGTCTCTTCGAGACACAGGACTAAGCCGAGGGATAAGAAGAAAAGGCCGTCGATGGTGTAAAATATCATCCCTACGAAGATAGGAGTCGTCAACATAAAAGCGAGCGAAGCCAGTAAAATCTTTTGAACGACAGGCACTGATATTTTTAACACTTGAATGATGACCGTTGTCCAAATCCACGCAATGCAGGCAAATTCAAACCATACGAAAAGGCGTGATACCCAAAAGGTATAATCACCGCCAAAGTACACGAAGGGAATATGTAAAAGCGGGGTGCCGATGGGGCGCATATTGATGAAATCGCGGTGAATCACTTGGCCTTCCAGGATTCGCCGGCTGAAAGCCAGGTTAAAGCCGTTGTCAGTCAGACAAATACTCATCCAAGAAAATAAAGCGTGGGCAAGGGCAGGAACAAAAATCAAAAAGAGAGCGCAAGCGATAGCGTCTTTGTTTTTCTTATTGAACTTCAAAAATTCCCTCTCGAACAAGCTCCTGGAGATAGAAACCTATTTCTTCTTCAAGCGTTGTTTTTTCCGTTTGGTATTCACGGCTTAAGAAATCCAGAATTTCTTCCAAGCTCCTTGCTTGGTCGCAATACTTCCAAATGGCGGCGCCGGTTGAGTTCAGCGTGTAGTAATTTCCCGTCGAGCGATGGAGCAGCGCGATCTCATCCATGATTTGTTTCTCATGAACCAGCGGACAACGGGCCAGTCTTTTGCCGCTAGTTATAAAGCTCTTTTGAAAATTCTCCATTTTTTTTCGCCCAGATAAGCCCCCTTTGCAATACGACAAAGCCCGTGACCGCAAGAATCAAAGCGATCATTGTGAGAATGCGTCCGTCAGCGGCAGAGTTTGAAGCTCCTCCACAGACCAACGCCAGGCGGACGGCCCGCAGTGCATGCGTAATCGGCAGGCTGTCGGACACATACGATAAAATTCTAAGTTTGTCTTTAAATAATTCCGTCGAAAAAAAGACGCCTCCAAAAACGGTGGAAACTTGGAGATAGGCCGTGAACAGAAAATTGCTCTTTCTTAGAAGAAATAAAGACAAACCTGAGATCATCATCCCGATCCCCACATAGGCCACGAACATAAAAAAGATCGGTTGCATCACAGCGCTTTGTAGAAATGGCCGGACCGGCGTTCCGATGCAAATCCTGGCAAACCCGATCAGGGCTATAACCTCAGTCAGGACGCGGAAACCGTTCCAAAGCGCTCTAGAAGCAAAAAGCTCCCAAAAACTCGAGGGAGTGACAAGAAACCATTCCATAAGGCCTGAATTTTTTAGTTGGGAGAGGATATCCTCGAAAATTTTGATAGAAAAAGGGATCAGCCTTACCACCACCAGCCCGCTGACTAAAAACAGCGGGTAGTCGATCGAATGCCCGTCGAACTGGGTATTGTTTTGCCACGACACCGCTTTAAAAAAGGATCCATAAATGAAACAGAGAGAGAAAATCCACAGGTATCTTGCCACAAAACCAATAAAGCCATGCGTGTCCCGCCGGAGATTGACCAGCAGGAAAACCCATAGTTTTTTGACCGTAAGGATGGGTGGATTCATGCCAGCCGGTGTCCCGCGGTCTGAAGGTATTCGTCCAGAAGGTTGGCCTGACGGGAACGAAAGAGCTCGGCGTTTTTTTCCCATACCAGCGTCCCTTGCAGCAGGAAGCCTAGCGTATCCGAGATTTCCTGCGCCTCTTCCAACTGATGGGTCGACAGAAGAATTGTTTTTTTGCGGGACTGATTCAGTTGTTTCCGAAGCAGCAGATGAAATTCCCTGGCCGCCACAGGGTCCAAGTAAGTCACCGGTTCGTCCAAAAGAAGAATTTCGGGATCATTCAACATCGTTCTGGCCAACAAAAGCCGGTGTTTCATCCCATTGGAATAGGTATGGGCGACGCGATTGATATAAGAACCCATCTCAAAAAGATCGACCGTTTCGTGCATTTTTTTTTGCGCTTCGCGGCCGACGATGTTTTGCAGCGCGCAAAAGTATTCGAGATTTTGCCAACCGGTCAGGAACCCCCAAAAACTTTGTCCGCCGGACATGAACAGCCCGATACGGCCGTTGACTTTGACGCTGCCTGCGGACGCGGGGGTAAGCCCCGCCAGGATGCGGATCAGTGTGGATTTGCCGGCGCCGTTGGGCCCGAGGATCGTGTAAAGGGTCCCTTGTTTGATCTCAAGCGTCACCTCTTTCAAGGCCACGCAACGGGGTTGCCGCGAAAACGGGAGTCGAGGGAAAACCTTGGTCAATTTCTCTATTTGGATCGCGTTCATAGGAGATCATGTCGCATGTTTTTGTATTTTAGCATAAGTTATTTTTTTCAACAGTCTTATTTTAGGTTTGGGGCCGCCAGGGCTGTTGAGAGCACTTATTTTAGCAACGAGTGAGTTGCAAACAACCCAGCAGTGTAGTTAGACAATAGTTGACGAGGCGTTTTTTAAGAGTTAATCTCTCCCCATGGGACGTCTGTACACATGAAACCCAAGCCTATTGACCCTTTATCCGCCCGTCTTGATGCCTCGACGATCTGCAATCTCAGGTGTCCGACTTGTCCGACCACCCAGGGGAAAGTCGGCCGCGGCGCTCCGGGCTCCGGCTATCTTCGTTTATCGGATTTCCAGAAATTTGTCGATGCCAATCCAAGGGTGCTTCATGTCGAGCTCTCTAATTGGGGCGAGATCTTTATGAATCCCGATATTGAAAAGATCATTGCCTGCGCTTTTTCCAAAAGCATCGCGCTCACGGCTAACAACGGCGTGAATTTCAGCTCAGTACCCGAGCCGGTCCTCGAAGCCCTTGTCCGTTATCGTTTTCGCAGCCTTTCGTGTTCTATCGACGGCGCCACGGAGGAGACTTACAGAATGTATCGGCGAGGCGGGAGCCTGGATCAGGTTTTAAAAAATATCCGCGCGATCAACGCTCACAAGCAGAAATACAAAACCGATTTTCCGATCCTGATATGGCGCCTCATTGTCTTCGGTCATAATGAGCACGAGATCCCTGAGGTCAAGCGCCTTGCCGCTGAGCTTGGCATGAGCGTTCATTTCAAACTGGCTTGGGACGACAACCGTTATTCTCCGCTCAAGGATCCGGAATTTGTGAAAGCCGAAACCGGCCTGGAAGTGACTTCGCTCAGCGAGTATCACGCTCTCCACGGCGAAGTGTATTTGCAGAGAGTGATCTGCTCCCAGATGTGGAACAGCCCCCAGATCAACTGGGACGGAAAAATGCTGGGATGCTGCGAAAACTATTGGGGGGATTATGGGAATGTTTTTGAGGAGGGCCTTGCGGAGGTTTTGAACGGTGAAAAAATGAACTACGCGAGAAAGATGTTGACGGGTCAAGCGCCGGCCCGAAAGGACATTCCTTGCACAAGCTGTCCTTATTACCACAGTATGCTCAAAGACGGCCGGTGGCTGGCGCTCGATTCAAAAGAAAAAGTGGCCGGCGCGGCACGATCCAAGCCTCGTATATAACGTCCGTCATGAGCGAGTCCATCCAAGGGGAGTATAGGGATTTTACATCGTTGACGCCCGTATTTATCAAAGGCCTCTGGCGGTCCGGAACGACCTTGACACAGCGCTTGTTGGACGGCCATCCCGAACTCTTGATCTATCCATTTGAACTCATTGACAATTCTGTCTATCAGGCCCGAATCCTTCCGGAGCTTTTTTCTATCATACAAAAAGGACTCTCCGATCAAGACGCTAACGCGATCTTTTCTTGTCTCATGGAACACTATCCAGGTTTTTCGGAAGCAGTCAATCCGCCGGCTCATTTAAAGAGCAAATACTTGATGCGCGGCCTGGATCCTCAAGATTTTTTATTTTATTTTTCAACCGCCTTATCGTCAAAGGCCGGCCCTTGGGACAATAGCGATATTTTGAAGGCCTGGATGTTCAGCTACTTCAAATTATCGGGAGTAAATGACTTTTCTAACTATAAATCCTGGGTCATAAAATTTCCATCCATCAGGATACCGCTCTCGACCTACCTTACTTTTTTTTCAAACTCACGGATTATTTATATCCGAAGGGACCCAAGGGGTTTCTGGGCGTCCGAAAAGCACAGGGCTGCCGCAATCAATCGTTTTCAGCCGTACAGCGGCCTTGTCCACCTCATTTCCGACATTTATAGTTATAAACTTTCTTGCCGGCAAGAGAAACTGGCGAAGGCATCCGGTATCCCTATGGTGCGGTTACGCTATGAAAATCTTGTAACGAATACCGAACACGAAATGCGAAAGATAGCCGCCTTTTTGAAAATCGGTTTTAACCCCAGCCTCATGATCCCCACTTTTTTTGGCATTCCTTGGGAATCCAATTCAACTTTCAATCATCAGGAGGCCCATCGGGGATTCATCCACAGGCAATCCATCGATCATTGGAAAGACGCCATCGGCTGGCATGAAAAATTTTTGATCGAATCGAGGTTGGCAAAAGAGATGTTGAGCCTGCGCTATATTCGGATGATTCATTTTCAGAGGCTCAGAAATTTCTTGTGGAGACAGTGTCTTCATTTCGCGAAACGGTCCCCTTGCCATCAAAACCGGATCACATCAGCCAGGGAAAGGCGTGAAAGCACGTTAGACAATAATTCGGTTGCTTATTGACATTAAGTTAATTAAAATAAACGCCAGATACGGAGCCTTATGACAAAATCATCAATCTTCGCCGTTTTGGCTTTTTTCTTTCTTTTTCCTTCCGCCTCTTCGCTGGAGGCCGCAGAGCCCGATCAAAATTCAGAAGGTATTTATTACATCGTGAACGATGTCAATAATGACGGAGAACCCTCCAATGTTCAGTATGGGATCTTCAAGCAAGAAAACGACCGCTATCAAGTCGTGAAGAAAGGCCCGATCGCCCCGGGGCAGAAATTGCCCGCCAATTGCTTTGTTTGCGTAGATGAAGATGCCGATTTCGCGGTCAGTCTTTATCATCCTCGCGTGATGTCCGCGGACGGAAACGCGCAAGTCAAGGACTTGATCAAGCAGGAATGGGAGCCCCTCGAAAAAGGCGCCCTGTTGAATCAGGGCGACGAAATCAAAACACCGCCGGGTTCTGTTTCTGAGCTTCAGATCGGAAAAAGCGCGGTCAAAATCTACGCAAACACCCACATCGCCCTGATTTCGATGAACTCCAGTGAGGTCAGGATCCGTCTTCTGGACGGCAAGATCCTTTCGGCGGTAAACGGATTTAGCGGCGGCGCTTCCTTCGGCATTTTAACCCCTCAAGCGAATTTTGTGGCCAAAGGGACGTCTTTTTTAGTGGATAGCGCCGGCCCACGCTTGAGCGTTTATGACGGGAAGGTGGAGCAAACGATCCAATCGAGCGGCAAAAAGTTTGACGTGCCGAAAAATTCTCCCGATTCCGCCGAGGCGGCCGATTTCAAAAAAAGAGCCGAACGAGATCTGGCCCTACCCGAAAGCAAACAATGGATCCGTCCCGAGGAGATCCATATTTTAGGGTCTTCTCAGGATGTGATCGTCAATTATCTGGATCCGTCCTTCAAAAAAGATTCGAAGCACCCGGTGACCAGGACCACCACCACGGTGACCCACGGCATCGTAGAGGTCAGAATGATGTTCCGCGGCAAGCAGGTAGGGGATATGAAGCCTGTCAAGGCCGGTGAAACGGCCACTGCTTATTTTGTTTGCACCGGCGGGTTGAAGGTTGAGCCCACCGGTACAATGGCGGCAGCAGAGTCCGCTGAAAGCAATGAGGACTCAGAACCCTCCTCAAAGATCCCCGATCAACCGCCCAGCAACTCTTAGGATCAGTGAGTCTTCTAGGTGTTTCGTAAAACCCTTGATGGCTTAGGGGCTCTGTTTTTTCTTATTCTGGTTGTCCTTCCGGCGCCTCTTTTTGGGGGAAGAGATGTCACGACGTTGTTTCTGATCCGCGTTCTGATCCTAAGCGCGGCCTTTCTTTTTTTACTCCGTCTGGTTTTTTACGGCAACGATTTTTTTCTTCAAAGCCTCCGCGGGATCCGGCTCCCGCTTCTGCTATTTTTACTGTTTGTCTTGTACAGTTTTGCTCAAGCTCACGGCGGATCTCATGTCTTTTCAAAAATCATGCCCGGGTCCATCGACCGTTTTGAAACAAAGAGCCACGCCACTCAGCTCATTTTTTATCTGCTCTTCTTTCTTCTCGGCCTGCATTTTTTCTCCTCGCAAAAAAGGGTGAGGCTGGTGATGGTTTTGGTCGCGGTCCAAACGGCTTTTCTGATCGCGCTGGGCTACTTTCAGCGGAACGCCGTCTACGGGGGCCTCCAGGAAATATACGGATGGCATGCGGTCCAGAAGGATTCCCAGTTTTTTTCCTCATTTTTCAATAAGAACTATTACGGCGCTTTTCTCCTTCTGGCGAGTTATCTTTTCTTGGGCCCGCTGTTTTATTGGTTTCGTCATCCCGAATTCAAGTGGCCTTTGGATTCCCGTCAATTGGAAAACCTGCTCTTTGTGCTGATCCTTCCGGCGGCGTTGGTGTCGATGCTCCATGTCCGGGCGCGCGCCGCGTTTGCGATGGAGCTGTGCGCGGTTGCTTCGCTATGGATTGCGGGATTTTTGACGGAAGGCCGAAAAAGGGCCTTCGCCGCGTTTGTGCTATTCGGGGCCTCCGTTTATGCGTTAGCGGTGGTCTTGAGCCCTTCGTTGTGGGAGCCCTACCGCTTTTTGGCCCGGGATTTCATGTTTCGATGGACCTTGTGGAAAGAATCGGTCCCTCTGTTTTTTGATTTTCCCTATTTCGGAACGGGCTTGGGGACTTTTAAGTGGATTTCAAGGCGTTATCAGATCCAGTTGGCCGAAGACTATTGGATGGATCATACCCATAACGATTACCTTGAGCTTTTAACCGACGCCGGCGCGATCGGTTTTTTAATTTTTATGGCGGCGATCGTTTTGCTTCTCATCATTTCTCTTCGAAAATGTTTAAAAAGCGAGTCGCGATGGAATCGCACGGTCGGAATCGTGTCTTTGATGGCGGTGGTGTCCTTGGGCGCCATCTCCACGGTCGATTTTTATTTGCGGACCCCCGCCATTGCGATGCTATTCGCGGTTCATTTGGGGATTCTGGTGAATTGCGGGGCGATGTATTCCGGAGAGCGGGGAGGCCGTGCTTCGGAGTCTACCCCCTTAAAAATCATGTGGGTGATGGCGGGAATCGTCCTGCTGGGTTCCTTGGGAGTATACGCTTATCATACTTATCGATCGGAAGCCATGTTCGACCGTTACGAACAGGCTCAAGTTTTTAACCGTGACGAGCTTCAGTCAAAGAACTTAAGGCCGGCGGAATTGACCAAAGCGGTTTTGGCCGTCCCGGAGAACCCGAGAGGGTGGAAGCTCTTGGGGGATTTCTATTTTCGAAAAGCAGCCCTTAACAAAGGACGATCGTCGGAGAAATATTTTCAGAAATCAATCGAGGCCTACCGGACTTTGACGGTGCTCGCGCCGACGCGGCCCGACGCGTGGCTTAGTTTAGGAAAGGTCGAAATCATGCGTGGTGACCGGGAGGCCGGTTTCAAAGACAGGCGTCAGGGATTGCGCCTATCCCCTTATAATCGAGACATTTATTTATCCCTGCTGGTCGATTATTTGCGGGCGGCTGAAGTTTTAGCCGACTCAAAAAGTCAACACGAGGCCTATCTTCAAGAAGCCGCTTTGCTGATTCAGCAGGCCTCTTCTCTGACGAGTCCCTTTACTTTAACCGACTTTGATTACCTCGGGGGCGCGAGCGGAAAGCTGAGCCAAGAGGACCGGACGAGAGTTTACGCGCTCTTAGAGCGGTTGTCGGCCTCTAGTATATAACTCCCTAGAAACTCTATTACTTACATCAAATAGCTGCCTATAGATTTCTTGACAGCTGAGGCGAATGCAGTGATAATAATGGAATTATTTACTCAAGAGAGATTCATTCGGAGAGTCGGAGGATGGTTTGTTAAAGATCCTAACGCGAGGCTTTGTTTTATCTATTTTCGCGGCCTTTTCTTATCTGCTTTTTTCAACGGCCTCCTTTGCGGCGCGTCCCGAGGAGTTTGGCAGCGGTTTGGACCAATCATTTAGCGCTGGATATTCCGAAAAATCCTTCGCGCAAAGTTTTCATTCGGCCGCGTTTGAAGGACCGACCGGGGACACGGGCGGAGAAAACCCGGAAACCTGGCGATGGTTGACGGGTTTTAATTTTTCGACCGTCTACGATTCGAATATTTTCTTGACCCGCAACGGCGAAAAAGACGATGAAATTTTCACCTATACGCCTACGGTCGGGTTTGTGCGTAAAGGCAGCCATGATTTTTTGCGGACCGTTTATGATTTATCCTATGTGGAATACGTCGAAAACGGAAAGTTGAGCCGTTTTAACCATTCGGTTATGAGCGAGCTTAAATATCAGTTTCCGAAATTGAAAATCGATTTTTACAACAGTTTTAAGCCCGACACGGCCTATGCGATTGGAGAAAGGACGGAATTGAGATCCGCCGAATCATCAAAGGTGACCACCTATAACGACGATGCGTTGGCCAGGATTGAATATGAGATGACCGCCAAGACCCACCTGATTTACACGCAGCGCTACCATGTGTTTTATTTTCCGGTGAGGGAAAATACGTTGCTCACGCATAGTTACAGCTCCCAAAGCCATGCGTTTAACCCCAAGATCGCTTATCAATTGACGCCCAAAACGGATGTTTATGCCGATTATGAGTTCGAAACCGTTGATTTCTTTGAACGCGGGGTTTATTCTTCCGATTCTGATTTGGTCCGCGCCGGCGTGAACCGTAAAATCACGCCGAACACCAAAGCCGGCCTTGAGTTCGGGTATCGCTGGCGGGAGTATCACAATAATGACAAGGCGAAAGACGAAAATGCTTATCAGTTTAAGGCGGCCGTCTCTCAACGGCTGACCTACAAAACAGCCGTCACGCTTTGGGCGGCCAGAGGCCTTCAAGAGGATTTGGCCAATGTGACCTCGACGCTGTCGGTAAATCGGCTTATTTATTATTACGGAGCCAATTTGACCTGGCAGGTAAACCGCGTGATCGATTTTCAAAGCGGCGTCAGCGTGGGGTACGACACCAAAGACGGCACGATCACACGAACGGATCCGGAAGATCCTACGGCCGTCTTCACCCGTCCGCTCAACGATCATTTCTACGAGAGCAATATCTCTTTGAATTGGAGCCCGCGGCCGTATCTCTCGGGAACCGTCGGTTACAAGTATTTCAGAAAAGAATCCAGTTTTAAGGATTTTGAATACGATGACCACAAATTGATCGCCGCCATCAGGTTCAAATTTTAATGCGGAACTCCTCGGTTAAAACAGGCGCCCTCTCGGTATTTTTATTTTTTGTTTTAGCCCTGCCTCAAGCTTGTTTGGCCGGCGAAACAAAGACGCTTGAAAAAAAGCAAACGCTTAAACCATCTTCTCAAAGCGAGCGGTCTCTTGAAAATTATCCCATCCGAGCCGGCGATAAGTTAGGCATTCAAGTGTATCGTGAAAAGGATTTAACGGACATTTTTATCGTGGACAGCGGAGGAAATATCAATTATCCGTTGCTGGGGACTGTCTATGTGCAGGGCCTCTCGTTGGAAGAATTGCGCCGGCGCTTAACGGAGGATCTGGGCAAGGATTATCTGGTCAACCCTCAAGTTCAGGTCGCTTTTGAGGAGAGCCTGAACAAATTCGTTTATATTCTTGGTCAGGTTTCCAAACCCGGCAATTATGACTATACGCCGAACATGACGCTCGTGCGTCTTGTGTCGAAGGCCGGAGGTTTTACATTGATCGCGGCGTCGAATCAGGTGAAAATTACGCGAAAGACGGCGGACGGTAAGATGAAAACTCTTTCGGTCAATGTGGATCAGATCATGAACGGGGGAGCGGAAGACGTCCCTCTTGAGCTGGGTGATTTGGTCGTGGTTCCCGAAACGTTCTTTTAGGAGTGCCGATGCCGACCAAGAAAGAATTTCAAGACGATTATTATAGCGGGCCGTCGGAAATAAATGAATTGTCGGAGCTATGGCAAATTGTTTTTGGCTATCGATGGACCGTCCTTGCGATCACAGGCATTGTTTTTTTGATTTCCACGATTTATTTCTCAATTTTGCCCAATGTCTACACGGGCGAAGCGAAGCTTTTGATCGAGGGAATGAATGAGAAGCAGAAACCTTTCGAAGAAACGCAAATGGCCATGTATTTGGGAACGGATGAGTATCTTAATACGCAGATTGCCATTTTGACCGGCAGGAATATCAGAGAAACCGTTCGAAAAGAATTAAACTTGAGCGAAAAATACAGATTTAAAGTTCAGGCCGGCCAAGTTCGCGGGTCGCAGATCATTTCTCTTAGAATTGAAGATGGGGATCCCGAATTGGCGGCCAAGATCGCGAATAAATTTTATGAAGATTACCTGCTGCAGGTCACACAGCAGAACCTTTTTATGCCCCAGCAATTTTTAAAATTGCTTCCGGGCAATGAGGATTCGTCAGAGAAGGGCGCCGAGCCAGAGATCTTGAAGGGAGTCAGTAAGAAAGAATATGCGGAGTCGCTAAGAAGCGTGTCCCGAGACCCCCTCATTCAAAAACTTAAGAATGACCAACTGGATGTTGAGGCTCAATTAAAAGAATACTCCCAGCGTTATAAGCCCAAACATCCGGTCATGAAGGAATTAAACGAGAAACTGGTTTATCTGAACGCGAGCATGGAAGACAGAGTGAGGCAAATCGTTAACGGTCTTCGGGCCAATGCGTCCGGTGAATTCCAAATAACGAACATCAAGCTGATAGAAGAAGCCATCCCTGCCAAGGCACCGTCGGGGCCCAGGCGCGTTTTTGGTATTTTATTGAGCACCGTCATCGGTTTTTTCTCGAGTGTTTTTTTTGTATGGCTCATGGAATACATGAACCAGAAGATCCGTACGGAAGACGATCTGGGTTTAAATTTTGGAGTCCCTTTTTTGGGGTATGTCCCTTTGATCAAGGACCTCGCGAAGAGTAAAGGCCGCGATCGAGCGTGGGATGGCCCGGAGAGTCGGAATGTTCTGGAAATTTTCAATAAGGACGCGGAATTGAAAGACGCGCTCGTTTTACTGCGCACGCGGTTCCTTTTTTCAATGCCATTGGAAAAATCCAAAAGAATTATGATCACGAGCGTCATGCCGGATGAAGGCAAGTCGACGATCGCCGCTTTGCTGGCGGCGTCTCTGGCGCAAATGGGCGAGAAAGTGCTGCTTATCTCATCCGATATCCGGAGGCCGTTATTGGCGAAATATCTGGGCGTCTCGGTCAGCAAAGGCCTGACGGACTATCTGGTGGGCGCGGTTTCGGACCCGTCGGAAATCGTTTATAGCGTGCCCGGGAGCCCTCTGAAACTGCTTCCCGCCGGCCACCATACTCCCAATCCGACGGAATTATTGGAATCCAGGCGTCTTCAGGAGCTTCTAGATAAGGTTTCCAAAGATTTCGACCGTGTGATTATCGACGCAACGCCCATTCTCTATATCCCGGACGGGTTTATCATCGCCAAACACGTCCATAGCAGCATTCTTATCTGCGGAGCGGGGATGATCCACCGGAGAGTCGCGAGGGATGTCATTAAAAAATTCAGCGATTTGAATCACCCCTTTATCGGGATCGTGATCAATCGGGCCGTCTACGGGAGGGGGGCGTATAGCTACCATTATAAATATTACAAAGCCCACGAGAAATATTACAAAAAGAAAGAAATTTTAACCCAATAAATCTTCCGTATGAGAAAATTCTAATTCAGATGATGACTCAGAGAGACAGATCCTTATTTTATTTTCTTTATTTCACTGAGTTTCTAAGCCATCAATTTAAAATGGGGCGCGGTTATCATCAGAAAATGCAAAAAAAATTTGAATCTGTTTTATGGCAACGCCTGTCATCTTCCGATAAAAGCACAGCGCCTTTGTCCGTGGATCGCGTCCGCGATATCTCTCCTCATGATTTTTCGAACGAGTACTTAAGAAAACTAAAGCCCGTCGTTTTGGAGGGTTTTTGTCGTTCATGGCCCGCCGCTCAGAAATGGAATTTCAAGTACTTAATGGACCATTATGGGGATATCCAGATCCCTTTTCCGAAAGACCCGGATGGCAGAAGGGGTGAACCCGTGGCCTTAAGAGCCCTCTTGGAATCGGTCTTAAATAATTCGGAGCCACGGCATATCGATTTTCGCCCGTTTCTTGCTTCAGCACCGGAATTAAAATCAGCATTGGATCATCCGGCGCTGCGAAAACTTGCGGGACTCCAGGCCCGGCTGCCTTTCCTGTCCAATGCCTACATCGGTCAAAGAAATTATCGGTCCACTTTTCATAATGACATTGCGCACAATTTTTTATTAAATTTTTGCGGAGAAAAAACGATGATGCTTCTATCTCTTTCTGAAACGCCGCTCCTTTATCCTAACGCGGGATTCCCCCCGGCAGGCACTTATTCTTTTCGTACAAAATTTTCTGAAAATGTTATGTTTGATTCGCAATTTGAGGAGTTTCCGCTGGCGCGTTTTGCCCAACGAATGGAAGTAAAACTTTCTCCGGGAGATGTTTTATTCCTGCCGGTTTTTACCTGGCATCAGGCGCGCTACGAGACGCCCACGATCGGCATTGGAAACTGGTGGCCGAGTTTTAAAGATGCTTTTTTGGCCAACCCGCTCTTTGCCCTCTTAAGCCTTCCTCATTACGCTGAGGCCTGTCAACGGCTCCGCCGCATGAATTCACGATTTAGAGAATCAGCTGAAAGCAAGAATCAGATCGGGATGGTAAAATGAAACCCATGAGTCAAACGACCGGCCGTGTTTCTCGTCTCAGTTGGGTATTTCCCATCGCGATCATCGCCTGCCTTTTAGGGACCTTCCAAGCCACTGACCATACAAAAAAAGTGATGAGGGAAGTGGCGGAGGTCAAATTTGAAAGCACCTGCCGTCTTATCCAGGACCTCGTGAACAATCATCTGTTGCTTCATCTTCGCTCGCTTTATGATGTCCGCGGGTTTTTTGCGGCCAGCGGCAGCGTCGAGCGGGATCAATTTGCGAAATTCATTCAGACCACGAGCGTCCAAGGCAAATATCCGGGCCTTGAGGCCATTCAATATGTTGAACGAGTGATCCTTGAGAATAAAGAGGGCGCGCCGGGCGAAACCTTTGTCGTGAAATATGTGGAACCTTATTCCGGGAACGAACTTTTGCTCGGGTTCGATCTTTCCTCGGAACCCGTAAGGAAAAAAGCCTTGGAAGAGGCGCGCGATACCGGGGAGCCGGCGATCAGTCAAAAGGTTGATTTGTATAACAAGGAAGGAGGGGCGGAGGGGTTTCTTGTCGTGTTGCCGGTGTATGACCAAGGGAAGCCTCTTTTTAATTCCGAGCAACGGCGCCAAGCGCTCGTGGGTTTTGTGGCGGGCGCGTTTAAAATTAAAGAGTTATTCGAGGACGTTTTCAGGGAACAAAACATTCTTCAAGGCATTGATGTCGAGATCTATCAGGGCCGCTCCCTGATCCAGCCTAATCTTCTGTATGATTCGATGCCGGAACATTTGACGGCGTTGACGATCGACGGAGATCATTTTCACAAAGTGCTTCCGATCCGTCTCGGCGGACAGAAATGGAATTTGTCCTTTTCAGGGCCGTCGGATTTCGGTTTGGATGAAAACCAGAAACAGCTGCCTTATTATGTTTTGATCGTCGGTTTGATTTTCACGTTTTTGTTGGCCGCGATTTTTTATTCGATGATGACCTCCCGGTCGCTGGCCGAAAAGATGGCCAAAGAAATGACCAGCTCGCTCACCACTTCCGAAGAGGCCTTAAAAGAAGCCAATGACCGACTGAAGACCTCTGTGGGAGAATTGGAAGAGAGAAATTTCGAGTTCGTGCTGCTCGGCGAGATGGTGGAGCTTTTGCAGGCTTGCGCCACGGCCGGCGAAGGGTATGACATCATCGGAAGATCCATTCAAAAATTTTTCCCCGATGCTGCCGGCGGCGCACTTTGTATTTTAAACGCTTCTCACACGATCGCCGAAGCGGTCGCGACATGGGGGAAAAAACTGAACAGCGAGCTTGTTTTCTCATCGGATGATTGTTGGGCATTGAGGAGAGGAAAAATTTACGCGGCAAACGCCGCTGATTCGCAGCTTTTCTGCGGGCATCTGGGCAAATCAAGGCCGAACGTTTCTCTCTGCGCCCCCGTCTTGGGACAGGGAGAGACGCTGGGCGTGTTGCATCTGGCGCTTGAACAGCCGCCCTCAGAATTCAAGATCCGGCTGCTCGGGGCCCTCGTGGATCAAATAGGGCTGGCGATCGGAAACCTGAAACTTCGTGAGACACTCAGCAATCGCTCTCTCCATGATCCGTTGACCGGTTTATTCAACCGGCGCTACATGGAAGAGTCTTTGGAAAAGGAGATGCGCCGCGCGGTTCGGTACGGGCGCTCGCTCGCGGTCGTGATCCTGGACCTCGACCATTTCAAGAAATTCAACGACAGTCATGGGCACGGGGCGGGAGACGCGCTGCTGGTAAAGTTCGCCGAATTTTTGCAAAAATTCGTGCGCGGTTACGATGTGGCCTGCCGTTATGGGGGAGAGGAATTTGTGTTGATCCTGCCGGAGATTTCCGAGGAAAACGCGCTCAAACGCGCGCGGCAGCTCTTGGAGGAGACCAGCCATTTAACCGTATCCTATCAGGAACAAACGTTCGAAGCGGTCACCTCGTCTATCGGCATCGCGCTTTTTCCTCAACATGGTTCCAATTGGGAATCTGTTTTGCGCGCGGCTGACGCGGCGCTTTACCAAGCGAAAGCCCAGGGCCGTAACCGTGCAGTTATGGCGGCCTCTACCTAAAGGCCCTTCTTTTGAGCCAACATTTTTTAAGTTTGTCAGTACCCCTGATTTTGGTTAGAATAACAGTTTTGGTCGTTCGCGCCGCTAGCTCAGTTGGTAGAGCAGCTGACTCTTAATCAGCGGGTCGCAGGTTCAATCCCTGCGCGGCGCACGAATTTTTCGTCGGGCGTC
>Ga0209726_10004338_pt1 | contig 18267 bp, 18 predicted proteins | sample Subgrocontami54m_FD_187453 | JGI IMG/M metagenome (GOLD analysis project Ga0209726, IMG submission 187453) | Subsurface groundwater microbial communities from S. Glens Falls, New York, USA - GMW46 contaminated, 5.4 m (SPAdes) (version 3) | ecosystem: Environmental > Aquatic > Deep subsurface >... | reverse complement strand
GACATCATCCGTCAGATCGTGGGCCGCAAGGTCAAGAGCGTGCGCGCCCAGACCATCTGGGATCCGTTGCGCGGCGTGGAAGGCGGCTACCTCTGTTTCATGCAGTTCGAGAACGGCGTGCCGGCCAGCATCGTCTATGACGCGCGCGGCTTTTTCGACACGTCGGAATTGTTCTGGTGGGTGGCGGAAGGCGGCAGCCCGCGCGATCCCGAGGTCAATGCCAAGATGCGCCGGAATTTCCACGCCGTGAACAAGCTCGGCGAAGCCGAGCGCGAGCGCGTGCTGGAAGAGCAGAAGGAAGCAGGCCGCTACGGCGTGGAGAATCCCGACCCGAAACTATGGGATCTCTGGGGCTACAGCGGGCCCGAGGAAATCCGCTATCAGCCGTTCTTCGGTCTCACCGTACTGAGCTGCGAGCGCGGCGCCATCCGCCAGTCCCAGCACGGCTTGATCATTTACGGCGAGGACGGCCCCCGCGAGATCTCGCTCGAGGACGAGCTGCGCGGGCGGGCTGCGGAATTGATGGACCTATACAACGGCGTAGTTCACGGCAAACCGATCTTCCATGACGGACGCTGGGGCAAGGCCACGCTGGAAGTCTGTCTCGCCATCATCGACTCCGCCAAACGCGGCGAAGAGATTCAGATGCATCATCAAGTGGGCATGTCCGACTGACGCGAGGTTGAGGCACGGACCGGCAGGGGTGCGGGAGCAGGAGAAGGAAGTCCATGGGCAGGATCGTCGCGGCATTCGGCAGCTCGCATGCCTTCACATTCATGGAACCCGAGAAGTGGGATACCTTTCGCGCCAAGAACCGCGAATCTTTCAAGCGCCGCCGCAATATCGAGCCGCCCGAGCAACCGGGCGTCGCCGCCGAGACGCTGGCCTCCAACAGCGCGCGCTACGACCGCGTGCGCGCGGCGCATGACGACATCCGTAAGCTCATTGCCGACAGCAAGCCGGACGCCATCGTGGTGATCGGCGACGATCAGCACGAGGTGTTTTCGTCGTCCAATATTCCGCAGATCGCCATCTATGTGGGCGGCGACTTCCATCTCGCCACCCGCTTCGGCCGTTCCCCCGCTACCTTCCGTTCCCATGACGGGCTGGCGCGCACCATTTTGGAAACCGGCATCGCCAGCGGCTTCGACATCGCCACGCTGGGCAGCTTCGAGAACAACGAGATGAGCGCGCATGCCCATGCGCAATTGCTCGAAGCCTTTACGCCGAACGCCGATATTCCGGTGGTGCTGGTCTTTCTCAATGCGGTGCAGTATCCGGCTATCGAGCCGGCGCGCTGCCACGCCTTCGGCAAGATGATCGCCCAGGCGATTGCCGCGCGGCCGGGCACTGAGCGCGTCGCCGTCTCTGCCTCCGGCGGCTGGTCGCATTTCAGCGCGGGCTATCCGTGGGACTTCTACAAGGGGCCCTTCTCCTACGGCGCCATTGCCGAGGACTTCGACCGCGACATCGCCAAGCGCATTGCCGAGGGCCGCGGCGATACGCTGGCGAGCCTGTCCAGCGGTGACCTCCTCGGGAGTGGCAACATCGAGCTGCGCGCCTGGATCGCGCTCCTGGGTGCCATCGGCGCGGCGCGGCCCAATAGCTTGGTCTATGAACCGTTCTATCGCGCCGTCATGGGCATGGCGGCCGGCACCTGGGCGCTGGAATCGGCGTGACATGATCCCGAGGAATGGAAGGCGATCCGCGCATGGGTGACGCACCGCTCGCGGGTAAGGTCGCCGTGGTCACCGGCGCCGGCAGCGGCCTTGGCCGCGCGATGGCAAGCGCACTGGCGCAGGCCGGCGCAAACGTCGCCGGGGTCGATGTGAATGCCGGCTCGCTTGCGACCCTGCGCGAGGAGCTTGCTCCGCTCGGCGACAAGAGTTTTCTGCCGGTGGCCGGCGACGTGTCATCCATGGCAGGCGCTCAAGCTATCCTGGATCAAACTCACGCTGCGTTCGGCGAGGTCCACGTTCTGATCAACAATGCCGGACTCATCATGGCCCGCATGGCTCCGGAATATGCCGAGCCCCCGTTCTGGGAGGCCGATCCGGAGACCTGGCAGCGCGTGATGGCGGTCAATGCCATGGGCGCATTCTTTCTGGCGCGGCTTGCCGTGGTGCAAATGCTGGCAAGGAAATGGGGCCGCATCATCAATGTCACCACCAATTTCCATTCCATGCTGAGCGCCGGCCGAAGCGCCTATGGCCCGTCGAAGTCGGCGCTGGAAGCCAGTTCCGCGATCTGGGCGAAGCAGCTCGTTGGCACGGGCGTCACCGTCAATGTGCTGATCCCCGGTGGCATCACCGCGACTAACATGGTCCCGCCGCGTACCCCCGGCGACGGCATGCGCTCACCCGACATCATGATGGCGCCGGCGCGCTGGCTCGCCTCGGAAGCGTCGGACGGCATCACCGGCTTCCGCTTCATCGCCGATGAATGGGACGAGACGATTGCGCCGGAGGCGGCGGCGGTGAAAGCACGCAGCCCCGCCGCCTGGGCGGATTATGCGACGGCATCGCTCAAGCGGCAGCAGCCCAAATCCTGATCAACAAGTCCTGATCAATAGGTGGCGCGGCCGCCGGAAATATCGAACACCGCACCGGTCGAGAACGAGCATTCGGCCGAGGCGCAAAACGCCACCAGCGCCGCGATCTCCTCCACGCCGACAAAGCGCCCGCGCGGGATTTTCGAGAGCATGTACTGGATATGTTGCTCGGTCATCTGACCCAACATGGCGGTCTGTGCCGCCGCCGGCGTCACGCAATTGACCGAAATGTCGTAGCCGGCCAGCTCCTTGCCGAGCCCTTTGGTGAGCGCGATCACGCCGGCCTTAGAGGCCGAATAGGCCGGCGCGCTCGGATTGCCCTCCTTGCCGGCGATCGACGCGACATTGACGATGCGGCCGTAATTCTGCGCGACCATCAGCGGCACCAGCGCGCGGCAGCAATGGAAGGTGCCGGTGAGATTGACCGCCAGCACGGCATTCCAGGCCTCGGGCGGGTACTCCCAGGTGGTGCGGTTCGGGCCGGAAATACCGGCATTGTTGACCAGGATGTCGACGCGGCCGAAGGCGGCGACGGTCTGCTCGCGGGCGCGCTCGACATCGGCCAGATCGGTCACGTCGCAGGCAAAGCCGGCGACTTGCCCCCGGGATTTCAATTCGCCCGCGGTTTTCTCCGCCGTGGCGCCGTCGCGGTCCCAGATCGCCACCGCTGCGCCGGACTCGAGCAGACGCTCGACAATGGCGCGGCCGATGCCCTGCGCTCCGCCGGTGACCACGGCCACGCGGCCGCCGAGATCGATCGTATTGGCCATCAGTCCCTCAAGCCCAAAGACCGACGATGCCCGCCCCGGACGGGAAACTCAACCCGAGGAATGCAACGTTCGGACGCTTGGCGAGACGGCCGAGATAGAGGACATTACGGCGTGACAGGGAGGCAGCAGGAATGAAGATCGTCGTCACGGGCGGCAGCGGCCTTTTCGGCCAGCAGGTGATCGCTGACCTCACCGCGCACGGCCATGAGGTGGTGAACCTCGACCGCAAACCGCATCCCGCCGGCTATCAGCCGACCCACACCGCCGATCTCTCCGACCCGGCCAGCTTCGACGTGTGCGCGGGCGCCGGCGGTCTCGTCCATCTCGCGGCCTACCCTGCGCCCAACCTGACCTCCGACCAGATCACCTTCAACAACAATGTTAGCATCACCTACAATGCGCTGAAGGCCGCCGCCGAATTCGGTGTTCCGCGCGCAGTGATCGCCTCCAGCCTCGCCGCCTACGGTATCCTCTATGGACAGCCGGGACGCACGCCCGACTACCTGCCGATCGATGAGGACCATCCCTGCCGCCCGACCGATCCCTACGGCCTGTCCAAGGTGGTGGGCGAGATGCTGGCCGATGCCTTTGCGCTGCGCCACGGCATGACGATCGCCAGCCTGCGGCTGCCCGGCATCAACTACGATCCGGCCTTTGCGCGCATCAAGGAGATCATGAAGGACCCCGGTTTCCGCCGCGCCGGTTTCTGGACCTATATCGACGAGCGCGACGCCGCGGCCGCCATCCGCCTGGCGCTGGAGCAGCCGCTGCGCGGCCATCGGGTGTTCAATGTGGCGGCGCCCGGCAGCAACATGAAGGAACCGACGGGGGAATTGATCCGCCGCTTCTTTCCCGCGCTGACGGATATCCGCAACAAACAAGGCACCAATTGGAGCGGCATGGATTCCACGCGCGCCGAGCGTGAATTGGGTTTCCGCGCCCAATATCGCTGGGAGCAGGTATTGACCGACTGACGGCAGAGCTCACACCCAGCGGCGGCGCACCCGCACTTCGAACGTGGCGCGGAATAGAACCCCGCAAGCATCGGCTCGACGGCGCGGCGGAAGATGCGGAAGCGGTAGAGCGTGTAGCCGAGCCGGATGGTGATTTTGCGTCAAGTCGCGTCGAGGCCCTTCTCGCCCACTTCCTCCAGCAGAGCTTTCCATACCCGCCGCTCGATCTCGTTGGCGACGGGTGAGGTCAGGCTGTCGATCGAGCGCGGCCGCGGCAGCGGCACCGGGATCTCCTCGCGGATAATCGACGGCCGGGCCGACATCAGGATGATGCGATCGGACAGCTGTATCGCCTCGTCGATGGAATGGGTGACGAACACGATGGACTTGCGGGTGCGGTCCCAGATGCGAAGGAGTTCGAGCCCCATCAGCCGCCGGGTCTGTTCGTCAAGCGCGCCGAACGGCTCGTCCATCAAGAGAATGTCGGGTTCGAGCGCCAGCGCCCGCGCGATCGCCACCCGCTGGTTCATGCCGCCGGACAGTTGCGAGGGGTATTTCTGCTCGAACCCTTTCAGACCGACCAGATCGATCATCGCGAGTGCGGTCTTGCGGCGCGTTTCCGAATCCTTGCCCTTCAGCTCCAGCCCGAACGCTACGTTGTCGATCACCGTGCGCCAGGGAAACAGCGACATGGTCTGAAACACCATCGCCATTTTGGGATGCGGTCCGGTTATTTTCTGTCCCTCGATGATGATCTCGCCGGAGCTCGGCATTTCCAGACCGGCGATGATGTCGAGCAGCGTGCTCTTGCCGCAGCCCGATGGGCCCAGCAGCGATACGAATTCGCCGTCAGCGACCCGCAAATCGGCGCGCTTGATCGCCAACAACCCGCTGCCCGCGGGGTCTTCGCTGTCGGCAAAGACCTTGGATACACCCCTGACTTCGATGACGTCGGTCACGTACCTCTCCAGCGGTTCAAGCGGCCTTCCAAGGGCGTCATCCCGGCATTGATCAGGAGGATCAGCACGAACAGCGCGATCACCATGACGATCATGCGAGCGATCATGCCCTTGGCGTAGAACTGATGCATGACATAGCCGACACCCGCATTGGCCTCGAACAACTCGGTCAGCGGCGCGCCCATCACCGACAGGCCGAGACCCAGCCTGACCCCGGCAAACACCGGTAGCAGCATGCCCGGCAGAAACACTCTGGCGACGACTTTCAGGGCAGAAATCTCTGGTCGACCACCTTGTCGTAGGCCGGCGGCTCCTTGAGCGAGCCGGTGGCGATCGCCTCGGCGAGTGAGCCGGCGAAATGCTTTTGCTCCGGCGCGCCGAGCTTGAAGAAGTCCTTGGGCATCGCGGCAAGGGTGTCGCGCATCGCCTGTTCCGGGCTGTCCATGTGCTTGGCGCCGATCTTGGCGGCTTCGGCGGGGTTTTCCTGGATGAAGGCCGCAGCCTTGATCGATGCGCGCAGGAAGCGTTTGACAGTGTCACCGTTCTTGGCGAGATAGCCGTCGAGCGCCACCAGCGAGCCCTGCTGGTATTCCTTCAGGTATTCCGACAGCTGGAGGAAGATGCGCGCCTCGTTTCGATTGACCAGATTGTAGACGTCGGGCGCGGAATGCCAGCTCGCCTGCACGCGGCCGGCCTTGAGCGCCGCCCAGCTGTCGCCGGGGCCGCCGACCGGCACGATCTCCACCTTGCCCTGAAGGCCGTGGGCCTGCAGGGCGGCGAGCAGGCCGGTATGGGTGACGCTGCCCGGACGGGTGATGCCGGCCTTCTTGCCGGCGAGGTCCTTGATGGTCTTGAGCGGCGAGTCGACCGGCACGATGAACAGGATGCCATAGGCCGGCGCGGTCCATGCCGAGATGATCTTAAGCGGCTCGCCGCGGCCGGCTGCGATGATCGCCGCCGTCGTCGCCACCATGCCGATATCCATCGAGCCGCTGGCGATCGCCCGCACCACCTCCCCGCCGCCGGCGAAATGCGAGATTTCGACGGTGAGCTTCTCGTCCTTGAAGAAGCCGCGCTCGATCGCGACGTAAAGCGCGAGGTTGTCGACGATCTCCTTGGTCGTGGAAGCGACCCTGACGCGATCCTGTGCGGCGGCGCTGTCGCCCCAAATGATAGCCATCGCGAGACCGAGCAGCGCGGCCATCGGTCTCATGTTCCGGATCACATGCATCTTGAATCCTCCCCTTGGACGAGAGACCGCCGCAGCTTGCAGTTGCGTGCGTTTTTCGCGGTCCCGCCGTCACCTTTGTATCGAGCGACCGCGGACAGCCTAACCTTGACATGGTGCGGCGTCCAGCCGAGCATCCTGTGCAAAAGGACGCATTCAGCCAAAATTCGCAAATCGGCGACAATCGGTCCGCCGATCGAAACAATCGCCAGCCCGTCAGGAATGCCCCATGCTCGACACCGTGGACAATCCCTCGAAGTACCTGCTCGATCCCTACCTCGCCTGGTTGAAGGGCGAAGGCATCCCCGTGATCGAGGATTTCGGCATCGATCTGCTTGCGGTCGAGACCAAGCCGTGGGCGCGCTTGGGTGCCGCGGGCGCCGCGGTTCACCTGAAGGGCCGCGAGGATTTCATGGCGCTGTTCGTGCTCGACATGGCGCCGGGCGGCTCCACGACACCGCAACGCCATCTGTTCGAGGAGGTGGTCTACGTGCTGGAAGGCCACGGCTCGACCACGGTCGAAGCCGAGGATGGGCGCAAGCACACATTCGAGTGGGGGCCACGCAGCCTGTTCGCCCTGCCGCTCAACGCCAGATACCAGCACTTCAATACGTCGGGCCGCGAGCGCGCGCGGATGTGCTCGGCCACCGATCTGCCGCTGATGCTCAACATCTTCCACAATGAGGGATTCATCTTCGACAACCCGTACCGGTTCGGCGACCGCGAGGGCAAGCCCGGGTTCTTTTCCGGTGAAGGCGACTTCCTGCCGGTACGCCCCGGCCGCCATATGTGGGAGACCAACTTCATTCCCGACCTCGCCGCATTCGAGCTCAAGGCCTGGGCGGAACGCGGCGCCGGCGGCACCAACATGATGTTCATCCTGGCGGACGGCCTGATGCACGCCCATTCCTCGGAAATGCCGGTCGGCACCTACAAGAAGGCTCACCGCCATGGCGCCGACGTCCATGTGTTCTGCGTGCGCGGCACCGGCTATTCGCTGCTGTGGTATCCCGGCGACAAGGATTTCGTGCGCGTGGACTGGCGGCACGGCGTCGTGTTCGCGCCGCCGGACGGCATGTTCCACCAGCACTTCAACACCAATCCGACGCCGGCGCGTTATCTGGCGATCACGGTCGGCAGCATGCGCTATCCGCTGACGGCGGCGAAGCGCAAACTGATCGAAACAGGCGTCGACACCTCGGTGAAAGACGGCGGCAACCAGATCGAATATCAGGATCAGGATCCGCGCATCCACCAGATCTATTTGCAGGAACTGGCCAAGAGCGGCGTGGCTTCGGGAATGGGAAAATTCGTCGACGAGAACCGGTGACGGGAATAGACTCCGGCAAGGAGCAGAGACGGTCCCGTATCGACCGCAGAGACAAAGGAGGGATCACATGCACAGACGGCAGATCACGGCGATCTTGCTTGCGGGGGCCGCGAGCCTGGCGCTGGCCGGCCCGTCGGCCGCCCAATCGGTCGAGGAATTCTACAAGGGCAAAAGCATCACGCTCACCGTCGGCACCGATCCGGGCGGCGGCTACGATCAGTATGCCCGCACCCTGGCCCGGCATTTGGGGCGTTTCGTCCCTGGCAACCCGGCGGTCATTCCAAAGAACTTGGGCACCGCCGGCGGCATTGTCGCCGCCAACCGGATCTTCAGCCTTGCGCCCCAGGACGGTACCGAAATCGGCGCATTCCACCGCGGTCTGCCGATCATGCCGCTGATATCGCCGGCCAAGGAAATGGAGTTCGATCCCGCTAAGTTCGGCTGGCTCGGCAGCCTGAACAAGGAAGCCTCGATCTGCATGTCGTGGCACACCAGCAAGATCAAAACCTTCGCCGACACGCGCGAGAACCTGTTCATCGTCGGCGTCACCGGCGTAGGCGCCAGTCTCGACACTTTCGAGGCGCCGCTGATGAACGTCTATGGCTCCAAGATGAAGATCATCGCCGGCTATCGCGGCGGCCAGAACATCGACCTTGCGATGGAGCGCGGCGAGATCGACGGCCGCTGCGGCGTCTCCTGGTCAAGTCTCCTGGTGCGCAGCGCCGACTGGTTCAAGGAGAAGAAGATCCACATCCTGCTGCAGTTCGGGCTGGAGCGGCATGCCGACCTGAAGGACATTCCGCTGATGCAGGAACTGGCCAAGAACCCCGACGACAAGACGGCGCTGGAGCTGATCTCGATCCCGACCCTGATCGGGCGGCCCTATTTCACGCCGCCCGGCCTGCCGAAGGATCGCCTCGCAGCGCTGCAGAACGCCTTCAACATGATGGTGAAGGATGCGGGCTTCATGGCCGACGCCAACAAGCAGCGGATGGAAATCCAGCTGGTGACCGGCGATGAGGTCGAAAAAGTCCTGTCGCGCGCCTATGGCTCGCCGCCGAAAGTCATCGCGCGCGCGCGCGAGCTGATGAAGATGCCGCAGAATTAAGTCAGCTGGAGGTTATCCGCTCGTCCCCGGAAGTCGGGTCTACCCGACTTCCGGCATTCAAAGTGCAGAACTCGGGCAAGCCCGAGTTCTGGCGAAAGCGGGGACCCAGCTCTTATGCGAAGAACCTGGATTCCCGCTTGCGAGGGAATGAGCGGGTTACTTCGGTGCTAGCCCGGCGATCTGCAGGCGAAACAGCCGGCGCAGGTCGTCGATGCCCTGTTGCAGATCGGGCTTGTTGGACGCCACCCACCAGCGCGCCGCCGCCGAATAGCAGAAGAACACATGGCGCGCGACCAAAGCCGGGTCGTCGCGGGTCTTGATCTGCCCGCGCGCTTTTGCGTCACGCACCATCTGCTCGATCAATGCGAACACCCGCGCGCGATGGGCGTTGTATTCCGCCGCATGGCGCCCATCGGAAAAGAAGTTGAGCTGGTGATGGGTTCTGGCCAGCGTGATGTTCTGGGCGATATCCTCCAAAAACACGCCGAAGAAGGCGACCAGCTTGTCGAGGAGCCGCGCGCGCGCATCCGCGGCCCTGGCCGCTCTGTCGGTGATGTCGGGGGCCTTTTCGTTGAATACCAAAACCACGAGATCGCTCTTGTCGTCGGCATAAAGCGACAGGGTGCCGAGCGCGACCTTGGCGCGGCGCGCGATCTGCCGCAGCGTGGTTGCCTCGTAGCCCTGCGACGAGAACAGGGCGAAGGCGGCAGCGCGGATGCGGCGCAGCTTGTCGGCCTTCTTGCTCTCGCGCCGGCGCGACTTGGCGGGCGGCGCGTCCAGACGGAGCGCGCCGCCGTTGCTCAAGCCGGTCTTGGCCAGGTGATCCATCACCACCGTCACTTTTTCTCGTAATGGGTGACGCGCTCGCGGTTGACCATGAGCGCGCGGCTTGTCTTGCGCTTGAATTTCCAGACGCCGCCGTCGCGCACGAGCTGGTCGCGATGGTGCAGGATGCCCATGGGCAGGATCACCGGCGCCGGCCCCTTGACGGCGGGGTCCCAGCCCTCGTGGCGATAGAGCGTGACATATTGACTGGTCTCGACCCGGTCGGCGTCCACGATGTGGATTTCGATATTGGAGACGAGGTGGGCGGTGAGCCAGTCGTCGCGTTCGTTCATCGCGGCCAGCATCTTTTGCGGCCCGACCAGTTCCTTGCCGAGCCGTACCCAGACCCCGTCGTCCGTGAACAGGCCGACCAAATCCTGGTAACGCTTTCCGTCAAGCGCCCCGTAGAACCTGATGACCAGTTGGGTGCAATCCCACTCGATCGTGCGCGCCGTTTCCTTATCCATCAGTTGCGGGCCTCCCTTGCCTGTTCGACCAAAGCTTTCGGCGCGCCGATTACGCCACCGACAATCTTCTGCAAATCCTCGCCGGACAGCGCGTCGATGCGCATGCCCGCCTTCTCGGCGTCTTGCAGAAACGCCGGGTCCTTGATCATGGCCGCAAAGGCGCGACGCAACTCGGCGATGCGGTCCGCCGGCACATCCTGGGTGGTGAACAGCGCGCGCCCGACCTCGCTGGTAGAGGCAAGGAGCCGCAGCACCGCGCGCGCCTCTTCGGTCTGGCCGAGCTCGCCGGTGGTCGGGACATCGGGCAGGTCAGCGGCCCGCGCCGCCGCCACGATGTAGAGCGCGTTGATCTTGTTGTCGCGCAGCCAGTCCGGTTTCTGCTGCTTGAATTCCGGCCAGAGCGCAAAGCCGCCGTCCACCTCGCGCCGTTCCATGGCCAGCAGCACCGAGGCCGAACCGGTATAGCCGGTCACCAGTTTGAACTTGGCGCCCGCGAGCCGGTTGAGCGCCCGCGGCGTATAGCCGGTGATGCCGGCGATACCGGTCGAGCCGAACACGGATTCGCGGGCCCGCGCATCGGCCATGTTCTTCACGCTCGACTCGTGCCAGGTGAAGAAAATCGACGCCGCCGAAGTCATGCGGCCGATGAAGTTCAGCCGGTTGGCGTCATAGTCGATGCCCGGCCCTTGCAGCACGTGTTCGAGCGCCAGGGCTTCGGCTGCGAGCCCGAGCGCGGTGCCGTCGCGCGGCGCCAAGTGAAACATGTATTGCGCGACTTTCAGCCCGCCGGCGCCGGGCATGTTGTGCGGGATCACCTGCGGATTGCCGGCAATGTGCCGGCCGAGATGGCGCGCCGCCAAGCGACCGTAAAGGTCGTAGCCTCCGCCCGGCCCCTGCCCGATATAGAGATTGATGGTCTTGCCCGCATAGAAATCCGCGGCGCTGGCCGGGGACAACATGGCGCAAGCCAAAAGCGCGCTCGCGACGATCCGACACAACGTCCCACGCCGCGACCTCTCGCTCCCTCCCCCTGAAAGGGGGAGGGTCGGGGTGGGGGTCAACTTCACCGCAGCTGACCCCCACCCGATTTGCTTCGCAAATCGACCTCCCCCTTGCAGGGGGAGGTAAAGGCGAGCGTTGGGCATGGTGCGATCTCGCTAATTGCGGCCGCGCAACAGATAGCCAAATTTTTCCTGCGCCAGCTTGGCGTCTTCCGGGCTCGGCATGTTCACCTTGGCGAACTTGTCGCGCCAATGAAACGGGCGGCAGGCATCGATGATGGCGCGCGAATTGGTGAAATTCTTCTGCTCGCGCTGCTCCGGCGGAATGCGCGGATCGAGCGGCGTAGACCAGGCGCCCTGGATAATGTCGATCGAGGTTGCCGGATCGGAGCGCGTCACCGTCGCCCACATCAGTTCTTCCAGGTTCGACACGTCGATATCGTCGTCCACCACGATGACGTATTTTCCGGCATAGGCGCCGACATGACACATGGCGGCGATGTGGCCGGCCTGGCGCGCGTGCCCGGCATAGCGCTGCTTGATCGCCACCCCCACCAGCATGCGGGTGTTGCCGACCTCGTGCGCCCAGACCGCGGTGACGTCGGGCACGCCGGCCTTTTCCACGTTCTCGCGGAACAAAGCCGAGCGCGTGATGGCGCGATAGCGCGCGATCTCGTCGGGCGGGCGTTGCGGCGGGCAACCGAGCAGGATCGGATCGTCGCGGTGGTAGATCGCCTCGACCGTCATCACCGGCTCGTCATAGGTCTTGCTGGAATAGTAGCCGGTCCATTCGCCGAACGGCCCTTCCGGCTTGGTGACCTTGGGGTCCATCCAGCCTTCCAGCACCAGTTCGGCATTGGCCGGGAACGGCAGGCCGGTGAGCTTGCCGCGGACGAGCTGCATCGGCCGGCCGCGATATTGCCCGACGATGTCGTATTCCGGCACGCCGTAGGGGCTTTCGGTGCAGGCGGCGAGGAAAGTGAGCGGATCGCCGCCGAGCACCATCACCACCGGCATCTTCTCGCCGCGCGCCACGTATTTGTCGCGATGAATGCGCCCGTGCTTGCCGGGCGAAATGTAGAAACCGACCTCCCTCTTGTCGTGGATCATCACCCGGTAGGTGCCGATATTGACCCAGTCCTCGTCGGGATCCTGGGTGACATTGTAGCTGCCGGTGCCGATGTAACGGCCGCCGTCGCCGGCGTGCCACAGCGGCGTCGGGAACTTGAACAGATCGATCTCGTCGCCGGTCAGGACGTTCTCGAACACCGGACCGGTCTCGACCATTTCGGCGGGAATGGTTTTCCGGTTCTTCAAATGGGTCTGCAGGAAGGCTTCGCTCAGTTCCAGTTTCGACAGGTGCGTGGGAAAGCCGAGCGTCATGCCGGTGCGCTGCCCGCCGAAGAAGTTCACCAGGATACGAAAGCCCTTCGGTCCGCCCGGAATATCCTCAAACAGCACACAGGGCGCGGTGGCCGAGTGATTGACGATCTCGGAGGCGAGCCCGATGTCTTTTTCCCAGGATGCGTTCCTTACGATCTCGACCTCGCCCAGGCGTTCGGCCTCGCGCAGCCAGTCGCGCAGATCGTCATAGGCGAACGAAGCGGTGTTGCTGCTCATGACGCCTTCCGCGCCGGCCGGCGGCCCGCGGCCGAATATTTCTCGCGCAACGTCGCCCAGCGCCGGCCGCATTCGCGCGACGCGGCATCGTATTCCGCCGGCAGGTGGTCGTAGGGCGACCGGATCGGCCCAGCGCGACAATAGCCGGCCTCATTGATGCGCGTCTTCTCCACCTGGATATTGGTGGAGGCGAAGATTTCCGGGTTTCCGATGATCGCGTGGAGCGGCTCATTGGCCCAAGCGAGCTCGGCACTGATGCGGGGGATCGCGTCCTCGTCCTTGGCGAGGATCGCATCCATCAGCGCGATCGCCGGCGACGGTCCCATGCCGGCCGCGGTCGCCCAGCACGAGGTCGTGGTGTCCGGCGCCTTGCGATAAAACTCCTCCACCGTCATCTCGTTCGGCATGAAGTGGATGCGGTTGCCGGTCTTCTCCAACAGCTCGCCAAGATTTTTGGGCCGGGAGAATTTCGCAGACGTGACGGTGGGCGCCTCGCGCGCCACCGCCTGCCAGAATTCCACCGGGAACGAATAGCGAAACGCCCGCGCATTGGCATAGACCATGACCGCGATCTCGGGAAAGCAGGCGGACACCTGCTTGTAGAAATCCACCGCCATCTCGGTGGTCACCGGCTGCCATTGCGGCAGGCCGAGCAGCGTGCCGTCGGCGCCGCGCTCGCGAATAAAGCGCATGCGCGCCGCTACCTGATGCCCGCCGAGCGCCGAGGTGCCGATGAAGGTTGGGATGCGGCGGTTGACGGTCTGCAACAGGCAATCCACGAACGTCTCGTAGTCCTCCTGCGACAGCGTCGCGCATTCGCCGGTGGTGCCGAGCGCGATCAGGCCGGTGGCGCCGTCGGCAATCAGCGCATTGACGAGCCGTGCGCTCTCGTCGAGATCGACGGTATTCCTGGCATCGAGCCGGTTGGCGCCGGCTTTTGCCGGCGTCGGTATGATGGCGTAAAGCCCGACATAGTCCTTGGCGCTCAGCATCGACGACCTCCCTACTCTGACGCGTCACGCAAAGACGAGACGCCCGTCCTTGTCCCGAATGAGCCCGCGCCCGTCCTTGGACGATGGCATGTTTTGCGGACTGAGCACCACCTCGCTCGCCTTGGCGAGACCCTTGAAGGTGTCCACTTCCAGCACGCCCTCTTCGTTGGTCACCACCGGCTTGGCCGGCTTGCCGGCGGCCACGTCGTCCATCGACTTGCGCCAGATTCGTCGCAACAGCGCGACGCCGACGTCGGAGGACACCAGATGCTCCTCGTGGCGCGGCGGGATGGCGCCCTGGGATTCCTGGATCACCAGGTCCTCGACCGGCGGCCTGCCCTCCCAGCCGGCATATTTGCGGTGGTCGTAGTCCTTTTTCTCAACGATGCCGACCGCGCCCTCCGCCAGGCCGCGGCTCTTGTCGCTGGCGCGCGGAAAATAAGTGCCGCGGAAATTGCCGTCGCGGATCAGCGTGTAGCGGAAAATCTCGAAATGCTCATCGTCGATGATACGCAACATGCCGCCGGATTCGCGCCGGTCGTTGGTAAAGTCCGGCGGCAGGCCCGCGGCAATGCCGCCGAAGCGGAAATGGCTGGGCAGCGCCAGACCCCAGGTATTGACGAACTTGGTATCGGGATCGGCGGTGTCATGCACCAGCACGCTTTTTATCCCGAAATGGGTTTCAAACACGCGGTGCTGAGTGCTGTGCCAGTCGATGTTCACCGACATGTCGACATAGGGCTTGATCTCGTCCGGCACCGCCGCCGGCACTAGCATGTGCAGCACATAGACGTGCCCCATGTCGGTGAAGTTTTCCAGGAAGTTGAGATAGCTGTAATTGCGGAAGTCGCCGCGCTCGAGCACCACCTCGCCGTCGGTGCGCGCCAGGATGTCGATCTTGGGCAGCGGCGGCGGATTGAGCTTATCCGGGCCCATATAGGTCCAGACCGCGCCGCCCCACTCCTCGACCGGGTACCAGATGTGCTGGATCTTATCCTTGGCCTTGCTGTCGGGGGGCTCGAGCGGCATCAGCACGCAGCGGCCGCGCTGGTCGAAGGTCCAGCCGTGATAGGAGCATTGCAGGCCGGCGTCGCGGATCTGCGCATATTCAAGGCTAGTGCAGCGGTGCGGACACTGCTTACCGACCAGCCCCACAACTCCGTCGGCGCCGCGGAACGCCACCAGGTCCTCACCCAGCATGCGCACGGCATAAGGCAGGTCGCGCAAATCGCTCGACAGGCAGACCGGGTGCCAATAGCGCCGCAGCATCTCGCCGGCGCGGGTGCCAGGCCCGGTCTTGGGAAATTCCTGCAGGAATTCGGCGTAGTCGTTACGGCGGGTGTCGGGATGTTCCATGGGGCTGATCTCGGACGGCTGGCGCGCGGTAGTGGACAAAGTCGTCGCTGGCGACGCGCAATAACTGGACATGTCCAGTTTCGACCGGGCGGCGGTGGGGGTCAAGGCCAATCTTGCACTACGTTCCGCAAGCGGAGCGCGTACCGATCGAGGCTGCGCGTTCTTTCAGCCATCCGAATGAGCAGAAGCATCGACCGGTTATACCAGGCGTCGTAGATGCTGACTCGTCATGCGCGGGCTTAGCCGTCGAAGACGGCGTCGCTTCGCTCGCCTTTTGACCCGCGCATCCATCGCAAAAAGATGGGTCAACTCATGAAGATGGATTGCCGGGTCACCAGGGCGTTTACGCCCGTCTTCGACGGGCTATGCCCGGCAATGACGAGGGGATGAGTGGGCGTCAAAGACCGTTGGTATTAGGCACTATCCGCGTGGAAGGTGATCCGCGCCGCCCTGCCCGTCTTTTTGCGCAGCTTGACCAGAATCTGAATATCGCGGTCGAAACTGGTGAGGAATTCCATCAAGCGTTCGATGGAATATTCACGGAAGTTGCCCTTGAACATCCGGGATACTTCGGGCTGGCTGATACCCATCAACTTTCCCGCCCGTGCCTGGGTGAGCTTGCGTTGGTTGGTGAGGCGGTAGAGTTCCGAGACGATTTGCACTTTCAGAAAACGCGGCCCGGCGTCCGGCAAGCCAAGGTCGGCAAAGATATTGCCGCTTCCGATTTCGATTTTGGCTTTGCCGATCATCGTTTGCTCTCCTCGGTGAAACGTTGCGCGTAGTCCTATTCGGCGTCTTTCAGTCGCCGCTTGACAAGGTCGATATGACAGGTCCCCGGCGCTATGACGCGGGCGAGAGGTCCGATCTTCTTGCCGCCCGTGCCGTTATGATTTATATGACTACTTTGGTCATATGCAGGATGTCATGCGCAAGATCCAATTAAAAGATGCCAAAGCGAACTTGTCGGCGGTGGTGGATCAGGCCACACGCGGCAAACCGTCCGTCATCACCCGGCACGGCAAGCCAGAGGCGGTTGTGCTCGGCTTTGCCGATTGGGAGCGGTTGTCCCGCGTACCGTCCTTCGGCCGGCTGCTGATGTCGGCACCGCTTGAGCCTGAAGATCTGCCGGAGCGCAACCGCGCGCTAATGCGCAACGCCGACCTGTGACGCGCTATCTTGTCGATACCAACGTGATCTCGGCCACTTCGCCCACAACGGCCGTGACGCGCCCCGAACTCGTGGATTGGATGGATGCGCATTCGCCCGACCTTTTCCTTTCGGCAGTCACCATTGCGGAGATCGCCGACGGCATCGCGAAAGCCAAGCGCGAGGGTGCACGGCGGAAGGCCTCCGATCTGTCAGCTTGGCTGCGAACCGTGCTGCATCTCTATGGCGCTCGCGTGCTAGCCTTCGACAGCCAGACAGCTGAGATTGCCGGGGCCTTGTGCGATCTGGCACGTGGCCGTGGTCATTCTCCGGGCTTCGCCGATATCGCCATTGCTGCAACGGCCCGTCGGCATGACCTAACTGTCCTCTCGCGCAACGAGCGCCATTTCGCACCGATGGACGTTGCCGTCGTTGACCCGTTCCAGAAACTTCCGCCAGGCAGATAAGACCGACGGCACAATGGCTGCGGGGGGCTCGCAACCGCCGAGAGCTTAACGGCAAGCCCGCATGTGCAGACATGTTTGGAGTTGTCACGTTTTTTGAATAGGCCATCAGCCGAGCAGCAGATTGAAAATGTCTACAAATCGCACCAATTGCGAGCAGGGAAAATTTCACGCGCGTATTCAAATGGTTGCTTGGTAGCGGGGGAGGGATTTGAACCCCCGACCTCCGGATTATGATTCCGCTGCTCTAACCAACTGAGCTACCCCGCCGCCGATGCGGCCCGGACCGGGCCGCCGCAACCTGCAATATATAGTAAGGCTTCGGCCGCCGCGCCGACGATATTCCAGGTTGTCCTTGGGCCCATCGGCGTGAGCGCCGGGGTATAGAAACCGCCCCAAACCCTGTCAAGGCAAAGGCTTGCCGCCCCGCTCGCGCGGTGCCAGAGTTTCCCAAGCCGCGCCGGCCAACGCGCGCGGAACAATACCGAGGAGCCGCCTTGTCATACCCGAAAGACCTGCGTGAATTCCTGGCCGCGCTGGAAGCGCGCGGCAAGCTGCATCGCTTCACCGAGGCGGTGAACAAGGACACCGAGATCATCCCGCTGCTGCGCGTCGCGTTGCGCGGGCTGCCCGATGGGAAGCGCAAGGTGCTGTTGTTCGAGAACGTCACCGACGCCAAGGGCGGGCGTTACGACATGCGGGTGGCGGCCGGCGTCTATGGCGTGTCCGACGAGATCGTGGTGCTCGGCATGGGTTGCGAAAGCGGCCCCGAGGCGCTGGAGAAATGGCACCAAGCGGTCGCCTCCCCGATTCCACCGCGCATCGTCGAGACCGGGCCGGTACACGAGGTGGTGCATACCGGCGACGCGCTGAAGGAGCGCGGCCTCGACATCATACCGGTGCCGGTCGAGGACCCCGGCTTCAGCCAGATGATCCGCACCGGCTTGCCGATGATCACCCGCGATCCGGACACCGGCATTACCAATGTCGGCACCTATAACGGCTTCTTCCGCGACCGCGACCGCATCGTCGCCGCCATCGGCAATATGCGCGCCACCATGCGTGTGCAATGGGAGGCGGCGCGGCGGCGCGGCGAAGACCTGCCGATGGCGATCGTGGTGGGCGCCACGCCGAACGTGATGCTGGTCGGTTCCGCCACCCTGCCCTACGGCGTTGATGAGCTGGCGGTCGCCGGCGCCATCGCCGGCGAGGCGATGGAACTCGTTCGCTGCAAGACCATTCCGCTGGAAGTGCCGGCGCATGCCGAGCTGGTGATCGAAGGCATGATCTCCACCGACACGTTCGAGCCGCGTTTGGCGTTCGGCGAATATCCCGGCTACCTGAACATGGAGCGCAACAACCGCCCGGTGATGAAGGTCACCGCCATCACCCACCGGCGCAACGCGCTGTTCACTCCGGTCACCGTCGGCTTCGCGCCGAGCGACACCAATGCGGTCTGGGGCTTTTGCAACGCCGCCGTGGTCTATCACGCGCTGC
>Ga0209726_10004332_pt1 | contig 18276 bp, 11 predicted proteins | sample Subgrocontami54m_FD_187453 | JGI IMG/M metagenome (GOLD analysis project Ga0209726, IMG submission 187453) | Subsurface groundwater microbial communities from S. Glens Falls, New York, USA - GMW46 contaminated, 5.4 m (SPAdes) (version 3) | ecosystem: Environmental > Aquatic > Deep subsurface >... | reverse complement strand
CCGGCATTACTCGATTGCATGGTCCGAAAGAACCTGTCGAACACACGCTCGCGCAAGTCTACCGGAATGCCGGGGCCCTCGTCTTCCACACTGACGTTCACGGTGCCATAGTCTCCGGTCGAAGCTTTCACTTGAATTGCCGAGCCCGGCGGCGAATATTTCGCAGCATTCTCGAGCAGGTTATAGAGCACTTCTGCTACTGCTCGTTCGTCAACTCGCACAGAAGGTAACTCGTCCTCAAGCAAAATTTCGATCTTATGCTCCCGAGTGCGGGGGGCCGCGCGCGTCAGCGCCGCACTGACGATCTCCTCAACCGAGCCCCAGTGCTTGCGCAATTGCATTTCGCCGGCCTTAAGCTGCGCCATTTCCATCAAGTCTTCGATGAAGTGATTGAGCCGATCAGCTTCCTCGTTGATCACGATCAGCATTTCCTTGCGAGCGTCTGACTCCAGTTTGAATGGTTCTTCACTCTCAACTTTCGTTTCAAACTCCTCGAGCAAAGTGGTGACCGAAGCTTTGATCGACGTTAGCGGAGTGCGCAAGTCATGAGTCACTGCGTCGAGCAAGGCCGACTTGAGTTGCTCGCTCTGTTTCAGCGCCTTGGCCTCACTAGCGCGTTCAAAAGTCTCCTGGAGCTGCCGGTAAACTCGTTCGATCTCTGCCCGCGCGAGTTCGGCTTCCGCTGCGCGGCGCTCGGCCCGGTTGGAGAGGCGGCCGGCCATCAAAGCAGTGATTACAAAAGCAACGAAGGCGATCCAGTTGTCGGGATCGCTGATTCGCAACGTGCCGACCGGCGGAAGAAAAAAGAAATTGAAAGAAACCAGGGCCACCAACGACGCAAACACTGCCGGTCGCGAACCCCACGCCGTGGCCACGAAGAGGACCACTAAGAGAAATCCGAGCGCCGCTGTGGTTGGATTGACTTGAGGACCTAAGAGCTTTAGCAGTCCGGTCGCGACGACGATGCCAAAGGGCGCCGCAACGTAACCGACCCAAACCTTACCAGGGAATTTAGGCCACACTGGCGGCCTTGTCCTTTCTGTCTGACACGAACGAAGGCTGTGGGTGTTCTCGCTCTGGACGGAAGCGATCGCGCACATTGTCGGCAATGGCCCGAAGGAACAATCCGCCCAGACCTGGGTGCCGCAGAGACACTCGCAGTCCGGCGTCCAGAATGCAGATGATTAGTTTCGTGTAGTCACTCATGCGAGCTTCAAATCCGAGCAAGCCGAGTCTTCGATCATTACCCAGATCGATGAGGCTATCAATCAGACAACCAATAGCGCCAACTTGTTTCATGAATCGGAGAAGTGGCGGATGGTCAGCGCTCAGCGCCGGCCGAATCAGCAGGTAAGAGACTTCGGCGGTCAGGCTGCCGACGGATTTTCGATGTTCGATGTACGAGCCGATCGAGGTTGCGTGTCGTTCACTGATCACATCGTCATAAAGCTCTCTCAGTTTATCGATCATCAGCGGATAAACCTGATCGCTGACTTTTGATTTCAAGATCTCGGTTATGAGTCTCACGCTGGAGTTTCTTGTCGCCTCGTCGAACTGCGGAGTCGGCTTGCTCAAGTTCTCGAGGATCAATCTGCCTGCGTCGATCTTCCCCGAATCGATCGCATCATCGACGACTCCAATGAAGAGATAGTAAGCATGGAGAGCCGTTTTGGCTGTCGTGCGGTCGAACGCAATTCCAAAATAATCAATGCATTTGATGATTCGATCCGGAATGCGGACAAAGTGTCGGTACCTTGGATCGTCGGTGAGATAGTGATAAGCGCCTCTGACATTGTCTGGTAAGTCGTCCACGACTTGAAAGTATAGGTCGAATAGGTTCGATATGACCCTATTGTTTTGAAGCGGCGAATGATAACTCAAAGCCATCCGGAAGGGGTCCGCAACAATCTTGCCAAGAATTGAGCCGTCCCCACCGCCTCGTCTATACTTGACGAAAAAGTAAGGAATGCTATAATCGGCACGAATTCCGAGGAAACTAAGAGCAAAGTGAAGATATCAGCTCAAGAAGAATACGGGTTGCGGTGCCTGGTTCAGTTGGCCCGGGCCGAGGGCGATGGCGAGTCGATGACGCTCGCGCAGATTGCTGAGCGCGAGGGCCTGTCGGTCGCGAACGCCGGCAAACTGATGTGGATCCTCAGCAAAGCCGGTCTGGTCAGCGCTCAGCGCGGAACCAAGGGCGGATACTCGCTGGCCCGGCCCGCCTCAGTGATTCGTTTGAATGAAGTGATTCGCATCCTCGACCAGGATACCGTGGACCACTTCTGCAAGACGCACGCGGGCGTGCTGGATAATTGTATCCATACGAGCGATTGCGGGATCCGGCCGGTGATCGTCGGGCTGCATGAGGTCGTCCAAAATGCTCTGTCTGAGATTACTCTCGCTCAATTAGTCGGAACCGAAGAAAAAGTTGACGCTCGTTTGCATCAAATTGTGAAACTGCAAAGCCATCTCAGGCCAATGCGCTCGGCAAGCTGAGAGGGAAAGTAAAAGAGGAATAATGAGTACTGCTGAAATACTCGCAAACAGGGAATACAAGTACGGCTGGGTCACCGACATCGAGGCTGAGACTATTCCTCGCGGATTAAGCGAAGACACTGTTCGTTTGATCTCGGCGAAAAAGGAAGAGCCGGAGTGGATGCTGGACTTTCGTCTGAAGGCCTATCGCCATTGGTTGACGATGGAAGAGCCGCGTCATTGGCCGAATGTCAGCTTTCCTGAAGTCGACTATCAGGACATGATTTACTACAGCGCTCCCAAGCAGAAGGCAACCGTGGCCAGTCTGGACGAAGTTGATCCTGAACTGCTGAAGACTTTTGAGAAGCTGGGCATTCCTCTGTCTGAGCAAAAGCAGTTGTCGGGCGTGGCCGTTGACGCAGTTTTTGACTCGGTCTCTGTCGCGACCACCTACAAAGAGAAACTAAAAAAGCATGGCGTGATCTTCTGCTCGTTTAGCGAAGCTGTACGCGAGCATCCTGAAATCGTGAAGAAGTATCTCGGCTCGGTCGTGCCGACCAATGACAATTTTTACGCCGCGCTGAATAGCGCAGTCTTTTCCGACGGAAGTTTTTGTTTCATTCCGAAGGGTGTCCACTGTCCGATGGAGCTCTCGACTTACTTCCGCATCAACAACTCTGAGTCGGGGCAATTTGAACGCACACTGATTGTCGCGGAAGAAGGCGCCTACGTTTCTTACCTCGAAGGTTGTACCGCGCCCAAGTTTGATCGTAATCAACTGCATGCCGCAGTCGTCGAACTGATCGCGCTCGACGATGCCGAGATCAAATACTCCACGGTACAGAATTGGTACGCTGGCGACGAGGATGGCAAGGGCGGTATCTATAACTTCGTTACCAAGCGTGGCAAGTGCGCCGGGCGCAACTCGAAAATTTCCTGGACACAGGTGGAAACCGGTTCGGCAATTACCTGGAAGTATCCCTCGTGCATTTTGCAGGGCGATAACTCGATCGGTGAGTTTTATTCCGTGGCGCTGACCAATCACGCGCAACAGGCTGACACCGGCACCAAGATGATTCATCTGGGCAAGAACACCCGTTCGACGATTATCTCGAAGGGAATCGCTGCCGGAAAGGCTAATAACAGTTATCGCGGGCTGGTGAAAATCATGCCCAAGGCCGAGAACGCGCGTAACTATACCCAATGCGATTCAATGCTGATCGGTTCGAATTGCAGCGCGAACACGTTTCCCTACATCGAGGTAATGAACAACACTTCGCGCGTTGAGCACGAAGCGTCGACTTCGAAGATCAGCGAAGAGCAGTTGTTCTATTTGATGCAGCGTGGCATCTCACAGGAAGACGCCGTCTCGCTCATCATTAATGGTTTTTGCAAGGATGTCTTCCTGCATCTCCCGATGGAGTTTGCAGTGGAAGCGACGCGTTTGCTGGGCATGAAACTCGAGGGCGCGGTGGCGTAACGCAGGTGTTGTTAACCGGGGGCCAGGGAGGTCTTTTACTTTTAGCAGGCTGACCCTGGCCCCCGAGGACTGTCGCAAATCTGAGATATAGGATTTCAGATTTGAAATTTGAGATTTGAAATCTGAAATGAGGAGCAATAAGTGTTAGAGATTCGCAATCTGCATGCATCAGTTGATGGCAACGAAATTCTAAAAGGCATCAACCTGAAAGTTAACAAGGGCGAAGTCCACGCCATCATGGGGCCGAACGGCTCAGGCAAGTCAACTCTGGCGAAAGTATTGGCCGGCCATCCTTCTTACGAAGTGACTGCCGGCGAAGTGATCTTCGACGGCAAAAACCTGCTGGAGATGACGCCCGACGAGCGCGCGCGCGCAGGCGTCTTCATGGCCTTCCAATACCCGGTGGAAATACCAGGAGTTTCCAATGCTCAATTTCTCCGTCTGGCCTACAACGAAAAGCAAAAACACCTGGGCGCCGAAGAACTCGATCCTTTGGAGTTTAAAGACCTGCTAAAGGAAAAAGCGAAACTGGTTGAAATGGAAGCGAGCTTTATGTCGCGCTCAGTCAATGAGGGCTTTTCCGGCGGCGAGAAAAAACGGAACGAGATCCTGCAGATGGCCGTGCTTGATCCCAAGCTGTCAGTGCTGGACGAAACCGACTCTGGTTTGGATATCGATGCTTTGAGGATCGTAGCCGAGGGTGTGAACAAACTTCACGATCCGACCAAAGCCGTAATTCTGGTGACGCACTATCAGCGTCTGCTTAACTACATCACTCCGGATTTCGTGCACGTGCTTTCCGCTGGCCGCATCGTCAAAGAAGGCGGCAAGGAGCTGGCGCTCGAGTTGGAAGAGAAAGGTTATGACTGGTTGAAGGGCTCGAATGGAAAGAGCGCCACTGTGGCTCCTCAGGCTGGTTAATCGTGAATCAATAATGTCAACGGAATTAGTCAAAGGAACAAATCGCTACGAAATGGCATTTCGTCAGGCCCGTCATGACCCAGGCGCCAGTGAGCCCTCATGGCTGCAAAATCTGCGCGAAAATTCTTTCGTTCAATTCGAGCGCTCGGGCTTTCCCAATATCAAGCAGGAAGAGTGGAAATACACCAACGTTACTCCGATCGCTAAAGCAGACTTTGCCCCTGTGCTGGTCAGTAACGGGACCGCTCTGACAAAAGGCGGCGGTTTAAAGCCGTTCACTTATGAAGAAACCCGCCAGAGTACACTGGTGTTCGTTAACGGAATGCTGCGCCGGGATCTTTCGTCGTTGGCAGCGTTGCCCGAGGGTTTGGTGGCGATGGATTTGCGCGAGGCGCTGCGCGGCGGTGAGTATGAAACAACTCTGCGCGAGTATTTAGAGCATCCCGCATTGGCGAACGGTTTTGCGGCGCTAAATACCGCGTTGTTTTCCAGTGGCCTGTTCCTGAAGATCCCCCGGGGAATGAAGGTCGACGCACCTATCCATCTCTTATTTATCGGCGAGGCCGTGTCTGAGAACCCGCCACCGGCGGCGTTTCCGCGCGTACTAATCGCAGCGGAAGAGAATAGCTCAGCTACAATTGTCGAAAGTTATGCGAGTACGGAGGATGATGGCGTGTACCTGACTAATGCCATCGTCGACTTGTCGCTCGCGGATGGCGCGCGGCTGGAGCACTACAAGATCCAACGCGAGAGTATGGGCGCGTTTCATGTCGCGGCTACCAGAGCTGAGTTGGGTCCTAACTCCAGCTACAACACGACGACGATTAATTTTGGGGCGGCCCTTTCACGCCATGACATCCGCGTGCAGATGGATCATGACGGAGCCGAGTGCTCGGTTGATGGTCTCTACATGGTCGATGGCAACCAACATACCGACACACATTCAGTGATAGATCACCGGCAGCCGCATTGCACCAGCCATCAGCTTTACAAAGGAATCCTGGATGGCAGGTCGCGTGCAGTCTTTAACGGAAAAGTGTTTGTTCGCCATGGCGCGCAAAAGACCGATGCCCGGCAGACGAACAAGAATTTGCTCCTGTCGACTGACGCCCGCGTGGACACCAAGCCGCAGCTCGAGATTTTCGCCGATGATGTTAAGTGTACTCATGGCGCAGCCGTCGGACAGATCGATGAAGATGAGAAGTTTTATTTGGAGAGTCGCGGCATAAACCCTGCACTCGCGCGCAACATGCTGACGTATGGCTTTGCCGAGGAAGTGATCGAGAGAATTAAGATCGAATCGATCAGGCGGGAACTGGACGAAGCGGTGTTACATCGCCTGCGTTCGAGCTTTGCAATTGAGCTATAAGATCTAACTTTCCCAAAGACACATGGCAACGGTAGAACAATTGATTCCGATTAAGCCCAAGCCGCGCGCAGGCTGGGACGTCGAGCGCATTCGCAAAGACTTTCCCGTCTTGCGCCAGACCGTGAACGGCAAGCCTCTGATCTATCTCGACAATGCGGCCTCTTCTCAGGTTCCGGTGATGGTGATCGAGCGCGGGGCCCAGTACATCGAGCAGGAACATTCCAACATTCATCGCGGCGTCCATTATCTCAGCGTGAAAGCCACGACGGCTTATGAAGGCGCGCGGGAAAAGGTCAAGCGGTTTATCAATGCGCGCGAGGCGCGAGAGTGCATCTTTGTGCGCGGCGCGACCGAAGGCATCAATCTGGTTATGTACGGCTATGGCCGCAAATTCGTCGGGGCCGGAGATGAGATCATTGTCTCGGCGATGGAGCATCATTCCAACATCGTGCCGTGGCAGATGCTTTGCGAAGAGAAGAACGCCAGGCTCCGCGTCATTCCCATGAATGACGCCGGCGAGTTGCTGATGGACGAATACGACGCGCTCTTGAGCGAAAGGACGAAGCTGGTGGCGGTCGCGCATGTCTCAAACGCGCTGGGCACCATCAATCCGGTGAAGGAAATTGTTGAGCGCGCGCACAAGTACGGCGTGCCGGTGCTGATCGATGGCGCCCAGGCCGCGCCGCATATGCCCGTCGATGTGCAGGATCTGGATTGCGACTTCTATGCCCTGTCCGGTCACAAGATGTTCGCGCCCACCGGCAGCGGCGTTGTCTATGGAAAGGCGGCGTTGCTGGAACAAATGAACCCATTTCAGGGTGGCGGCGACATGATTAAGAATGTCACGTTTGAGAAGACGATCTATGCCGACCTGCCGAATAAGCTTGAAGCCGGCACTCCGGCGATTGCTTCGCAAATCGGTCTGGGCGCGGCCGTCGACTATCTCACTATTATCGGCCGCGAAAAAGCAGCGGCCTACGAACACGAGTTACTGGTCTATGCGACCGAGCGCCTTTCGGCGATTGAGGGGGTGCGCATCATCGGCACCGCGCGCGAAAAGCTGGGGGTACTATCGTTTGTCATCGATGATATTCACCCTCACGATATTGGCACCATTTTGGATCAGGAGGGGATCGCTATCCGCGCCGGCCATCATTGCGCCCAGCCGGTAATGCAGCGATTCAATGTTCCGGCCACCGCGCGCGCATCATTTGCTTTCTACAATACCAAAGAAGAAATTGATACCCTCGGCAGAGCGATTGAGCACGTTATTGAGATCTTTGGGTAGCATATGTCTGAACTAAGCGAGCTCTACCAGCAGGTCATCCTCGATCACAACAAGAAGCCCCGCAATTTTCATAAGCTGGAAAACGCGAACCACACTGCCGAGGGTTTCAATCCTCTGTGCGGGGATCAGTTGACGCTATACCTGCAGCTTGAAGATGACGCCGTCAAAGACATCAGTTTCATAGGCTCCGGATGCGCGATCTGGAAAGCCTCGGCCAGCATGATGACCCAGGCACTGAAGGGAAAGAGCAAGCAGGAAGCTGAGGAGCTCTTCAATGAATTTCACCGGATGGTTACGGGCCAGCTCGACGAAGAGAGCGAGCCGAATAACCTGGGCCGCCTGACGATCTTTGCCGGCGTGCGCGAGTTTCCCGTACGCGTAAAATGCGCCACGCTTTCGTGGCATACGATGCACGCGGCCTTGAACGAGCAGGACAAAGTTTCCACCGAATAAGCCAGCGGCTATAAGGACGTGATCACTAAGATCAGTGTCGGTCGGCCCTCGGCAATACCAAATCAAAATCTAATTGAAGCGAATTTGGCCGCATCGAACAGTCGCAAATCGCAGTCGTGTGCGCCGGCCCGAAGCGAAAAAAAAGGCGGAAGCACTAAGCTCCCACCTTTATTCTTTCGTGGCGTCCCCGTCAACCGGGGTCACGTGGCTTAGACATTTTCATCTTCAACGTCACTTGATCTGAAACTGCATTGTATGCAGCGTCGGATCGGCGCCGACTTTGAAGTACAGATTGTACACCCCGGTTCCCATGCCGGTTGTCTTCATGTTGAAGATGTAGCTGTCGCCTGCGAACCTAAAGTTATTATCCGGGTTCGCATTGCCCGCGGCGTCAACCGGCCCATAAACACTTGTCGAGACCAACGCAATCCCGACAGCGGTCACTACCGTGCCGGCCGACGACAGGTTATTGCCATTGGCCCCGGTTATCTGCAGCTTGATTGGAATCGTGCTTCCGCTCTGATGTAGTTTCGTCTGATCGTACAGCGGCACGATATTGTATCCAACTGTGAGTGTTCCAGAATCGCTGGCAGAGTTGAAATTGCTATCACCACCATAGCTGTAAGCGATGTTGTCACTACCGGCCGCCAGGGAACCAGTAGCGAAGCTAGAAGAGAAGTTACCACCAGCTTGAATTGCTGTATTCTGAGTTACCCCATTCAGAGTTATCGCTACGCTTCCACTCGGAATCAAGGAACCAAAGCTGATCTTGCCGGACAGGTTCGTCGATGCCGTCCCGTAGGTGATGACCGGCGAGCTGAGAATGCTGAAGGCGGGCGTCGCCTTCAGCACTTTTATCATCACGGTCTTACTGGTGGGGTTGTAGTTGGTTGAGTCAGTCGGCGTAAAACTAGCCAGCAGCGGTTGGCCTGCGCCGGCGTTCAGTACAGTTCCCGATCCTGGCGCGTAATTGAAACTTCCAGCGACATTTGCCGTGGCATTGAGTTGGGCAGCACCCAGAGCCGTACCGTAGACAATGTCTGCCGGGTTGCTCCAGGTGATCACCGGAGTTGCTTTGCTGATGGTGATCGTCGCATCACCACTGGCCGGCGCGTAGTTAGTGTTGCCGGCGAAGGTCCAGTGGGCTGTGCCTCCGGGAACATTGGTGAATGACGCGCCGAGGTTAAGCAGACTCGTCAGGTTTTCACCGTTAACACCTGTCGCTGAGCCATTCGCGCCGTGAGCGCTCCCGTCATGAACCCCCGTGTAGCCGTTGACGCTGAGCGAGGCGCTGGCCTGAGAAATGGTGTCGTTCGCCGTGCCGCCTGTGTTGTTGTAGTTGCCCGTGCCATCGGTGAAGGTCCAGGGGTCGCCGTTGTACGTTCCGGCACTCGTGTGAGTCGTCCCGCTCAAGTCCAGACCGCTTAGGCTTTCGCCGTTGACGCCCGTCGCCGTACCTGTTGCCGTGTGCGGATTTCCGTCGTATTGCACATTGTAGGGCGTAACGCTGATCGTAGCGTTGGCCTTCGTGATCTCGAAGTTCTTCGAGTCACTGCTGCCATCATGATTGGCATCACCGGCAAACGTATAGCTCGCCGTGGCCGTGCCCGCGCTGGTGTTGTTTGCATAACTCGCACCCGGCGTCAGGCTCAGGTTCGCACCTGTAACTGTCACCGAACACGGAGTGAGTGCCGCACCTGTATAGGCCTGGCTGGCGGGGCAGGTCACCGTCGTGGTCGATGAAGCTTTATTGATGGTGAAGCCGGAGTTGCCGGTGCTGCCTTCATGATTGGCATCGCCGCCAAACGTTGCACTGGCGGTGGCCGAACCGGCATCAAGGTTATTCAAGTAGGTTGGCGTCAACGCTCCGCTGAGCCCGCCCGCTCCGGAATACGAAGCCGTGCATGGCTCGATCGCCGCGCCGGTGTAGGTTTGACTCGCCGGACAATTCACGGTCGTTGTTGACGAAGCCTTTGTGATCGTGAAATTGGTGCTGCCACTGCTGGCCTCGTGATTGGCGTCGCCGCTGTAACTGGCATTGGCCGTGGCGATACCGACAGATACGTTGTCGGAGTAAGTTACCGGCACTGATTGGTTCAGCCCGCCCGCGCCGGTCACTGTCGCAGTACATGGTTCGATCGCTGCACCGGTGTAAGTCTCACTGGACAAACAGTTCACCGCGACGCTTGAGGTCGCCTTAACAGTGACAGTGAAGCTGCTGGTCGAGACGTTGCCGGCGTCGTCAGTGGCTGTGATCTGGACCGTCGTCACGCCCAACCCGAAGACTGATCCAGATGCCGGACTGCTTTCAACGGTGACGCCGCCGCAACTATCCGAAGCAGTTACGGTGAAGTTGACCACCGCCGAATCAGCGCCTGGCGCCGCCGTCCTCGTCATATTAGCCGGGGTGGTGATCGTCGGAGCTATCTTGTCTTTCACCGTGATAGATATCGTACCTTCCGAACTCGTCAACGGCCCGGACGAGCCGTCGCCGCTGTCGGTCACGGTAAACCTGAACTTATCAGTGCCGCAGAAGTTGGTCGCCGGCGTGTAAACCACGTTAGGCGCCGTCCCCGAAAGGCTTCCATTGCCGGCGCCGGAAGTTACTGCAAAGACAAGGTTCGCGGCCGTAGTTTCCACATCGCTTCCAGTCAAAGTAATCGAGACCGGAGTGTTTGAGTCCGTCGTCACCGACTGATTACTGGCTGCCGGCGGATCATTAACGGGGTTGACGGTGAGATTGACCGTCGCCGTGTTCGAATCAAGCCCGCCGTCATTCACCTTGAACGTGAAGCTGTCGGCGCCGTTGTAGTTTGCCGCCGGCGTGTACGTTACGTTGACCGTGCACTGCGCCTGCGTAAGGCTGGCCGGACAGTTGGGCATATCAAACTCAAGCGTTCCATGCGCGGGTGCGCTGACAGCGCTGAATGAGAGCACGTTATTAACGTTGAAGTCAGTGCCGGTCAGCGTAAACGTCACGGCATTGTCTTCGTTGGTCGTCGCGGTCTGATTCATTGCTTGCGGAGCAGTATCATTGGTGACGTCGAGCTTCGGCTCGATCACGTCCTGAATGGAAGTAGGCACGTTCGAATAGAAGTTGTATCCCGAAAGTGATTCAACCTGTCGCACAGTCGCCAGATACTTCTGCCAGGTATCGGGGCGGATGTTGTCGTTGTTCGGCATGATCACCGCGATGGTTCTGGTCGAGTTATCAACTCTCAAGATGTCGTTGTTCCCAACCGGCAAGACAAGCGCGACTTTCCAGGTTGCCGAAGGAATGTTGATCGCCCCGCCCGTAGGCGTGTTGATGGTGTTCCATGAACCTGTCGAGCTGAGGCCCCCGGTTCCAGCGGGCCCCGAGATGATGTAAATCCGGTTGCCCCCGCTAGTGACGACCGAACGCAGGTAACTTTCAAGGCCGGCCCAGGGCCCCTGATTATTACCGGAGGCCTGCGGCACCATGTTCGTCATCAGGAACGTGTTCGAATTGTCCTCTACTGTCGCGGTGCGATCTGCCGACGGACACATGTGCCCACGGTCAAAGCCGTAAGTGGAGAATTGGAAGTCCGTCTCCAGCACGTGATACCAATCGGCCGGAAGCGTGTCGTCGGCGCGGAAAGTATCCTGCCGCTGCGTGCTTCCGAGCCACGTCTGATCCAACTGCCAACTCACCCAGTTAGGCGTGGCCTTACTCCGATTGTAGGAAAGCGAGTACTGATCTTTCTCCATCAGGTAATTGTCTGCATTATTGACATCCGCGGTGGCGTTGCTCGGATTACCCATGGTCAGATTTACCTGCGGGTCATGTCCCGTAAGGAACGTCCAGGTGTAATCCGCGGCCATGTTGTCGGGTGGGTCGATTGAATCCTGATCGGTCACGTTGCTGGCATAGATTGTGACCGTGCATTGCTCGAGGGTCGCAAAATCGATGTCAGGATTTATCGTGAAAGTGGTTGGCCCGCCGGTGACTGTTGCGGTGTGCGTGCCGCTCAACGAACAGGTCAGGCCAAACCATGCGCCCGACACGTTAACGGGTTCATCAAATTGAACTGTGATGTTGCTTGCGAGCGGAATGCTTGTGGCGCCATCGTTTGGCGTATTACTAAAGACCTCAGGCTCGAGATCTCCGGCCGGGCAGAAGTGAAGCGCCGTGCTGCCGTTGCGCGGGCTGGCCGGCCCGGTTTTGAAATCAAGCCCATTGACATCCGTGTCTTTACAACCGCCGTGCGTCCTGATGGCTGCGATGGTGTTGCCTAAGGTCGGCGTTGGGGTGTTCCCTTCTGAACAGTTGGCCGTGGCGCCATAGCCCACGAGGTCGATGATGCTCGCCCCGGATGGGCAGCCGCTCAGAGTCGTTGAATTAATAACCAGGGCGACCTTGCCCGCACCTGCGGCCATGGTAATTGTTCCGGTTGCGTCGGGTGTGGGCAGATCGACGGTTCCGCCGCTACCCTGACTCTCCTTAACCAGGTAATAGCCGCCGGCGGGAATGATTCCCGACAGCGCCGTCTTTCCGGACCAACTGCCGGTTCCGGTAGCCGAGTTGTATTGAACCGTCCAGCCAGATAGATCCACCGCGTTGCTGCTGCGATTGAAGAGTTCTATGAAATCATTCTTATACGTGGCGCCGCCGTTTCCGCCGCCGCCGTAGATTTGGCTAATGACAACCGCACCTGGAGGAGTCGGTGTAAAGTTGAAAGTTGAAGATACGGTCTTGTTTGCATTCATCGTGACCGTGCAGGCGTTTCCGGAAACAGAATCGCAGCCGATCCAACCACCGAACGTCGAGCTTAAAGCTGCCGTAGCGGTTAGCGTGACCGAAGTGTTGTCTGCGTAAGTGGCCACACACGTCGCGCCGCAATTAATACCGCTGGGCGAACTCGTCACCGTTCCGGTCCCCGTGCCGGTGCGATTGACAGTCAAAACTCTCTGCGTTGAGGTAAAAGTGGCCGTGACTTTACCAGTTGCATTCAACGTAACGTTGCAGGTGTTGCCCGAGACAGAATCACAGCCGCTCCAACTGGTGAACGTCGAATTCACATCCGCGGCGGCGGTCAGCGTCACCAAGGTTCCGCTATTGTAGTCAGCCGAACACGTCGCTCCGCAATTGATTCCGGCTGGTGAACTGGTGACCGTGCCGGTCCCCGTGCCGGTCTTGCTTACGTTCAGAGTTTGTGTGACAGCCGTAAACGCGGCAGAGACCGAGCGGTTCGCAGTCATCGAAACTGTGCAAGTACCCGTCCCAGTGCAAGCGCCGCTCCACCCGGCAAAGGTCGAGCCCGCCGCGGCGGCCGCAGTCAAAGTTACCGAAGTTCCGCTGGTATAGCTGGCCGAGCACGTCAGTCCGCAGTTGATGCCCGAAGGGGAGCTCGTGACCGATCCGGATCCCGTGCGGCTTACATTCAGAGTGAAGTTTGTCCCGCCGCGGAGAGAGTTGATATATGCAGTATTATTCGCATTGTTTCCAGCGCCGAACGTCAATCCAGCTGCTGCGCCCGTCGCATCCGTTCCGTCAAAGTCGTTTATGTTCTGACTGCCATTGTTCGCGAAAACAAATTGGTTAGTGCCCGACTGGCCTGTCGCGATAAGCTTCGGAGCCGCAGTGGCAGTGAATTGAGCCCCGGCGGTTCCTCCTGCCAAAGCATGAATGCTTCCTGTCACTCCGGCGGCGCCGCTACCCGCAGCTTTGATCATGACCTCTTCAATACCGGCGATATCGAAAGTTCCACCGGCACTGGAAAAGTACGTAGTACTTTGTAGACCGAGATCGAGATTGAAATCGCCACCTCCGACCGCTGTATCGGCTGCACTATTGTTATTTCTCAGCACAATAAGTGTTCCGGCAGGCAAGCTGCTCCACAGAGCATTGGTGGTGAATTGATACTTGCCGCCTCCGTCATTCGCCATGCTGGAGGAGAAGTCCTTGAGGATCATGCCGCGCATATCGAGATTGTTTTGAATCACAAGTAACTCAACTATGTCGGCGGTCGTTCCGGAGTTGAAATACTTGTTAACCACAACGGTCGGCGTACCCGCACTGCTGACCTTAGTGCCGGACACGGAAAAATAAATCGCCGCGAATACGACGCTTATAGACAGGGTGAGGCGCAATAGGGTCTTGGAGTGAGACTTCGACATGATTTTTCCTTTGAGCTAGAGAGGTTTCGACGCGCGGTTCGCAAATTCATAGATCGCCACGACGTCGAAACGTTTGAGTGGATTCCTCTCAATAGACTGATAGGGCGTTAGGTGTTTTTAGTAAGCAATTCGACTGGGAAAACGGTTACGTGTGAAATTAGCTCGGAAGCAAGATTCTTGCACTTGCCAAACGACTCTTCCGTAGGAAGATGGGGAGTCTAGTGAAAAACTGAGCACACGTCAAATTAAAAGGACGTTAACTAAAACCATTACTTTGTAGGTTGGTCTTCCCTTTGGTTCGAGTTGAAGAAGAAATGCCAAACGGATTCAGCGAGTGCCGGGCTATTCGATCATTGAGGCCCGGTTCTGGCCGGCTGACAAACCTTCATAGCAAAAGGCATAATGACCTCCACCGGATTCCAGGAGCGACTAATTAGTGATCATATCTTCGATTGAACTGCGAGAGATTCGTCTGCCACTGATTCATTTCTTTGAGACAAGTTTCGGACGCACGACCGAACGCCGGATCATCCTGGTTCATGTAACCGACGCGGACGGGGCCGAAGGTTGGGGAGAATGCACTGCCGGCGAAGGTCCCTTTTATTGCGAAGAGTGGACCGAAACCGCTTGGCCGACTTTAAATGAATTTCTGGCGCCGATGGTTGTTGGTCGGCAGGTTGAAGACGCTGCGGGCGTGGGTGCCTTGATGAATAAGGTGCGTGGCAATCGCATGGCCAAGGCGGCGATTGAAACGGCGTGCTGGGATCTTGAATCAAAGCGAGCAGGCGTACCGCTTTGGCAACACCTCGGCGGTACCCAAACAGAAATTCCCTGTGGCGTATCGATCGGCATTCAGGAATCGCCCGAGGTGTTGCTCGAGAAGATCGCAAAAGAAATCGACGCGGGATACCAACGCATCAAGATCAAGATCAAGCCCGGATGGGACCTCACAGTCGTGCGGAAGGTCCGCGCACATTATCCTGAGATCCTTTTGATGGGTGACGCCAACTCGGCGTATACGCTGAATGATGTGGAACTCTTCCAGGCTCTCGACGATTTTAATCTGATGATGATCGAGCAGCCGCTGGCGCACGATGACATATTCGATCACGCTGAACTGCAGAAGCAGATCAAAACGCCGGTGTGCCTTGATGAGTCAATCCATTCAGCTGAAGATGCGCAGCACGCGATCGACATCGGAGCTTGCCGTATCATCAACGTAAAGTTGGGACGCGTCGGTGGCCATACTGTGGCCAAACGTGTAGAGGCCACTTGTCGAGAGCGTAGTATTCCGGTCTGGTGTGGTGGCATGTTGGAATCGGGGATCGGGCGCGCGCACAATATCGCGATGGCTACCTTAGCTGGTTTTACTTTGCCCGGTGATGTCTCGGCCAGCGCGCGTTATTGGGAAGAGGACATTATCGAACCACCGGTGACGGTCAGTGAGCGGGGAACGATTGCCGCGCCAGACAAGCCCGGTATTGGATTTGAAGTGAATCGCTCACGAGTTGATAGTCTCACCATGAGATGTGATCGAATCACGAGTGGATAACAAATGCGTATAAATGCTCTCGGATTCGGTTTCGTGCGTTCTTTCCGCCTGATAAGGGACGATCCCCGAAATCACACGGACAAAATGGGGTTTCGGTTTCGTGTATGTCGTGATCCTACCTGGCGAGGAACTTTCTCAAAATAGGACAGTAGCAAAAAATGCCGAATGAATTAACAGCCCAACAAGTCGTCGCTCTTCGAGATCATTTCATCGCGCGGCAGCACGAATTGCTGGCGCTAACCTGCGCGCTGGTTGAAACGGAATCGCCTTCGGGTGATAAGGATGGCAGCAGCGATGTAGTGTCTTTGATCGCCAGCGCGGCCGGTACTATTAGCGCCATCAATTCCATTGAGCGGGTAACCAGCGAAGACTTTGGTGAGCACGTACGCATACGCGCATTTGCTGGAGAGAGTGAAGCGAAGCCCATAGTGATTCTGGGGCACACAGACACGGTTCACCCGCGCGGCGCGATCAAGGAACGGCCCTGGCGGGCGGACGGCAATCGCATTTATGGCCCCGGCGTCTTTGATATGAAAGCCAACCTGGCGCTGGCTCTCGAAGCTTTGCGCGCTTGCGAAGCAACTGAAGCGTGTCCGCAATCACCCGTGACAATCCTTTTGACCTGTGACGAAGAGAGCGGCAGTCCCAGCGGCCGCAGCCTGGTGGAAGAGGAAGCAAAGAATGCGCGTGCCGTGCTGGTGCTGGAACCTCCGGCGAGCAATGGCCGGGTCAAGACCTCGCGAAAGGGCACCGGGATATTTGCAGTAGCGGTTCACGGGCGGGCGGCCCATGCGGGCCTCGATCCTGAAAAGGGAGTTAGCGCCGTGCTCGAATTGGCCCGCCAAACCATCCGGCTGACAAATCTGAACGATCCCGCGGCAGGCACTACAGTCACGGTTACGGTCGTGTCTGGAGGGACGCATTCGAATGTTGTTCCGGCGGAAGCTCGGGCTGAGGTTGATGTGCGTTTTAGTTCCGCTGCGGAGGGCCGCCGGATTGAGGATGCGATTCTGAATCTGAAACCGTTCGACGAGCGCGCGCAGGTGGTCTTTTCGGGCGGTATTAATCGGCCGCCGCTCGAACGAACTGAGAAAGTCGTGGCCCTGTACGAGCGGGCGCGGAAGATCGCCGGACTGCTCGGCTTTGAATTGGGTGAAGCGAGCGTCGGTGGCGCTTCGGATGGAAACTTTGTGGGCGTACTGGGAGTGGCGGTGCTGGACGGGTTAGGCATCGAAGGCGATGGCGCGCACGCCTCGCACGAACATATCGTCGTCGATAACATCGCGCTCCGCGGCGCGCTCCTGGCTGGGCTGATCGCGACCCTGTAAGTTTGAGGTCAGTACCGGGAGCGGTAGCGACCGGGTAGTTCGACGATAACTCGATCATCGTTCGGTTGCCGCACGTCACTCGTCAGTTAGGTCAAAGGCGAGGCAGGTGGATATTGGAGTCACCCGGTCGCTACCGCTCTCGGTACTGACGTCACAACATGTCGGGCTGGTACACTGCCACTACGTGCAGCGTTGGATATGCAACATGAAAATTGCTACCTGGAATGTGAACTCGATTCTGGCGCGGCTGCCTCACCTCACTCGTTGGCTCGAGGCTGAGCGGCCCGACATTTTGTGCGTCCAGGAAACAAAATGCACGGACGACAAGTTCCCTTTGCTCGAAATAAAAGCGCTCGGCTATGACTGCGTAATGCTTGGCCAGCAGAGTTACAACGGCGTCGCAATTATTTACCAGGCGGGGTGCGCCAGCGTCCAGCGCGGCTTTCCTAATGACGATCCTTCCAGTCAGGCGCGTCTGCTCGCGGCAGATATCGCCGGCATTCGGATCGTCAATGTCTACATTCCCAACGGCCAGATGGTTGGGTCAGAAAAATATCAGTTCAAGCTCGACTGGATGAAGCGTCTGCGCGATTTTCTTGACGCTAACTACGACCAGAATACGCCGGTCCTGCTGTGCGGGGATTTCAATGTCGCGCCCGAAGAGCGCGATGTACACGACCCGCGCCTTTGGCAGAACCGCATTTTGTTTAGCGAGCCTGAGAAGGCCGCCTTACAACACATCAAGGATTGGGGATTCACGGATACGTTTCGGCAGCACACCGAAGAGGGCGGCCATTATTCCTGGTGGGATTATCGAGCCGGGGCTTTTCGGCGCAATCTGGGACTACGAATAGATCACATATGGGTTTCGGCGCCGCTGGCTGCGCGCAGCAAGACAACAGTCATAGACAAAGAACCACGCAAGTGGGAGCGACCGTCGGATCATGCGCCGGTCGTGGCGGAGTTTGAATAACAGGAAATTGTCTTAACCCGCTCAGTTCGACGTTAGTTCCGCGGTCTTCTCAGTAATGTCCTTCTGAGCCCACTCGTTATCGCGGGCCGCTTCCCCGGCTTTGTGCCGCTTGGCCTCCTTCATGCGGCTGACCAGATCCATATGCGTTGAGAAGTAGGGCAAGCTCTTGCCCACGATCTCCTGCACTGAGTTGAAGCCTTTGTCGGTCATAAACTTCGCCAGGCCTTCCTGAAGTTCGTCGACCATCTTGACGCCTTTGAGCATCACGCCAGTGCAAATCTGCACGGTCGATGCGCCCA
>Ga0209726_10004331_pt1 | contig 18281 bp, 13 predicted proteins | sample Subgrocontami54m_FD_187453 | JGI IMG/M metagenome (GOLD analysis project Ga0209726, IMG submission 187453) | Subsurface groundwater microbial communities from S. Glens Falls, New York, USA - GMW46 contaminated, 5.4 m (SPAdes) (version 3) | ecosystem: Environmental > Aquatic > Deep subsurface >... | reverse complement strand
CAGCCAGATGAAAAGCCGCTCCTGCCAGCGCGGCATCTCCGACTTCATCGTCGTCTTGAGCGAGCGCCGCGACAGGAAGAACGAGGTGGCGGAGATGTCGATGTTGAGGTCCTTGCGCCGGCAGTGATCGAGGATCTTGGGCACGCTCGGCGTCTCCATGAAGCCGTAGTGCGCGATCACCCGGATGAAGCTGTCGGCGACGCGCTCGACCTCGAGGCGCTCGTGGCGCGGCACGCGCGGGGTGTCTTCAGTTTTGATGGTCAGGATGATGTTGCGCTCGTGCAGGACGCGGTTGTGCTTGAGGTTGTGCATGAGGGAGGTCGGCGCCGAGATGGGATCGCCGGTCAGGAACACCGCCGTGCCCGGCACGCGGTGCGGCGGCTTGGCCTCGAGCTTGCGCACCAGCCACTCGAGCTCGGCCTCGTTCTTGCGCGTCGCCTTCACCAGGCTCGCCGAGCCGCGCACCCAGGTCAGGACGATGAGCGTGATGGCGATGGCAACGAGCAGGGGCAGCCAGCCGCCCTCGCGGATTTTCATCACGTTCGCCGCCAGGAACGCCTGCTCGATCTGCAGCAGCGGCACCATCAGCGCCGCCGCCTTCCACACCGGCCAGCCCCAGCATCTCCACACCACGAAGAAGGCCATCAGGCTGTCGATCACCATGGTCGCCGTGACCGAGAGGCCATAGGCGGCGGCGAGCTCGCTCGAGCTGCGGAAGGTGAGGGTCACCACCAGCACGCCGAAGAACAGCAGCTGGTTGACGCGCGGGAGATAGATCTGGCCGGCCACGCTCTCCGAGGTGTGGCGGATCTCCAGGCGCGGCAGCAGCCCGAGCTGGATGGCTTGCCGCGTGAAGGAGAACGCCCCGGTGATCACGGCCTGGCTGGCGATGACGGTGGCCACCGTCGCCAGCACCACCATGGGGATCAGCGCCCAGCTCGGATAGAGCCGGTAGAACGGGCTGTCGATTGCTTCGGGCCGCGCCAGCAGCAGCGCGCCCTGGCCGAAGTAGTTGAGGATGAGCGCGGGCTGCACGATGACGAGCCAGGCGAGCTGGATCGGCTTGCGCCCGAAATGGCCGAGGTCGGCGTAGAGCGCCTCGGCGCCGGTGACGGCCAGAAACACGAGGCCCATGACGACGAGGCCGGTCAGGCCATGCGCCAGGATGAACTGGACGCCGAGCACCGGGTTCAAGGCCTGGAAGACGCGCGGATCGTCGATGATGTGCGTGAGGCCGCCGACCGCGAGCACGGCAAACCACACCAGCATGATCGGCCCGAAATATTGCGCGACCTTGGCAGTCCCGCGCGACTGCACGGCAAACAGCCCCACCAGGATCACGACCGTGATCGGCAACACCGCCAGCTCTATCAGCGCCTTCAGGTCCAGGTGCGGCGCCAAATGCCTGACTTGCGGCTCCGCGAGCTTCAGGCCTTCCACTGCCGACAGCACCGAGATTGCGGGGGTAAGCACGGCATCGCCGTAGAAGAAGGCCGCGCCGACCACGCCCAGCACCAGGATCAGGGGCGCGCTGCGCTTGGCCACCGATTGGCCCAGCGCCATCAGCGCGAAGGTGCCGCCCTCGCCCTTGTTGTCGGCGTTGAGCAGCACCAGCACGTACTTGACGGTGACGATGAGAAACATCGTCCACACCATCAGCGACAGGATGCCGAGGACGGCGTCGGGTCCGCCGTTCGAAGCCTTCACGGCCTCGCGCATCGCATACAGCGGGCTGGTGCCGATGTCGCCGTAGACCACGCCGATCGAGCCGAGCGCCAGCGCCCAGAGATGCCGGTTGTGTAGGGTTTGCCCTTCGTCGGCGCCGTGGGCGGCGGCTGTTTGTGCCATTGGCGGCGGCTTCTCGAGTCGGCCACGCTGTTTCGGTGAATTGGGCGCGGCTTATACACTGGGCCCGGCACCGGCGAAAGCCCGTTGAACGGCATGCAGGTTTGCGCCCTGCGCCGACGAGATGGCTTGTCGTCGGCGGGGATGAGGTCCGGCAAATGAACCTCGTTCAAGAACTCCGCGGGCTCGGTTGCCATGCGCGGCTACGGGCAAGGACGGAGAAAGTGCGCGTCGGCTCTGGAGATGGAGCGTCTTTGCGGAAGCGGACGTGGCAGATTGCCTCGGGCGCCGCGTCCTACCACTAACGTTCAAGCAGCCGCCAGTAAGCGATCGACTATTTCGCGAGCCGCCCGTTCAGGATTTGCCGGATCGAACGACAAAGTCGGAAGGCCAACGAGGTCCGGAGGAAGCTCGGCAACTGCATGCTTGTGCGAAAGCAAGAGCAGGACGGGTTTGCTCAGGGCTTCGGCCATGCCGAGCTCGTAGCTCGCCCAGCTCGATGTGGCGGTGTCGGGGGCGCCTAAGACCAGGACGAAACCGTCGGCTCGGCGGATCGCCGACTTGACCGTCTCCCGAACGTATCCCGCCTCCGCAGTGCTTTCGAAGACGTCGAATGCCTCGACGCCGTGCTTGCGCAGCGCTCGCCCGATGGCGGCCGTGATGCTTGCATCCCGCGCGCCATGGGACAGGAACACCCTTGGCATCGTCTCCCTCGCCGGTTTGCTCAAGCTGCCGCTCGCTCCATCGCCTCCAGCTCGTCGATCATGCCCTCGATCACCTGCAGGCCCTTCTGCCAGAACTCGCGCTTCGACGCATCGAGCCCGAACGGCTTGAGCAGCTCGGAGTGGTGCCTGGACCCGCCGGCCTTCAGCATCTCGAAATATTTCGCCACGAAGCCCGGGTGCGCGTCCCGGTAGAGCCCGTAGAGCGAGTTCACCAGGCAGTCGCCGAAGGCGTAGGCGTAGACGTAGAAGGGCGAGTGCACGAAGTGGGGGATGTAGGACCAGTAGGTCGCGTAGCCCTCGGATAGATCGATCGCCGGCCCCAGGCTCTCGCCCTGCACCTCGAGCCAGACCTGCCCGAGCCGCTCCGCGGTCAGCTCGCCGGCGCGGCGCTCCTCGTGCACCTTGCGTTCGAAGCTATAGAAGGCGATCTGGCGTGCGACCGTGTTGATCATGTCCTCGACCTTCTGCGCCAGCAGCGCCTTGCGCTCTTTCGGGTCCTTGGCCGAGTCGAGCAGCGCCCTGAAGGTCAGCATCTCGCCGAACACCGAGGCCGTCTCGGCAAGCGTGAGCGGCGTCGGCGCCATCAGCGGGCCCTGCGGCGCCGCCAGCGTCTGGTGCACGCCGTGGCCCAGCTCGTGCGCCAGCGTCATCACATCGCGCAGCTTGCCCTGGTAGTTCATCAGGATATAGGGATGCACCGAGGGCACCGTCGCGTGCGAGAAGGCCCCCGGCGCCTTGCCCTCGCGCACCGGAGCATCGATCCAGGCGCCGTCGAAGAACCGCTTGGCGATTTTCGCCATTTCCGGCGCAAAGCCGCCGTAGGCCTCGAGCACCGTCGCCTGCGCCTGGGCCCAGGGAACCACGCGCTCGGCCTTGTCGGGCAGCGGGGCATTGCGGTCCCAGTAGGCGAGCTTCTTCTTGCCCAGCCACCTGGCCTTGATCGCGTAATAGCGGTGGGCGGTCGCGGGATAGGCGGCGCGCACGGCTGCGACCAGCGCCTCCACCACCTCGCGCTCGACGCGGTTGCCGAGATGGCGGCTGTCGGCCACGTCCTTGAACCCGCGCCAGCGGTCGGAGATCTCCTTGTCCTTGGCGAGCGTGTTGGTGATCAGCGCGAACAGGCGGCTGTTGTCCTTGAACACCTTGGCCAGCGCCGCGGCGGCCGCCGCCCGCTTGCGCTCGTCGGGGTGCATCATGAAGTTGAGGGTCGGCTCGAGCGACAGCGGCTCCTTCTCGCCCTCCACCTCGAAGCGCAGCGCCGTCATCGTCTCGCTGAACAGCCGGCCCCAGGCGCTGTGCGAGGTGGTCGCCTTCTCGTGAAACAGCCGCTCGAGCTGCTCCTCGAGCTGATAGGGCTTGTCCTTGCGCAGGTCGTCGAGCCAGGGCTTGTAGTGGGCGAGCGCCGGCACCTTCAGCGCGCGTGCAAGCGCGCTGGCCTCGATCTTGTTGAGCTCCAGCTCGAAAAAGATCAGGTTGGTGGTGATCGCCGTGATCTTGTCCTGGATGTCGCCGTAGAACTTGGCGTTGTCGGGATTGGAGGTATCGGCCGCATAGAGCAGGCCGGCATAAGAGCCGAGCTTGCCGATGCGGTCGCTCAGGCTCTCGTAGGCGGCGATGGCTTGCGCCAGAGCAGCCCCGTCACCGCCCAGCGCCGCCAGCTTGCCCCGATAGCCCTCCTTGATGCGCTGCGCCTCGGCCGCTGCCCTCTCGAGGTCGGCCGCCACGGCCTTGGACTTGGGCCCCGGATAGAGATCGCCGAGGTCCCAGACCGGCATGGGCCCGAGGTCGCGCGGCTTACCCGCCGCCCGTTTGGCCGACCCCTGCTGTGACGTCTTTGCACCCCGGCTCTTTTCGCCCATGTCCGCTCCCGAGCATTGCCGTATCGCTTGAATGTGCGGCCCACGGTCGCAATGTTCAAGCTGGCGTCGCGCCGCCAATGCCATGTTGCAAAGGGCACAACTATGGCCGCGCGCCCACGGTCCTGCAAAAAAGCATCAACGCAAGTCGAAGCGAAACGATGCATTTACCCAAATGCGTCACTCTGCGCGGTGGCCCGTAAGTCGTACGTGGCCGTCTGTGCCGCATTGGGTCGATCCCGGAGCCCCGCGTCAGTAGCCCGTTGAGTTGAGTACCCCGCCACATGCCCAAGCTCGTCCTGATCGTCGACGACGATCCAGCCCAGCGCCGCATCCTCGAAGAAACCATCAAGCGTCTCGGCTACGAGACCAGGACCGCCCAGGGCGGTGAGCAGGCCCTGCAGATCCTCGAGGCCCCCGAGCACGGCGGCGTCGCCCTGGTCCTGCTCGACCACGTCATGCCCGGCATGGATGGCATGGAGGTCTTGAAGCGCCTGGCGCCGAAGCCCGGCACGCCGCCGGTCATCATGCAGACCGCGCACGGCTCCATCGACGCCGCCATCACGGCCATGCGCGCCGGCGCGGTCGACTTCGTGGTCAAGCCCACGTCGCCCGAGCGGCTCGAGGTTTCCATCAACAGCGCGCTCAAGATCGAGGCGCTGCAGGGCGAGATCGCCCGCATCAAGAAGAAGGCCGAGGGCACCTTGACCTTCGCCGATCTCATCATCCGCGGCCAGGCCATGCAGCGCGCCATTGCGCTGGGGCGGCGCGCGGCCGGCTCCAACATCCCCGTGCTGATCGAGGGCGAAAGCGGCGTCGGCAAGGAGCTGATCGCGCGCGCCATCCAGGGCGAGAGCGAGCGCAAGGCCAAGCCCTTCATCACCGTCAACTGCGGCGCCATCCCCGAGAACCTGGTCGAGAGCATCCTGTTCGGCCACGAGAAGGGCTCCTTCACCGGCGCCGTCGACCGGCGCATCGGCAGGTTCCAGGAGGCCGATGGGGGAACGCTGTTCCTCGACGAGATCGGCGAATTGCCGCTCGACGCCCAGGTCAAGCTGCTGCGTGCGCTGCAGGACGGCGAGATCGATCCCGTCGGCGGCAAGAAGCCCGTCAAGGTCGATTTCCGCCTGATCTCGGCCACCAACCGGGACATGATCCAGCTCGTCAAGGACGGCGCCTTCCGTGAGGACCTCTACTACCGCCTCAACGTGTTCCCGATCTGGGTGCCGCCGCTGCGCGACCGGCTGGAGGACGTGCCGGAGCTCGCCATGCACTTCCTGGCGCGCTTTGCCGCCGAGGAGGGCCGGCGCGTCACCGGCATCGCCAAGGACACGCTCGAGCTGCTCACCGGCTACTCCTGGCCCGGCAACGTGCGCCAGCTCGAGAACGCCATGTTCCGCGCCGTGGTGCTGGCCGACGGGCCGCAGCTCACGGTTGCCGAGTTCCCGCAGATCGCCGCTCACGTCGAAGGCTTCCGCGCCGCCATCCCGCCGGCACCGGCGCAGGTCGACAGGCGACCCGTGATCACCGGGCCGGCGATGCTGGGCGCGGAGGACACCATCCCGCACACCATGGAGGTGGCGGCAGCGGGCGGCGGCAAGGGCGCGCTCGGCATCGCCGCCGTCACCGACTCAGGGGAGATCCGCTCGCTCGAAGCCATGGAGGCCGACATGATCCGCCTGGCGCTCGGGCGCTACCGCGGGCACATGACCGAGGTCGCCAAGCGCCTCGGCATCGGCCGCTCCACGCTCTACCGCAAGATGCGCGAGTTCGGGCTGGAAGAGCGGGTGAGCTGAGTCTCTCTCAGCCGTTGCGTGCGGACGACACGGACCTCGCGCTGCCTTGGCGGCTACCAGCTCGAGCTGTTAGAGTCTCGCGGCAGCCAACATCGTGCTCACGATGTGGGGGAGACCGTCCATGAGCTACGTCGCACTGGATATTTTCGAGCAGCTGCGCCAAGAGGATATACATTGGATATTGGCCACTGCGGAACTCAAGACGGTATTGGCCAATAGCGTATTGGTGCGCGAGGATGATCCTTCAGAAACCATCTTCTTTGTCGCCGACGGCCTATTCGAAGTGTATTTTTTCGCCGGCCTCGCAAGCCAGGTCAAGATTGGCCAGCTCGGTCCCGGCGAGGTCATCGGTGAAATCTCGTGGTTGGGGCGCAGACCGATATCGGCGAGCGTTCGCGCGGTCGAAACCAGCTCCGTGATTGCCTTGAGCACGGCCGTGCTCGAGCGCAAGCTCGCCGAAGATCCAAGCTTTGCCGCTCGTTTCCTCCGCGGCGTGGCCACCCTGACCGTGGAGCGCTTGCGCAAGACGACGTCGCAAGTTCGCCGCTCCGAGTTGGCCGCCGGCCCGCGCCCAGCAACCACAAACGGCCCCGAAATCAATAACGTTCTGCACAAGATCAGCGAGTTCAAAACGCTGATCGCCGCCGCGGACAAGCGCGCCAGTGAAAATAGCGGGAAAATACCCGATGCCTATGCGCTTGAAGTTCGAGACAAGTTTGCGGCGATCGAACATGGCATTGGGCCGCAGGGCATGAAGAATGCGGCAGGGATCGCCGAGGTTCTGCAAGCCGAGCTATTGCCGTTCATCCAGCTCGCGGCAACCGGCGAGCGGCTTTACGCGAAACCTCGCGGCTACGCTGCCGACTATCAGACCATCGAGATGATTTACAATAATTTGCCTGCCGGCGTTGGCCGCGTCGGCCCCCTGCTCGACAGCTGCATGCTCAATCTGGCGGCGGCCAAGGCTGTTCGCAATCGGCGCCGCCTGCTTGCAACGGAAATCCTGGCGTCGTCCCGGACCTCCGCAAACGAGCTCCACGTCGCGAGCCTCGCCTGCGGGCCAGCGCGCGAGATATTCGATGCGTTCGACCGAGCCGACGATCGAGAGCGCCTGCGCGTCAGCTGCGTCGACATCGATAGGGAGGCGCTCGCGCACGTGGATGCGCGCTGCCAGAAAGAGAAGCTCGCCGACCGGGTGCGAACGTTTCATGGCAACCTGATCTATCTCGCGACCGGCCGGCAGGAGCTCGATCTGGCACCCCAGGACCTGATCTACAGTATCGGTCTCATCGACAGCTTCAGCGACGAGCACGCAATTGCGCTCATAAACTGGATGCACGACAAGCTGCGTCCCGGCGGTCGGGTCATTTTGGGGAATTTTCATCCGCGCAACCCGACGCGGGGCCTCATGGATCATGTTCTCGATTGGCGCCTGGTCTATCGCGAAGAGGGCGACATGGATCGCCTCTATAAGACCTCGAAGTTCGGGCGACCTTGCTCCCGCGTGGTGTTCGAGGACGAGGGCATCGATCTGTTTGCCGAATGCCGCAAGGATTAGGACGCGCGGCCGAGCCCGGACCACGGAACCCGAGTATCGGCCGCTTGACGCGCTTGGTATCCGCGAGTTCGGACTGGAGGAGCGGGTGAGCTAAGGTCCCTTGCCCGATTCCTCAGCGCTTAGCCGGTCATCCGCCTGATGATCTTGGCTTTGCTCTCGTCTTGCGCGCGCTCGACGAACATACGCTTCATTGCACGGTATGCAGCATCATCGGACTTGAATTCGAATTCAAAGGTTCCACCGGTAGGTTCGTTCAAGTACCGGTTTGCAATGGCCAACAGGTCCGCCCTCTGGACCCGAGTGTCTTCTTTGAGTTTGGTCACTGCGGTATCGAATGCTGGCCGGTTCGCTTCAGCGTCCAGCAGACGTCGGACGTGCTCTTCGACAATCTTCTCGTTTGATCCTTCGGGCTTCTTGGGCTTTGGCCTGTCGGCACCGAGGCCCAAGAGCGTTCGCGTCTCTTCGACGAATTGTTCGACGCTCGACTCTTCGTGCCCAGACAATGTGGCGATCAGCCTCTTGAAGTCAGCTGCGGGACCATTAGCGCCGGCAAGCGCGTAGAGACCTTGGATGCGCTCCAAGATCTCCTTTAGCTCGCCTACATTGATGGACTTCGCCATACACGGGTCCGGTGTGAACAGCCTCCCTACGCCGACTTCGAACGAACTCTCGCAATCTCAGCTAGGAATGCACGAGTCTCAAGCTGACCCTTCTCTCGTAGCAGATTCGCGAGGGCCCGCAGACCCTCCCCCTTCCGCGTATCCCCAGCTTCCTCATACTCTTTTGCAAATGCTTCCAATACCTTACGCAACTGACGGACCTTCATGTCAGTTCCTCTCTGATTTTCGCGCATAGCTGCTCGAAGATCGCTTGCACTCTGGGGTCGTCCTGATAAGCGATTCCCTCCTCGATGAGGGAGTTGATGCGAGGGACATCGCGCTCGAGGATGGAGCTATCTGGGAAGTAACGTTGCAAGGCCCTTTGCACGGTCAAGCGGGCGAGTTCGCGAGCCTCCTTGGCAGCTTGACTTACGTTACCTGTCGGGGTCAGCGTTTCGACAACACCGATCATCTTCAAGTGCGGGTTAAGTTTGGTCTTTACGGCCCGCGCCATAGCCAGGAAGTTTGCCACCGGCTCTGCAGACACTGCCGTGAATGCGGTCGGCACGATGAGGTGCGTGCTCGCGCAAAGCGCATTCATCGTACCCGTGGTGAGCCTGGGCGGCGCGTCGATGAGCACGAGATCATATTGGTTCGCGATCGTGTCACGGTGCAGAATGTTCGCGAGACGATAGCGCAGGTCGTCATCTGTTTCGCCCAGCAGCCACTCCATGAGAAGGCGATCCTCATGGCGAGCAAGCTCATAGAAAGACGGCACGAGTTCGCTACCCGGCAGGATCGGATTCAATCCTAGGCGGGCGTTGAACAACGCCAGCTCGCTAGCCCCTCTCGCCATGAGCATCTGGGATCGCGACTCGCGGTCGACGATGTCGATCGCCGTGGTGAGCACATACGACATGGTCCCTTGGTAGTCCATGTCGATGAGAAGCCGTTTCTTGCCAGGTATGATCGGGTATTTGTCGAAGTGCGCCGCGATGTTGAGGGTTACGGTCGATTTACCCACGCCGCCCTTGTTGTTGGCCACGATGACAACAAGCGGCTTTCGACTTGCGATCCTCGCGTCGTAGTCTGGAAACGGCTTGATGTACGGGAGGTGCCTAATCCAAAGGTCCTCGTCGGATTGCCGGAGTATCTGCAAAAGCTTCCCTCGATTCTCCTCCTGCTTGCTGATCCGCGCCGAGCGTTCCGTGAGTTCTCCTTCAAACCGATTGAGGGCTTTCTGCCGCTCGTCCACGATCGCGTTCAGTCGGACGAGCTCTATCTCTCTTTGCTTGAGATCCTTCCGGGTACCCTCGACCTCATCGCGGAGTGCTCGATTGCTAAGATAGGTCAGGAGAGTGGTCGTTCCGGAGACAAGTGCGACCGCCGCCGAGCCTACGATCGACATGAATTCGCGGTTGGTCGATGAGGCGAGGTAGAGCTTTGTAGCTTCCAGAAAATCACCAATTGACACGGTAAGTGCGCCCAGAAAAGCAAACCCTTCTGAAGGCAGCATAAGCTAGGCCGAAACCGCCGTCGAGCACGGCCTGATCCGTCCAATGCCGTTGATCCCGCTGCGGGCGGACGCGCGGTCGGCTATTGTCGCCCGCACACGCAAGTTGGAGACGGTGGCAGCCATGATGCCGAGAGCCCTATCGCGCGAGCAGCCGGAGCGCTCCGGCGCACCCGAGGTCCTGCAGCTCGTTGCCAACGGCTGGATGCCGAACAACCCGCGGCTGCCGGTGCTGCTCTATCGCGACGCCGTCCCCGTCGCCGGGAGCGATCCGGCCGCGGCCTTCGAGGCCGCGTTCCAGCGCAACGGCTGGCCGCCGCAATGGCGCAACGGCGTCTATCCCTTTCATCACTATCACACGACCGCCCACGAGGTGCTGGGCTTCGCGGCGGGAGAAGCGCGGCTCGTGCTCGGCGGCCCGGGCGGCCACGAGGTTGCGGTCGGGGCCGGCGACGTCGCCGTCCTGCCGGCCGGAACGGGCCATTTCCGGCTCGAGGCGACGCGCGATTTTCTCGTCGTCGGCGCCTATCCGCCGGGCCAGACGGCGGACTTGTGCCGTGGCGCCGCAACGGCTGAGATGCTTGCGCGCATAGCCAGCGTGCCGGTCCCACGCACGGACCCCGTGCGCGGGGCGGGCGGTCCTCTGACGTCGCTCTGGCACGTCGGATGATCCACGCCGGCGCGCCTCAGCGCGCGCCCTCTCCCACCACCACGAATGGGGCCCAAGCGGATGCGCGATGGGCGCGGCGTCGGCTTTCCCCGGAGGCGGGCGGGTGTCTTTGGACTACGACGACGACAGCAGCGCGATGCTGTTGATCGTTGGCGCGGCGTCCTGGCTCGGCGCGCCCGTCGGCACCAACGTCACGCGCGGCGCGTCGGTGAGGCGTCCAGCCTCCTGCAGCTTGCGAACGGTGTCGGTGGCGACGAGGCTGTAGCTTTTCTTTGCAACTGGCGCGGGCTTGTGACCCGCGTGGGCGCCGTGCACCACCGCCCCGAAGAAGTTCACAGAGCCGACATAGGAAGCGTTGCTACGATCAGGGGGCGTACCCTCCGGCAGGTCCAGGTAGACGTCATAGGCCACGTCGGGTTGGGTCGCAGCGCGCAGACCATCCAGCCGCAGGTAGAAATTACGGCCGGCGCGCACGTTGACGGCCAACGACGGGCCGCCCGGCGCCTTCGCTGCCGGAGCGGGCGGGGCAGCCAGCGACACCGTCGTCGGCGCCCCGCCGAGGGCCACCGGACCAGAAACCTGCGCCGACGACGCGTGCGAGGCAAACGCCACGACGGCGCCCGGCTGCGGAAACGGCACGCTCCCGGGCGGCCGATCGAGATAGCTGTCATAGACGTAATTCAGCGGTACCGTGTCGAGCACATCGGCCACCATCGATTGCACGCGGTTGCCGCCGCCGTCCGCGAACGTGAAGGTCTCGTTCATGAAGCCGAGATCGCTCGGGTTCTTGCCGCCGGCCTTGTTCCAGCTGGCCCAGATGCGATCGATGTTGCAGTGATGAAGCCAGAAAATCGGATCGTTGGCCGCCCAGGGGACGTCGCCCATGCCAACGCGGGTGCCCACGTCGACATGTATAGCGCCATGCACGCCGCCATCTGTGTTGGCGCAGAACCCAGCATCACCGTTGCCGGTGTCCTGATAGACGGGTGACCGCATCGCATCGAGATTGATCGGATTGGGGCCGACCTCGTCGATCGGTCTTCCGTTATTGACACCGTTGCGGCGGTCCGGCCGGAACAGCGGTCCCCAGACCGGATCGTCTCTCATCCTGAACTCGGCCGGCAGCGCCCGGTTGCCGGGATCGGTATAGTTCCAGTACGGGAGCGTGAAGGCGGTGTTGCCGGAAACGTTGCGGATGATCTGCTCGAAGAACAGCACGAACATGCGATGCCAGGGGAAGAAGAAGTTTTCACGCGAGTCGTCGAAATGGGCCTCGCACGTGTCCCACATGGAGTTTGCCAGCGCCCGGTTCGGGTCGGATGAGTCGGTGTAGATGCGGTCGAGCTCGGCACTCTTCGTGCGGTCGCCGCGCACCGCGTGGGTGTACCATTGGAACAGCCAGCCGCGCGGCTCACCCTCGCCCATGGCCATCATCTTGCCGACGGCGTCGGCATAGATCTGCAGCATGGCCCGGCCATCGGTCGTGCTCAGGTCGAAGCGTGTGACCTGGGTTTGCGCGCGCGCCGTGTGCACGAGCCAGCGATGTAGCGGAAGCACGCCGGCGGTGGCTGCAGCGCCGCCCAACAGCAAGCGTCTGGAGATGTGGCCCATGAGACCCCCCTAATGGCAATTAAGTTCGCAATGCCACGATCTACGAGCCGATTGTGTCGGGATGTCGACCTGTGCGCTCGTTTTCGAGCGGGGATCAGCCCGATGGGTCTTCGTAAAGACTGACCGCTTCGATCGTCGGCTGGCTGTCGGCCGCGGGCGGACGACCTGGTGCGATCGTTACAAAGAGCGAGTCGCCCAGCCGGTTTGCCGATTGCAGCCTTGCGATCGCTTGGGAGACTTCATAGCTGATCGCCCGCTGGCTGGTCCCGTCGGTCGGCTTCGGCATCCCGAAAAAGCTGAGCGTGCCGACAAAGCCTGGATCGTCGGGTGAGGGTTTTGTTCCCTCGGGCAGATTGAGGAACACCGAATAGACAGCCCCAGGTTGCCGGTCGGCAGCCAGACCGCGTAGAACCAGGGTGAACCTGCGGTCTGCGGCTTTCGCCATGCGCGCCGTCAGGTCCACGCCCTCGGCCGGCCGCAGCATCACGCGGGTGGGCTGCGGTCCGAGCACGATCTTCTCTGCCTGCGCCAGCTGCACAGCTGCGTTGACCTGGGTCGAAATGACGATCGACACGCCAGCCAATAAGAGGGAACGCCGGCTGATCATCGATTGTTCTCCTGCAGGGCCGGACGCCGGTCTTGCATGCCCCGTATGTGGTGAACACGCGGGCACCACGCAAGAACTTCTTTGCTCGATATTCTCGGCGTCCCCGCCAGGACTGCATGTTGCTAGCCGTCCTCCGAAACTCAACCTAATCCCCGCGGAGGTCCGGCGGAATAACCTGCGGTCCCAGCCTGCCTCGGTTGGAAGGTAGAACTCTAGCCGAGCCGCAGCACGCCAGAAAGACACGGCTTGAGGGGAAAATACATCGCTCAATCCGAGAGTTATGCTCACGTGCTCACGCTCATGCTAGCCTCTTGTGGAGTTCGTTTGCATGGGGGCCCGCTATGCCGGTGGCGAGCGTGGCAGGATATGCGTCACGATTCGGCTCTGCTCTGAGGCGGTGGCTCTGGCGACTGTCAGTTGCAACCTTGATCATCTTTGCCGTTGTCGGCGTCGTCTCAGTAGCAATCTTTGTTGCGAATGCGACCACCGAAGGGCGTTGGACGTTCAACGGCTTTCAAAAACTTTTTGTCATTGATAAAGATACGAAAGAATATTTGAAGCTCGCATGGACGGAAGTAAAAACTGCTCTTCAATATATGTCGTTCTTCTTAATTGCAATCGCTCTGTTCCTGGCGGTAATAAGAATGAGAACTGTGGCCAAGATTATTAGCGATTTCCTATTGGCACGAGGGCCAATCTACTCCTTGCAAGGTACAATCGAGCGAGTGTCTGAGACCGTGGAAAAGCTTTCGCACTTAGAGCCAACTATCCAGTTATTGAATGAAAAAATCGATGCTGCACAAGAGCAGGTCGCTGAGTTGCAAAGGTACACGTCAAGCCAGCCAGCGCAACCTGGTGGCGAGAACTGGGAGAAGCTGAGAGCATTGTGGTATGCCAACACGCATCGCATCGAGGGCGTTATAGACAGAATTTCAAATGCAAGGCGGAAACAGCGCTATCGCAAAATGCCGCGTACCGATTACACTCCGATCTTGACGGCCCTGGGGAAGGATAACCTCATCACCCCGGCAGCAGAAGACGCATCTATCAAGTTAGACAAATTGTTCAAGGATTATCTATCGGGCAAACAGCCGCTCACCGACCAAGCAGTCGATCAATTGCACGTTCTCGATGCAATGCTGGAGGAACTGATCGGCTCGCCGCCTGCAGAAGATGACGAAGATGGCCCAAAATAGCCGATGCCGGGCTAAGCCGCTGCGGTGAACTTCAGAAGCACCTTGCGCCGTTCGCGCAGCTTTCCCAGAACGCGATTGAGGGCATCGGCAGCGTGGCTGCCGCTCGTCTCAAGCTCACGTCGAATGTCATCCTCGACGGTATTGAGAGCCATCTCAACGCAGATCGCTGTTTCCCTGGAGTGTTCCCGATATTTCGCGTCGCTGGACAAGACCTTGCCTCCGTGCGGGACGCACACACATACTCAGCGCCATAAACTAATTCGCGCACCCACGCCAGCCCTCTACATACGACGGGCCGTGCGTATGCAACGCAGGGCGTTTGCGAAGGGAAGTTGAATTCTCCTTCTTGGGAACAGTGAGGTCTTCCGGCGGCAATGCGGCCAGAGCTATCGCAGCCGATTGCACGCAGGAGGGCAACACGGCGCCGAGCATTGGCGGTGGTTTCGCCGATTGCGCCGGGGCTCAAGTTGGCGATGCGGTCGCATTGCATGGCGTGGCGTGGCGAAAGTGCAAGATGCTGCGCGACTGACCCGTGATGTTGCGCACCTGTGGAAAAAAAGAAAAAAGGAACGCCTCGACTTTGTTGATTACACTGACGATCGCCTCGTCGCGAAAGACCTCGCGTTACGCATTGAACCGAATCTCGAATTCCAGGCGCTTGTGGTTAGACTCAACAGTCATTGGCCGGCTCGAGGGCGGAAGCGAGCCGCAAGACGACCTCGTTGAGGATGATCCGGCCCGAGCGCGTGGCCCGCAGGCGGCGTTTGCCCCAGCGCTCGAGGAGGCCGCGGCCGATGAGGTCGTCGACGGCAGCCGGGCGGGGAGCAAGGCCGCTGACGGCGGCAAGGCGGCCGAGGTCCAGGCCCTCGCTCAGCCGCAACCCCATGAGGAGGGCCTCGTCGGCCTGCTCGGCGCGGCTGAGCGGGGTGCGCTCCAGGACGCCGTGGCCCGCCGTCTCGACGCAGGCGGCCCAGCGCTCCGGCTGGCGCTCCGTCGTGGTGGCGTGGCGCTCGCCAGCCGTGACGATGCGACCGTGCGCGCCGGGGCCGATGCCGGCGTACTCGCCGTAGCGCCAGTAGAGCAGATTGTGGCGGCACTCCTCGCCCGGGGCGGCATGGTTGGAGATCTCGTAGGCCGGCAATCCCGCCCCTTCGGTCAACTCCTGCGTCGCCTCGTAGAAGTCGTGTGCCGCTTCCGCTTCGGGGATCCTCAGCTTGCCGCGGGCATGCAGCTCCGCGAACGGCGTGCCGGCCTCGATGGTGAGCTGGTAGAGCGAGAGGTGGCTGCCCGCGAGCGCCAGGGCGTGGCCCAGCTCGGCGCGCCAGGCGGCCAGCGTCTGGCCCGGCCGCGCATAGATCAGGTCGAACGATGAACGCTCGAATGTTTCACGTGAAACATTGATCGCCGTTGACGCCTCGTTGACCGTGTGCAGGCGGCCGAGCGCGCGCAGATCGGCATCGACGAGGGACTGCACCCCGAGCGAGACGCGGTTGACGCCGGCCGCGCGGTAGCCGCGAAAGCGCGCGGCCTCCACGCTCGATGGATTGGCCTCCAGCGTGATCTCGGCCGTTCCGTCCACCGACCACAGCCGGCCGATCTCGTCGAGGATCGCACCGACGGTGGCCGCCGACATCAGCGACGGGGTGCCGCCGCCGAAGAAGATGCTGCCGACCAGGCGGCCAGGCGCCAGATCGGCCCAATGCCGCAGCTCGCTCAGATAGGCGCGCAGGTAGCGGGCCTCGTCGATGCCGCCGGCCCGCACGTGGCTGTTGAAGTCGCAGTAGGGGCACTTGGAGGCGCAGAACGGCCAGTGCACGTAGATGCCGAAGCCGGCGTCCGCCTCAGGCCGCGCCAACGCCGAGGCAGGCGCGGGCGAACTTTGCGAAGGCGCGGGCGCGGTGGGAGATCGCATGCTTGGCATCGGGCTCCATCTCGCCGAAGGTCAGGGTGTGGCCCTCGGGAACGAACATCGGATCATAGCCGAAACCCCTGCTCCCGCGCGGCGGCCATACGAGGTGGCCGTCGACCCTGCCCTCAAAGACCACAGCCTCGCCGTCGGGCCAAGCCAGGCACAGGGCGGCGATGAAATTGGCCGCCGGCCCCGGAGATTTGCTCCAGGCGTTGCGGGCGCGCAGCTCATCGGCCACACGCCGCATGGCGATGGAAAAATCCTTCGCGGGGCCTGCCCAGCGTGCGGAATAGATCCCCGGGGCGCCTGCAAGCGCCTCGACCTCGATGCCGGAATCGTCGGCCAGCGCCGGCAGGCCTGACGCAGGGGCCGCAGCCAGGGCTTTGAGCCTCGCGTTCTCCGCGAAGGTCGCGCCGGTCTCCTCCGGCTCCGACAGGCCCAGCTCTGCCGCCGAAGCGACGGTCAGGCCATAGGGCGCGACCAGGTCGAGGATCTCGCGCACCTTGCCCGGGTTGTGGCTCGCCACGACCAGGCGCGTGCCGCGGCCGAGGCGGCGCGTCATGCGAGGTGCCATGCAGGTTTGCAACCCCAACCGGTGGAACCGGCCAAATCTATGCCGCAAATGCTGCCCGGTCACCTGCGCTCCCTGACGTTTCCGGCATTCCTCCCCAGCTCTGTGCGAACAAATCTTCGCCTCGCCTCGCCTTTGGCCCACTGGTCCCGTAGCCTCCACGGATAGAAGCGGCACCCTTGGAGGTGGGCCATGAAGGAAGCGCGCTACCGCAGGAAGGGGCTGGCAAACCATGTGCTGCACCCCGAGACGCTGATGCTGGGCTACGGCTACGACCCGCTGCTGTCGGAGGGCGCCGTCAAGCCGCCCGTGTTCCTGACCTCCACCTTCGTGTTCCGGTCGGCGGAGGAGGGCCGCGATTTCTTCGACTACACGGCGGGACGCAAGAAGCCGCCCAAGGGCGCGGAGACGGGTCTCGTCTACTCGCGCTTCAACCACCCCAACAGCGAGATCGTGGAGGATCGGCTGGCGGCCTACGAGGGCGCGGAGGCCTGCATCCTGTTCTCGTCCGGCATGTCGGCGATTGCCACGACCATCCTCGCGTTCATCAGGCCGGGCGACGTCATTCTGCATTCGCAGCCGCTCTACGGCGGCACCGAGACGCTGGTATCGCGCACGCTGGCGGCCTACGGCATTGCGGCGGTGGGTTTCGCGGACGGCGTCGACGAGCCGAGCCTGCAGGCGGCGGTGGCCACTGCCGAGGCCAAGGGGCGGATTTCCGTGGTGATGATCGAGACGCCGTCGAACCCGCTCAACACGCTGGTCGACATCAAGCTCGTCGCGCGCATCGCCGACGAGATCGCAGCGAGGCAGAAGCACCGCCCCGTCATCGTCTGCGACAACACGCTGCTCGGTCCCGTGTTCCAGCGTCCCCTCCCGCTCGGCGCCGATGTGTCCGTGTACTCGCTCACCAAGTACGTGGGCGGGCACTCCGACCTTATCGCCGGCGCGGCGATGGGCAGCGAGGCGCTGATGCACCCGATCAAGCTGCTGCGCGGCGCCATCGGCACCCAGCTCGACCCGCACTCCTGCTGGATGATCGGCCGGTCGCTGGAGACGCTGGCGCTGCGCATGGAGCGCGGCAACAGCAACGCCAAAATCATCGCCGAGTTTCTGCGCGATCATCCGCGGGTGGCCAAGGTGCACTACCTGCCGTTCCTGCCGGCCGACGCGCCGCAGCGTCGCGTCTATGAGGCGCAGTGCACCGGGCCGGGATCGACGTTTTCCTTCGACGTCAAAGGCGGCCTCGAGGAGGCGTTCAGCTGTCTCAACCGGCTGCAAATCTTCAAGCTGGCCGTGAGTTTGGGCGGGACGGAGTCGCTCGCCTGCCATCCGGGCACGACCACGCACTCGGGCGTGCCGGCCGATGTGCGCACCCGCATCGGCGTGCGCGACAGCACCGTCCGCCTGTCGGTCGGCATCGAGCACCCGGACGATCTGCTGGCCGATCTGGCGCAGGCGCTGGCGCCGAAGCGGGACGCCAAGCCCGGCCAACGGGTGAGCACGTGAAGACTCTGTTTTTGGCGGTACTGCTGCCGTGGCGGCGAGTCGTCAGGCAGGGGGCACGTTGACCCGAGCGGAGGTATAGTTGAGCGGTTTGGTGCTGGCGGAGCCCGCACCACTTGCGTCATCCCGGCGCCGCGAGTGCCCGATAGGGCGCGAGCGGGACCAGGCCGGGACCCATGCACGGCTCCGCGAGCCCTCGCTCGGCGACTGTGACGCGACAAGTCAGCAGGGCCGTCGAAAGACCTCCGCCTCCGTTCATCGAAGAGATCGACCCGCTCCGAATTCATGCGGCGAGGTGTACTGGGTCCCGGCCTGGTCC
>Ga0209726_10004322_pt1 | contig 18307 bp, 14 predicted proteins | sample Subgrocontami54m_FD_187453 | JGI IMG/M metagenome (GOLD analysis project Ga0209726, IMG submission 187453) | Subsurface groundwater microbial communities from S. Glens Falls, New York, USA - GMW46 contaminated, 5.4 m (SPAdes) (version 3) | ecosystem: Environmental > Aquatic > Deep subsurface >... | reverse complement strand
GCTCCTTCGGTGTCGAAGATGGTAGACCAGCCCGGCTCACGGCATTGCAGGGCATGGTGCATCATGTCGCCCGTGACCACCGCGCGCTGGCCGCGCGAGCGAATGTCGACGCAGCAATGGTGCGGCGAATGCCCGGGCGTCGGCGTCAGCGCGAAGGTGTCGTCGAGCTGATAGGCGTCGTCGACCAGCAGCGCCTGGCCCGCCTCGACGATCGGCCGGCAATTGTAGGTCCACACGTTGCCCGGCGGATTGGCGCCCCGCTGTGTAGCGGCCTCCCAATATGCGTACTCGCCCTTGTGGAAGATGTATTTCGCTTTCGGGAATGTCGGCACCCAGCGCCCATTGCGCAGCATCGTGTTCCAGCCGGTATGGTCGATGTGCAGGTGCGTGCAGAACACGTGCGTGATGTCCTCGAACCCGAGGCCGGCAGCGCGGAAATTGTCGAGCCACGGCTGCTTCGGAAAGTCAAACGGTGGGGGATGGCCTTTGTCCTCGCCGGTGCAAGTGTCGACCAGAACGGTGTGCTTTGGGGTGCGCACGACGAAGGTCTGGTAGGTGATGACCATACGGCCGCTCGCCGGATCGAACACCACTGGGTCCAGCTCGGCGAGGTGCCGGCGGCCGATCTCCGGGTCATAGGCCGGGAACATGTCCTCCGGCTTCCGCCACGGGCCGTCCCGCTCGATGATGCTGGTGATGGTCACGTCGCCGATGGTGAGCGTTTGCATCTTATCCAACTTCCGTCTGTGCGTGGCCGCTCGCGCTCATGGATGGGCGACGCAGCCGACCATTGTCGCAGCTAGCCTAACCCGACCGGCTGACGCTTGGGAACGGGTCCGTTCCAGGGGTCAACCATGCATCACGATCCCGTGCTCCGGCAGTCATTCTCAGAAAGTCGCGCAGCGGGCCCACCCGGTCCGCGTTCCCAATCACGCTTGCAAGTGCCAAGATATACGCCGAAAACCGCCTTTCACTGTCGTCTGCTCCCTGGAGGTCCATCTCAGTCCACTCATGCCGAGCTGTGAACCTCCTTCATCGCTCTATTCTCCAAACAAAAGGGAAACGCAAATCAACGGGCGGTGCTAAGACACGATGAATACAGGGAAATCGTGGGCGCAAGAGAACGTAATTAACAATTTGTTAACCATTGACCCATACGGTCCCATTATCGATTTCGCAACGGTTTGCGTTGGGCAGCGAAAACCGTCGGGTTTCACTTACTACCCGAGTCCGCGAAACGCCGGTCAAACCGCGTACTTCCTTCCACTGGGTCACGACGCTAATCCATCATGAGGAGAAAGATGAACATGCTGTTCAACAAAAAACCGGATGAGGAATTCAGTCATGATTTCTCACCGAAGAGGCAATCCACGATGACCTATCCAGTAGAGCAGGCGCCGGCGGCTTCGCGCAAGCCGAGTGGCGGGCCGACCCGTTCGCTGATCGACGCCTGGCTCAACATCACGGGCAACCTGCAGAGCGAAGGCGAGGTGCAGGTCGACGGCCAGATCAACGGCGACATTCGCTGTGCGCACCTCACCGTCGGCAAGGATGCGACCATCATCGGCAACATCACGGCCGAAGAGGTGGTCGTGCGCGGCAAGGTCACGGGCACCATCCGTGCCAACCGCGTCATCCTGCAGGACAGCGCGCGCGTCGATAGCGAGATCTTCCACAAGAAGATCGCCATCGAAGAGGGTGCCATCTTCCAGGGGCAGTCGCGCTTGAGCGAAGACCCCATGAAGGCCGAGCTCGTCGACCTGCATTCGGCGGCGGCCGAGATGATGTCGGCTGCGAAGGCGAACGGCAGGCTGAGCGAGTCGGCCGCCGCCTGATCGGCGCGGCAGGATTTGCCCGAGCATGCCCGGCAACTGCGAAGGCCACGTCCTCCCCGTGGCCTTTCTCTTTGTCCGTGCCCCTCCCTTTCCTTTCCTTTCCTTTCCTTGCCTTTCCTTGCCTTTCCCTCCCCTCCCTGGACCTCGCAGGCTTCGAGGCTTGTCGGTAGGGGCGAAAATGTGTTGGTGTCGGTCGCGGGCGTGGGGCCGGGTTCCCGGAGCCGCGCGAGGGAGGACGTTTCGATGCATGGGCGGCGGCCGACGATTGCATCCACCAACGGCGTGGTCGCGGCGGCACACCCGCTGGCGGCTTTGGCTGGCGCCCGGCTGCTTGCCCAAGGCGGCAACGCCTTCGACGCCGCGGTGGCCACGGCGGCAGCGCTGAATGTGGTCGAGCCCTACATGTCGGGGCTTGCCGGGCAGGGACTGGCCACCTGTCATGTGGCAGCCGAGCGCCGCATCAAGGTGCTCGATTTCGTGCCCCGCGTGCCGCTGCATTTCCCGGTCGAGCGCTTCCGCAGCCGCGAGGACCTGGCGCGTGGGCCGCTCTCCGCCGGCGTGCCGGGCAATCTCGCCGGCTGGGCCGAACTGCTGCGCGCGCACGGGCGCAAGTCGCTGGCGGAGGCCTTCGTGCCGGCCATCGCGCTGGCGCGGGACGGCTTTCCGCTCGTCGAGTTCAACGTCGAGGAGATGAACGAGCACGCGCCGACACTGAAGCGCTTTTCCGCCTTCCACGGCGAGTTCGCCCGCACCTACATGGGTGGCGGCGACCGCGTCGAGGCCGGCAGCGTCCTCAGGCAGCCCGAGCTTGCCCGCACGCTGGAGCGGCTCGCTGCCGAGGGGCCGCAGCTGCTCTACGGCGGGGCGCTGGGGCGAGCCATCGTCGCCCACCTCGAGACGCTCGGCGGCTACATGACAATGGCCGACCTGGAGCAGGTCTCCCCGCGCTGGCGCGAGCCCATCGCCGTTGCCTATCGCGGGCGCTCCGTGCACGTGCCGCCGCCGCCCTGCGAGGGGTTCCAGTTCCTGCTGACGCTGCGCATCCTGGAGGGCTTCGATCTCGCCCGGCTCGAGCCCAACAGCGTCGAACACCTCGACACGGTCTATCGCGCCATCCGGCTGGCGGCGGGCGTGCGCATCGCCAACAACAACCCGGCGCCCGACAAGCTCGCCGTCCTGCTTGCCGACGACAACGTCGATGAGCTGCGGCGCCGCGTGCGCGATGGCCGCCCGATCGTGGGCCCCACCGAGCAGTGGATGGAGCCGCCGGCGGGCGGCGAGGACCCTGGCCACACCACCTCGTTCTCCGTCGGCGACCGCGACGGCAACCTCATCTGCATGACGCAGAGCCTCGGCAGCCCGTTCGGCAGCGGCATCGTCGTGCCGGGCACGGGGCTTTGCCTCAACAACTTCCTCTACTGGACCGAGGTGACGCCCAAGAGCCCCAACCGCACCAAACCCGGCGCCGATCTCCCCATCTGCATGTCCCCCAGCATCTCCACGGTCGACGGGAAGCCGGTGCTGGCGCTCGGCACGCCGGGCAGCTACGGCATCCTGCAGACGCAAGCGCAGGCGCTGGTGCAGCACCTGGATTTCGGCCTGCCGCTGCAGCGGGCGATCGAGGCGCCGCGGGCGCGGCTGTGGGACGGCCGGCTGGTCCAGGTGGAAGGGCGGGTGCCCGCCGACACCATTGCCGCACTCAGGGAGCGCGGGCACGGCGCCGAGGCGTTCCTGCCTTGGACCATGAAGGTTGGCGGCATCCAGGCCGTCGCCGTCGATCCCGCTACCGGCGTCATGACCGGCGCCGCCGACCCGCGCCGCGACGGCTACGCCGTGGCGCTGTGAGGCGGCGTTGCGTCGACGGAGCCGCCGTAACGCATCGCCCTGAACTCCGATGGCACCTTCTCGATACCCGGCGTCCGTCGCTTTCAGGCCATGGCGTCGGCCAATCTGCCATGCCGAGCGTTGGCAATGGGGCGCAACTTCGCTTAAGACCTGGGTCTGGGCACTCACGGGGCACCATCCCGTGCCGACAAGGGGGAGCGAGACGCATGAGATTCGGCATCTTCTACGAGCTGCAGCTGCCCAAGCCCTGGGGGCCCGACGACGAGCGACAGCTGGTGCAGGATGCGCTCGAGCAGGTGGAACTGGCCGACCGGCTGGGCATCGACTACGCCTGGGCCGTCGAGCACCATTTCCTGGAGGAATACTCGCACTGCTCGGCGTCTGACGTGTTCCTGGCGGCGGCCGCCGCGCGCACCAAGCGCATCCGGCTCGGTCACGGCATCCGCCAGGTGATCGCCAACTACAACCACCCCGCGCGCACGGCGGAAGCGATTGCCATGCTCGACCTCGTCTCCAACGGCCGGGCGGAGCTCGGCATCGGCGAGGGTGCGACTAGGCTCGAGCTCGGCGGCTTCGGCATCCCGGCGAAAGAGAAGCGCGCGATGTCGCTCGAGGCGGCCGAGCAGATCGCCAACATGATGGTGATGACGCCCTACCCCGGCTTCGAGGGCCGCTCGTTCAAGATGCCTGCCCGCAACGTGATCCCCAAGCCCGTGCAGAAGCCGCACCCGCCGATGTGGATCGCCTGCACCAACCGCGACACCATCAAGCTGGCGGCGAGCCTGGGGCTCGGCGCGCTCGCCTTCTCCTTCATCAACGAGGATGAGGCGCGCACCTGGAGCCGCAGCTACTACGACATCATCAAGAGCGACGCCTGCGTGCCGCTCGGCCATCGCGTCAACGCCAACATCGCCATGGTCTCCGCCTTCTCGCTGCACGCCGACCCCGCCGAGGCGGCGCGGCGCGGGCAGGAGGGCTTCGAGTTCTTCCGCTACGCCATCTCCGCGCTCGTCACCAACGACACGCTGCCCGGCCGCTCGAAGCTGTTCGAGCTGTTCCAGCAGGAGCGCAGCGCCGGCACGCTTGCCGCGGCGACGGCCAACCGGGAGAGCCTGGCCAGCGCCTTCCAGGGCTCGCGCGGCATCGGCACGGCCGCCGACTTCTGCGCCCACGTGCGCACCTTCGAGGCGGCCGGCGTCGACCAGATCATCTTGCTGCAGCAGGCCGGCCGCAACCGGCACTCCCACATCTGCGAGTCGCTCGAGACGCTGGCGCGCGAGGTGTTGCCGCAGTTCGCGCCCAAGGCGGCCGAGCGCGAGGCGCGAAAAGCCGAGGAGCTCGCGCCTTACATCGAGAAGGCGCTGGCGCGCAAGAAGCGCATGGCGCCGCTCGCCGATGCCGACATTCCCATCGTGCGCGCCTCGGTGGCCAAGCCGATCGTCAACCAGTCGTCGGGGTGACTTGCCGCGGGTCGCTTCACTGGGGCTATACCTCGCTCCATGCAGACCCGCGCGCCGCGCGTGAACTGGCCTTTCGCCTCAGCCAAGACGAGCGTGCACGAAATCGATGATGCGCTGCATGGCGAGCGGAGCGGCTTTGGAGGCCGGATTGCGGATGAAGCCCTCGGCTTCACCCTCGTAGAGCGCGAGATCGACCTCGCCGCCGCGTTTCCTGTAGCTTGCCACGAAGCGCTCGAGATCGACCTTGGGATGCACGACGTCGTTGGCGCCCTGCACATAGAGGACGGGCGGCATCTCGACGGCCTCGCCACGATCCAGGATGCCGACCGGGTTGCCTTCCTCCATCGCTTCCTCCGTGGCCCAGAACTTGGTGTGCAGCGGGATCACGCGATCGATCTGCTCGGGGTACTTTCCACCCGCCGCCTGCAGGCGCTTGGCGTGATGGAAGCGGCGCAGCGGATCGATCACCGGCCAGACCATCACGACGGCCGCGACCGTGGCGTCGAGGCCAGTGTGGCCTGCAAGCGGGATCGCGGCGTAGCGCTTGTCACGTGGGCGCATGGCCGCGAGCATGGCCTGGTGGGCGCCGCTGGAGATGCCGATCATGCCGACACGGTCGGCCCGGGCTCTCAGCTCGCCGGCGCGCGCCTTCAGCCAGCGTGTGGCGTAGTTGATATCGGTCAGCGACGCCGGATAGCCGGCGACCGGCGGCATGCGGAAGTCGAGGGCTGCAACGACGACGCCGCTCTTCGCCAGCGCCTCGTTGAACATCGCGTCGGACGTGCGGTCCTGGCCGCACCAGGCGCCGCCGTGCAGATCGATCATCACCGGGAATGGCCCCGCGCCCTTCGGCTTGAACAGGCGCAGCAGCAGCGGGCTGCCGCCGTGGCTCAGGTATTGGACGTCATCGACGGTGAATTCATGCGCGGTGCGCGACGGGGTCGGCTTGACGGCTGCGCTGGCGGGCATGGGCGTATCCTCCGTGTCGGCGTCACAAGAGCCAGCGGCAAGAGGGCTGGGGGCCGCCGGCGCGCGCAGCTTGGCACGCGGGCGGGGGCGCGGGAAGGGCGCACGCGTGCGGCATGCGCGGTCGTCCGGCTGCAACAGGCCGAAGGCGAGTGGATGCCCTTGGCCGCGCTCGGCAAAATTCGCAGGCCTTCCGACGCTCGGTCGGAGCTTGCCCTACACCTCGTCGACGATCGGGTTGGCGAGCACGCCGATCTTCTCCACCTCGACCTCCACCTTGTCGCCGGCCTTCATCCAGGCCGGCGGCTTCCGCGCGTGCGCCACGCCCGACGGCGTGCCGGTGGCGATGACGTCGCCGGGCTCGAGCGTCATGAACTCGGAGAGCAGCGCGATCGTCCGCGCGGTGGAGAAGATCATGTCGGAGGTGTTGGAGTCCTGCATGGTCTCGCCGTTGACCCGGGTCATGATGCGCAGGCCCGACGCGCCCGGCGGCAGCTCGTCTGACGTGACGACCCAGGGGCCCAGCGGCCCGGTGCCGTCGAAATTCTTGCCGGGCGTCCATTGCGAGGTCTTGCGCTGGAAGTCGCGCACGGAGACGTCGTTGAAGAGCGTGTAGCCAAACACGTAATCGAGGGCCTTGGCCTCCGGGATGTGCCGGCCCTTCTTGCCGATGACGATGGTGAGCTCGCACTCGTAGTCGAGCTGGATCGAACATTTCGGGCGGATCACCGGCGCGCCGGCCGCAACGAGCGAGGTCGGCACGCGCAGGAAGAAGGAGGGGTAGGTCGGCATCGGGTGCCCGCCCTCGTTGGCGTGTAGCGCGTAGTTGAGGCCGACGCAGACGATCTTGCCCGGCGGGTCGATCGGCAGCGCCGGCTTGACGGCATCGAGCGCGAGCTTGGCCGAGGCCGGCGCCTTGGCCGTGGCGGCCTTGACGGCGGCGAGTGCACCCGGGCCGGCCGCGATCAGGCTCTTGAGGTCTTTGGGCAGCGAGGCATCGGTCGCACCGATATCGATCACCGACTTGCCCTCGACCAGCCCCAGCGCCGCAGATTTGCCCTTCGCGAACATCATCAGCTTCATCGTGCGTCTCCTTACCTCGGTTTCATGCCCGCGGTGCTGCCGCCTCGTCGGCGCGGATCTGCGCGATCGAGCGCTCACGATGCTTCAGCCACCAGCCATATTGCACGGGCCAGTCGTCCATGGCGTCGAAAGCTTTGCGCCCGAGCGCGATTTCCGCCATCTGCGGCCAGCACGGGTTCACCAGCGCCTCCCGGGCGATGGCAATCAGGTCGGCTTGGCCCTTCTGCAAGATGTCCTCGGCATAGAAGGGGTCGATGATGAGCCCCACGGCCATCGACATGATGCCGGCCTCGCGCCGCACGCGCTCGGCGTAGGGAACCTGGAAACCCCAGCTGCGCTTGACGCGCGCCGTCGTCGCCGAGCCGTAGAGGCCGCCCGAGGAGCAGTCGATCACGTCGATGCCGCGCAGCTTCAATTCCTTGGCGTAGGCCACCGTGTCGTCCATGGTCCAGCCGCCATCGAGGCCGTCGACAGCCGAGACGCGCAGGAACACCGGCTTGTCCTTGGGCCAGGCCGCGCGCACCGCCTCCGCCACCTCCAGGGGAAAGCGCGTGCGGCCGGCGAAGTCGCCGCCGTAAGCGTCGTTGCGCTTGTTCGACAGCGGGGAGAGGAACTGGTGCATCAGGTAGCCGTGCGCATTGTGGATCTCGAGGATCTCGAAGCCGGCTTCCAGCGCGCGCTTGGCCGCGTCCACCCAGTGGCCCTTCAGGGCCACCAGGTCGGCGACGGAGAGCTGCCTCGGCACGAGGAAGCCCTCGGCCATGGGCTCCGCGGTCGGCGCGACGATGTCCCATGTCTTCTCGCCCCGCGCGCGATCCTGCGCGGTGAGCGGCCCGTTGCCGTACCAGGGCCGCTGCATGGAGCCCTTGCGCCCCGCATGCGCGATCTGGATGCCGGGCACGACGCCCTGCGCCTTCATGAACGCGGCGATGCGCTTCAGCGGCGGGATGTGCGCGGCCGACCACAGCCCCATGTCGCCGTTGGTGATGCGGCCCTGGTCGGTCACCGCCGTGGCCTCGACGAAGACACAGGCGGCACCGCCCAGCACCAGCCGGCCCCAGTGCGCGAAGTGGAAGTCCTGGGCGATGCCGTCCACCGCCGAATAGGTGGCCATGGGCGCAATGACGACGCGGTTCTTGAGCGTCACGTCGCGGATGGCGATGGGCGTGAAGAGAAGCGGCTTGGTCATTGGCGAATTCGGCTTTGGCGGCCGGCGGCATGTGCCTTGGGCCGGAAGCGCAACAGCTCGGGACATGGCTGTCAAGTCCGGCACGGCGCCGCGCCCGCGCAGGACCTTCGGTCCGCGGTGCCGGCTTGGCCCACGTCAGCCGTCACCAGCTCTCTTGCAGGCGCGGCGCCCGGCAGCCTCAAGGGCTGGTGGTCGCGGCTTTGGCGGGCTTCCTGGTGGCGAGCACCAGGTTCGACTGGTTAGGGCGCCACTTGTAGCCGATGCCGAAGTCGAGCGGGGCCGACTTGCCCTTCGCGAACAGCACCTTGAGCCGGGACTGATAGTTGCGCGAGAACACGGCAATCGGGCGCGTGTAGCTGCCGAACGGCTGCAGCGACCACTCGTCGTCCTTGAAGTGGCTCACGGGGATGCCCGTATCATCCTGCAGGATGTGCGTGCTGTTCTTCAGCAGGAACTCGCGGACGCTCGAGAACCCGCCGCCGTGCAGCAGATAGGAGGCGCTCTTGACGAAGCTGTCGCCGCTGCCCAGCTGCTCGCAGAATTTCAGGAAGCCGCTCTTGCGCACGCCGTCATTGGCGAGGTTGGTGGAGAAGTAGTAGAGCGTCTGGGCTTTGCCGTCGCTGCCGGAAAACGTGATCTTCACGGCGCGTGGCATGCTGGCGCGCCCAGTGTCTTCGTAGGGTTTGAGCGTGCCGTCCGGCTCCAGCTGCACGTAGCTCACGTCCTTGATGGACTTGTCGGAGCGGGCGAGGAACACGTAGAGGAGAGGCAGCGTGCCGGTGAGCTGGCCGCGGTTCAGGTGCGAGCCCATCTGCGAGGTGATGAAGTAGCTGTGGCTCAGCAGCTGCCGCAGCGACACTTGCAGATGGCCGAGCGCGCCCGAGAGTGCCCTGCCCCGCAGCTGCATGAGATCGGGGATCGGGCCGGTGCGCTCGAGCCCGCTCAGCACATAGGTCGATGCGCTCGGAAAGAACGCGTTGGCGTAGAGGTAGTCGGGGCCGCTGAACATGTAGAACAGCGTGGGGCGTGGCTCGGTCAGGTTGCGGGTGGCGAACGCGCGCACCTTGGCGAGCTGGCGTGCATCGAGCCGAGCCCATTCGCTGTCGAAATCCTTGGCGTGCCGCTGCCACGTCGCTTCACGCGTCAGGGCCGCGAGGGGGGATTGGGCGGAGGGCTGCATCCCGGCCAGGAACCGGGCGGTGTCGTCGAAGGTGGCGCCGTCGGCGGCCCTGGCCTCGGGCGTCGCTTGGAGCAGCAGGCCGGCGGCGAGAGCGGCAACGGCAAAGAGTGAGCGCATGTTGAGCTTTCCTGAGAGATGCCGAAGAGTGGGCCGGCAGCGGCCGCCCGTGGGTCCGTGACACACGCACTTGGAACGCTCTTATGCCGTGATTTGCCGGCCTAGGCGAGCCGGAACCTGGCAGCCGCGCGCAAGCGCCTCGGCAACCCAGAAAGCAACACAATTTCAGCCATTTGGCGTCACACTCGGTCGTCATGAGCATGACCGCCGGAGCCGCCGGCGGCCGGACGGGGGTCCGCACCGTGCTTGCACGCGTCCTGATCGCGAGCGCCCTATCGTTGGTGGTGCTGGGGTCTGCCGACGCCACCACCTCGGGTCCAAGGCGCGAGACGGTCGACGGGATTGTCGTTCACGCCATCAGTGGCCCCAGCTGCTCCGGCGGGCAGCTCAAGTTCTCGGGCGCGCCGGGTGACGCCGAGCGCTGGAAGCGGTTCTTCGACGGCCACCCGTTCCTCGGCATCCACTACGTGCTCGACCGCGAGGGGGTGGCGCTCGCCAGCACGCCCGAGAACCACATCGCCAACCATGCGCTGGACAACAACGACACCACCATCGGCATCGAGCTGGTGCACGACGGCGACGGCGAGGAGCCGTTCGGGCCTAAGCAGATCGAGGGACTGATCGCGCTGCTGAAATCGATCCGCTCCCGATACCCGGTGCCAATCGAGAACATTGTCGGCCATAGCGACGTCGACGTGCGCACGTTCAGCTGCGGCGGCAGGGTCCACAAGACCAAGATGGACCCGGGCGCCAATTTCCCCTGGGCGCACGTGCGCGCCGCGCTGCGGGGAGTGCCACGCCTCGTGTCGGGGCCGTCGCTGGTGGTGCGGCGGCCGCGTTGAGCAGATGCTCCTGGCCAACGCTACCCGCGTCAGGCGTTGAGGATCACGGTGAGCCCACTATCGTGCGGGAAGGCGGCGCCGATCCGGAATCGAACCGGGGTTCGCGGATTTGCAGTCCGCCGCGTCAACCACTCCGCCACGGGGCCGTGACCCGATCGATTTGTGAGAGATGGTGGTAAGTTGGTTGGTCATGCCGGGCAAGATCAAAGGAGGCAGGAGTTTCAGCATGGTCAGGGATGCGGGGGCTTGACGGACTTGCCGCGCTGGGCGGCGGCACGGCGCCTCCACTTCTGGCCGTCAGCTTCTTCCTGCTGGGCGAGGTAGTCGGGTCATCAACTCTAGATGGCAGGCGCATTGTCAAGCGGTGCCACACGCCCATCGACACGACCAAGACAAAGACGGCTGTGATGAGCGCGCTGGCCACGTTGATAGCCAGCGAGTAGTGATCGCCGAACCACGAAATGAGACCAGACCCGTCCACCGGCTTCCCCCGTCATGTGCTGGTTGCCGAATTTCGGTGTAAGCAGACAATTGCTGAGCAATTGAGGCACCCTCAGTGTGTGAATCCGCTACATACCGCGACCGCCAGCGCAAAGTAGCTGCGGCTAGATTGCGGCTGCTTGGCCCGGTCCATGGGGATAGAATTGCCGCATGAGCTTTGCTTCGGAACTCGCCAACAAGGGCCGCCGCGTCGCCGGCCACCGGCCGTGGCCACGCGTCGTCGTCGATGCGGATACGTGGCGCCAGGCGGTGCTCGGCATCGCCGCCGGCGAAGCGACGCTCACCGGCCTGTGGAGCGATGGCGAGGCGGTGCACTTGGGCGCGATCGAGGCGGCGGGCGGCGAGATCCTGGTGATCAGCCTGCCCTGTCCGGAGCGGCGCTTCCCCTCGGTCGCGGCCACGCACCTGCCGGCGCTGCGGCTGGAGCGCACCATCCGCGATCTCTACGGCATCGAGCCCGAGGAGTGCCCCGATGCGCGGCCCTGGCTCGATCACGGCCGTTGGGGTGTGCGTCGACCCCTCGGCGCGCGCGAGCCCGATCCCGCCGCGGGCGATGCCTACAGCTTCCACTCGGCCGTTGGCCCGCCGCTGCACCAGATCCCCGTCGGCCCCGTGCACGCCGGCATCATCGAGCCCGGCCACTTCCGCTTCTCCTGCAACGGCGAGACGGTGGTGCGCCTGGAAGAGCGGCTGGGCTACGTGCACAAGGGCACCGACGGCCTCATGCACGGCGCCCCGCTCGACAAGGCGGCGAAGCTTGCCGGCCGCGTCTCCGGCGACAGCACGGTTGCCTACGCCATCGCCTTCGCCCGCGCGGTCGAAGCCGCGCTCGATCTGCAACCGCCCCCGCGCGCGGTCTATCTGCGGGCGCTGATGGCGGAGCTGGAGCGCCTCGCCAACCACTTCGGCGACATCGGCGCGATCTGCAACGACGCCTCCTTCTCGCTCATCCACGCCCACTGCGGCATCCTGCGCGAGCACGTGCTGCGCGTGGCGGAGGCCTGCTTCGGCCACCGCCTGATGATGGACCGCGTGGTGCCGGGCGGCGTCGCCGCCGACCTCGACGAGACGGGCGGGCGCAGCCTGCCGACGCTGATCCGCACCATCCGCCGCCGCTTCCCCGAGCTGCTCGAGCTCTACGACAGCACCGCCTCGCTGCAGAACCGCACCGTCACCACCGGCATTCTGAAGGGGGAGCTGGCGCGCCAGTACGGCGCCGGCGGCTTCATCGGCCGCGCCTCGGGCCGCGCCTTCGACGCGCGTAAAGCGCCGGGCTATGCGCCCTACCCCGAGCTGCGCTTCGACATGCCGGTGCGGCAGGAGGGAGATGTCGATGCGCGGGTGCTGGTGCGCGTCGAGGAGGTCAAGCAATCGGTGTCGCTGATCGAGCAGATCCTCGACAAGCTGCCCCGCGGCCCCATCCGCAGCGAGCCGAAGCGGCCGGACGGAGCCGAGCCAACCGAGGGCATGGCCCTGGTCGAGGGTTTCCGGGGCGACATCCTGGCCTGGGTCCGCCTCGCGCCGGACGGCGCGGTCGCCCGCTGCCACCTGCGCGATCCGTCCTGGTTCCAGTGGCCGCTGCTGGAGGCGGCGATCGAAGGCAACATCGTCGCCGACTTCCCGCTCTGCAACAAATCCTTCAACTGCTCCTATTCGGGCCACGACCTCTAGGGCTGCCGATGCGCAAGCTGCTGTTCGAGAGCCTGTTCCAGCCCGCCCTGACCGAGGCGCCGCCGGCGCGCGACGACGCGGCGCTGGCGGAGCTGGCGCAAAGTCTCGACCGCGCCGCACGCCGCCGCCTCGGCCGCTCGCTGTCGATCCGCGAGGTCGATGCGGGCTCCTGCAACGGCTGCGAGCTGGAGATCCACGCCCTCAACAACGCCTTCTACGACCTGGAGCGCTTCGGCCTCAGGTTCGTCGCCTCGCCCCGCCACGCCGACGTGCTGATGGTCACCGGCCCGGTCACCAAGAACATGCGCCAGGCGCTGGAGCGCACCTATGCCGCCACGCCCGACCCGAAGTGGGTGGTGGCAGTCGGCGACTGCGCGCTCGACGGGGGCCTCTTTGCCGGCAGCTACGCCGTGGTCGGCGGGGTCTCCGCCGTGGTGCCCGTCGATCTCCACATCCGCGGCTGCCCGCCTTCCCCCACGGCGCTGCTCAAAGGCCTGCTGGCGCTGGTTGAGGAGGCGGCGCGCTAGGCAGGTTCGCATCGCCCCGACATCACATGCAAAGTCACGGCCGTTCTGGCCCGGGAGCTGACAAATTAACCGGGCTTGGGGAACGGCCGCAGCACGGCGGAGGCCGTGGCGGTGGCGAGGAGCGTGCCGTCGGGCAGGCGCAGGCTGCCCTGCAGGTGCGCGGTCGAGCCGCCCATGCGCAAGACCTCGCCGCGGCCGATGACGCGCGCCATCGGCGTGGGGCGCAGATAGCTCACCGAGATCTGCAGCGTCGGCACAAGAACCGCGAAGCGCTGCGAGATGCTGGCGGTGACGCCCATGGCGTCGTCGAGCATGGCGCACACGAACCCGCCCTGCACCGTGCCTTGTGGGTTGGCGAACTCCGGGCGGGGCGTGAAGGCGACCTCGGCCCAGCCCTGGTCGACGGAGAAGTCGATCACCTCCAAGCCCAGATGCCGTGCGGACGGAGGGTGGTTGCCCGGATCGCGCAGCAGCGCCCGGATCTGATCGTCGCTGAACGCCATGCGGCCAAGCCTACCCCCGAGCACATGCGAAAGTCGACCATCGAGAGCCTAAAACAGGTCTTGCTCCATCGTCGGGCCTTGTGCGGCCGACTCAGGATAAGCTGCCCGCCATGACCCCGGTCACCACATTTGCCGGCAGGACCGTTGCCGTGTTCGGCCTCGCGCGGTCGGGACTGGCCGCCTGCCGTGCCCTCCTCGCGGGCGGCGCCGCGGTCGTGGCGGCCGACGATGCGGCGCAGGGCCGGGATGCGGCTGCGGCGGCGGGCGTTCCTGTGCAAGACTTGCGAGCCGCCGACTGGAGCCGATTTGCTGCCCTGGTGCTGGCGCCGGGCGTGCCTCTCACCCACCCCGAGCCGCACTGGACGGTGGCCGAAGCGAGAGCCGCGGGTGTGGAGATCATCGGCGACATCGAGCTTTTCTGTCGCGAGCGGGCGAGGAGCTGCTCGGACGCGCCCTTCGTCGCCATCACCGGCACCAACGGCAAGTCCACCACCACGGCGCTCATCGCCCACATCCTGCGCTCGGCCGGCAGGGACGCGCAGATGGGCGGCAACATCGGCACCGCCATCCTGGATCTGGCGCCGCCGGCCAAGACCCGCGTGCACGTGGTCGAGATGTCCTCGTTCCAGATCGAGCTGACGCCCTCGCTCGCGCCGACCGTCGGCGTGCTGCTCAACGTCTCGCCCGATCATCTCGACCGCCACGGCACCATGGAGCACTACGCCGACCTCAAGGCCCGCCTGGTGGCGCACGCCGAGCACCCGGTCGTCGGCGAGGACGACGAGGAGTGCCGCGACATCGCCGAGCGCCTGCGGCTCGCCAACCGCAGCTGGGTCGACCTCGTTTCGGCGCGCGCGCGCGTCTCGCACGGGTGGTACGCGGTTGGCACCGAGCTCGTGGCCCGCGCGCCCTGGACCGGGCCGCTCGGCGCCTTCGCCGACCTCGCCGGCATCGGCTCCCTGCGCGGCCGGCACAATATTCAGAACGCGCTGGCAGCCAGCGCGGCTGCGCTGATCCTCGGCATTGCGCCGGGCGAGGTAGCGGCCGCGCTGAGAACCTTCCCCGGCCTGCCGCATCGCCTGGAGGAGATCGGCCGGCAGGGCCGCACGCTCTTCATCAACGACAGCAAGGCCACCAACGCCGACAGCGCCGCCACCGCGCTCGCGGCGTTTCCCGGGGACATTTTCTGGATCCTGGGCGGCAAGCCGAAACAGGGCGGCATCGCCACCCTCGAGGCGTTCTTCCCGCGCATCGCCAAGGCCTATCTGATCGGCGAGGCGAGCCAAGAGTTTGCGGCGACGCTCGAGGGCAAGGCCGCCTTCGCGCGCTGCGGCACGCTCGATGCGGCCGTGGCCGCCGCGGCGCGCGAGGCTGCCGCAAGCGGCGCAGCCGAGCCCGTCGTCCTGCTGTCGCCGGCCTGCGCCTCCTACGACCAGTATCCCAACTTCGAGGTGCGCGGCGACGCCTTCCGCGCCCTGGTCGCGGCGCTGCCCGGCATCGCGCTGCGCCCATGAGGCTGTCGCGGGCAGAGCGGAGCCTGCTGGTCGACTGGTGGTTCACGGTCGACCGCGTGCTGCTGGCCGCCATCCTGGTCATCGTCGGCGCGGGGCTGCTGCTGTCGCTGGCGGCGAGCCCGTCGATCGCCATCAAGCGCGGGCTGCCGACCTTCTATTTCGTCCAGCGCCATATCGTCTTTGCCGTTGCCGGCCTCGGCATCCTGCTGGCGGTATCGCTGCTGCCGCTGGAGAGCGTGCGCCGCCTCGCGCTCGTCGTGCTGCTTGCCACCTTCGCGCTGATGGCGCTCGTGCTGTTCGCGGGCGCCGAGATCAAGGGCGCGCGCCGCTGGCTGCACATTGCCGGCTACTCGCTGCAGCCCTCCGAGCTCGCCAAGCCCGCTTTCGTCACGCTTTGCGCCTGGCTGTTCGCGGAAGGGCAGCGCCGCCCCGACATGCCGGCCGTGCCGCTCGCCGTGCTGCTCTACCTGCTGTTTGCGTGCCTGCTCGTGCTGCAGCCCGATGTCGGGCAGATGCTGCTCGTGAGCCTGGTATGGTGCGCGCTGTTCCTGCTCGCCGGCAAGCCGCTGCGCTGGTTCTTCGTGCTCGGCGCGTGCCTCGCTGCCGCTCTGCTCGCCGCCTATCTGAGCCTCGGCTACGTGCGCCTGCGCATCGACCGCTTCCTGCATCCCACCCTGGGCGATACGTTCCAGACCGACCGGGCGCTGCAGTCGTTCATCGAGGGCGGCTTCTTCGGCAAGGGCCCCGGCGAGGGCACCATCAAGACGGTGTTGCCCGACGCCCACACCGATTTCATCTTTGCCGTGATCGCCGAGGAATACGGCGTGCTCGCCTGCCTGGTGATCCTGGGTTTGTTTGGCCTGGTGGCGATCCGGGTGTTCTCGCGCCATCTCGGTGAGACCAACGCCTTCGCCTCGCTGGCCGCGGCCGGATTGGTCCTGCTGTTCGAGCTGCAGGCGATCATCAACATGGCCGTCAACGTCGGTCTGGTCCCCGCCAAGGGCATCACGCTGCCGTTCATTTCGAGCGGGGGGTCGTCGATGCTTGCGGTCGGGCTGACGATGGGCATGCTGCTGGCGGTGACGCGGCGCCGGCCCGACCCGGCGCGCGTGAAAAAGCCCGGATTCGTGTCTAGACCGGCAACCTGAGGCAGTGACGGGCACGGACGGGCGGCGAGGGATGGCGGCGGACGTGGGCACCTCTGTGATGCTGGCGGCCGGCGGCACCGGCGGCCACCTGTTTCCCGCCTTTGCCCTGGCGCAGGAGCTCGGCCGGCGCACGGTTCCCGTCGACCTGGTGACGGACATGCGCGGGGACCGCTACGGGGCCGACTTCCCGGCGCGCGCCGTCTATCGCGTCCCCTCCGCGACCCTGGTTGGACGATCGCCCTACGCGGCGGCCGAGACGGCGTGGATGCTGATGCGCGGCATCGCTGCCGCCTTCAAGCTGCTGGGTCAGGTGCGGCCCGGCGCGGTCGTGGGCTTCGGCGGCTATCCGGCCTTTCCCCCGCTGGTCGCCGCCAAATTACGCAAGATCCCGACCGCCCTGCACGAGCAGAACGCCGTCCTCGGACGCGCCAACCGCATGCTGGCCAAGCGCGTCACGGCGATTGCCACGTCGTTCGACCACACCAGGCACCTCGACGGCCCGGCGCTGGCGCGCGCCCGCCTCACCGGCAATCCGGTGCGCGATCAGGTGATCGAATGGTCGGCGCAGGATTACCACGCCCCGGGGCGCGATGGACCATTCTCACTGCTGATTTTCGGCGGCAGTCAGGGCGCGCGCTTCTTTTCCGACACGCTGCCTCCCGCCCTGGCGCTGCTGCCCGCAGAGATCCGCGCCAGCCTGTTCGTGGTGCAGCAGTGCCGCGAGGAGGACCTCGCCCGAGTCGAGCTGGCCTACCGGGAGGCCGGCGTGCGCTCGCATCTGGCCACCTTCTTTCCCAACCTGCCCGAGGAGATGGCCAAGGCCCACCTCGTCATCGGCCGCGCCGGGGCCTCGACCGTCGCGGAGCTGACGGTCATGGGACGGCCGGCGATCCTGGTGCCGCTGCCGCATTCCATCGACAACGACCAGCTGCAGAACGCGACCAGGCTTGCCGAATCGGGCGCGGCTTGGTGCATCGAGCAGAAGGAGCTGACGCCGGAGCGTCTCGCCAGCGCGCTGAGCCGGCTGCTGGGGTCGCCGGAGACGTTGGCGCAGGCGGCGGATGCGGCCAAGCGCCAGGGCCGGCCGGATGCGGTTGCCCGCCTCGCCGATCTCGTCGAGGAGCTGGTAGGCAGACGCGGAAAAAGCGCGTAAACGCTTCTCGCAAAGTAGGGGTGGCGCCCGAAAAGAAAAGAGGGAACTACAACCGATGCGAATGCCTGGCGAGATGGGGCCCGTGCACATTCTGGGCATCGGCGGCATCGGCATGAGCGCAATTGCCGAGATCCTGCACGCCAAGGGCTACACCGTGCAGGGCAGCGACCAGAAGGACAGCGCCAACGTCAAGCGCCTGCGCGCCAAGGGCATCCGCGTGTTCGTCGGCCACGACCCCGTGAACTTGGTGGGTGCGCGCTACATCGTCGTCTCCACCGCCATCAAGCGCACCAATCCCGAGCTCGAGGCCGCCAAGGCCAGGGGCTATCCCATCATCCGCCGCGCCGAGATGCTGGCCGAGCTGATGCGGCTCTACGCGACGGTCGCCGTCACCGGCACTCACGGCAAGACCACCACCACCTCCCTCATCGCCCATGCCTTCAACGCCGCTGGCCTCGACCCCACCGTCATCACCGGCGGCATCATCAACGCGTGGGGCTCCAACGCCCGGCTCGGCAACGGCGACTGGATGATCGTGGAGGCCGACGAGTCCGACGGCACCTTCATCAAGATCCCGACCCAGATCGGCGTCGTCACCAACATCGACCCGGAGCATCTCGACTACTTCAAGTCGGTCGAGAACATGCACCGCGAGTTCGAGACCTTCTATCGCAACATCCCCTTCTACGGCCTCGCCGTCACCTGCATCGATCACCCGGTGGTGGCCGAGATGATCGAGCGGCTGGAGCTGCGGCGCGACGGGCGCCGGCTGC
>Ga0209726_10004317_pt1 | contig 18313 bp, 17 predicted proteins | sample Subgrocontami54m_FD_187453 | JGI IMG/M metagenome (GOLD analysis project Ga0209726, IMG submission 187453) | Subsurface groundwater microbial communities from S. Glens Falls, New York, USA - GMW46 contaminated, 5.4 m (SPAdes) (version 3) | ecosystem: Environmental > Aquatic > Deep subsurface >... | reverse complement strand
CTCGCGTTTGAGTCCTTTTTGATACCATTCCGTTTTTTCAATGACTTGATTATCAATTTTGCGTTGGAGTTCCATCAAACCGTAAAGCAGGGCTTCCGGACGGGGCGGGCATCCCGGCAAATGCACATCCACCGGAATATAGCGGTCAATGCCGCGCAGCACATTGTACCCATCGATGAAAGGGCCGCCGGCAATGGAACAGGCGCCCATGGTGATCACGTATTTGGGTTCCGCCATTTGGTTATAAAGACGGACCACTTGCGGCGCCATTTTTTTGGTTACGGTGCCGGAAACAATCATGAGATCGGATTGACGGGGAGAAGGCCGGAAAAGTTCGGCGCCGAAACGCGCAATATCGTAACGGGCGCAGGCGGTCGCGATCATTTCAATGGCGCAGCAGGCCAGGCCGAACTGCATGGGCCAAATGGAAGAACGGCGGCCCCAGTTGTAGAGCTGGTTCATCGTTGTGACGACAATGCCTTTTTTTGCGAGTTCGCTTTTAAGGCCCTCATCGACGGCCGCGACGTTCGGTTGCAAGGCCATTTTATTCCCACTCCAAAATGTTCTTCTTCCAGGCCCAGACCAGACTCTCGGCCAAAATCACAATAAAAAGCATCATGGCCAGAAAGGCCGGCAGGCCCAACTCGCGGAAAGCAATGGCGCCCGGGAAGATAAAAATAGTCTCAATGTCAAACACCACGAAAAGAAGGGCGAAAATGTAATATTGGACGCGGAATTGGATCCAGGAATCGCCTTCGGATTCCATACCGCATTCATAAGTGGCGTTTTTGGAGGCCGAGGGTTTCTTAGGCGCTACAAAATACGCCAGCACAATCGGCAGCACCGGAAAAACCAGGGCGACAACCAAGAAAATGCCTATAAATAAATAATGGTAGGTGTAGGAGTCCGTAGCAATCATAAAGTCATACAGTGACGTCTTTTCCCGCATTATAGGGGGATTCCACCCATTGTCAACGAAGTATGAGGGTCGCCCGGGGCACCGGCAACAGCCCCTGAGAGTCATTGCCATCCTGCGGACCGCCGATTAGAATGAATCAATCATGAACAGCGTCGACGTCGGATGTGCGGTGATTTACCGCAATCAAGAACTGATTATTGCCCAAAGAAAACCCGGGGATTCCTACGGCGGTTATTGGGAATTTCCGGGCGGCAAAAAAAATCCGGATGAGACGATTGAAGCGTGTTTGATTCGCGAGGCGCAAGAGGAACTCGGGATTCTGATCCGTCCGGTCTTGTTTCTAAGCAACAAGGTGCACAGCTATCCCACCAAAAAGATCAATCTCTTCTTTTATTTGTGTGAGTATGTTTCAGGCACACCGGCGTGTCATGACTGCCATGATTTTCGGTGGGTTGAGTTGAAGGATTTGCAGCGTTTTCGGTTTTTACCGGCGGATATCGAATTGATCGGGGAATTAAGCCGTTCGCCCGATATCTTCAATCGTATTTCTCAAAGAAAAGCTGCTCTTTGACAAAGCCCATCTCGGTAGCGGTTTTGACGACATCCTGAATCATCTTGGTGAGGCCGCATATATAGATATGCGTGTCCGAGACGTCCTGGATATATTTCTTAAGCAGGATTTGAACGTAGTCTTTTTCGCCGGTCCAGGTGCGCGGTCTTGAGACCGTAAAAACATTGCGCAGGCCGGCATACTTTTTAGCAAGTTCTTCGAATTCATTTTGATAAAGGATTTGATCTTCATAGCGCGTGCCGAAAAAGTTCCAGATTTTGCAGGACGTGCCTTGGTGCACGAGTTCATGGATCATGGACCGGAAAGGGGCGATGCCGGTGCCGGTTGAGACGAAAACGAGGTTTTTGGGCATCGGCTTGCGAAAGGTAAAAACCCCCAAAGGCCCCTGTATTTTGAGCGGTTCTCCCTGTTTCATATCCCACAAATGATTGGTCACAATACCGCCTTCGACTCTTTTCCAGATAAAATCCAAGTAACCGTTCCATATGGGAGGGGAAGCGATAGAATAGGGACGTTTGATGGTTTTGGGCTGACCAGGCAGGTCCAGGATGAAATTAACGAACTGGCCGGCTTGAAAGCGGAATTCGGTCCCCGCCGGGAAGGCGACGCGAAAATGGCGCGTATCGGCCCCGAATTGCTGGATCTCTTGAATTGTCGTAGTAAAGATTCCGGCTCGCATATACGTTACTTCCATGTAGAAGTGTTGGCATTATAGGCAAAACCCATTCAAAATCAATGGGAAAGGACAGTATGTTCCCTCAAGGCACCCAGATAGAACACCCGATAGCCGCTACGAACACAAAAAAGGGGCCAGCCTTCCGCCTTTCGCTGCGCTATAAGCTAGCCTTCCCCGTGGTTCTCTTTGTCAGCTTGATGCTCTTTATGCTTTTTTATACGACTTTCCAATTGGTACGGAGTTTGATTGTTGAAGGGATTGAGGATCGCTTGACGGCGATTGCAGATGTTTTTACCGAAACGTTACGTTTCCCCTTTGTCTTAGGAAATAAAGAAGATCTGACCAACCTCATGTATTGGATGTCCGAACAGGAGGATGTTTTGGAAGTGCGCCTTGAAGACGCTGCAGGTAAAACCGTCAGCAGTATCAATCCCACTTTAATCTTGCCGGCGTTTGTGCAAGAAGCTCAGGAAAAGGGGATGCACCGGATTGCCGATGATGCTTTTGCCGTGGTCTCCTTTATTGAAGAGGAAGGCAAAAAACTGGGCCGGGTGACCGTGGTTTTTTCGCATTTGGGAATCGAAGATGAATTAAAACGGATCTTTCAGGAAAGGCTCCTGATTGCTTTCGTCATGATGATCCTGCTCTCGCTTTTGACGAGCGTGGTGACGTGGCTGGGCATCCGGCCTCTTTTTGATCTGGAGAAAGCCGCCAAACGGATTTTGGCCGGCGATCTCGGCGCCCGTGCGTCCATCCATTCCTATGATGAAATCGAAGATCTGAGCGGAGCCTTCAATGAAATGGTCGGCCGTTTGGGGACGAGCTTGGACCGTTTGCGTTCGCGCACGGAAGCCTTGGAAGAATCCGAAGAGAAATACCGCCTTATCGTTGAAAATGCGAGCGATATTATTTTCACGCTCAAAGCTGATGGTGAAATGGTGCTGCTCAACCGCGGCTTTTCCGGCTGCAATCGCGAAGAGGTGTTGCGCGAAGGGTTGTCGCTCTTTCTGCTGCTGCACAATGAAGATTCGCGCCGGGAATTTCAGGAAGCGCTGGAAACCGTCATGCGGGATAAACGTGCTGTCTTGAATGTTCCTGCAACCCATAATTACCGCGGCAGTAAAACCGAAATCTTTTATTTGGTGAATCTGACGCCGGTGCTGGATCTCCAAAATGAAGTCAAAATGATTCAGGGCGTGATGCGCGATGTCACCGAACTTCGCCGCATTGACATCATGAAAGAATCGCTCATCCGCGACGTGGCGCACGAATTGAAAACGCCGGCGGCAAAATTTGAAATGGCGCTGACCTGGTTTGAAAGGGAGATGGACAAGCAAAACGAAAAGCAGAAGTATGCTGAAATCCTTTCAATTTTGCAAAACAATACCCGTCGGCTGATGGACACGATTTCGAGTATTATGGATTTGACGAAATTGGAATCCGGCGTGGAGCGCATCGAACGGACGGAGATGGATTTGAACGCTTTGCTCGGTCAGATGACTGCGGAAATGAAACCTATGGCGGAAAAGAAAAAATTAAAATTGGAAAGCAATCTTCAAAAGGGCGCGTTAAAAGTCAGCGCGGATGGACACATGCTCTACCGCCTTTTTTCGAATTTGATTCAAAACGCGATCAAGTATACCGAGTCCGGGAAGATTGTCGTCGCGAGCGCGCGTGAAGGTGATCAGGCGCATGTGACAATCCAGGATACGGGCATCGGGATTGAAGAAGAGGATTTGGAAAGGGTTTTTGATCGTTTTGTCCAGAAAACCGCAGCTTCCATGGGAATCGGCGTGGGCTTGACCATTTGCCGGGATATTACCACTCTGCACAGCGGCAAGATCTGGGCGGAGAGCGCGGGCTTGGGCCAGGGTTCGATCTTTCACGTTTTGCTGCCTACCGTGTAGACTATAACAGAAGGCAAGAAGGGATTCCAAATGGCAGATCTTAAAATTATGATCGTGGAGGATGACGAAGAATTGCACACCCTTTACGGGCTATATTTGCGCGGGGCCTCGTATCAAGTTTTAAAGGCCTTCAATGGCAGGGAGGCTTTGAAGCTGCTCGCGCATGAAATGCCGGCCGTCATCGTTCTCGATATGATCATGCCTGAAATGGGCGGCGAAGAATTTTTGCGCGAGATCAAAGCCAAAGGGATTGCGCAAAAAACCCCGGTCATTATTGCCAGCGTCAACGACAAGATTCCCCGCGACCTTACGAGCATGCCCAATGTCTTTGCCGTTTTGAAAAAGCCGTTCTCTATTGACGTGCTGACAGACAAAATCCAACAAGCGCTTAAATCCGCTTAATTCCATGAAGGCTTATGAGCCGCTAGATCATACGGCCGATGCCGGACTGCGTGTTTTTGGCCGTGATTTGCCGGAACTTTTCAAACATGCGGCCCTGGGCATGCTGGATCAGATGACCGATGCGGCCGCTCTCCAGACCGAATTTCAAACCGCCAAGCCAACCGCCATTCACGAAGAGCTTTTGCGCGTCGATGCCGTTTCAACGGAAGAACTTTTTCTCGGCTGGTTGCGTGAACTGCTTTTCCGGTTTTCGGCCGCGTGTTTTGCGGCGGTTGATTTCCACTTTCTGCAGTTGGGTGCAAACCGGCTAGAGGTCCGCGTGCGCGGTCTCCGGTTTGATCCGGCCCGGCATGATCAAAAATGCGAAGTCAAAGCCGTCACCTACCATGATTTTAAACTTCGACAGCAGGGCGACCTCTGGGTGGCGGAAGTCATTTTTGATATTTGATTCTTTTATGTCATCCCGGAAGGCCGCAGGCCTGTCCGGGATCCAGCTGGATCCCCGCTTTCGCGGGGATGACATGGGCTTTCATTAGCCCATGACTTTCCCGTGCCAGTTTAATGAAAACTGGCCGGGGATGACAAATTAAGAAACCATTCTAGTTAATGTTATCCCCACAGCAGTATAATATCCCGGAAAGAAAACAACCAAGGATCATATCTGTGACAATTCCTCTCAAAAAAATTGACGATTACCGCTGGGAGATCCCGATGTCCTATAAGAAGGGCATGCGGGTGCCCGGCCTTATTTTTGCCGACGCGAAGATTCTGCCGCAAATCCATGCGGACAAGGCCTTGGAGCAGGTCGCGAACGTCGCGCATCTGCCGGGCATTGTCCGTTATTCGCTGGCTATGCCGGATATTCACTGGGGTTACGGTTTCCCGATCGGCGGCGTGGCGGCCACGGACCCGGATGAGGGCGGTGTGATTTCACCGGGCGGCGTCGGCTATGACATCAATTGCGGCGTGCGCATGTTGCGGACCAACCTGCGCGAAGAGGATGTGCGCCCGCGTCTGCGGGATTTGATTGGACAGCTCTTCCAGAATATTCCGTGCGGCGTGGGACAATCGGGCCGTATCAACCTGACCAAAAAAGATTTGCGCCAACTCGTGACGCGCGGTTCGGCGTGGGCCGTCCAGAACGGGTACGGGACCGCCGCCGATTTGGAACACACCGAAGCGCGCGGCTGTCTGGAAGGCGCGGAGCCGGATACGGTTTCGGAACGCGCGTATGAACGCGGCCGCGATCAGCTCGGCACTTTGGGATCCGGCAATCATTTTTTAGAAGTGCAAGTGATCGACCGTGTTTTTGACGCAGCGGCCGCCCGGCAAATGCATCTGGAAGAGGGGCAAGTGACGGTGATGATTCATTCCGGTTCGCGCGGCTTTGGTTATCAAATTTGCGAGGATTCGCTGGAAATGTCGCGCCGCGCGCTCACAAAATATCACATTGAAGTGCCCGATATGCAGCTGGCGTGCGCGCCCGTGCATTCCAGCGAAGGCAAACAATATTTGGGAGCCATGCGCTGCGCGGCCAATTATGCCTGGATTAACCGGCAGTGTTTAACGGCGCTGACGCGTGAAGTTTTTGAGAAATTTTTTGGCCGCAGTCCCGGGGATCTCGGCATGCAGCTGATTTATGATGTGGCGCACAATATTGCCAAATTCGAAAAGTACCGCGTCAACGGCAAAGAGAAGATGCTTTGCGTACATCGCAAGGGCGCCACGCGCGCCTTCGCGCCGGGCAGCGCCGAGCTGCCGGAAGATTACCGGGATTGGGGCCAGCCCGTGATTATCCCGGGCGATATGGGGCGCAATTCTTATCTCCTGGCCGGCACGCAGCAGGCGATGGATGAAACCTTCGGTACGGTCTGCCATGGCGCGGGCCGGGCGATGTCCCGGCGCGCGGCCGCCAAAGCCGCGCACGGACGGTCGATTGAAAAGGAGCTGGCCGCGCAGGGGATCCATGTGATGGCGCGCGGCAAGAAAGGCGTGGACGAAGAACAACCCGCGGCGTATAAAGATGTCAATGATGTCGTGGAAGTGGTTCACCAGGCGGGGCTTGCCCGGAAAGTTGTGCGGATGCGGCCCATTGGTGTGATCAAAGGATAAGGAGTTTGTTTTGAAACCCATCGTACGAATCCAGTTGCTAACATTTTTTCTCTTCCTGGGAGTTTTCAATATGCCGGCCGCCAAAGCACAAGAGACCACCCCTTATGATTTTGTGATCAAGAATGCTTTGATTTTTGACGGGGTATCGGAGCAGGGCACGTATGCGGATGTCGGCATCCGCGCCGGCAAGATTGCCGCGATCGGCGACATTGCGGTCGAGCAGGCTGAAGAAATGATCGATGTGGAAGGCCTGGTACTCGCACCCGGTTTTATCGATGCCCATACGCATTCGGATTTTAATCCCATGGTTTACGAAGGGATGCATAATAAAATTCAGCAGGGCGTCACCACCGAGATTGTCGGCAATTGCGGCATGGCTGCGGTGCCGGTCATGGACGGCAATGCGGAGCTGATTCACGGTGTTTGGGCGCGTGAAGGCGTGATCCTTCCGGCCGCGATTCCATGGGAAGAGCTGAGCGATTACCGTGAAACCCTGAAAACCGCCGGGATGAGTAATCATTTCGCAATTTTGGCCGGTCACGGGAATATCCGGCAAGCGGTCATGGGCAATCAAGCCCGCAAGCCGACCGCGGCCGAACAAACGCAGATCGAAATCTTGGCTGAAGGGGCGATGAAACAGGGCGCCGTCGGGATTTCTTTCGGACTCGGCTATGTTCCCGGCACTTTTGCGGACCGAGATGAGATTGCGGGCATTTGCCGTGTGGTCGCGCGTTATCAGGGTGTTTGCTCATTCCATATCCGCAGCGAATCCTCCGAGCTGCTCGAAGCAATCCGTGAAGTCCTGCAAATCGGTGAAGCCTCCGGCGTGCGGCTTCAAATTTCGCATTTGAAAGCCGGCGGTGAGAAAAACTGGTACAAAATCGATGAGGTTTTCAAACTCATCGATGCGGCGCGCGAACGCGGCGTCATCGTGTACGCCGACGCCTATCCCTACACGGCCAGCTATGCGGAACTCGGCGTGACCTTGCCGTCGCGCTACTACGAAAGGGAAGACCGCGTTGAATTTTTCCAGGATCCGGCGAATCATCCGGAAATTGCCCAAGCCCTGCATGAGGCTTACGGCGAAAACAGTTCGAAATGGCGCAACACTTTGATCGCCAATATTGCCGACGAATCCTTCAAAGACCTGGAAGGTAAAACGCTCGAAGAAATTGCCGCGCTTTGGCAAGTCGAGCCGCAGGAGGCGCTGGTGGAGCTGCTGGCCAAAACTTCTTTTGAAGTCAGCGCGTTTTCATTTTCGCAAAGCGAAGACGTGATCCGCCGTGTTTTTCAACAGGAATATGTGATGGTGGGTTCCGACAGTATCGCGGACGGTACGCTCTACCCGCATCCGCGCGCCTTCGGATCCTTTCCGAAATACCTGTCGGAATATACCCAAGGTGAAAACGGATTACCGCTAGGCGAAGCGATTCGTCACATCACTTCATTACCGGCCGAACAATTCGGCCTGACCGGCCGCGGCCGCGTGGCCGTTGGTTATTATGCGGATCTGGTGATTTTCGATCCGGAAACTCTCCGCGACCGCGCCACGTATCAAAATCCGTCTGTTTCACCGGCCGGCATCCACTGGGTTTTTCTGGACGGTCAGCCGGTGGTCCAGAATGGGGAACTGACGGGTTTAAAAGAAGGCGAAGTTCTGCTGCGGGAAAATGAAAGTCAAACGGCCGACCCGGTATAATCCCCGCCATGCACAAGGTCTGCAAAAAAGATAAAATCATTATGTCATTCCCGCAAAAGCGGGAATCCAGCTGGATCCCCGCATTCGCGGGGATGACACATAAAAAAATATGCCATTATTAAAATTAGAAATATTCATGAAACAACTCCGCATGCTTTTCATGCTGTTTTGCTTTTTGAATTTAGCCGTTACCGCAGCCGCCGAAACGGCGGGCGCTATCCCCGTTGCCGGGCAAGAAGCTTTTCAAGAAGCGATGCATTTTCGGGCAAACGGTCTTTTGCTGGAGGCCGAGAACAAGATGCTGGAAGCCCTGCAAGTCAATCCCGGCAATCCGGATTTTCATTTTGAATTGGCGAATATTTATGCGGCGCGCTATGACCAGTGGAGCAAAACGCCGTTTCATCCGGCTGCGCAGGATTTATTGAACCAGGCGGTTTATCAGCTGGAACAAGCCGTGATGATCCGGCCCGATAATATTCCGCCACTTTTTAATCTCGGGATCGTTTATAAAAAACGCGCCGAATACGAAAATGCCCGCGCCCAATTCCAAAAAGTTTTGGAATTGGATCCGAAATCGGTGGCGTCGTGGATGCAGATCGGGGCGATTTATGAATCCCAGGGATTTTTCCATGAAGCCTACGATGCTTATCAGAAGGCGCGTGAAATCGATTATTACAATCCTGAAATCAACAGCGCGATTCAGGATTTGAAGGACACCGAAGCCACGTATGTGGAAGAACGGCGTCAACGGGACGCGCGCCAATATGGTTTGGCCCGTGAGTTCAGCTATGCGGCCTTCAGCCAGGCGCGCAATTTGCCACGCGGCGGGCCGACCGAAGAGATGCAAAGCGGCGGCGCAGTCCAGGCCGTGCCGTATTTGGCGGCCATGCTGGTTCAGCAATTCATGACGCTCCGGCAAAAGACCCCTCAGGAATAAATCTACGTGCCCGATCTTCGCGATTACAAAGCCATTTTTTTTGACGCCGGCGGCACTTTGCTGCACCCGTATCCTTCCGTGGGACAAATTTACAGCGAAGTGGCGGCCCGTTACGGGGATGCGGTAAATCCGGATGCGATTCAGCGCGGCTTTCATCAGGCCTGGCTGGAGCGCGATGGTCTTTCGGGTTTGGCCAGTCATGCCAGTGAAAAAGTTGAGCGCGCGTGGTGGCATCAATTGGTCCGGGAAGTGTTTGAAAAGGCCGGCTGGAAAGGGGATTTCGAGCCGTTTTTTACCGAGCTTTATGACATTTTTGCGCGCCCGGAAGTCTGGCGGCTTTATCCCGGGACGCTGGAGGTTCTTGCGACACTGAAAAAGCGCGGCCATATTTTGGGCGTCGTTTCCAATTGGGACCGCCGTCTTTTTCCGCTCTGTGAAGGTTTGGGTTTGGAAAATTATTTTCAATTTATTATCGCTTCTGCTGTCTTTGGCGCGGCCAAGCCCAGTGCGCGGATTTTTCAAGAGGCGCTGCGCCGCGCCGGGGTCGCACCCCAAGAAGCCATCCATGTCGGCGACAGCCTGGAAGATGATGTGCGCGGCGCTCAAGGGGCCGGCCTTGATGCGATTTTGATCAACCGCCACCCGGAACGCCAGGCCTTACAAGTCGAGCAGCTCCGCGGCGTTTGCGTGATCCACGATTTGAACGAATTGGTGTCCGGGGGTTGACACAAGCGCTGGCTTACGCTACGCTTTCAGGCACTTCCAGGGATTTATACCATCCGCAAAGAGCATTTTAAGGGGGCGCCATGACGGACGCGAATACAATGGAAACCGAAAATACCTACGCATTTAAATCCGATTTGTTGAAGGGCAAAAAAGGTCTGGTTTTGGGCGTGGCCAACAAGCGCAGTATTGCCTGGGGAATTGCGCAGGCGCTCGCCAATAACGGCGCGCAGCTGGCTTTTGCCTATCAAGGCGACCGCCTGAAAGAAAAAGTGGAAGAATTGGCGGCCACTTTGGAAAAGAAAGCCCCGCTTTATCCCTGCGATGTTACCAATGACGGTGAAATCAAAAGCCTGTTTGACAATGTGGCGCGTGATTTTGGCTCGCTGGATTTCCTGGTGCATTGCATCGCGTTTGCCAAAAAAGAAGATCTGTCGGGCCGCGCCGTGGATACGAGCCGCGACGGTTTTCATACGGCGATGGATATCAGCACGTATTCTTTGATGGCCCTCGTCAAGGCCGCGGAACCTTTAATGGAAAAAAGCGGCGGCGGCAGTGTTCTGGCGCTAACTTATCTGGGCGCTGACAAAGTGATCCCTTTCTATAATGTTATGGGCGTGGCCAAGGCCGGTTTGGAATCCACCATCCGTTATTTGGCCGCTGATTTGGGCAAGAAAAATATCCGCGTCAACGGCATTTCTGCCGGCCCGATTAGCACGCTTTCGGCGCGCGGCATTGCGCACTTTACCGACATGCTCGAGATGCACCGCAGCAAAGCGCCCCTCGGCCGCAATGTGGAGTTGCACGAGATCGCGCACACAGGACTTTTCCTGCTTAGCCCGCTCGCCAGCGGGATTACGGGTGAAATTCTCTATGTGGATTGCGGCTACCGTATTATGGGGTAAGCCCCATCCCAGAGAAGAGAAACGATGAATCACGGCAACAACATTTTAGTTTTAGACCTCGAAACCCAGCGCTCCTTCAAAGAAGTTCAAAAATCCGCCACCGAACGTCTGACCAAACTCAAAGTTTCCGTAGTCTGTGTGTATGATTACCTCACGGATGAATACCGCGCCTACGAAGAAAAAGAAATCATGGAGCTCGAGAAGCGTTTGCGCGAAGTGGATTTGCTGATCGGTTTTAATCACCGCCGTTTTGACCTGCCGGTTTTGGCCCCGTACCTTTTCATGTCGGTGGAAAGCCTGCCGGTGCTGGATCTTTTGGATGAAGTTGAAAAAGCGCGCGGCCACCGCGCGAGTCTCGACAGCCTGGTCCGGCCGACTTTGAACCAGCATAAATCCGGCAGCGGGCTCGAAGCCTTGACGCTTTTTAAAGAAAACCGCATGAAAGAGCTCAAACAGTATTGCCTGGATGACGTGCGTCTGACAAAAAGTATTTACGAATACGGCTGTGAACACGGCAAAGTCCTTTTTACCTCTTCCTGGGATTACAAAACGTATGAAGTGCCCGTGACCTGGAAGCAGCAAACCGAACAGATTCTCAAAGCCAAGACGTCGTCCGGCCAAGGTTCTTTCCCTTCCAGCCTTTTTTAACTGAATCTTTTTAAAATCAAAGTCTGCCAGAAGGGGACAGGCAGGGAAGTATTGCCGGTCCCCTTCTAAAAAGTCCGAATGTCAAAACCCATTAATTATGCCTATAAAGAGTGGGCCTCCGCGGTGCATGCTTTGGCGGCGGGGGAGCAAACACTGCTTTTGAGAAAAGGCGGCATCCACGAAACGGGCGGCAAGTTTGCGGTCGAATCCTCCGAATTTCTTTTTTTCCCGACGTACGAACACCAAAAGCCGGAAGATTTATCGGCGCGCGGTCAAAGGCATTGGCAGGCCGCGAAAGATGAAGCCCTCCGCGTTTCGCCCGGCACGATTCCGTTCACGTATTACGCGGCCATCGTCGGCATTTTTGCGGTGCGGGATCAGGACAGCCTTTTGCATTTGGAACCTTTTCACATTTGGTCGGAAGCCACTTTACGCCGGCGTTATGATTGGGGCGGGGAAAAGGGTGTGACGGCCATCGCCGTGCGCGTGTTTCCGCTGCGGCAGCCGGTCACTCAGCCGCTTGTGTCGGCCTATGGTGGCTGCCGCTCCTGGGTGCGTCTGAATCCGGCAGTCACGACGGATTTAGGAGCACCAGTGATGACGGATGCCAAGTTTCAGGCCCAGCTTGAAGCCATCCATAAGATTCTTTTGTAACTATCTTGTTTTAAATGAGTTAGAGATATCCCTCCTGAAGCTGCCTCCTTTTCGTGTATAATGAGCTTCCAAAAAACGCCTATGAAATTGCCCATTTATCTTGACCATCATGCCACGACGCCCGTGGATCCGCGCGTCCTGGAGGCCATGCAGCCTTATTGGACCCAGGAGTGCGGCAATCCGGCTTCCGGCCATGTTTTTGGCTGGAAAGCCAAACAAGCCGTTGAGAAAGCCCGCGCCCAAATTGCCCAGCTGTTGGCGGGCGCGCGCGAAGAAGAAATTTTTTTTACGAGCGGGGCCACGGAATCCAACAATACCGCTTTGAAGGGCGCCGCGGAGCGATACGCGGAACGCGGCGGCCATCTCATCACCGTGGCAACGGAACATAAAGCGGTTTTGGATGTTTGCCATTATCTTGAAACGCGCGGCTTTACCGTGACGTATTTGCCGGTCGACGCTTTGGGCCGTCTGAATTTGCAGGATCTTGAAAAAGCCATCACCGATAAAACTTTTTTAATTTCCGTTATGCACGCCAACAATGAGGTCGGGGTGATTCATCCGCTGGCCGAAATCGGCCGGATTGCGAAAGAGCGCGAAATTCTTTTCCATGTGGATGCTGCCCAGTCGGCTGGCAAAATTCCTTTGAATGTCGAGGCGTGGGGGATTGATTTGCTCTCGCTTTCGGCGCATAAACTTTACGGCCCCAAAGGGGTTGGCGTGTTGTATGTCCGGCAAAATAAGCCGCATGTCCGGCTGAGCCCCTTGCTGCATGGCGGCGGGCATGAGCATGGTTTGCGGTCCGGGACTCTGAATGTTCCAGGGATTGTAGGATTGGGAAAAGCCTGCGAAATTGCCGGGGCCGAAATGCCGGAGGAGAGCCGGTGCGTCCGCGCACTCCGGGACCGTTTGGAAAAGGGATTGAAACAGAATCTGGACCGTATTTATGTCAATGGCGACGCTGAAAATCGCTTGCCGCATAACCTCAATATCAGTTTTGCGTATGTGGAATCGGAATCGCTCTTGATGGCGATCAATGAAAGCATCGCCGTCTCTTCGGGTTCGGCGTGTACCGACGGCAGTGCCGATACTTCGCACGTTCTCAAGGCGCTGCGGGTTCCGCCCGAACGGCTGCATACCGCCTTGCGGTTTGGGATCGGGCGTTTTAACACGGCCGAAGAAATTGACTTCGTCATTCAAAAAGTGACCGAGACCGTCCGGAAATTACGGGCGATGTCACCTCTGTATGAGGCTGCGCAAAAAGGCGGGGATAGGCGAGGGTTTCATTAGCCCTCGCACTTTCCCGTGCTGGTTTAATGAGAAACCAGCCGGGGATAGGCGAGGGTTTCATTAGCCCTCGCACTTTCCCGTGCTGGTTTAATGAGAAACCAGCCGGGGATAGCGTTTGAACTCCATAGCAAGACAGCGTAGAATAGAAGCGGAAGGTGCCAAAATGATACAATTAACACTTCAAGCGACAGCCGAAATCAAACGCATGATTGAAAGCAAGCAAGATAAAGCCCAAAATCTTGGGTTACGGGTTTCTGTCAAAGGCGGCGGCTGCTCCGGTTTAGCTTATTCGATCGATTTTGATGTGCCGAAAGAAAAAGACCAGGTTTTTGATTTTTCCGGCCTCAAAGTTTATTGTGATCCAAAAAGCCTTTTGTATGTCGACGGCATGACCCTGGATTATTCGGATACATTGCAGGACAAGGGGTTTAAATTTGTGAATCCCAATGCGTCCAAGACATGCGGTTGCGGCGAATCCTTTTCGGTTTGATAGCGGGCGATTTTTTAAATTGTCTCGGGGCGGGCCAAAGTCCGCCTCTTTTTTTATGATTTCCAGAAGTTATCGCGCATCAGCGCGTTTACGGGAAGCACATGAGTACGCCCCTCAGTCTTGATCTCGGCTCTTCCTATCTGCGGCTCGGTTTGAGGGATCCGCATAAGGGCCTTCCCAGAATGCTCGTTTTGGATACCGCCAATCCGGGCGGGACTTTGCCGGCCTATTTTGCGCCGGGGCTTTCGAAGGGGCTGGTGATCGGCTCCAGCGCGGCCGCGCTGCGGGGCCGAAGTCCGGTTTATTCGCTGGCGGATGTCAAAAGGCTTTTTGGTCTTGCAGCGGAAAATAGCCACAAAAATCAAAATCGCTTTGCGGCGCCGTGGCAATGGGATGAGGCCAAACAAGCCTGGCTGCGATTGGAACATGCCGCGTGGAAACCGGATGAAATTCTCGGTATTTTTTTGCAAGCGCTGCAAGCGGAAGCCCTGGCGCTGCTGAAGCAGGCGCCGGAATCGGTCGTGGTCACCGTCCCGATTTATTTTTCACCGGCATCCTGCGCGCGTCTTTTAGTCTTGATCCGTGAAAAATTCGGCGTGCCGGTCGCGCTGATGTCGGATTCTTTGGCGGCGGCGCATGCGTATTCTTTTTGCGGCGGCACGAAAAAAATAGTCGCGATTTATCATTTGGGTGCCGGTAATTTTGAATTTGCGCTTGTGGATCTCAGTCATGCGGAGCCGGTTGTGCTGGCGGAAGTTTCGGATCCCTTTTTAGGCGGCGATCATTTTGATCACCAGCTGGCCAAACGGCTGGCGGCGGAAATTAAAAAAAGGTCGCAGGTGGATTTGATGGAAGAGGGCGTGTCCGCCGACCATGTCCGGATGGAGGCGGAACGCGGTAAAAGGGCGCTTACTTATCGCGGGTCCACGGATGTTAAAATCATGAATCGCGGCAAACATGTCGATTATTCTGTAGCGATTTCATCTTTTGAGTTGAAGGCCTTGGTGCAGGATCTTATTGATCAAAGCTTGAATCTTTGCCAGCAGGCTTGCCGGCAGGCCGGCCTTGAGCCCGGCAAAGTGGAAGATTTTATGCTGGCGGGCGGCATGACGCGGATGCCGGCCGTGCGGCAGGCCGTCGAAACTTTCTTTGGTAAACACGCAACGCTTTATCCGAATCCGGATGAAGTGACCGTCATCGGGGCTTTGCGCCCGGTAAAAAAATAACAGGGTATTTGCATGTCGACGAAAGCGCAACAATATGAGCGTTTGGAGCCCCTCCGCCAGGAAGTGCGCTGGCTGGGACGCCTTTTGGAAGATGTTCTGGTGGAGCAGGAAGGCAAAGCCTTTTTCCAGCTGGTGGAATCCCTCCGCAAACACACCATCGATCTGCGCCATCGCTACCGGCCTAAACTCGAAGAAGAGCTTCTCAAAAAGCTGCGCTCGCTGAAGACCGAAACTTTGATCAAGGTGATCCGTGCGCTTACGGTTTATTTTGAACTGGTCAATGTGGCGGAAGATAAGCACCGCATCCGCCGCAAGCGGTTTTATGAGTCTCATGGGAAAATTCAGGCCGGTTCTTTGGATGATATCGTGCAGCGCATGCAAAAGGGCAAGGTGTCTTGGAATAAAGTTTCCAAGATTTTACCGGAGCTTTGCATCGAGCTGGTTTTGACCGCGCATCCGACCGAAGCCCAGCGCCGGGCGACGCTTGAAAAATTGTTTGAACTCGAGCGTTTGCTGTTTAACCGGGAATACCGGGTTTTGACGCTGCGGGAAAAAGAAGCCGTGGAGCGGCGGGCACGGGAAATGATTATTCTGCTTTGGCAGACGGACGAATTGCGCCGCCGGCGTCAAAACGTGTATGACGAAGTGAATAACGGTCTTTTCTATTTGGATGCGGTGCTTTACGAAGTCCTGCCTTCGGTGCTCATCCGCCTGCAGCATCTGCTTGAAAAAAACTATGCCAAAAAAATACCCTTTTTCCCCCTGCTGCGGTTTGGTTCGTGGATCGGCGGCGATCGCGACGGCAATCCTTATGTCACGCATGAAGTGACGCGCGAAGCGGTGCGGCGCCAAAAAGAGGCCGTGCTGCAGCATCACGGCGAGGTGCTTGCCGGATTGGCCGACAAATTCAGCCAATCGATGGAGTTAGTGGGTGCCTCGCCGCAATTGCTTAAATCCATGGAGGAAGACGCCAAAATGCTGCCGCTTTACAACGAATCCATTCGCGAACGGCACCGGCGCGAACCGTACCGCAAAAAATTGCTTTATATGCACCGTAAAATGGTGAACACCCTGCGCTCGGTCGGCGCGCAGATGCAGAAGCTCACGGCCATTGACGGCGCGATCGAGGGCGGCTACCGCCATGTGCAGGATTTCCGGCGCGATTTGCAAATTTTTAAGGAATCCCTCGAGCGTCATCGCGGCGAGCATCTGCTCAGCCTGATTGAGCCGGTGCTGGCGTCCCTCGATTTGTTTGGTTTTCACTTTGCAAAATTGGATATCCGGTTCAACACGGCGACCATTCAGGACGCGGTGCACGAGCTCATGACCCACGCGGGCTGGACTTCCGCCTACGGCAACATGGAGGAAACGGACCGGCAAAAAATTTTGGAAGAAAAAATTCAGCAGGCACCGTACGGCATTTTTCACGGGGTGCCGCTCTCTCCGGAAACACAGGAAGTGCTTAACACCTTTGCTCTGATTAAGGAAACGGCCGGCAACGGCGATGCGGAGGCCATCGGGAGCGTGATCCTGAGTATGGCATGCAAACCCTCCGATGTGCTGGCTTGTCTGTGGCTGATGCGGGAGACCGAGAATCCGCCGTTTATGATCGTGCCGCTTTTTGAAAAAATCGAAGATCTGCGCCGTTGTAGCGAAGTAATGGAGACGCTCTACCGCAACCCGGTTTATCAAAAACACCTGACGGCCATGAAGGCACATCAGGAAATCATGCTCGGCTATTCGGATTCCAATAAGGACGGCGGTTTCTTGACCGCCAACTGGGAGCTCTATCGCGCCCAGCAAACGTTAACCGAAGCCGCCCAAAATTGCGGCATCAAACAAAAGCTTTTTCACGGCCGCGGCGGGACCATCGGCCGCGGCGGCGGGCCGACCAACGACGCCATTCTGGCGCAGCCGCGCGGCACGATTCAGGGGCGCATTAAAATCACCGAACAGGGCGAGGTGGTCAACACGAAATACTCCAATCCGCAGACCGCGGAACGGAATCTCGAACTGATTATTTCGGCGGTTTTGGCCGCGTCCGTGCTGGATTTTCACACTTCCGCGCGGCAGCGCGAGTGGGAAAAAATCATGGAAGAACTTTCGGAAGCCGCGTACCGTGAATACCGCAAACTCATTCATGAGGATACGCGCTTCATGGAGTATTTCTATCAGGCCACGCCCATTGGGGAGATCTCGCGCTTTCATATCGGGTCACGGCCGGCCAAACGCAGTGAGAAGGAAGGGCTGGATGATTTACGGGCGATTCCGTGGGTTTTCAGCTGGATGCAGTCGCGGCAAACCCTGCCGGGCTGGTACGGCCTGGGTTCGGCCATCAATCATTTTCTTACCATGAAGGCCATGAAAGGTCTCTCGGTTCTGCGCGAGATGTATCAGGAATGGCCCTTTTTCCGCGCGATCGTGGATTTGGCGCAAATGAGCATTCAGAAAACGGATATGCATATCGCGCGCCATTACACGGGTTTGGTAAAAAAGAAGGACTTAGCGCAGCTGTTTTTTGATAGGATAATGACCGAATATGACAGGACAGTTCAAGCGGTTCTTTTGATTACCCAGCAAAAAGAAATTTTGGAAACCAATCCGGTGCTGTCCCACTCCATTCAATTGCGTAATCCTTACATTGATGCCTTGAGTTACGCCCAGGTCATTTTATTGGAACAATTGCGGGATGAAAAACGCAAAAATCCCGAACAGCTTGAACGCGCGGTTCAACTCACGATTAACGGCATTGCCCACGGTTTAAGGAATACCGGCTAATGAATATTCTGCAGCGTTATGTTTTTAAAGAATTGTTTCTCCCTTTTATCCTCTCGCTGATGGTCCTCAATTTTATTTTCATGGGCGGGTATCTGGTCAAGGCGGCCAATTTCATCATCGGCCGCGGAGTTTCGCTGGGGGACACCGCGACCGTTTTGCTTTTGGCCATGCCCGGCATCATCGGTTATACCGTCCCCACCAGCATCCTCATGGCCGTGCTGCTTGTTTTTGGCAACTTGTCCCAGAGCAATGAGTTGCGTGCGATGAAAGCTTCCGGCGTGCAGCTGCTGCACGTCATCATGCCGGTTTTTTTGCTGGGCCTCGCGCTCAGCTGCGCCATTTTTGTTTTTAATGATCAAGTGGCCAGCACGGCGCGTTT
>Ga0209726_10004316_pt1 | contig 18315 bp, 10 predicted proteins | sample Subgrocontami54m_FD_187453 | JGI IMG/M metagenome (GOLD analysis project Ga0209726, IMG submission 187453) | Subsurface groundwater microbial communities from S. Glens Falls, New York, USA - GMW46 contaminated, 5.4 m (SPAdes) (version 3) | ecosystem: Environmental > Aquatic > Deep subsurface >... | reverse complement strand
AGGCCCCAGCAACATTTCATCAAAGTCCCGTAGGGACGAAATATTTGTAGCACCATGCGCGTGCCTAACCTCAAAGCTCCGTCAGGAGCGACATCATGTTTCTGCCGCCCATAAATGGGCTGAAAAAATTCACTTGATTCATCTTGTTCTATAAATATTTCGTCCCTCCGGGACTGCCCGGCCCAAAACCAAAAGGACTCAAGTGTCTGTGCGTTCTTTTTCCTGAGCACTTAATCAGAGCTTCCTAAAAGTTTGTCAGACATAACGCGAAGCCGGAGAGCTTGCGATGGCAAACTCCCCGGCTTCGGAAGAAGAAAAACTCAACTTTGTGACTAGAAGATAAACTTCACCGACAACTGCGCGCGGCGCGCGTAGTTGTTTTGGTTCGAGGCCGTAACCTGGCCAAAGGTTGCCGATCCCGGGCTAACCACTGGCCCAGGGAACAGCGGGTGGTTGAAAGCGTTAATGAACTCCATCCGCAACTGAACTTTCATAGTTTCACGCAGGTGGATGTCTTTGCGCAGCCCGAGGTCGACGTTGTTGGTTGCATCGATCCGCACGGCGGAGAACCGAAGCGGAAGCGTGCGCAGGTGGTCGACGGGAGTGGCGCAGTTCGCGGATCCCGTCGGGTTTGCGCCGCAGGTTGGCGTTCCACCCACAATTGAAACGAATGCGGAGGTGTTGAACCAACTGCTAAGGGTCCGCTGACTCTTCGGGAGCGAGATGTTGCCGCCCACATAGAAGGCATCATTGGCGAAGGCGACTGGGAAACCAGACTGATATGTATAGGTCCCCTCAATTTGCCACCCTCCGATCAAAGCGTCGGCCAGCCGCCCCGCATGCGAGAAGTAGGGGTGCCCTTTGCCGAACGGCAGTTCATAGAAACCGCTCATCGAGAACCGGTTCGGAACATCCTGGTCAGAGATCATCTTGGTTGGTCTTAGGTCGGCGGCGTTCAGGTACTCGGTAGCTTGTAACCACTTCGACCAGGTATACGCCGCTTGCAGCCCGTAACCCTTGGAAAACCGCTTGGTCAGGCTGAACTGTCCGGAATGGTACCAAGTCTCGCCGTCGTTGTTCGTGGTGGTGATGCTGCCAAATTCCGGGAATGGAAGGAGCAGTTGCCGGCGAGATATGGTACCGCCTGCGCCCGTATACAGAGCGCCGCTCGTGCAAGTGCTTCCAGTGACGTTGGTACAGAACGGACTCCTGACCGCGGCTCCCAGGTTCGTATTGTTGGTATTCTGGGCCGCCGTCCGCGAGCTGTCCGTATTTAGAGTATTGAGCGGCTGAGCATTAAGGTTGCGATTGATCTCGATGTTGGCGCCATGATCTCCCAGGTAAACTGCTTCAAATGTCCAGCCTCCCCACAGCTCGCGCTGAATGCCAATTGACCATCGCGCCTGCTTCGCTACCTTGGGATTCTGATTGAAGAACGTAACATTCTGTCCTAAGGCAGTCTGTTTTCCCAAAGCATTACCACTCGGTTCGGTGATTCCACTCGGGAACGGGTTCGAAATCAAAAACGGCAGTGGGGCTCCGTTGGGACCGGTTGTTAAGGTTTGTATTGTGGTTTGGGTATAGCCGGGCTGAACGACGTCTCCGCGACGCTCACCAAGGAAGCCCTGGTATAGGCCAAAACCGCCTCGAACCACAGTCTTATTATTCCACTGATAGGCGAACCCGACCCGGGGCAGGAACCCGTTCTTCGGCGTGTTGTAAAGCCCGCTGCCCGTATCTTTTGCTGCGAACAACAGGCCGCCTTTGGCAGTGATCTGGGTTAGTCCATAAGTCGTCTTCAGGATATCGGTAGCGCTGATCAGAGCGAAATTCGTCTGGGCCTGCGCTTCAAGCGGCTGGGTATAGGAAAGGTCGAAGCCGGAGACGCTCTTATTCTGTCGCTCGGTCAAGGACTGTTCAAATTCCCAGCGCAAGCCGAGGTTCAGCGTCAGTTTCTTGCTGAGCCGCAAATCGTCCTGAGCAAAGAACCCCCACGTCTTGGAGTACTCGGAATAATCTGAAGCTCGCACGATCTGCATTGTGGTCGGATACCCAAGCAGGAACGACGCAAACCCCTGCAAACCTTCAACGTCAGCACTGCTCGCGCTGCCAACCCGAGTATAGGTGTTGTCGAAGATGAACTGGCCCGACTGCTGATTGCTCTTGAAACTATCGTCCTCGCGATAGATTCGCATCTCGCCGCCGAATCGGAGCGAGTGTTTGCCCATCGCGCGGTTCAAGACTGCAGTTACAAAGTGGCTGCCCACGGGACGGAACTCATTTGTGTGGCCGTTGCCAACGGCCGCGCCGGTGCACGAGGTGCAGTTGAAATCAAAGCGTGGAAAGCGCCGGATGCCTGCGCCAATCGAACTGTTATAAGCGGCGGGAAAACCTAGCGTAGTAAGGTCGAGCCCGGCCTGACCTGCGGGCGCGTCCGAACCGCGGATGAAGCGATTGAAGCCGTACCTGAGATTCAGGACGGTGTTGGCGTTGAAGGTGTGAACCTCATCCACCACAGCCTGTTTGGAGATGAAGATAAACTGGTCACCCACATAAATGCCTCCGGTGTAGTTATTGTAAGTACTGTTGCGGTTGTACCAGCTATAGCGCCCGAACAATTTGTCCTTGTCGCCAAAGTTCTGGTCAAGCCGAAGTGTGTAGTTCCGGTACGGCGGGTTGAGTGTCTCTGCGAGCGTTGAATCAGTGATATTGTCTTTGATCAATGAGCAGACTGCACCGACACACGACGGTCCGTGCTTTGGCGAGCCCATGAACCCAGCCACCGCCCTGGCTACCGGGTTTATCCGGTTAGCCGGGATAATGTTGTTTGTGAATTGGGTGCGATTAGTAACCGTCCCGCCGGCGAATGTGCCGGTCAGCGGATCGTAGATTTTGAGGCCGCTAGCTGTGAAGGCGGAGAAATCTCCGTTCTTGAGAGCATCCGTTGGCGACCAAATGTTGGTTGCGTCGAAACGTGGACGCGAGTCGTTGATACTCTCATACGAGAAGAAGAAGAACGTCTTGTCCTTCCCATTGTAGACCTTTGGAATCTTCACTGGACCGCCGATGGTGAAGCCGGGACGATTTGAGTAAGTGAACGGGCGCCCTTGGCTCCGCGAATTCCCGAAAAAGTCGTTTGCTGCCCAGCCGCCGGGTTCGATCCAGTAATAGACGCTGCCGTGAAAGCCGTTCGTACCGCCCTTGGTAACAATGCTGGTAACACCGCCTTCGGTGTTGCCGAACTGCGCATCGAAGGTCGCGGTTTGTACTCTAAACTCCTGAGTAGCATCGGTGGTTGGAACATAAGAAGCGATTACCTCGTTGGCATTTGCGGTCGCGGTGCTGGGCGCCCCATCGATCAAAAGGTCGCTGCGAATGCCGCGCGCGCCGCCCATGGCAAAATTGGCAATGTGGGTCGGCTCAAAAGGACGATCCAATCGAGTGCTGCCGGTATAAGCAACACCGGGCGTCAGATTGATGAGATGGTAAGGATCGCCGTGAACCGAGGGCAGCTCATCCACGCGCTTCCTATCCACGGTCTGGCCGAGGTTTGCGTCTGTCGCATTAAGCGTCGCCGCCTCAGCCGTTACCGTGACGGTCTCTTGCACCCCGCCGACGTCCAGCGATATCTCGAGTGTGCGCGTCTGATTGATCTGGACTTGAACGGCGTCCTGAATGACTTTCTTGAATCCCGACTTCTCGACCACTACCTGATAGATTCCGGGCAGCAGATAAGGAGCTTCAAAGAGGCCGTCGGCATTGGTAGTCAAAGTAGTAGTCAGGTTCCGCGACTTATCCGTAACCTTTACGGTTGCGCCGGGCACGGATGCCCTATTGGAGTCGACCACGCTTCCGGCGATCTTCCCGCGCAGTTCCTGAGCGGATACCGGGACGAGCAGCAGGAATAGGAACGCAAATACAATCACGCTCGAAAGGCGTGCAGTCTGGGCAAATCTCATGATGCATCTCCTCATTGAAGGTTTTTGCTTTTCATTTCTTGTGGTGTGCTGCGGGCCATGCAACATTCCCGTGCTTCTCGATGTAAGTCAGCACTCGACTTTTGGCTAACCGTTCGGACTCTTTCGGACCGGATACGCTTACCCCTTGGAAGCCTGAACAAATCGTAAGGGTCGTGTGACGTCTGAAGCCGGCAGCGCCCGTTTGGTCTGACCACGTGGCTCAAGCTCAGCCTAGGAGGCTCGACGTTAGCAGACCCAATTACGAACGAAATCCGAACGCTTAAAAGAGCAATATCAAATGCCGACGCTCAAACACCGTTGACAGAGAATCGCAATGAACAAGAGCCGTCAAGAACCAAACGCGGCTCGAGAAACAGACCTAACCCTGGGCTGAGCCTGTCTCCGGTCTGGAACCCCGGCATTTTGTTGTAACGACAAACTTCTGTCAAGGCCTTTCTGACCAATATCTTCAGTCACCCATTAAGGGTATGACCATTCATTAAGAAACTGCTTTTTTGCTACGGCAAACAACGTGCCTCTAGAGACCCTGAAATAATCCCTTGCATGGCAGCATATTTTGTTAACAGAAAGTCGAAATACGTCCGATAATATGGATTTTCCATCGAGGTTTTGGACGGATCGTCGAATCAAGGCATAGAAGAACTGATCGCCGCCCGATCGGAGTGGTGAAATGCCCGCAGGAACTGGTGAAATGCCCACAGTTATTCCGCGCAGCGATTGGGCAATTGACTACGTGCCATTGCTGACTAGCTTCTGATCCTTGATTGATTAAGAATGGACCTGACGATGAGCTTTCCCTGATGCGGAAGCGTATCGTCTTCTTCAGGCGTGGGTTCGTTCGATTTACGAAACGAGTTAGGAGTCTCTTGAGTTCGCATCGTTCATGAAGGTGAGCGACAGGTTAAGAAAATATGAGTACTCGTCGCGAGTTCATTAAGCGCGTTTTGATCGGAGGAACTGCCGCCTTCGTGATGCCCGAGCTGCTGTCGCGCAAAGCAGTCGCTGGACTCCATCCTGGTTTCTGGCCGCGCTCTTCGGGAGACGAAGCATGGGCACAAGTGCCAGAGATCTTGAAGCGGATCAAGCGTCCCGTTTTCCCCAAGCGCGATTTTTATGTAACGCGGTTCGGGGCGGTGCGCGATGGCCAGACGGATTGCACAGACGCCTTCCGCAAGGCAATTGCCGCATGCAACAAAGCTGGAGGTGGAAGGGTAGTAGTGCCGGCGGGTAACTTTCTGACTGGCCCAATCCGCCTTAGAAGTAATGTCAACCTGCACCTCGTTGCCGCCGCGACGATCAAGTTCAGCCCTGATCCAACGAAGTACCTTCCACTGGTCTTTAGTCGTTGGGAAGGCATGGAGTTGATGAACTACTCGCCATTCATCTATGCCTTCGAACAAAAGAATATAGCCATCACCGGCAACGGAACGCTCGACGGGCAAGCCAGCGCCCGAGCCTGGTGGCCGTGGACCGGAAGCACACGGTATGGCTGGAAGGAAGGCACCCCGAACGCAAGAAAGGCCAGGACCGCGCTGGTGCAAATGATCGAGCAGGCCGTGCCCGTAGGCGAAAGAGTTTTCGGTGAGGGCCATTACCTGAGGCCACAGTTCATCCAGCCCTATCGCTGCCAGAACGTCCTGATTGAGGGAGTGACAATTGTGAATTCCCCGATGTGGGAGATTCATCCCGTGCTTTGCAGGAATGTCACGGTGCAAGGCGTCACTATTAACAGCCACGGACCCAACAACGACGGGTGCGACCCTGAGTCTTGCACCGACGTGTTGATTAAGGATTGCAACTTCAACACCGGCGACGATTGCATCGCCATTAAATCCGGCCGAAACGCGGACGGTCGCCGGCTGAACGCGCCCTCACAGAATATCGTCATTCAGGGCTGCCGTATGAAGGACGGACACGGCGGCGTAACAATCGGCAGCGAGATTTCGGGTGGCGTGCGGAACGTTTTTGTAGAGAACTGCCAAATGGACAGCCCGAATCTCGACCATGCTTTGCGCGTCAAGAACAACGCCATGCGCGGTGGCTTGCTGGAAAACCTTTACTTCAGAAACATAGAAGTGGGCCAGGTGTCCCATGCGGCAATCACCATCGACTTCAATTATGAAGAAGGAGAGAAGGGCAAGTTCATTCCAGTGGTCCGCAACTTCGTGGTAAACGATTTGAGAAGCGGAAAGAGCAAGTATGCGCTTGATGTGCAGGGGTTCAAACACGCTCCCGTCATGAATCTGCAGTTGGAGAATTGCACCTTTGCCAATGTAGCTGAGCCGAGCATTGTGAAGAATGTGGAAGGCATGAATTTGAAGAACGTTCGGATTAACGGTCGACTAGTTGAGAGGCTCGACGTGATGAATTGAGCCGGGACGCGTCAAGCGTCTGAAGAGTTGGGATTGGTTTTGCAGTCGCGAATTGAGATTATCCTGAACGCGCGAGGGCTTGATAAATGCCAAAAGTCTTTCTCTCTCTGGCTGAGTGTGTGGTAAAAACCCTTCGTTACGATGAAGTGGTTAGATCACGCCGTAGTCAGGAAAAGGACGGAGCCATAGTTGAGTACCCTTGGAACACTGCTTCTAGCTCTGGTGCTTCTGCCCGCGTTAGTTACGCCATTAGTCGTGCCCGCGCCTGAGACCCCGATCGCCCTTTGGCCGGGAGGGGCCCCGGGCGCTTTGGGAAGTGAACCCGTCGACGTTCCCACGCTAATCCCTTACCTGCCGCCGAAAGAAAAGAGATCGGGGGCGGCGGTGATTGTTTGCCCTGGAGGCGGGTACACACACCTCGCAGATCACGAAGGTGGACCAGTCGCCGAGTGGCTCAACTCGCTCGGGGTTACTGCTTTCGTCCTGAAATACCGGCTGGGCCCGAGTTATCACCACCCGGCGCCAATGCTTGACGCTGCCCGCGCGATTCGTCTCGTGCGTGCGCGCGCAGTGGAATGGGGTCTCGATCCACAACGAATCGGTATTCTTGGTTTCTCGGCTGGAGGACATGTTGCTTCTACTGCCGGGACCCATTTCGATACCGGCAAAACCGACGCATCTGATCCAATCGAGCGCGTCAGCTCGAAGCCCAACCTCATGATTCTGATCTATCCCGTGATAACCATGAGGGATAAGCTGACGCATGCGGGATCAAGAGCGAATTTGCTCGGCGCGTCGCCCCCGCCTGAATTGATCGGTTTGCTTTCAAATGACGAGCAGGTGACAAAGGAAACGCCGCCGAGCTTCCTCGTGCATACCATGACTGACACTGCGGTGCCGGTGGAGAACAGTTTGCTTTTCGCTCTGGGTTTACGAAAAGCCGGGGTGCCTTTCGAGTTTCACTTGTACGAGCGCGGGTCACATGGGTTTGGGCTCGGCACAAAAGATCCAATACTTGCAACTTGGCCCGATCGTTGTGCCGATTGGCTTCGGCTTCACGGTTTTGTCAGCGGGAAGACGTAGTCGAGGACCCTGAACGAAAATTAGACGGCCGGAGGATAGGACCATGGAGAAGATAGGGCGACGGGGGTTTGTCGGCACCATGCTAGCGGGTAGCGTCGTTTTGCTCGCGCCGAGAAGTGCCACGGCGGCGGATGCCAAGATCGAAGTACTCGTTAACGAGCCCATCGGAACGATCTCGCCGGAGATTTATGGTCATTTCATCGAGCATCTCGGAGGCGTAATTTACGATGGCGTTTGGGTCGGCGAGCAATCAAAGATTGCAAACGTCGGAGGCATTCGCTCAGCGCTGATCGATCAAATGCGGAAGATTAAACCGGGTGTGCTCCGCTGGCCGGGCGGGTGCTTCGCCGATAGTTACGATTGGCACGATGGCATTGGCCCTCGATCCGAACGCCCTCGGCGGACCGACTTCTGGATCAGCGATGCGCTCAAGGACGCCGACAAACCACAGGTCTACGATCCGAATCATTTCGGCACCAATGAGTTTGCCCGCTTCTGCAAGCTCATCGGCACCCAGCCCTACCTAGCCGCTAATCTGCGCAGTCTGCCCGCGAAAAGTTTCTATGAGTGGGTGGAGTACTGCAATGCTCCGGCGGGACTGACGACGCTTTCAAAGATGCGCGCGGCGGCAGGCGACCCTGAGCCGTTTGGCGTGCGGTACTGGGGCGTGGGAAATGAATCCTGGGGCTGTGGCGGCAACCTTACACCTGAAGAATACGCGACCGAGTTTCGTAAGTTCATCGCCTGGGTGCCGAGTTACGGAGTGAAGCCGGCCTTCATCGGTTCGGGACCGAACGGAGGCGATTGGAAATGGACGCGCGGGTTTTTCACCGCACTCGCAGAGAAAGGCGACCGGCTGATTAATTCGCTCTACGGTTGGGGACTGCATTACTACTGCGGCAGCACCGGGAAGAGAGACGCGACTGAATTTACCGAGGCCGAGTGGTACGAGTTAATCGGCAGGGCCGATCGCATGGAGTCGCTCATCACCGAACACTGGTCGATCATGGGCGGCATAGATACAAAGCACCGAGTGAAGCTTATCGTTGACGAGTGGGGCGCGTGGCACGCGCGGGCGAAGGACATGCCGGAGACTTACCTTTGGGCCTACCCCGGTACGCTGCGCGACGCTTTGGTTTCCGGGCTAACGCTTGACACCTTCAATCGGCACGCGGACAAAGTCGTGATGGCGAACGCCGCCCAACTCATCAATACCATTCATTCGCTGTTCCTCGCTTACGAAGACAAATTCATTGTGACGCCGAACTATCACGTCTTCGAAATGTATGCCGCGCACCAGGGAGGCAAGTCAGTGCGGACGACCTTCACCGCGCCGGATATCAGCATCGCTGTGGATGGCAGGCCGAGTAAGCTTTGGGGCTTGCAGGGATCGGCTTCGCTCCATGACAAGGAGTTGGTACTTACAGTCGTCAATCCTCAGCACAACCAGCCGCAGGCGACAGAGATAGCGATCCGCGGCGCATCGATCCGCTCATGCCAGAGCCGAGTTTTGTCATCGACAGACATTCATGCACACAACAGCTTTGCGAATCCGCGTGGATTAGAGCCGAAAGATGCTTCCGTGACTGCGAGCGGGCCAACGCTGATCTATCAATTCCAGCCGGCCTCGGTTACTCGCTTGCAGATGACGCTAGGCTGAACGGTGAGAACGGCCCAGTTTCAACAGCCATGACGATCCATGAAATCACACGAAACAACATGGAAATCATTTAGTGAGGCTTCGTGTGATTTCTTGGATCGCCTTTGTTTGGCTTAGTGATCAGGCAGTTGCTTTAGCAGACTCTTCATTTCCTGCACGGTCTTCGCATATGCCGGGTCGTTGGCGAGGTTCTTCAGTTCGTAGGGATCTTTCACAGTGTCAAAGAGCATCGAGCCCGCACGGCCTTCGTCCCACTCGACATAATGCCAGCGCTCAGTCCGAACAGATCGACCCAACTTACCCTGAAACAAAGTGACGCTGAAAGCCGGATAGCTCCACGCCGCGCTTGGCTTTTTCAGCAGCGGTGCGAAGCTGTGCCCTTCGTTACCTTGCGGCGGCGGCAGACCACAGAGTTCCGCCAGCGTGGGATACATGTCCAGCAGTTGCACGGTGCGCGCGCTGACTTGTGGCTTGCCGCGCGGCACCGCCACTATCAGGGGCACCTGCAGGGCAACGTCGAAAAGCGAATAGGCCTTGGACCACTTGCCTTTTTCCCCGAGGTGATAACCGTGGTCGCCCCAAAACACGATGATGGTGTTTTCGCGCAGGCCGAGCCGGTCAAGCGCCTCGATCACGCGACCCACCTGGGCGTCCATGAAACTGGTCGACGCGTAGTAGGCGCGAATCATCTCACGCGCCTCCTTTGGTGAAGCATCGCGGCCAATGAAGAGATCGGCATTTCGTTTTGAGATCGAGATCTCCGGAAAACCCGGTGGAGCGGACGGTCGCGGCGCAAAATCCGGTGGCAGCGGAATCTTGTCCGGATCGTACAGATCGAAAAACTTCTTCGGCGCGGTGGGTGGGCTGTGTGGCTTGACGAAACCGACCGCAAGAAAGAAGGGCTTGTCTTTATACTTCTCAAGATATTGAATCGCGCGCGTCGCAACCTTGTAGTCGCCGTGCGATTCGCCGTCACCGTCCAGCACGATGATGCGATCGGATCCTGATTCACTAGCGTTTGGGGCTCGGCCCTGCCGGGCTATTTCCGGTTGATCGGAGGGCGCCGCGCCCGTGGCAATCCTGCTCGGTGGACGATTGACGATCGCTGGATCAACCGGCTCGCCGCCTTCGGTCCAGGAAATCTGATCGTCAATACCGCCGTGGAAAATCTTGCCGGTGCGTAAGGTTGCGTAGCCGTGCTCTTTGAAGTACTGCGGCAAGGTCACGTAGTCCGGGTGCTTTGTCCGAAAGTAGGTGTTGTTGTCCAGGATCCCGGTTTGCGTCGGATAGCGACCGTTGAGCAGCGACGAGCGCGACGGATTGCACAGAGGGAACTGGGCATAGGCGCGGTCGAAACGCGTACCCCGCGCTGCCAGGCCGTCAATGTTTGGGGTCTTGATGATCTGGTTGCCGTAAGCACCTAACACCGGGCGCAGATCGTCCGAGATGATGAACAGGACGTTGTATTTTGCCGCCGGCGCGGGCGACGCTAGCGGGGACGACGGCAGGAGAAGAGTAGAGCAAAACAACAGAGCGAAGATGGAAATCGCTGCGGTCATTCGCGGGTGGAAACGTCTTATCATCTCGAAGAGTTCACCTCGGGTTTAAGCAACTTATACGAGTTTGCGGCGGACCTGACAAGCCTTCGACCCAGTCCGCGAGAGCGGACGACTGAGAATAGCCCAGCGATTTATCGCTGGGATCAGTGCGCAGATCGCGCGTGAGCCCGTGAAACGGACGACTGATTTGGAAGGTAGTTGATAGCCTGTTTTAGAAATCACTCTAGTTCATCCGTCCGTTTCACGGACTAGCTCGAAAATACCGCAGCTTCCCCAGCAGTGAACTGCTGGGCTATTGTCAGTCGTCCGCTATCGCGGACTGGCTGAACTACAAACCGGTTAGCCGCCATAATCAATGGCAAGAAAACGCCCCAAACAGATCTTGATTGCGATCCTGCTGTTGGTGTTCCTTGCGTCGGGTTGCCGCAGAGCACCCGCTCCTGCTGCTGCCGTACCGTTAACCCCGGTGAAAGATCAGGGCATGGTGCTCATCAAGGGCGCCGCGTTTCTGATGGGTACGAACGACGGTATGCCCTATGAAGCGCCGGCACACGAAGTCGAGGTTCGCTCTTTCTGGATGGACGAGCACGAGGTCACGGTCGCCGACTTCGCGAAGTTTGTCGACGCTACCGGCTACCGGACCGACGCGGAAAAGTTCGGCTGGTCAGGCGTCTTGAATCTCAAGAAAGGCGAGTGGGAGAGAGTCGATCGGGTGGACTGGCGACATCCTGATGCACCGACTTCGCAACCGAACACAGCCGAGCCGGTGTGTCAGGTTTCCTGGCGTGATGCTGCAAGCTATGCCCAGTGGGCCGGAAAGCGTTTGCCAACTGAGGCTGAATGGGAATATGCGGCGCGCGGGGGATTGGTGGGAAGGAAATATGCCTGGGGCGACGAGCTGCGTCCGGGCGGCAAGCCGGTTGCTAACTGGTGGCAAGGCCACTTCCCGGAGCAAAACACGAACGAAGATGGTTTCATCGGTCGCGCGCCTATAGGAAGTTTTCCGCCGAATGGCTACGGGTTATATGACATGGCGGGCAATGTTTGGGAGTGGTGCGCCGATTGGTACGCGGACGATTATTACCTGCATCCGGCGCGTGATAATCCGATGGGACCAGCGAGCGCCAGTGAACACGTGATCAGAGGTGGTTCGTGGATGTGCTCCGAAAATTTCTGCACCAACTACCGGGTGGCTGCGCGCAGTCACGCGACGCCTGACAGCGGGTTGGACAATCTGGGTTTCCGCTGCGTGTGCGACGCGGGGCACTAACCCGACCGTTAGGGAGGGCTCAATTCTTGCTGAGGTGCACCTGGGCCCTCCCTGATGGTCGGGTTAGTGCCCCGCGCGAATGGCTTAATACTTTTTCTGCTCAACTCGTTCAAGATGCATGTCAGGCACGCCCGGACATTGATACGTGCTGAAGTCTGTGACCTTTTTCAGATCGAAGGTTGACGCCCCGGCGGCTCTTTGTCCTTTAACATGAAAGAAATCAGCATTGCTTACGTCAACAAGAACAAAGGCCGGCCTTAGATCTTCCTGTAGGTAGCTGACCTCGACGTTGTTCAGCTCAATTCCTTTTACATGACGGATAAAGAAACCGTAAGCCGGGATCTCACCAAACATTGACGGCTCGGGATAGTTGGTCTCGCGTTCCGGTGGTTCGAGGGCAGCTTGCTCCCTTGTGCCGCCGCCCCGATAGAAAATGCGAATGTTGCTGAGCTTCACGTCCTCAATCACGTGGCCGGGCAGGCCGGCGATTATCGATGCGTAGCGTGGGTCGGCGTTGTAGACGGTGACGTTGCTGATGTTGATTCGTCGCAGTTCACCGACCGCAACACCCGCAGGTCCACGCATACGGCGACCTAATCGCAGAAAAAGTGGCGCCGTCAAAATGTCGCGCATCGTGATGTTGGTAATCGTGACGTCTTCGAGCAGTCCACCGTCGACAGTCTCAAGCGCCAGCCCACGACAGTGATCGAAGACGATGTTGGAGATCGCAATGTTCTTAAAGCCGCCATTGGACTCGGTGCCGAACTTGAGGCGGCCGGTCGGACCATCATGGTCCGGAGCTTCTTTGACCGTGCGCTTGTAGGTTGCGTCCAACATCGAGCCGATGTCATAGCCGCTCACCGCGCAGTTTGTGATCGTGACGTTCTCAGTTGCCTGGGCGAAGCCAAGCGCAAATGAACTCTTCAGAACGATCGCGTCGTCGTTCGGCGAGTTAACGCTGCAATTTGAGATGCGCACGCTGCGACAAGAGTCGATGTCGAAGCCGTCGCGATTGGTATCGACTTTGAGATTGTCGATAGTCAGGTTGTCGACTCCAGTCGCCAGGATGGCGAAGTGTCCACCATTCAGGATCGAAAAATCCCGGAGCACCACATTCCGGCAAAGCTTCAGCGAAATCGCCTTGTTGCCGAGTCCGTTCATCACACTCGGGTCATCGTCTTCGCCGAGCGGCGATTGCACGCGTGTCTGTCCGCCACCCAGACTCGTGGGCGTATCGCCGGACTGGAGTGGTCGCCGTGGTCTTGGGCTGCGGCGGGTGAGACCCTGGCCGTCGATCCGCCCCGGACCGAGAATCGAAATGTTTTCAAGACCGACACCCCAGATCAGACTGTTGCGCCAGTGACTGTGACCAAAATCCTGATACATGTCCCACTCGTTCGGCTCGGGAAGATCGTAGCTGCCTTTTGCTGCTTTCGGATCGGCAGCCAGGATCGTAGCTCCTTGATCAAGGTACAAAGTGATGTTGCTCTTGAGATGAATCGAGAAGCAGAGGTAAGTGCCGGCAGGGAAACGCACGGTGCCCCCGCCGGCGAGCGCCGCTGCTTCGATCGCCTTGTTGATGGCCGGCGTATCGAGCGTCTTGCCTTCACCTCTGGCGCCGAAGGATCGAACGTCATAGACGGTCGCGGCGGCGTTGAGCTGTGAACCACGAGCCAGAGGATGCCGCCGTAGAGAAGCGGTCGGACCAGCATTAAGCGTCAGGCAGAAAGCCGAAGCAAGCAGGGAAGTTGAAATGATTGAAAGATGTTTTCTCATTCTCATCACTGAAGTGTAACCAGTTTGGAGAGCCCCAACGGGGCTCCGTCCTCCAGCCCAAGGTTGCGCCGGGGCGCTACCTTGGGTAAATGGGGAAACATCGATGGCCAACCCGGAACGGGTTGCGCCCCACATGCCTTGCCGCAACCGCTTCGCGGTTGGTGTCAATCCGGGGCTTCCTCCCAGGGTAGCCAAGGGCAACCCTGGGCTGGGGACTCAACCGCGTTGCGGTTGAAAACCTGCGCCAATATGAGCCGGCATCCGTTGAGTTCACCTCATCAGTGCCGTCGCACTCCACAGTATCGGCGCCTGGCCGTGCAAGTCGCCGGTTCGACGCGGACGGTCCAGGTAGAATTTCAACTGCTTGTCGACGTCAGGCCCTACTTCCAGATTAGCTTTGTTGGTCCCAATACAGACATCGGTTACGTTAGCGTCTTTGCCGATGTGTTGGACCAGGCCAAGCCAGGCTCTGCGCGCAGCCGGACCGTAGACCTTTGCATCGAGCCAGCCATTCTTGACTCCGGTAACCATCGCGAACGTAAACATTCCGGTGCTCGAAGTTTCGGCCCAAACCTCCGGATGGTCGATGAGTTGACGCCAGAGACCGTCACTAGCCTGGTACTTCAGCAGTGAGGCCATCATCGTTCGGTAGCCCGCGAGAATTCGTGCGCGCCGCGGATGATTCTTTGGCAGCGAGCGAAGCAGCTCCGTCATTCCCGCGGCCACCCAGCCATTGCCTCGGCCCCAGAAAAACTTCGAGTCGAGCGAGTGAAAAAAGAGTCCGTTGGGTTGCTGGAGCTTATCCAGATATGCCGCCATCGTCATGGCCGCACGGTCGAGGTATTTGGCGTCGCCGGTGGCCCGGTAAGCCTGCACCTGCACCGCGGTAATCATGAACATGTCGTCTATCCAATAGCGCGCCTCCGCGGTGATTCCGTCCGGAGTGGTCTTCTCCCACTGTTTGTCCGCCAGACCAATACCAATGTCGTAGAATCGGCGGTCTTTCGTCTGCATATAGATTTCCAGGGCCGCGGTGCCGAAGACACGGAAATCAACGTGCGCGTCCGGCGAAATGCGCTTCGCGTCCTGGGCAAAGAGAGGATCGAATTTTTGTATCAACCTCGCCTTGAGATCGTTGTCTCTGGTGAGTTGCGCTACGGTCAGAGAGCCATACCAGGCGCAGACTTCGGGATAGATCACGTATTGCCTTTTGCCTTCAGCGTATTCGAACTTGCGCACGACAAAGTTTTCGGCCACGCGTTTGCCGATTTCCTGAGGCGACGTGCCCGCGGGCCATTTGCCGAAATACTTCGATTGGGCCATCACGCGGCTGTTTGTGATCACAAGCAGCGCCGTCATTAACACCAGCGCCAGTCCTTTACAACGTCGTCGCATGTTTTCGTCTCCTCTGATGCGACAGGCTGTCTCGGCCTATCGTTGAGTTGGTACTGGTTCAGTTTGAATCTCATTAACACCTCACTGAATGGGCTGTGTCAAAACTAACTTTAGTGGTAAACGAACTAGAACTTAACCGCAAAGGTCGCAAAGTTTTGCGCAAAGGTCCCAGAGAAAAATCTTCTTTGCGTTCCTTTGCGAATTCCTTGGCGTACTTTGCGTTAAAGCTCACGCTTGAGTACCTCACAAGTCGAGTTTCGGCACAGCCACTGGAGCGAGGTGCTAATGAGACTAGGTCTAATTTCAAACTGCACCCCTATTCGTTGAATTCGAATCCCGCAGCATAGTCCGTCCTACTTTGTCCTGGTAGCGACGGCATTAATAGCTATCGAATTACTTCTCAAGCCGGCAGCAGAAGCTTCGATCTTTATTCTTCCGGGTGCGCCCTTCGCCTTAAGGATGGCGAAACAACGCCCTTGATACGCGCGCCTTTCGCTCGCTTGAAAGGGTTCGTGGCTCGCGTTGTCTCCGCTTTCAACGGCGGCAACTACGCCGGGGCCGCCTATCTTGAAAGCAATCAGATCGCCGACGTTAGGAACGAGTACGCCATTCGCATCGACCACCGTCGCGGTGACGTAAACAACATCATCCCAGACGGCAGCAAGGCGATCTCGATCGGCTGCGAGCACAATCTTTGCGGGCTTTCCTGCTGTTCGCAGTTCGTAAGATGCGACGGAACGTCCCCGGTTCTTCCCGACGGCCTTGAGTGTGCCGGGTGCGAAGGCCACCGTCCAGGTGCGCGGCGAAGCATCGGCTGGCAGCGATTTTTCCCCGAGCGATTTTCCGTTGAGGAACAACTCGACCTGTTCACAGTTGCTGTAGACCTCAACCTTCTCTTCGTGCGAGTTTGCGTTGGCTGGAGTCCAGTCGGGGAACAAGACCTGTTGGCGACGTTGCAGGTCGGGTTCATAACCCGGATCCGTGGGCGATAAAGCAGTGGGCGCGATGCGGCGGGTGATGAAAACCATCGGCCGGTCACTCCACCAACTCTGTCGCTGGAACCCGATCGGCCGAATGGTGCCCGTTAGATCCAGCAGCCCTGAGCTGTGGGACATGGTTGGCCAGCGCGGCGATTCGCCCAGGTAATCGATTCCCGTCCAAAGAAATTGTCCCGCGTAAGGCGCATTGTCACGCATGGCCACCCACACGGTGCTCTCGTGCCGGTTCTCGGTTCCCAGAATTTTGCGAGTTGGCTTTTGTTGGTGCGCCGCGAGAATTTCATTTTCGCGATAGTTCTGTCCGACCACGTCCAACAGATCAGCTAACCCGTTGTCGTAATCGTGGCTGACGTTTGGCCGAAAGAGACCCTGGGTCACCGGACGCGAAGGATCGTTTTCGTGAAAGGTCGCCACCAGAGAGGCAAGAATCGGCTTGGCCAGATCGGGCTTTGGCGTGTCGTGGATTTCATTGCCGGCGCTGTAGATCACAATGCTCGGATGATTCCGATCGCGGCGGACCGTGTCGCGAGCGTCAATCAGCGACCAGTCCTTAAAATAAAGGTGATAGTCATAAGGATTCTTGGCCACCGTCCAACAGTCGAAGACTTCGTCCATGACGATGAAACCCATCCGATCGCAGAGGTCGAGAAATTCAGGCGACGGCGGATTGTGCGCGGTGCGGATAGCATTCACGCCAAGCTGCTTGAGCACTTCGAGCCGGCGTTCCCAGGCGCGCAGCGGAACGGCCGCGCCGAAAGCACTCGCGTCGTGGTGCAGGCAAACGCCTTTGAGTTTGAAGTTGCGACCGTTGAGCCAGAATCCAGTGTCCGCGTCAAAATGAAATTCGCGAATGCCAAACGGTACGGTTTCTTCATCCACGGGTTTCTTCCCGTCTTTGATGCGAGCTACAGCTCGGTAGAGTTGCGGATGTTCCAGATCCCAGCGTTGAGGATTCTTAAGCGAGATGTCCTGCGCAAAAGTTGCGGTTGCGGCCGCAGGGACGCTCTGCGTTTTGGTCTCGGCAGTTTGCACCGTGCGCCCGCTTGGATCGATCACAGTTACCTGCAGCGACAAAACTCGCGCCGCGTTTGATTGATTGACGACTTCGCTCTGAACGCGAACGGTTGCCTGGTCGGCTCCTGCTTTCGGCGTGGTGACGAATGTTCCCCAGTGCTCTATATGAACTGGATCGGTTACCAGCAGGCGCACGTGGCGATAAATGCCTGCGCCCGAGTACCAGCGCGAGGCGGGCTGTCCGGAATTGGCAGCACGCACGGCGATCACGTTGTCACTCGCGAAGTTGACATGGCCGGTAAGGTCGTAGCGAAAACTCACGTAGCCGTAAGGCCTCTTGCCGAGGTGAAAGCCGTTGATCCAAACGTCGCTGTTGGCCATCACGCCGTCAAAGTCGATGAAGACGCGCCGGTCTTTGTCGCTCGCCGGCAGCGCGAAGTGTTTTCGATACCAGCCGACGCCGGCGGGAAGAAAACCTCCTGCCCCACCGGTCGGATTATTCCTATCGAATGGTCCTTCAATGCTCCAATCGTGCGGTACGTCCAGCTTACGCCAGTTCGCATCATCAAAGTCAGGCTGCTCTGCGCCGGCAACATCTCCCTTCAGGAAACGCCAGTCCGAGTCGAAAGCTGCGATCCTGCGAGCGGGCGGCGCACTGGTTCCCGCGGCTGCCGCCCGTGCGGTGTTGCTCGTGATTACTCCGGGCAACAAACCTGCCAACACTAACGATGCAATTGTCTGCCGCAAAGTCTGTCTCTTAATCATTGGTCGTTTCTCTTCTTTGCATTAGCCGCATGGCGCCGACTTCGTTTCCGGCGGTCCGAGATAACTGGGCCGAACGCCGCCAGCATCAATCACGATCTTGTCGAGGACCACGCGAGGATCGATCATGTAGATCTTCATTACATGGGATCCAATCCTCGTGAACTGGTAAGTTGAAGCGCCAGTAATTGTGCCGTTGAGCACGTTCTGGGACCAGGCCGGAGAAGATACCTCCAGACCGGCTCCAACAGTTACGACTTCCGGAGGGTGATCGTCAAAGGCCACCGCGAAGCGCAAACCGCGATCGGCCTCCAGCGGATGAGTAGGCACCAGGTAGTAAGTCATCTTGGCCGTGCCTTGCGTGAATAAATTGAACTTGTACTCGAGCGCCGGGGCCAGGCTCGCAACGTACGACGGATCAAGAATCGCGCCGGCGGGGGGGGATA
>Ga0209726_10004311_pt1 | contig 18334 bp, 17 predicted proteins | sample Subgrocontami54m_FD_187453 | JGI IMG/M metagenome (GOLD analysis project Ga0209726, IMG submission 187453) | Subsurface groundwater microbial communities from S. Glens Falls, New York, USA - GMW46 contaminated, 5.4 m (SPAdes) (version 3) | ecosystem: Environmental > Aquatic > Deep subsurface >... | reverse complement strand
TACCGGCCGATTCTCTTTGCGCTGGCGATCCTGTCCGCGCTGGCCGTGCTGTCGGCCGGCCGGGCGCTCAGCGCCAAAGTGTCCGCGCCCTCGAAGTCCGCCTGACCGACCGTTCTCATATCGCTTGCCGTGTTACGCTCCCCCCGAGGCGAGCATGCCGAACCTCTTCGAGGAGTTTCGAGCCATTGTGGCGGCCCTCGGCGCCGCTCAGGTCCCTTACGCGATCTGCGGCGGAATCGCGATGTCCATCCACGCGCGCCCGAGGGCAACCATCGACATCGACCTCCTGGCGCCGCCGGAAGCCGTCGCGTCGATCGCCGATGCGCTCTTGCCCCGCGGGTTCGTTCGACGCGAGCCGACACCGACGCTGTTGGCCGAGGGCGAGGTCGCGATGCATCGGCTCAGCAAGATCGTCCCCGGGGACCCAGAGGTGCTTCTGCTGGACGTGATCGAGGTCCGGCCGGGCGCAACCGAACGCGCATGGCAGACGCGCATCACTACCGACTGGGAGGGTCATTCCGTGACGGTGGTCTCACGCGCCGGGCTGGTCGGACTCAAGCGACTGCGGGGCTCGCCACAGGACATCGCCGACATCGCCCTGCTCGAGGGGCCGGAGTGACCCCCGCCGAACGCGCCGTGCTGGCGACCTCCCAGGCGCGCGACCTGTGTCTGTCGCTTCACCGGGCGTTCGTCGGGCCGCGCGCCCTCGAATGCCTCCGCGCGGATCAGGCAGTCTTGCTGAAGCCGGCTGAGCTGCGGGTCGCGATCGGTCTGGCGTGGGCCTCGCGGGACCTCGCCTTGGTGCGCAGCGCGCTCGCGAGCCTCCCGGCCGATCGCATCGCTAGCGACTCCGTCCTTTCGACATTCCGCGACGTCACGCGATGATGACATAGGGTGACTGCCCCTACATAAAGGTAGGATCGCGAGCGCGGGTTTGGTATCAAGGAGGGAAATGGCCACCGCACTCGCCAGGAACCCGACGGCCCAGCCGAAGAGCTCCGTATCCGCCGTCGAGATGGGCGCCCGCCAGCGGGACATCTCAGTTTCCGAGTTCTTCACCAAGAATCGCCACCTGCTGGGTTTCGACAACCCCCGAAAGGCCCTCCTCACCTGTGTCAAGGAGGCCGTCGACAACGCGCTCGACGCGGCCGAGGAAGCGGGCATCCTGCCGGAGGTTGTCGTCACCCTGACGGTCGCGCCGAGCAATGGAGACGCGCCGCCGCCCGCCAGCCAGGCGACCCGATTCCGTGTCACCGTCATCGACAACGGCCCAGGGATAGTCCGCCACCAGATCCCGCCGGCCTTCGCCAAGCTCCTCTACGGCTCGAAGTTCCACCGCCTCCGCATGAGCCGGGGGCAACAGGGCATCGGCATCTCCGCGGCCGGCATGTATGCACAACTCACGACCGGCAAGCCGGTGCAGATCATCTCGCGCACCAGCGCGCGCGGAGCGGCCCACTACTTCGAAGTCCAGATCGACACCAAGAAGAACGAGCCCAGGATCTTCGAAAACAAGAAGATCGAGTGGAACCACGAGCGTGGCACGCAGGTGACGCTCGAGATCGAGGGGCGCTACCAGAAAGGCCGCGCCTCGGTGGACGAATTCCTGGAGCAGGTCGCCATCGCCAACCCGCACGTGAAACTCGTCTACATGACGCCGGAACGGGAAACGCGGGAGTATCCGCGCACGATCAACGAGCTGCCGCCCCAGCCGCGCGAGATCAAGCCGCATCCGTACGGCATCGACTTCGGCATTCTCCTGCGCATGCTCCACGACACCCGGAGCCACTGGCTCTCCGGATTCCTCTCAGGCGATTTCAGCCGCGTCTCCCCGGCCGTCGCCCAGGAGATCTGCAAAACGGCCAAGCTGTCCCCAAACGCGCGGCCGCGCAACATCCACGGCACCGAGGCCGAGGCCCTCTACAAGGCCATCCAGGCGACCAAGATCATGGCGCCGCCGTCGAACTGCATCTCGCCCATCGGCGAGAAGGCTATCCTCCACGGCCTCTCCAAGCAGATCAAGGGAGAGTTCTACACGGCGGTAACCCGGCCGCCGTCGGTGTACCGCGGCAACCCGTTCGTCATCGAGGCGGGGCTGGCTTTCGGCGAGGGGCCGGACCAAGTGGCGGCTGCTGCCCCGGTGGCGCCAGCGGTCCCGCTCGCCGAGGGCGAGCAGCGGGACGACGACAGCGAGCTGGCCCGCGTCATCCGCTACGCCAACCGGGTCCCGCTGCTCTACCAGCAGTCGGCCTGCGCGACCTTCAAGGTTGCGCTCGAGACCGCCTGGCGGAACTACGGCATCGCGCAGTCGCGGGGCGCGCTCCCGGCCGGTCCCATGGTGGTGTTCGTCCACATGGCCTCCGTCTGGGTGCCGTTCACCAGCGAGTCCAAGGAAGCGATCGCCGACTACGACGAGATCCGCAAGGAGATTAAGCTCGCCCTGCAGGAATGCGGGCGGCGCCTCGGCATGTTCCTGCGGAGGCGCGAGCGGGCCAAGAGCGAGTTCCGCCGTCGCAACATTTTCGAGCTGTACATCGAAGAGGTCGTGGAGGCCTGCGCCCGGCTCAAGGGCGGCAAGCTCGCCAAGGAAAGGCTCAAGGCCCAGCTGGAGAAGATCGCCGCGAAGCGGACCGGCGGTGAGAGAACCGACGCGATCCTGGGCCGCGACGGCGGCCCCGAAGGGCTGCCCCATTCGATCATCGTCACCGTCGAAGGGCCCGAAGGGGAGGCGCCGGTGTTGCCCGGTGCCGAGCCGAGCGCTGCCGCGCCGCCTGAAGAGCCCGAACCAGCACCCCGGAAGACGAAGGCCAAGACCAAGCCCGTGAAGCGCAAGCCGAAGACGGCCAAGCGCAAAGCGAAGAAACCCAAGCCGAAGAAGAGAAAGAAATAGCCATGGCGCGCGCAAAGCCGAAGAAGATCGGAGCCGTCGAGAAGAAGCTCATCAGCGTGGCCGACGCGGTCATCACGGCCGCGGAGCTTCGCCGAGATCCCACGCTGTCGATCCCCGTGCGCAGCCTCGCCAACGTCAATTTCAACGAGAAGCGCGGCATCATCGAGATGGGCAAGCGGAAGCAGGCGCGCACGTTCTTCAACGTGGGGATGGCGAAGAAGTTCATGCAGACGGTGCTGGTGGCCGATGCCCTGTCCGAGCTGCAGCGGGCCGACCTCACGACGTCGCTCAGGGAGATCTACTACCGCACCAAGCACACGATGAAAGGATCGAGCGAGAACACGTTCGACAACCAGAACGAATCCGACCCGCTGATCGAGGACCTCGAGGTCTCGCTGGCCGCCCTTCGCGAAGAGCTCCACGTACGCGCCGAGAACGCCGGCAGCATCGTGGGGCCGGTCATCTTCGGCGACGACGGCGACCGCGTCGACTGCGCGCGCCTGGGCAAGGGCGGCTACTCGGTGCCCTCCATCGTCGAACCCGACTTCATCGAGATCCGGCGCTGCACGGCCGACTTCGTCCTGCTCGTCGAGAAGGGCACCCAGTGGAACCGCCTCTCGGAGGACAAGTTCTGGCGCCGATACAACTGCGTGCTCCTGACCGGCAACGGCCAGCCGCCCCGCGGCGTCCGGCGGCTGGCACGCCGCCTCCACGAGGAATACAAGATCCCCGTGTACGTCCTCGTCGACAACGACCCCTGGGGCTACTACATCTACTCGGTCGTCAAGCAGGGATCGATCAACCTCGCCTTCGAGAGCGAGCGGATGGCCATCCCCAAGGCCAAGTTCATCGGCCTCTCCAGCGCCGATCCCGACGCCTACGGCCTCCCGCGCAACGTCGGGATCAAGCTCAACGACAAGGACATCGGCCGCGCCAAGGAGCTGCTCAAGTACCGCTGGTTCCAGAAGAAGCCGTGGCAGGAAGAGATCAAGCGGATGCTCGAGAGCGGCCTCAAGTACGAGCTCGACGCCCTCGCCAACAAGGACTTCCGCTACTTGACCAAGACCTACCTGCCGAGGAAGCTCAAGGAAGAAGACTGGCTGGACTGAGCGCATGAGTCACCCGAAGCGGCTGGCGATACTCGTCGGAGGAGGACCGGCGCCCGGCATCAACAGCGTCATCGGCGCGGCAACCATCCGGGGAGTCCTCGAGGGCGTCGAGATCCTGGGGATCCGCGACGGGTTCGAGTGGCTGATGCAGGGCAACGTGGAGCATGTCGCCCCGCTGACGATCGAGGAGGTGAGCCGGATCCACTTCCGCGGGGGCTCCCACATCGGGATCTCGCGCGCGAACCCGACGCAGAACCTCCAGCACCTCGAGAACATCGTGACCTCGCTGCTGCGCCTCAACGTGTCGCAGCTCATCACCATCGGCGGCGACGACACGGCCTACTCGGCCATGAAGGTCGAGGACACGGCCCGGGGACGGATCCGCGTGGTGCATGTGCCCAAGACGATCGACAATGACCTGGACCTGCCGGCCTACGTCGACACGTTCGGGTTCCAGACGGCGCGGCACATCGGCGCGGACATCGTCAAGAACCTGATGGTGGATGCCAAGACGACCTCGCGCTGGTACTTCGTGATCGCCATGGGCCGCAAGGCGGGTCAGCTCGCGCTCGGCATCGGCAAGGCCGCGGGAGCGACCCTCACGCTGATCCCCGAAGAGTTCGGCGGCCGGAGGGTCCGGCTCAAGGTCATGGTCGACACGCTGGCCGGCGCGATCATCAAGCGGCTCAGCTACGGCCGCCTCGACGGCGTCGCGATCCTGGCCGAAGGGCTGGCGCTGAGCGTCGAGCCCGAGGATCTGGCCCGGATCGAGGACGTCGAGCGCGATGCCCACGGCAATGTCCGCCTCGCCGAGGTCAACATCGGCGAGATCCTCAAGACCCAGGCGCAGGCGCGGCTCACGGCGCTCGGGATCACGACCACGATCGTGGCCAAGAACATCGGCTACGAGCTGCGCTGCGCCGATCCCATTCCCCTCGACATGGAGTACACGCGCGATCTCGGCTACTGCGCCGCCAAGTACCTGCTGGAGGGCGGCAACGCGGTGATGATCTCGATGCAGGGCGGACAGTTCGTCCCGGTCCCGTTCGCCACGATGCTCGATCCGGCCACGGGCCGCGCGCGCATCCGGATGGTAGACGTTCACTCGACGCGCTACGCGATCGCGCGGCGCTACATGATCCGGCTGCGCCGCGATGACTTCGAGGACCCCCGCGAGCTGGCGAAGTTCGGCGCCACGGCGGGCCTGTCCCTGGAGGACTTCCGCCGCGAGTTCGAATACCTGATCGCCAATGAGCCGCCGCCGCTGGTGCTCGGCCCAGGGACGAGCGCCGTCACGGAGTAGGGGCTCCCCAACCGAGCGCCGGGGGCTGGTTCAGCGGCTCACCACATCCACCCGGAGGCCACGCCATGATTCCTGACGAGATCGACGCTCCTCACGCCGTCGTCCGCGTTCTCGAGGAGGCGGGCATCGAATTCGTGTTCGGCATGCCGGGCGGCGACACGGGCCGAATCTTCGACGCGCTCTACGATTCGTCCACGGTGAAGACCGTCCTCGTGCGCCACGAGCAGGTGGGCTCGATCATGGCGGAGATGTACGGGCGGCTCACCGGTAGGCCGGGCGTCGTCATGGGCCAGGGCATCTTCCTCGCGTGTAACGCGCTGTTCGGCGCGCTCGAGGCGGTGAAGGGCGCCTCCCCGATGCTGCTGCTCGGCGACTTCACCGACATGGCGCCCTTCATGCACCACGCCCCGTACCAGGCCGGCACCGGCGAGCACGGCAACTACGACCTCCGAAATCTGTTCGCGAGCGCGACCAAGTACACCGCCGCCGTGTACGAGCCCAAGCAGGCCATGCAGACCCTGCAGCTCGCCATCAGGCACGCGACGACCGGGACGCCGGGGCCCGTGGCCGTGGTGTTCGGCAGTCGGTCCCTCGTCGGCACCGTGAAGACGAGACGCCCTCCCCGCGTGTATACGACCGATCGCCTACTCGCTCACGGCATCGTCCGTCCTGCGGCGGCCGACGTAGCGCGCGTGGCCGATCGGCTGCTCGCCTCGTCGAGTCCGGTCATCATCGCGGGCAACGGCGTGCACGCCTCTCGATCCTGGTCGGAGCTCGCCGCGCTCGCCGACCTCCTGTCGATTCCGGTGGCGACGACGGCGACGGGAAAGAGCGCGATGGCCGAGATCCATCCGCTCGCGCTCGGCGTGTTCGGAAACTGGGGACAGGCGGTGGCGAACGAGGTCGTGTCGACCGCCGATACGGTGCTGGTCGTCGGCTCACGCCTGTCGCCCACGGACACCTGCTTCGAGAACCCCGAGCTGCTCGATGCCGACCGGCAGACGTTCCTTCAGATCGATGTCGAGCCGTTGAACGTCGGCCGCCACTTCCCAGCGACGGCGGCCATTGCCGCCGACGCGCGCGAGGCGCTCGCGGCGCTGGTCGAGGAGCTTCGTCCCCGGCTCACGACCGCGACACAGCAGGGTGCGCAAAGGCGGCGGGACCACGTGGCGGAGATCAAGGCCTTGCATCGCTACTTCGCCGAGCCCGAACAGCGCTCCGACGACGTCCCGCTGCGTCCGGAGCGCGTCATCACCGAGATCGGGCGCATGCTCGATGAGCGGGCGCTCGTCACGATGGATGCGGGAGCAAATCGCCTCTACATGACGCACTACTATCAGTCTCGGGGCGCGGGGACGGTCTACCAGCCGTCGTCGATCGGCGGCATGGGGTACGCGCTGCCGGCGGCGATGGCGGCAAAGCTCGCGTTCCCCGAGCGAGACTGCGTCGCGGTGTGCGGCGACGGCGGCTTCGCGATGACGATGAACGCGCTCCTGACCGCGGCCCAGTACCGCATTCCCGTCGTGACCGTCGTGCTCAACAACAGCGTGCTCGGCTGGGTGAAGGACGGCCAGCGCCGCCGCGGCAATCGGTTCATCGCCTCGGCGCTCGGCCAGACTGATTACGCGAAGATCGCGCGCGCGATGGGCTGCGCGAGCGCCCGGATCGAGTCGATCGCGGACCTCACCGCCGAGCTCGGCCGGCTCAAGGGCGCGACGGAGCCGACCCTGCTCGACGTCGTCACCACGGAGGACGCGCCGTTCTGGCAGGTCCAGTCACCGTTCGCGAAAGAAGGCGCGGGCGGGGAGTGACGTCGAGGGCTACGGGTCGACGACGATCAGGCCGTCGACCGCCACCACGCCCTCGCCGGGCGGCAGCACGATGAGGGGGTTCACGTCGATCTCGCGGATGTGCCGCTCCCCGTCGACCGCGAGCCGGGAGATCGCGGCGATGGCCCCGGCGAGCGCGTCCTGGTCGGCCTCCGCCTGACCGCGGGCCCCCGTGAGGAGCGGATACGCGCGCAGCGAGCGGATCATCCCGAAAGCCTGCGCATGCGTCACGGGCGCGGAGCCGAACGCCACGTCTTTCATGTACTCGACGAAGACGCCCCCGAGCCCCGCCATCACGATGGGACCGAAGGTCGGGTCTCGCTTGGCGCCGATCACCATCTCGATGCCGCGCGGCGCCATCTGCTGAACGAGCAGGCCCCCGACCGGGACGCTCGGGAACGCCTCGCTCAGTCGGGCTTCCAGATCCGCACAGGCGCGAGCGACGGCCGCGGCGTCCGCCAGTCCGAGCCTGACGAGACCATGCTCGGACTTGTGGGGGATGGCCGCCGCGCACACCTTCACGGCCACGGGATAGCCAAGGTCGTCCGCCGCCGCCACGGCCTCCTCGGGGCTCGTGACCAGCCGCTCGGCCACCGCACGGACGCCGGCGGCGCGGAGCAGTGCCTTGCTGAGAAACTCGTCGCGCGGCCCGGCCTCGCTGCCGCCGAGGAGACGCTCGATCTCGTGAAGGCTGAGGCGCGGCGCCGCGGCGGCCGGCGCCGGCGCCGGAGCCTCGCCCGAGAGACGCACCAGCGCCGCGAGCGCCTTGAGGCACCGGGTCGAATCCGTGAACATCGGCAACCCGGCGGCGTTGATTGCCGCCGCGCCCTCGGGAGAGCCGGCGATCCAGCTCACCATCAGCGGCTTGCCGGTCTCGGCACGCGCGCGCAGGAGGTCGTCGACGATGGTCTCGACGGGATTGAGACGGTTCACCATGCCGAGCATGACGACCAGCACGTCGATCTCTCGGGAGCTGAGCATCACCGTGAGCGAGCGCGGGAGCAGCGTGGCGTCGGTGAGGAGCTGGGCCGTCACGTCCACGGGGTTGCCGGTCGCGCCGAACGCCGGCAGGAAGGCGGCGAGCTCCTGCTGGAGCGGAGCCGAGAGCGGGGGCACTTCGAGCCCGAGCTCCGCGCACGTGTCGGCCATGATCACGCCGAGGCCGCCGGAGTTCGAGAGGATGCCGACGCGCCGGCCGGCCGGCCGCGGGGTCCGCGCGAAGGTGTAGACGTAATCGAGCAGCTCCTCGACGTCGCGCGCGTCGGTGGCCCCGGCCCCGGCGAGAAGCGCGGTGGCGACGGCGTCCTCTGCGGCGATCGCGCCGGTGTGTGAGGCGGCCGCGCGCGCCGACTGCGCCGACCGCCCGGCGCGCAGGATCACCACCGGCTTGCCGGCGGCACGGGCGGCGGCGGCGGCGGTGAGCAGACGGCGCCCGTCGCGGATCGACTCCACGTACGCGCCGACGATCCGCGTCTCGGGATCGCGGGCGAAGAACTCGATGCACTCGGGCACGGCGACGTCGGCCTCGTTGCCGGCGCTGATCCAGTAGGAGAGACCGACACCGCGCTCCCGGAGGAGCGTCCCCAGCATGCCGCCGACGGCGCCGCTCTGGACGACGAGCCCGACCGCGCCCGGCGTCCCGGGATCGATGAACGCCGAGGAGAAGGACAGGTTCAGGCGCTGATGCAGAGCGACGAGTCCCTGGCAGTTGGGGCCGATGATCCGGACACCCGCCTGCTCGGCGACTCTCGCCAGCTCCCCCTGCTGTGCCCGGCCGGCCGCGCCGACCTCCGCGAAGCCCGAGGAGAAGACGATGGCACCTTTCACGCCCTTCCGCCCGCACGCCGCGATGGCCGCGATCACGTCCCGGGCCGGGACGGAGATGATCGCCACGTCCACCGGACCAGGAACCGCGTCGAGATCCGCGTACGCGCGAAGCCCTTGGACCTCCGGGTACTTGGCGTTGACCGGGTAGATCGCGCCAGCGAACCCCGCATCCTTCAGGAACGCGATGGGCCGGCCGCCGATGCGGGTCGGATCCTGGGAGGCGCCGACGACGGCGACCGCCCTGGCCTGAACGAGATCGTCGAGCTGATACCGATGATGGTTCACGTGTCCGTCGCTTCGGCCTCGGCGGCGATGGGGACTGCCTTGGCGACGACGAAGCGGCGGAAGTGCCGTCCTCGCGTCATCCGGCGATGGTCTGGCCGCCGTCGAGGAGGATCGTCTGGCCGGTCATGAAGTCCGACGCGGAGGACGCGAGGTACACGGCGAGCGCGCCCACCTCGTCCGGCTCGGCGATGCGGCGGGCCGGGATCTTCGACAGGATGAAGGTGCGCAGGCGCTCGTCGGTCATCACCTGGCGGTTGAAGTCGGTGCTCACGTAGCCCGGCGCGAGGCAGTTCACCTGGATGCCGTGCCGCGCCCACTCGACGGCGAGGCAGCGGGTGAGCGCCTCGACGCCCGCCTTGCTGACGCAGTACGCGGCGTGGCGGGGGACGCCGACCCTCCCCCACATCGACCCGATGTTGATGATCTTGCCGCGCCCGCGGGCGATCATCGCCGGCGCCACCGCCCGCGCGCACCGGAACATCGACGTGAGGTTGGTGTCGAGCGTGAGCGCCCAGTCGGCGTCGGTCAGGTCAACGGTCTTCTTCTCGGACACGACACCCGCGTTGTTGACCAGGACGTCGATCGGGCCGACCGTCTCTTCCACCGACCGCACGCCGGCTTCGATGTCGCCGGTGCGCGTCACGTCGAACCTGAACGTGCGGGCGTCGCCGCCCTGATCCCGTATGCGAGTCGCCGTCGCCTCCAGCTCGTCCGCCGATCGCGCCGCACAGGCCACCGTCGCCCCGGCCTCCCCCAGCGCGAGCGCGATCCCCCGGCCGATCCCCCGGCTGGCGCCGGTGACCAGCACGATGCGCCCGGCGAGCGAGTGCCAGGGCCTCGACTTCGGAACCTCTGCGGGGCGGGTCGTCATGGGGCTGGCTCCCTCCTCCTCCGTGTCAGTACGGCAGGCTCTCGCGGCCCATCAGCTCGCGGGCCACGATGATCTTCATGACCTCGGCCGTCCCGTCGCCGATCTCGAGGCCGATGACGTCGCGCAGGCGCTGCTCGAATGGCAGCTCGTCCGTGTAGCCGTAGTGGCCGTGGAACAGCAGGCACTGGTGGATCACCTCCACCGAGCGCCGCGGCGCCCACCACTTCACCATCGCCGCCTCCTTGGTGTACGGCTGGCCGTGGTCCGCGAGCCAGAGGGCGCGGTAGCAGAGCCACCGCGCGGCCTCGAGGTGCGTCGCCGCCTCAGCGATCGGGAAGGCGACCCCCTCGAACTGCGCCAGCGCGCGCCCGAACGCCTTGCGCTCCTTCACGTACGCCATCGTCTCCTCCAGCGAGATCCCGGCGGCGCCGAGGCAGGCGAGCGCGATGATGACGCGGTTGTAGTCGAACCCCCGCATGACCGTGTGGAAGCCGCTGCCCTCGGCCCCGAGCCGGTGCGACGCGGGGATGCGCACGTGGTCGAACGAGAGCACCGCCCGTTGGAGCGCGTGCGAGCCCATGTCGCGGAGCCTGCTCCGCGCCACGCCCGGGAGATCGAGCGGCACCAGAAACGCGGTCACTCCGCGGGACCTCGGCGTCCCACCCGTTCGGGCGAAGAGGATGGAGGCGTGCGCGGCCATGCCGAGGGTGATCCCCGACTTCTCGCCGGTGATCACGTACTCGTCGCCCTCCAGCACCGCGCGGCACGCAAGGTTGGCGGCGTCGGAGCCGACCGTCGGCTCGGTCAGCGCGAGCGCGATTAGCGACTCGCCCGAGGCGGCAGGCGGGAGCCAGCGCTCCTTGATCTCATCGCTCCCGTGCTTGCCGATGATGTCGCCCGCGAGGTTGGCGGTCTGGATCACGTGCGTCGAGGAGAAATCGCCGCGGGCGATCTCCTCCACGGCGAGCCCTACGGTGAGGAGGTCTCCCTCCTGCCCGCCGTACCGGGCGGGCGTGCTCAGACCGAGGAGCCCCAGCTCGCCCATCCGCCGCCAGGTCTCCAGCGGGACCTCGTCGGTCCGGTCCCAGCGCGCCGTGTGCGGCGCCAGCTCCTTCTTCGTGAACGCGCGAACCGTGCGGACCAGCTCCTGCTGCTCGGGAGTAAACGCAAGCTCCATCGGGCACCCCTCCGGCCCCGGGAGGACCCGGGGAAAGATACCCTGGCACTTATCACGCGGATCGCGATCCGTCAACCACCGGCATTCCACCGCCGGCATTCCCGCCGCAGGGCCGCGTCGTAGTCGTCGCGAGCCCCTGGAAGCCAGAACCCCTGACATAGCCCTCGACGGAACTGTCCGCTTTTCACCTCAGGGGGTGGGGCCGGACCCAATTTGGACAGCAGTGATATGTTATTTCTTGACGCGCGCTTACTTCTGATCTACTTCCTCACGAAGACGAGCGTGAAGTGCTCGGGACCGCTCTCGTCGGGATCCCGCACCGTGCTGTCGACGATCAGGACCCGGCCGCCATCGGACAGACGCCGGATGTCCTTGACCTCGACGACCTCCGCCTGCCCGTTCCGCGTCACGGTGGTCTTGTGCTCTATCACCAGGGAGGCGCCTTCCCAGTGGGCGCGCGAGAGCATCTTGTATCCCCGCGGGGTCACGTTCGCGTTCTCCCGCCCGTCGGTGTAGAACACCGACGTGGCCGTCCGGTGCATCCCCATCATGCTGACGCGGCGCTCGATCTTCAGCAGGTCTCCCTTGTGGTCCATGACGATCAGCACATCTCCGGGCATCCCGGAGGCGCGGGACGGAAGCACGCTGCGGTTCTTGTCCAGCTCCCACGAGCCCGAGAAGTTGACCGGCGGCTCGGCGCGGGCCGGAAGGACACCCAGCAGGAGCACGCCGACCAGGGCTGCTGTCGCACCAAGCAATTTCATGTGAGCCCCCCAGTGCTGACTGACGACCGCGGATCTGTACATCTCGTCCGTCTGATGTCATTCTATCAAGGTTGACAGAAACCGTGCTCGACGACCACACGCTTGCGGCGCGACTGGCGGAGGCGGCCGGCCAGCTCCTCCTGGCGCTCCGGCTAGCGCCGCCGGCCGCCGGCGGCCTCGGCGCGGCGGGTGACCGGGCTTCGCATCGGTTTCTCGTCGATGCCATCCGGCGCAACCATCCCACCGATGCCATCCTCTCCGAAGAGGCCGCGGACGATGTCATCCGGCTCTCCGCCGACCGGGTATGGATCATCGACCCGCTCGATGGCACCCGGGAATTCACCGAGGACGGCCGCGAGGACTGGGCGGTCCACGTCGCCTTGTGGCAACGGGGCGCCCTGGCCGCTGGGGCTGTCGCCCTGCCGGCTCGGGCTATCGTACTGTCGACTGCCCCCGCCTTCCGCAGGCCTCTCGCGTCCATCGATGGGCCGCTGCGCTTCCTCGTCAGCCGCACTCGCCCGCCGGCCATTGCTGTCCGCGCTGCCTCCGCCATGGACGCCCAACTGGTACCAATGGGCTCGGCGGGCGCGAAGACTCTCGCCGTCGTCCTGGGTGAAGCCCACGCCTACATCCACGCCGGTGGGCAGTACGAGTGGGACTCTGCTGCGCCCGTAGCGGTGGCCGCCGCGGCCGGCCTTCACGTGTCCCGCCTCGACGGGAGCCCTCTCCGCTACAATCAGCCAGACCCCAGCCTCCCGGACCTTCTCGTGTGCCGACCCAGCCTGGCTCGTGCGCTCCTGCGCACCATCGCGTCGGCCACCCGAACGCCAGGGAGTCCGTGATCCGCAAGGACAAGCTCCTCGCCCTGCTCCCGGCGAACGGGGGGTGACGGCGGGCGCCGCTACCTCGCCGTCTCGAGCCGGAGTCCCTACACGATCTCGCGAGCGGGGCGCTTGATGAGGACGGTCAGGAGCAACACCCCCGCCACTCGCACCAAGGGAAACGCCAGGACGAGTGGATTCGTCAGCAAGTCGCGCATCGTGCTCTTCATGAACAGATCGAAGAAGTACGAGATCATGAACGTCCGCGGGATGAGTCCGAGAAAGGTACCGAGGGCATAGACCCGCGGCGTGATCCGCCTCGTCGCCCCCGTCAAATAGTTGAAGGTTGGATCGCAGAAGACGATCAGTCTCAGGCTCACCATGCAGGCGAAGCTGTTGGACCTCGCGATCCACGCGCCGATGGCCTCGGCCCGGCGCCCCTGCAAGCGGGTGATGAGCCTCGCCGCCGCGTGCCGCCCCAGCAGATACGCGGCACACGCCCCGAGGCTGATCCCCACCAGCGAGAGCGCGCCGCCGCGCACGGGCCCGAAGGCAATCGAGCCGAGCCCGATGGGGAGCGTCGGGGGAACGTACGTGATGGTGGTCACGACGCAGAGCGACACGAAGGCAAGCGGCGCGGCGGCGCCGAGGCGCTGGATGATCTCCTGGATGCGCCCGCTCTGGACGAAGTCGAAGCGGCTGAGGTAGCGCGTTGCCGCGATGAGGGCCACGAGGATCAGGACGTCTCTGGCCCGACGCAGGATTCTCGAGAGCAGCGGCTCCGCGGCTTCTTCCGGGGCCGGCGGTACGGCAGAGGCTGGCTCGCCACGGGCCACCAGACGCCGTAGACCTCTCACTCGCTTCTCCTCTCGATCTCCGGCGGTTGGGGTGGGCCCGCGCTGGGCTGGTGACCATCCTGACGCGATCGCTCCAGACGTTCTCTCGCATCGCCAGGCGCCCGGCGAGCCGTGTCCTCGGACGTCCCCCGCCCCTGGCGCGCTCCACCCGACGGCGTCCCGCGCGACGAACGATAAGTTTTCGATTATGTGTAGTGTTTGCAGACCCTGTCAACAGAAATGCCCCCTGCGCTCGGCCGTGGCGGGCGGGTGGGCATCACGATGAGCCCGGCGCGCCCCACGTCTTGTGTGTCACGGGCGTCCTCGGTATGCTTGTCGCGCGCCTCCAGGACCAACGAGAAGACGAACGAACCAGCGCCCTCGCCCAACTTCATCCGCAAGCTCATCGCCGACGACCACGCGAGCGGGAGGTTCGACGGCCGCGTGGTCGCGCGGTTCCCGCCGGAGCCGAACGGGTACCTGCACATCGGCCGCGCCAAGTCCATCTGTCTCAACTTCGGCCTGGCCGCCCAGCATCCCGGCGGCGTCTGCCACGTGCGCTTCGACGATGCCAACCCGACCAGGGAAGAGGTAGAGTACGTCGAGTCGATCAAGGCCGACGTGCGGTGACTCGGGTTCGACTGGGGCGCCCATCTGTACTACGCCTCCGACTACTTCGGGCAGCTCCACTGGTGGGCGGTGCCGCCGATCGAGGCCGGCAGGGCCTACGTCGACGACCCGAGACGGCGGAGATCCGCGCGCATCGCGGCACCCTCACCGAGCCCGGCCGGGAGAGCCCCTACCGCAGCCGGTCGGTGACGGAGAACCTCCGGCTCTTAGAGTGGACGCGGGCGGGGGAGTTCCCGGACGGCGCGCGCGTGCTGCGCGCCAAGATCGACATGGCCTCGCCCAACCTCAACCTGCGCGATCCCACGATGTACCGGATCGGGAAGATGCCGGCGACGCAGGCACCGACGAAAACGAGCGGCCCCCGGTGACCGTACGCCTCGACGAGCGCGCGCATCCCCGCGAGAGTCAGGTGGGACCTGAGGTCGAAGCGTTGATGCGCCCAGATTCCGGCGGCGATCACGAGCACGAGGAAGACCGGCCTCGGCCACTGCAGGCGGCCGGACCGCCCGTCAGGGGGCGCCGCCGTCAACCGTTCAACTCGGCGGGTAGTGGGTCAGTTTGGGGCTGGGTACTGGATCAAGCTGCGAGCCAGACGAGGCACGAGGGAGCCAGCGACGGGAGGCGTACTCTCTGTACGTTGACCGTCGCTGGCAACCGAGTAACGAAGTATGGCGAAGCACATTGGTCCAGTACCGCTCGGCAAGCCGCCGGATGGGATGGCGGCGCCCTCGTCCGGGAACGCGTCGCCGCTCACCCGCGTTCCTTCAGGCCTTGGTTTTCTTCTTCGCGATGGCCGCGTTCAGGAAGTTCACGGCATCCTGGACCGTCTGGATCTGCTGCGCCTCGTCGTCGGAGATGTCCACGTCAAAGGTGTTCTGGAGCGCCGTGAGGATCTCGACGATGTCGATGGACGTGGCGTCGAGGTCATCGATGAACGACGCGGTGGAGACGATGGCCTCCGGCTTGACGTCGAGAACCTCCAGCAGCACGCTCTTCACCTTTTCTTCGATATTCTCCACGGTGTGTTTTCCTTTCGGACGGGCCCGTTGGCCGCTAGGGTTTGCGAAAGACCACGCAGGCGTTACTCCCGCCGAGGCCGGCATTGAAGGTCATCGCCGTGTCCAGCGGGAGCTCCCGGAGCGTTTGAACGTGGGAGATGCCCTCGCACTCGGGAGCGATCCGTTCGAGGTTGACGGTCGGGGCGACGAACCCGTGGCGCATCATGAGGAGAGTGAAGATCGCCTCGTGGGCGCCGGTCGCGCCCAGCGAGTGACCGGCCAGCGCCTTCGTCGAGCTGACGAGCGGCGTGGGCGCGCCGAAGATCTCCCGGATCACCCGCGCCTCGAGGGCGTCGTGCACCTTGGTTCCCGTCCCGTGCGAATTGATGTAGTCGATGCGGCGAACCCCCCGCTCCTCGCTGGCCGCCAGCGCTTGCCGCAGACACTCCGTGAGCCCCTCACCGGAGGGCTGGAACATGCTGAAGCCGTCGTTGGCGGACCCGTAGCCGAGGATCTCGGCATACGGATCGGCGCCCCGCTGCAGCGCCTGGTCCCGGGCCTCCAGCGTGAGGATGCCCGCGCCCTCCGAGAGGACCGGCCCCTCGCGCGCCTCATCGTAGGGACGGCAGGCCCGTTCCGGATGGTCGTTCCACGACACGGGCATGCCCGCCCAGTTGTCGAGACATCCCCAGGCCTGTCGCAGGCTGGACTCCTCGGAGGCACCGCAGAGGCACACGTCCACCACCCCGCGGGCGATGAGCTCGTACGCGTGCCCGATCGAGTCCACCCCGGAGCAGAAGGACGAGCAGATGGCGTAGGAGCGGCCGCGCACGCCGAGCCACGCGGCAAGGTTCGCGGCGGCGCTCGAGTGCATAGCCTTGACGAGCCCGGTGGCGCCGAGACGGGCCGGATTCCGGTACTTCAGCAGGAGCCGCTCGGCCTTCGCCAGATCGTTGATCCCGCCGAAGCTCGTGCCGACCACGACGGCGACGCGGTCGCTCTTGAGCGCTTCCGGTGGGAGCTTCGCGTCCTCGATCGCCTCCGAGGCGGCGACGGCCGCGAACCGGGCCACGTCCGCCATGCTCTGCAGCGCCCGCTTCGGTATCCCGCTCACATCCAGGCCCCTGACGCGGCCGCCCACGTGGCACCGGAACCCGAGCTCCTTCATCTCGGGGATGCATTCGATGCCGGAGCGGTTCTCCCGCAGGGAGCGCAGCACCTCGTCCTTGCCGTTCCCGATGGACGCGACGACGCCAAGCCCGGTGACGACGACCCGCCTCATGCTCGATACCTTCGCAGCACGATGCAGGTATTGACCCCACCGAACCCGAACGCGTTGCTCGCCGCCACCTCGATCTTGGCCTCGATGGCGCGGTTCGTCACCAGATTGATGCCGGCGCATTGCGGATCGAGCTCGTCCACGTTGATGTTGGGGGCCACGAACTGATCACGCATCATGAGCAGCGTGTAGAGCACCTCGTTGCTGCCGCAGGCTCCCTGCTCGTGCCCCGTCATGGACTTGGTCGAGCTGACGTAGGGCCGCTTCCCCAGCACCTCCGCGATGGCCTGGGCCTCGGCCACGTCTCCGGTCGGCGTCGACGTCGCATGGGCGTTGACGTAGTCGACCTCGTCCGGTCTGATCCCCGCGTCCTCGAGGGCCAGGCGGATGCAGCGCACACTCCCCTCGCCCGACGGCACCGTCATGTCGTCTCCATCGCTGGTGAAGGCGTAGCCGATGAGTTCGGCGTAGATCCGGGCGCCACGCCGGCGCGCCTCCTCCAGCTCCTCGAGAACGAGCTGGCTGCCCCCCGCCGAGGGCACGAGTCCGTCGCGGTGCTTGTCGAAGGGCCGGGAGGCCCTCGTCGGCTCGTCCTCCCGCACCGAGAAGGCTTTCAGGGCGTCGAAGTTACAGAAGTACTCCCAGGTGTCCTCGTGCACGCCGCCGGTGATGGCGCGATCCTGGAGCCCTCCCCGGATGAGCTGAAAAGCCAGCCCGACGGCGGCGGCTCCGGTGGCGCACGCCGCCGAGACGGTGAGGCTGTAGCCGCGGGTCCCCAGGAGGACGGAGAGGTTGGCGGACGGCGAGTCCGCCATCACTTTCTGGAGCGCCGTGCCGCCCAGCTTGAGCCCCTCGTCGCGGAACATGTGGCACTGTCGATAGGTGTCCTGAAAATTCCCCACGTTGCCGGTGATGACCGCGGTCCGGTCGTTCCTGATCTGCTCCGACCCGAGCCCCGCGTCCGCGATCGCCTGCTGGGCCGCGTGCACGGCGAAGTAGGAGGCGGGCCCCATCTGGCGCAGGTTGCGCTTCGGGACGTCGGGGGCGGCCAGGCCCTTGATCCGTCCCCCCAGAGAGCTCCGGAAGCCCATCGCCTTCCGTTCGGGAATGAGCTCGATGCCGGACCGGCCCTGCTGGAGCGCGTCCCGAACCTCCGGCACGGTGTTGCCGATGCAGCTCACGATCCCGAGTCCGGTCACCACCACGCGACGCATGCCTTACCTCACCGTGCTGCGAGTGCCACGAGTGATGCGGCATCTTGGCGGCCGCGCCCCCCTCGAGGCAAGTGCTCTGCGATGTGAACCGGCCCTGGCTTGCACTTCGGTCCTTCGTTCCCGATGACCCGCCATGGGGGTGGTGCCGGCCATCACATGTGCATGCCGCCGTCGATCCTGATCACCTGGCCCGTGATGTACGCGGCGCGGTCGGATGCCAGGAAGGAGACGGCGGCAGCGACCACTTCGGGCTGGCCGAACCTGCCGAGGGGAATCGACGACATGTGCGACTCGCCCGGAAGCAAGACCGTCGCCTCGGTGAGGATGAAGCCCGGCGACACGAGGGTCCCCGTGACGTTCTTCGGCGCGAGCGCCCTTGCCAGCGACTTGGCGAAGCCGATGAGGCCGGACTTGGTCGCCGAATAATGATCCGGCGTTGCCGATCTCTCCGTCCACGCTGGTGATATTGATGATCCTGCCTCTCGGGAGCTTTCGCTCGAG
>Ga0209726_10004308_pt1 | contig 18346 bp, 26 predicted proteins | sample Subgrocontami54m_FD_187453 | JGI IMG/M metagenome (GOLD analysis project Ga0209726, IMG submission 187453) | Subsurface groundwater microbial communities from S. Glens Falls, New York, USA - GMW46 contaminated, 5.4 m (SPAdes) (version 3) | ecosystem: Environmental > Aquatic > Deep subsurface >... | reverse complement strand
CACCAAAATAAATACGAAGACAAGCCTTACATCGCCTTGGCAAGCTGTTGTTTCATTAAGCTTTGATACGGGATATCAAGTTCAGATGCTTTTTCTTTATAGCGTTTAACGATCTTTGTTGGTATGCGCATTGTAACCCTGGTTATTTTTTGCTCGCCATGTTCTTTAAGAAATTGCTCCAAGTCAAAATGTTCAAACTCGGATGGTACAAAATAATCCGCAAGGTCAATATTCATCCAGAATTTATGTTCCTCTTCTTCAGTTTTAAATTTAGGTACTATTAATTTTTTCTTCATATATTTTAGCCTCCTTTCGTTTTACATCCCGTGCGTGAAGTACACGTATACGGCCGTTCCTAATAGTAAATACCAAAAAGAGTATTCTTGATTTTCGCGTTTTACCAATTACTGAAAAACGGGCTTCGATCTGAGAGTGGGGTTTATCCGGACCCTTTATTGCATAAGGGTCTTTCATTACCTCTTCTGCTTCAAAGGGTCGAACTTGATGTTGCTCCCACAAATGGGATACATTCCCCCAGTCCCACTCAAAACGCTGTTTCTTTTTTGGCATATCTAATACATCTTTGGTATGTACATATACTAATCATAAACGTTAGTATTGTCAACTAGCTGATATAATATTGAACAAGGAGAGGTCGCTTAGTGGCCTAGAGCGATTGCTTGGAAAGCAGTTATACCCGCAAGGGTATCGAGGGTTCGAATCCCTCCCTCTCCGCATTTTAATCTATTAAAAGAAGGTATTCTTTGTTTCCTGCTCCACCTAATATTGGTGATTCCATTTCCTTCTCCACCCTAAACCCTAGACCTTTTACCCTTTCAATTACTTCATTTTTAACTTGTTCTGCAATTTCTGGAGGCAGAACGCCCTTTACCAAAAGCTTTTTATCTGCCTCATAATGTGGCTTAAGTAAAACAATAATCATTCCATCAGGTTTTAAAAACTTTTTAACAACCGGTAAAACTAATTCCAATTTTGTCCAGCCGGCATCTATTGTTATCAGATCCATTTTCACTTCGTCATTGCGAGCGACCGAAGGGAGCGTGGCAATCTTGTTTAATTGAGATTGCTTCGTCGTTTCACTCCTCGCAATGACAGAAGAAGGTAAAGATTCCAGATATAAAATATTTGTCCGCTCCATTACCACAACCTGTGGATCATTTCTAAGTTTCCAGGCCAATTCTCCATAAGCAGTATCAACTGCATAAACTTTTTTAGCTTTATTTTGCAGTAAACAATCCACAAACCCGCCTGTTGATGAACCAACATCTAAAATCGTTTTATCGTTAATCGTTAATCGGAAATCGTTAATCGCTTTTTGAAGTTTTTCCCCACCGCGAGACACAAATTTGTCACTTGCCATATATTTTAAGAGCTTTTTTAAGCAATTCTCTATCTTGAGAAAAAGTTAGCTGTTTTATAGCTTCATCAATTCCATACCAACCTGCTTCTTCCACTTCAAAGTCATGATCTTTGGGATTACCTGATTTATATTTCATTAAAAAATATGTCACTACTTTAAATATCTTTTCCCCGTTTAAGGTATAGACATATTTATTGTAGCCTATTTTATCTACAATTTCCGCCTCCACTCCCCCTTCTTCCCTCACTTCACGCAGAGCAGCTTGTTCGGATGTTTGGCCCGGATCAATTAAACCTTTAGGAAAACTCCAGTGTTTATTTTGAGAATGCTGAGTCACTAAAACCTGACCTTTACTATTAAAGACAATGCCCCCTGCTGAAAATTCTCTTTTCATAAACACGAGTTTATCATATATAATTACTGTATGAATCAATCCGATGAACAAAAAGTTTTATTAGAAGTAGCCCAACAATGGAGAAGACAAGAATGAAACTGTCTAAAAAGTTTTCTATAATGTCTTTATACGGATCTTTAAAACCCAGGGTCAAGTATAAGGAAACGGATGATATTTATAAGATTATTAAGATGGAGGAACAAGCTTGGCCTGAAGCTGCAGCTGAAAAAGACCGAAGAATATTGAAAGCGGCTCAAAAATGATTCTAGTAGATACAAATATTAGTTTTCCAGATGCATATAATGCTGCCTTAATGCAGAAGAAAAAAGTAAGACAAATTTATTCTTTTGACGAGGATTTTGATAAATTTCCCCATATTAAAAGGCTGGAAAAATAATTCCGCCAGCTGCAAAAGCTATCACGCTATTATATTTAACCCATTCAATTGCCATAATTTTAAAGCGGAGGGTGCAGGAGTCGAACCTGCTAGGGCTTTCACCCGATGGTTTTCGAAACCATTACCTTACCGTTCGGCCAACCCTCCTTGGCACCCCTGAAAGGATTCGGACCTTCGACCTCATCGACCGCAACGATGCGCTCTAATCCACTGAGCTACAGGGGTAAACATGGGTATTTTAACATTAAGACAAGGGTAATTATCTATTTACATTTTCCAGGGGGAAATTCTTTTGCAGCCCTTCTGACCATTTTTCCATCCAGGATTTATACGGCACTTCAACAAACGGTAAAAAACGGGCCACAATTTTTTTAACCTTTTCCTCATCTTGTGGAATCAAAACCAGCATCAGTTGTGCTGGAAACCTCAGTCTGGTCTGAATATGTAAAACCTTATGCCCCTCTTTTTGCTTAAACCAGAATGCATCTAAAAAGTGCCAAAAGTAAAAATCCTCACCAATGGTTATGCCCTGCGTTGAAATTCTGTATTTAATATTATGTGGTGGAACAAAAGCTAAAACATAGCTAACAAAAGCCAAAGCTAACAGTACACCCATCAACAAAAACTCCCTGAATAAAAAGGCAATTAAACAAACTAAAATCACCAAAATGGCAATGGTGGTATAGTACGAGCGGTCTTTTTTCCTGAAAGGACGTGAGGGTGCTTCCCAGGAAAGCAAAGTTTTAACTTCCCCTGCTTCATTTATTTTAGGAGTTAATAAATCTGACTTAACATTTTTTTTGGCCATCTGTTTAAATTATATGATACCATAATTGATAATGGACTATCAGGAGCTTAAAAACTGGCAACAACATGCTCGACTTAAAGCTCTTCTTGATTTATCCACTCCTCCAAAACATCTTTATTGTTCCGGTAAAATAGACTTTAATATTTTTGAAAACTGTGCGGCTGTTGTCGGATCCCGCAAAATGACAGATTATGGAACCCGGGTGGTGGAAAAAGTTGTTCCTGATCTTGTTTCAAAAGGTAAAACTGTTGTTTCCGGTTTTATGTATGGAGTTGACCAATATGCCCATCAGGTTTGTATTGAGGCAGGAGGCAAAACTATTGCTGTTTTAGGCTGGGGGATAGATACCAAATTAACCCCGGAGGATTTGAAATTAGCTCAAAAAATTGTTTCTACAGGCGGGCTAATCATATCCGAATGGGAGTCTCAAAAAGCTTCTCACTGGACTTTCCCAGCCAGAAATAGGATTGTCGCTGCTTTGGCATCAGAAGTTATTGTAATTGAAGCAGCAGCGAGTAGCGGTTCTTTGATTACAGCCCGGCTGGCATTAAAGTTAAAAAGAGAACTTTGGGCAGTTCCGGGCCCGATAACCAGCCGGACCTCACGGGGAACAAATAATTTAATTGCCAGCTCTCAAGCTAAGATGTGGTTAGGGGGAACTCCGGAAAACCTGCTTCAAAGCGATAACCCTCTTTTGCAAATTCTGGATAATGAAGCCCTAAGTGCTGATGAAATGGCCCGTAAATTAAATAAACCGGTATCTGTTATAGGATCAGAACTTTCCCTGCTGCTTTTGTCCGGACACTTAATAGAAAAAGGAGGAAAATACTACCCAAGCGATGCTAGTTAAAATCCGCTCAATTGCTAATATTGGCCTTGAGACTGTGCCTGTTGATGTTGAGGTTGACGTAGCTTCAGCCGGTTTTCCCGGTTTTACCATTGTGGGACTGGCCAGCAAAGCTGTTGATGAAGCCAGGGAGCGGGTAAAAACAGCTATTGTTAACTCAAAGCTTGATTTTCCGCCAAGAAAAATTACAGTCAATCTTGCTCCTGCTGATCTGCCAAAAGACGGCGCAGCCTATGATCTGCCAATTGCCTTGGGAGTACTTTTGGCCAGTGGGCAGCTAGTCACTCCTGATATTGATCTGACAAAGTCGTTTTTTTACGGAGAGCTGTCGCTTGATGGCACACTGCGGCCTACCCGCGGTATTTTGCTTTTAGGACTTTTTGCTCAAAGTTTAGGTCCTGCTACTGTAATTTATGTTCCATATCCATCAGCTGCTGAGGCCGGTATGATTTCCGGCACTACTGTGGTACCTGTCAGTAGTTTATCCCAGCTGGTAGCACATTTTTCAAACATACAAAAAATAGCTCCATTAAGATTAAAAAAGATTCCAGAATCTGTTGATTTTACTACTGTGGAATTTGATCTTGCAGAGATTGCCGGACAGGAACAGGCCAAGCGGGCTTTAATTATTGCTGCTGCAGGAGGGCATAATCTGTTAATGTGGGGACCTCCGGGAACAGGTAAAACTATGCTGTCCAAAGCACTTTCCGGAATTTTACCCCCCTTAAGTAGCTCTGAGGCGTTGGAGGTGACTAGAATTTATTCTGTTTCAGGACTGCTAAATCCCGGGCAGGCTCTGCTGTCTTCACGGCCTTTCAGATCACCCCATCATGGTATTTCCGGTGCAGGTATGATTGGTGGAGGAAGCAATCCTCTGCCAGGTGAGGTCAGCCTGGCTCATCTGGGAGTTTTATTTTTGGATGAAATGCCTGAATTTCCCAGAAGTATTTTAGAAAGTTTAAGACAACCAATGGAAGATGGCACTGTGGAAATTGTCCGCGCCGCCGGACATGTTAAATATCCATCGAGCTTCACTCTTGTCGCAGCAATTAATCCCTGTCCTTGCGGCTACTTAAATCATCCAAGAAAAGAATGCAAATGCACAGAGCGCCAAATCACCAAATATAGACACCGTATTTCCGGCCCGATTTTAGACAGGATTGATCTGTTTGTGCCGGTTTCGCCGGTTGAAACAGAAAAACTGGCTATAACCGGTAGCAATTTATCTAATACAGTTTCTTCTGTTGTTGCAAAGGCTCAGGTTATCAAAGCACGGAAAGTCCAGGAAGAAAGGTTTAAAAAAGAAATTGGTCTTTATACTAATTCCCAGATGAAAAATGCTCATGTTAAAAAACATGGCTTTCTAACTCCGGAATCAGAAAACCTGCTGCGGGTGGCTGCTAACAAATTTGATTTTTCTGCGCGCAGTTATTTCCGTTTAATTAAGGTGTCCCGTACAATTGCTGACCTGGAAGGAAGTAAACAAATTTTACCTGTTCATATGGCTGAAGCTCTGCAGTATAGACAAATGATTTGATGAAAATTAACAACCGGGAAACAGGACGCTTGGCAGAAGAGCTGGCCGGTAAGGCCTTAATAGAAAAAGGTTACACGATCCTTGAAAACAATTTTTCTAATAGGTACGGCGAAATTGATATTATTGCCAAAGATAAAGATACTTATGTTTTTGTTGAAGTGAAAGCGAAAAAAGGAGTAGATTTTGGGCTACCTGAAGAGATGATTAATCCACACAAACTGCGAAAAGTGAAAAATATGGCTTTAATTTATATGAAAGGAGAAACCCTGCCTTGCCGGATTGATGTTGTAGCTGTTGTCCTCTCTCTTGAGGGCAACCTGGTCCGCTTAATCCACTATGAGAATGTCTATTTCTGAAAGAAAGAACTTGTTCATATGTAAATAGTACACGTTTGTCCTATTTTAATTTTAAATTTTTTTGCAAAATCTCCTAAATTAATAGCTACCTCTACTCTTCCGTAATCATCTTTAAGAATTAAAGACTGGCCAACACCAACTTGACTGAAAGTTTCAACATGAGCCATTCTTATTTCTTGTTTTCCAAAAGTTAGCATGATCTTTTGTCCTAATTTAACATTAAATTCATCCCAGGTTTTATGAAGAATATTAAGATTTAGAGATCCAAATTTGTTAATATTAATCACTTCAGCAAAAATTTTATTATTTTTGGCAGTTGCATTCTGATATGGTCCTTTAACTAACTGATCAAAATTAATTTGTGGACCAAATTCATCAATAGAAACTCCATTTGCAAGGTGGGTGGCAGCCGGAGCAAATATATGTCTTCCATGAAAAATAGGTGAGACAGGCTGAATCATCAACTTAGGATTAGTAATTTGCACGCACTTTTCAAACCCTCCTAAAAAATCTATAGACGGTATTAAAACTCCATTATCAGGACCTATTAAAAAGTCACCTCTTTTTACTTTAATAATAATTGCTTTTCTTTGGCTACCAACCCCGGGATCTACCACACAAACATGAAATCCAATTGGTAAATATTGTGCTGTCTCTATTACTCTTGCACCAATTCTAATATCAAAATCGGGAATGCCGTGCATTAGATGAATTACATGAGCATCAGGAGCAATTCCGGCAATTACTCCCTCCATATTGCCAATACCTGGACTTTGTACCCCAAAATCAGAGGTTAAACTAATAATTGGTCTTTTCATATAAGTAGCGGAGGCGGCAGGATTCGAACCTGCGAGGGACTTACATCCCCAATAGTTTTCAAGACTATCTCCATAAACCGCTCGGACACGCCTCCCTGGCGGAGGAGGTGGGATTCGAACCCACGATACCCTTGCGGGTATAGCGCATTAGCACTGCGCGGCACTCGGCCTCTATGCGACTCCTCCAGTTGACTAATTCTACCAGAAGATAGATTCACTATCTAGCCAAAGTTAGGGCCCAGACTTTTTTGGCACCAGCTTTTTTTAAAATCACACAGCACTCTCTCATCGTAGAACCAGTAGTCCAGACATCGTCGATAAGTAAGACATAGGGTATAGGGTTCAGGGCATAGGGTTTAGTAATTTCAAAAGCACCGGAAATATTTTCTTTTCTTTGTTTACCTCTTAACTTAGTTTGGGATCTGGTATAGCGGGTGCGTTTTAACGCCTCAGAATAACCTAAACCTAACTTTTTGGATAATATTTGTCCAATCAAAGATGTCTGATTGTACCCCCTGCTGTTAGCTCTCCACCAATGCAAAGGAACAGGAATTACCTCCCAGCCTTTTCTTCTATCCCTTTTTATTTGATCTAAAATAAAAGGCTGATATTTAACCCAATATTCCAAAGTTATATTGATTAGAATTTCTGCCAACTCTTTTACCCCTTTATACTTAAGTTGCTGGATGGCAGAACGCAGGGGATCCTGATAAACTCCCAGGCTCCAAAGACCATCCAGACCAAATTTATCTTTGCAGATTGGGTGAGTTTGACCTCCCATGGCCAATCTGTCACATTTTGGACAAACTAAATCTGTCTGCTTAATATCTTCAACACAAGAGTGACAAAAATAGCTTCCCTCCTTTTTACAACCAACACATTTTTTGGGGAAAAAAAGATCCAAAATGAGGTTCACAAACCTATTCTAACAAAAAACCCCGTACCGTATGGTACAGGGCTGTTTTCGTGGTTTACCACGCGAAGTGTGGAGATGGGCGGTTTGAACCGCCGTCCAAAATTGTTTCAATAAAAACTTCTACAAGCTTAGCTAATTAATTTTTGTTCATTAGTTGTAACCAGTTAGCAGGAAAACTAATGAATGACCAAACTTTCTTTTGTTAATACTGATCGATCAGAATTGTATTAACAGCATCCTGGCTGGGTACATACCTTGGTAATCCACCAGAAAGAGATTAATTCCAAGATACCGCTTAAGCGTAAGCTACTCTAGGAGTAGCAAATGCTCCTTGCAATGAAGCAAGGACGGAACCGACAAAATTTTTGCCGTTTGTTGTTTGAAACAATATTTAACGAATAATGTTTCCTATTCGGCTTGCAGTTTTTAAAGAGCAATCCTGTCGAGACTATACATCCCCAGGAATTTATATTACCACAATCTGAGGCCAAAAGCAAATTTATTATTCTCTACCACGAAGTTCTTGTTCCACACGCCTAATATGATCCTTTTCTTTTATTATCTTCCGCTTATCAAATTCTTTTTTAGATTTAGCCAGACCCACTTCCACTTTAAATCTGTTATTTTTTTCATATATGGAAACAGGAACCATGGTTATCCCTCCTTTGGAAACTTTACCTATTAATGAGGCTATCTGATTCTTATGAAGTAAAAGTTTTCTTGAGTGTTGCGGATCATAATTTTCATCAGATCCTTGATAAGGTGGAATATGGGCGTTTATTAAAAAAGCTTCACCATTTAAAACCCTAACGTGTGATTCTCCTAAGTTTATCCTTCCAGTCCTAATTGATTTAACCTCGGATCCGGAAAGTACTATCCCAGCCTCAACTCGTTCTAAGATATGGTAGTTATGGAGAGCTTTTTTGTTAAGGATTTTCACTTCAGATCTACAGTATAAATCTTTGAGCCTTCCAAAAGATAGACTTTTTTCCCTTTCTCATCCACCACCAAATCTGTAGCTAATCCAAATTTATCCCCTGTAATCTGCCCTTTATAGGCTCCTGTCTTGGTTAAAATCAAAAGCCTTTTATTTCCTGAATCCAAGACGTACAAATTATCCGTATCTGATGAGACAAAAAAACTTCTAGGCTCTTTTACTCCTTTATCTAATCCACCGTAGGAAAAATTATCCTTTGCCCCTCTGGTAAAACGCAGCATCTCCCCGTCTTTTTTTAAGACATACACTGAGGATTCAATTTGCATTCTGAGGGCATTTGCCAAATCTACCTTCGTATCTTTAATTAAATATTCTCTCTTATCAGAATACCCCTCAGATGTTGGTAAATATTTCCAGATCATATTTCCACCAAGATCCAAAAGATAAATATTTGAAGCAAAACCTGTGATATCTTGGATGCTACCCCATCCATCATCTTTTTTAGAAACTGAGAGGACCTTTTGATTTGTAATATCAGCTCTTAATATTCCTTTATCTTTAGAATAAACAAAAGCTAACCCCCCATTCAAAGAGGCTACGGCTGCATCACCCAACTGCTCGGATCCTGCCAAAATTTGATTATTCTTTTTGACCAAATCTATTACTACTAATGTTTTAACAGATGGGTCCAAAAGCAGTAATTTGCCTGTTGAAAGAGACATCTGAGAAGCAGTGAAGTTTTTCTTGACCAAATCCATGTCTAAAAATAAGAGGAAAGCAGAAGCTTCAGACTGCTGCAATATAGTGGAAGAGTCCTGTTCAATCTGCTTTTTTAGATTTTGGGCCCCTTGATCCTTTGGCTTTAGGATCATGGCTTTATTAATCTTATCTTGAGCACCCCCAAGCCTGTTTTTAGCCTCTTGAGGGTTAAGAGTTGATAACCCTAAGGCAGCATTAAAATCATCTTTGGCGCCTGACAAAGCTTGATTAAATTGTTCTTGTTTTTGCTGGTCACGGCCGGCTTTATATTTAAGCCCGGCTCCTGAGGTGATAATAATTATTAAAATAACTGCCAAAACAAGTTTACCTCTGCCGCTTTTTGGGAAATATACCCGTAGCCGCTTAAATAAGCTTATAAGCGAAGCTTGCGATAACTTCGTTATCTTAAAACTTCTTAAAATAGTTTTAAATACGGATTTTGCCCCTTGAGGCAAAACTGCCGGCTCTGAATCCTCAGGCAAAGAAGGTATGCCTACCTCTTCTGCTTCTTTTTCTACTTCCAACGCTAACGCTGCCAGGCCCTGATCTTCTAAATTCTGAGCCCCGATTCTTGAAGAAATCTCCTCTTCAAAACTTTCTATAGGCAAATTTAAAGCTTTATCAAGATCGTCTGCCAAAAACGAGATTAAATTCGAAGTTGCCAAAAGCAACCTGTCCCCTTCAGACAAAAACCCCGAGATCAGCTGAGTAGGCGCTCCCACGGATAAAAGCGGGGACAGCTTCCCGGAACGTTTTAAATAAACTGCTACCTTTCCCTGTCCAATCAGATACAAAACCTTACCGGAAATGGCACCCATTACAAGATCCTGACTACTGTTTCCGGATAATTTTTTTTCAGCCTCTTTAAAAACAGCTGTTAACTTCTCGGCAGGCGTACCTTCAAAATCAAAATAAAAATCCGAAAGCTCGGAAAGAACTTGCCTGCCTTTGGTGAACGCATCATCGCAGATAAGTTCAATAACCGCTAAAAAGGCATTGTCGGAATCTTGCACTAAAGAGAGTGCTTGAGCAGCTTTTTGGTCTGTATTTAAGCCGACTACTTGTGCTATCTTCAGATTCATTTATAGTATTCCCCAGGCCAGTATTATTATTCCTATAGCAAAACCGGCCTGAGCTATGGATAAGACTTTAAGAATAGGTGAAACTTTAGTAATCAAAGTTTTGCTCATTAAATCCACCTGCCTGACAACCATTAGGGCAAATATAGCGTAAAATGCCAAAATTATCAAAATGGCAGTCTTCAAAAACATTAAGACCATCTCTGATTCAAAAAGGTTAAACTGGATGGTGGTCGGCATTTCCCCCCCCTCCATATCTTTTATGAGCCTCATCCAAAATAAAATCAGCCACATGGTGAGGCCTTGGTACAGAGGCTAAGTCAATATTTCTGGAAGACCCGGCTGTCTGGATAAAAACATGGCCGTAGTGAAAAATCGAATTTAAAATCCCTCCCATTGAAGATGAGGTATCTTCAATATTCCGCAAGGGAGCAACATCTATATTTTTAAAAAGGATGGAGTGAAAATCCACATCAATAATATTTTTATCTGTGACAATATAGACATTAAAATACCAGTGTAAAAATCCTTCAAAAACAATTGTTAAAACCAGAAGATAATTAATTAGCAGGAAAACGGTGATAAAAACTTCAGGCACTTGTGGCAAATTAAAATTAAGCAGCAAAAAAACCCCAGGGATAAAAAAAGGCGCAAGAAATAGCAAAATTGCCGCTACTATCCAATTTAAGTTGGTAATAGGATGCGCTCTTAAAAGAAGCAGAATTTTCTCCTCCGGGTCTTGCCCCTCAAAACGATAACCGGATGGATTTTCAACATATGAGGGAAACATGACAAAAGTATACTCCTTTTGTCATTCCTGCGAAAGCAGGAATCTATATAGATAATTTTATGGATCCCGAAACAAGTTCGGGATGACGCTAACGTCACCTTGTTTCTATATTAAAAAGCGGGCCGACTATTTGAATATTGGCAGGAGCTCTTAAGTTAAAAAAATTTCGAAATTCGCTACTTTCAAACGTTTCAGAACCTTTATCTCCAGATACTGTTACTGATGTAACCATGCCTGATCCGAAATCAGCAGAAACAGAAACTGAGGAAACGCTGCTGAAAGGATTACCGCCTCTGCTTCTTAACTCAGACTTAACCCTCTCCTCATCCCAGGTCTCCCCTCCTTCCGGATTAGGCTTATCTGTTTGATAAATATGAGAAGAGACTCCTGAATCCCTTTTGGAAAGCATAATCACATTGGCAATATCCGAAACCTCTTCTGATTTTAACCAGGCTGACTTTGCATATTGAGTTCTAAATCCCTGGGCTGCATAAAAACAGGGAGAATCTTTGTCATAGGATTTACTCATTAAATCAGAAAAGCTACCCACATCTCCGTTAGTATCGCGTGATCTTTTGGTCCAAGACCTTCCTCCTCCAAAAACATCACCTGCTGTGAAGGTGTAACCTCCGTCAGTTGAAGAATACCAGGCAGTCACGGCAGATCCACCGGAAACCATAGTTTTCCCCTCAGTAGCTTTTACAGCCTGCTCCCAATTGCCTCCTTTATTGCCGCCTTTGTAAACTTGACATTGTTGGCTGGTACAAATCTCTTTTGAACCATTATTGGTATAAGAAAGGCCGTAAGAACGGGCAGCAATAGCTTGAGCTTTTAGCGCCTCAGCAGGCCAGGAATCAGGCATCTCATAAATTCCCAAAAGGTATTGTTCCAGGGGCATGGAGCCATGGCCTTGCACAGAAATATTAATATTCGGCCTTTGCTCAAAAGAAAAATCCTGAAAATACGCTCTTAATATATCTTCATGGCTTTGACCTATTTGAGCTCTTCCTAAAGCTCCATATTGATTCATTCCCACCCTGTGTGGAATACCATAGGTAAAAAAAGCAAAAGCAGGAGAAAAACCTGGATCCAATTTTCTATCATCGCTGCAAAAAAGCGGTCCTGCACCTAAAGAGGTGGGTAGATTTAAGGAGGCTTGTCTTTGGGCAATAATTGCCTGCTGGCGGGCAGACAATTGGGCAATTTTGGAAGACAGCTCTGATTGATAATCTTTGGCTTTTTTAATTTCTCCTCCTAGAAAGCTTGCGTTCTTGTCTACATCAGCTTGCAAAATGGCCAATCTGGCCTTATCCTTTTCCAGTTTATCTTTTTGGGTTAAAAGATCAATAACTTCATTGGTAATAGAGGCGATTATCGACCTGTCTTCTCTGGCAATAGTCTGGCGGTAAGATAGCTCCCTGAATAAATCCCCTGCCTTAAAAGAAGACAGTATCACTATCAGCGGATCTGCCAGGTATGAGCGGATATAGTAAGCCCTGACTCTTGTCTCCAAAAGGGCCTGCTGCAAAGCCAGTTTATCCTCTCTGATATCCAGCTCTTGTTGTTTGAGTTTGATATTGGCAGAAAGAGTATTAAGATTGGCCTGAATTTGAGCCAGCTGCCTTTGCAAAGAAGAAAATTGCCCTTCCAAAGGCTTAGTGGCGGAAACTGATAATTCCCTTTGTTTGTTTAAATCATTAATCTGTCTTTGCAAATCCTCTATTTCATCAGCATGGACAGGGAACAGTTTGTAGGTTACAGGGTACAGTAAGATAAAAAATAAAATACTTAGTGTGATTAATCTGACCAGCATGATCTTAAAATTTTAACACAACGAAGTACTTATTGACATTTATTACCAAAGTATTATAATTATATTACTATGCAAAGAACGGTTCTACAAATACCATTACCTAAAGAGCTAAAAATAAGCGCTGAAAAAGCTGCATTAGATGCTGGTTTTTCATCTCTACAGGAGGTTTTGCGGGTATTTATGAAAAAGTTTGCCAGTAAAAAAATTGATTTAACCTTTGAAGAAAATATTGTTTATTTATCTCCCAAGGCAGAAAAACGGTACGCAAAAATTGATGAGGATATCAAAAAAGGAAAAAACGTATACGCAGCAGCGGACGTTGACGATTTTTTAAGACAACTGCATAATTACCGTGAAAATTAAATACGTTGGGCAATTTATTAAGCATTTTTACCGGCGTATCCAACCCTATCCTCATCTTAATTACCAATTCGATGAAAGAGTTAAGTTATTTTTAAATTCACCTAACCACCCCATTCTTAAAAGTCACAAGCTAAAAGGAAAAAAGAAAGACCGGAGAGCTTTTTCAGTCACAGGAGATATCAGGGTGGTTTATTTTATTGAAGGGGACATTATTTATTTTGTTGACATCGGCACTCATAATCAAGTTTACTAATCCCTTATCAATCCCTGGACCCTAACTCTAAGTTGTGCTAAGCTTGTAGGTAATGTCCAAAGTATTTACAGAACTTTTGTTTACCAGTCCCAGGCTAAAGGTTTTATCCGGATTATTCACCAATCTCTCTGCCGGATGGATGGGAGCAATCTTTATTTTGCCTAATTTTTCTGACCTCTCCAGAACAGAGAATCAATTGATTTTGCTAATCAACATTGTCTGTGCTATAGTAACATTATTGCTTGCTTTTTGGTCGCAAGAGAGGAGTGGGAATGAATTTCGCAGATATTAATATTAAAATTGCCATTGCTTATGCACTCTTTATAATTGTCTTCCTGCTGATGTATATCGCCTTTGGCAAATCACCAAAACAAAACCGCCGTTAATTCTAACCCCTCCTAGACCCTAACTTTAAGTTGTGCTAAGCTTTTATTAATGTTCAAAAGAAAAATTTTATCTTTCCTTTACTTAATAAGTTTAATGAGTTTGGTGTTAAACTCTATATTCTATACCCCTGCTTTTGCTTTAGAACCAGATACGGACACATGTAAGCTTGTCAGTATTACCCCACCCGCAGTAATCCCACCAGAATTAGGTTATTTACCAAAAAATACTGAATTTGAATATACAATTCATGTAACTGAGGCAGGGACATATAAAGCATACCTTAGACGAGCAATTTTTCTTGGGCTAGGGGAAATCGGATTTGATAATTTAGCACCGGATTCTTCTGGATCTATTAAGTTTAAAAACACCCCTGGGGCTGATGGGACAACTAATGTATATAGTGAAGGGCTTCATAAAATCGAGGTGGTAAGAAAAGATGCTTCAGGATACACCTGTATTATAGAATATGAAATATCAAAGCAAGAAGGAATTAAAAATGTTGGGTGCAATCTATTTATAGACCCAGCAACACCAAATCCGCAAACACCAGTTACATACTCAGGTACTATAGAACCAGATGGTTTATACAGATTTAAATTACCCCTGTTAGTTGTTAAACTTGATAAAGAAAAAGGATACTATCCAAAGGATGGATTTAAACCAGATGCCAGTCATCAGATTTCACAAAATTTAGGCAAAATTAATGAAGGAACTTATCCGGTAATCCTGCAAAGAAGATTGTCTGAATTGATTACGGATCAAAGTGGAGGAAAATCCTACCATGATGTTTGGAAAGATATCCCTTCAAGTAGCTGTAGGATTAAAAATCTTCGCGTCATTACTACTGTAAAAAACCCTCACCCCAGTACCGGACCAGTTCCTGTGGGATTTGGCACTTCTTCTATTACTACTCCTGTTATACCGGCTACAGCATCAGGGGTGGAGCTTCCTGGCTGTACTGATAATGCAGATCGCCCAGCAATTGGCACTGCTGTTGGTTGTATTCGCACTAATCCTGCTGATTTTATAATAGATCTGCTAAGATTTATTATTGGAATTTCCGGGGGTTTGGCTTTTTTGATGATGCTTTTGGGAGCATTCCAGATGTTAACTTCTGCCGGTAACCCGGAAACTTTACAGGCTGGAAGGGAAAGACTTACATCTGCCATAATCGGGCTTTTGTTTGTTATTTTTGCAGTTTTACTGCTGCGCATTATCGGAGTTGATATACTGGGGCTGGGAGAACAGTTTGGTTTTAAATAAACTATGCTTTCTGATTTACTGAAAGATTCCGGGTTAAAAAAACTTAACTTCAAATTTGAAGGGGCCAAACTGGGGGATGTTTTATCCTCCTTTTTAAATATTGTTTTATTTATAGCTACCTTTTGGGCCTTTTACTATTTTGTCTGGGGAGCATGGGCTTATATTTTTGCCACGGGGGAAAAAGAAAGTCTTGCTAAAGCAAGGCTCCGAATCAGATGGGCCTTAACAGGGCTGGTGGTAATATTTATGGCTTACTTTATAATCAAATATGCCCAGGAAATATTCCCTGCCAGAGGAGGATTGCCATTTTAATGAAAACTTTGTTGGCTGATGTGAAAATTGGTGAGGAATTTGGTTTTGGAAATATTAAGTCGTTAGGTGAAGGGACTTCTAAACTGGTAGTGCCGGCTTTTGAGGTTACTGCCGTAATTGTAGTCATATATTTTTTAATGGGAGCATTCAGGTATTTAAAAGCAGGCGGTAATAAAGAAGAAGTGGAGGGTGCCCGTCAAATGATTCAACACTCAATTATCGGATTTATCTTGCTGATGTTTACTTTCCTAATTCTGCAATTTTTGTTGTTTAGTTTGTTTAAAACTACGGATTTTCAAATAATCCAAACGCCTTAAAATCTTAATCTTAATTACCTGAATCTTCTTCTTGTAATATTACTTGGCCTTTAGCATCAAATCCAACTATTTCTAAACCTTTTTCACCAACTAACCTAATAAATAAATCAGCTCTCTTGTCCGCTTGACTTTCTGCTGACTCACCTTCTACAATCCCAGCCATTGTATTAATAAGCTTATTTATAAATTGGGTATATGCAACACTTCCAGGCTTAAGATCACCAGGCAAGTTATCAATGTCAGTAGGATTAAATCCAAATATCCGTTCGAATAATTCAGGTTGAGTACGTGCGAAATCTAAAAAATCATTTATTGAAGATGTTGGATAATGATCCTCACCTATTCTATCCTCTCCTGCTTCAGATTTTTGGGCATCTGTATTTGTTCCTACTATCTTGGCCAATCTGCTCATTATACTTTGTCCCTTCATCAAAACTGCTGCTACACCAGCCGTTAGCGCGAAAGCACCGGCCGTCTTCCCCCAAGGAAATCCTTCTTTTTTATCATCGTTGCTGTTTCCTGAAGTTATTCCTGTACCTCCTGGCTTATCTGCCCCTGTGCCTGATGTACCCTCCGGGAGTTTAACAATAACAGTATTAACCGGAGTAGGATCTTTTGGCAGAATACCTGCTTCTTGCTTAACTCTAATTCGATCAGGAGTCAAGGTAGGAGTAGAGGGAGGGGGTGTTGCAGTTGCAGTAGGAGTGCCCAGGGCGGCATTCATTTCCTGTGCAACAACAGTTTGTGTTGCACGAATATTGTTCAATGCTTTTTGATTCTTCAATTTTTCTGCTGCATCATCTAATTTTTTTTGTTCTGCTGCTATTTCAGCGCTACTACCAGGGGTGAGAGTGCCGGTAGCAACAGGGAGAGGGGTGGGGGATTTTGCAGCAGAAGCTGCAGGAATAGGTGTATCTGCATTAACAGAACCTGGCTCCAAGAAAGGCAAAAGACTAGCCGCTAAACCAATAGCAGCCACTGCTCTGGCTCCCGTTTTTACTACAGGTTTAAATTTTTCTACTACCCTTGATCCAAATTGTTCACCACTATTTTCACTCATATTCTAAATAATATTATACCATTTGTACTATGATTAATGGTAAAATATTTTTATATGAACTTCAAAACTTTAATTCTCTTAATCATACTCTTTACTTTACCTATACCTGTATTTGCAGCAGACGTTGACCCTGGAGATGAATGTAAACAGGGAATAGATTACTGTAAACCTGACATTTATAATGTCAGTTACTCCTGTTTATCTGCTAAACCCCCAAATCCTGCCTTTTTTTGTCAACCAGACCCCTTTGGAGGAGTTTTTGGTAAAATTATCCCTCCTGATGCCATAAAAGGGTTACTTAAAGGAGATCCAACCGGGGCAGGCGGAATCAGTAAATTTTTTAATAATCTGGTGAGTTTAATTTATGTTACTGCCGCTATAGTGTTAGTCTTTATGCTGCTTTGGGGGGCATGGGACTGGCTGACGTCTGAGGGAGATAAGGAAAAGCTGGAGTCTGCCAAAAAGAAACTTATCAATGCCATAGTTGGCATCATCCTTTTTGCTGTGGCATTTGCGCTGCTTAGGATACTGGGAGCATTTACCGGCTTTACCTTCTTTGCCGTATGACACAAAGTGTTACTTGATCCATTCGATTTCACTCAGGCCGTTCGAGGCTCTGAGGAGCCCTCAGGCTCTCGAAGAGATCAACCCCGAATGAAATTGAGGGGTTGACAAGCTTTAACTAATTTGTCTATCATTAACTTAAGTCATGAAAGAATTAATTGCTAACCACGTACCCGGGCATATTGAAATTATAAGACCTCAGGTTCCCTCATCAACTGCCGGGGCATCACCCATACCTGTAGGATTCTCCACCATCGGTGATTTTATTCAAAAATTAATGGTGTTAGCTTTTATAGTAGCTGTCATATTAGTGCTGTTCATGTTAATTTGGGGAGCGTTTGAATGGATCACTTCAGGCGGGGATAAAGAGGCTGTGGGAAAAGCCAGAAATAGAATTATCAATGCCTTGATCGGCCTGGCTGTTTTGGCTGTAGCTTTTGCCCTTTTCCAGGTGGCAAGCCAATTCTTAGGATTCGATATTCTAAACGTAAACATACCAACTCCATCCGTATAGTTGAACCTATATGGGACCAGACGCTGCCGGGTTAAACGAAATTGAAAAAGTTTTTACCAGTGTGATTTCAACCATAGCAAGCCTGGGCTTTATAGCGGCTTTTGTGATGTTGATCTGGGCAGGATTTAAGTATTTAACCTCAGGAGGTGAACCCAAAGCTCTTTCAGCTGCCCATCAGACAGTTGCCTGGGCCCTTATAGGAATCCTTTTTATGGCCATTGCCTGGCTGATCTTACAACTGATTGAAAATTTCACCGGATTGAAAGTAACAGTATTTGATATCAAAACTTTGTGTGGTGACCCGGCTAAAAAAACAGATCTTACAGAGTGGTTTTGTAAATAGTTTACCCTGAGTGTAATCGAAGGGTGTAGAAGTTCAGATACATATGAGACAGTAAACGATTTTGCCAAGTGATTTTAACAAGATAATTTACAGGTTCCCTAAATTATCCAGAAGAGACTATATTAGTCTCATGACTAC